>Ga0070734_10000344_pt1 | contig 106576 bp, 92 predicted proteins | sample Coa_R1_8_FD_66444 | JGI IMG/M metagenome (GOLD analysis project Ga0070734, IMG submission 66444) | Surface soil microbial communities from Centralia Pennsylvania, which are recovering from an underground coalmine fire - Coalmine... | ecosystem: Environmental > Terrestrial > Soil > Unclassified...
TTAGTGCCAAGATGTTCTGACTCGGACTATAAGGTGCCTCCGGAGCCCTACCGGTCGGCCGACCGCAATCAATGTTACAGATCACGCCGGTCAGCCCTGTTACCACTCCTTCCGACACCTCATCCTACGCTTCACTTCGACACCTTGCAGCCGGGCAGACGGAATCCACCGATCCGCGTCGAATATGCCGTAGCGCCTGCCTGATAGTAGTCTCCGACATACCAGAAGGTACAGTCATCCGGATCCATGGCGAGAGTCGCGTAGTCTTCCCATCGATTGCCGTACGTCTGTGACGCTGCGCCCGTCGCCAGGACCGTCTCATGCAGAGTCAGCCTCCCTTTGGGGTCGTTTGCCATGCGAGCGGCGAATCGCTGGCCGGCATAGTTTGGTGTGCCGCCGAAGGAATAACCGATCCCGATGTTGCCCATGTGGTCGATTCCCGGGCTGGCCATCCACCGGTAAAACCCGTCCGGCGCATAGGTGGACTGCTGATAGAGGACGGGGTCGTGTTTGCGATTGAGCCGGAATTCGTACCAGCGGACGCCACCCGCTCCGGCCGCGGTGTTGATCGAATGCAGCGCAACAATCGACTCGCGGCCCTTGACATTCCGGTAGACCAGCCGCTGCATGATCTTATCGCCCTGCGCGTCGAGCCGGCGCGTGGTGTCCGGCTGCGGCACGCAGTTGGTCAATTGCCCGTTGCACAGGTAATGATACGTCGCCACCGCGATCTTTTCCGGCCCGGCGGCCGCCGTATTCTTGGGATTCTCCCAATCCACGTGAACCTTCCAGGCGTAAATGGCGTCGTCTTCCATCACGCCCTTGAGCTGCGTGCCGCCGGCGGCCATCATGATGTTGGGCGCGCCCGCAGGCGGCAGCCCCTGGCCGTCGATATCGGCGTTGTTCAGAAAATTCACGCCGTCGATGATGATGCACTGTTCGGCCGCTTCCTTGCCCTGAAGCATTTTGGCGCGATCGGCAATGCAGTCATGCTTTTGAATCACGGTGTCTCCGGTGCTCGTCGGATTGTAGTAGCCATCGGGCCAGACGGCGGGGCGCGGATAATCGGGAAAGAGCTTGCGCCGGAATTCGTAGCGGTAGTACGGGCCGAGCGGATCGCCCCCCTGACTCACCGCGTAGCACATCGCGTAGGGCTCGTCCGGGCGGTCGGGGATCCGCCGGAAGATCGGCATGGTGTAGAGCCAGCGCCCGGCTAACTGGTCGTACCGCACCACCGCATCGCCGTTGTTCATGGCCTCGCACGGACCGCCGAAGCCTTTGAACAGCGTGTTGGTGTTGACCGCGCCGTACAACACTTTGCCGGTGGTCTCGTATTTCGCGCCCTTCTTGGTGAATACCGCCATGCGCGAGTTGACGATCTGGACGATGTGGTCGGGGCCCGCCGCCAGGCTATTGTCCGAAGGATTGCGGCCGCCCGATGGTCCGTCGGGTCCGGTGAAACCGGCGCCCAGGCCATCGAAGTTATCGACCAGTTCCGCAGCGGGCCGATTACCCTGCGAGGTCTGTTCGACGGCTGCAGCGGCGCGAGGCACGGGTGGCGGCGGTGGGGGTGGAGTGTCGGGAGCGCCGCGTCCGCCCTGCGGAGATGTGCCGCAATCGCCATCCGGTTCGTCGCAGCCGTCCTCGTCAAGATCGGGAGTGCGCGAATCGGCAAGAGCAGCAAGGGGCGGCGACGTATCGAATTTCTCCGCACGATGGACGATCACCTGGGGACGCGATTTGACGAAACGAACTCCCCCCACGATCAAGATCAGAAACGAGACACCCCACAGAATTCGCTTGGCCACGGATGCAGTTTATAGCGGGCCTGCAAGCGTTTGCAACCGCCTCATTCCATAATGGTGGTCATGACGTGGCGGATCGCGCTGGTGCTGCTCCAGGCGCTGGGAGCGATCTCGATCGTGCCTTACCCTGCCATTCTCGTCGCCAACATCATGTCGATTGCAGGCGAGGGGCCAGGCGGAATCAGGCGCGTCAAGATGACGGCGCCGTTCGTTCTGCTCTCGTTCTATCCTCTGGTATGGCTGGGGCTCTACAAGTGGTCGTGGCGGGCAATCGGGCGTGACGAGCCAGCATTGGCCATTGTGCTGTCGACGGTGCCCATTGTATTGAGCCTGTGCGGCGCGGCCGCGTGGATCCTCTCCGAGCGTCCCCAGCGGAAGCGCGAACGGGCTCAGGCGGAGACGGTCCGTGCGGCGGTGGAGGCGGCGAATCCGCTGGTGTGGACGATGCTCTGCGCGGGCGGCTCCCGGCAGCTCGCGGGCCTTCCGCACGTCTCGATCGAATCCGCGTTGCGTGTCATTCGAGAAGCGCCCGACGTCCGCACGCAGGCGCCGGAGTATGGCACGCCCTTGCATGCCGCGCTCCGGAACCTCTCGATCCGGATCGATGGAACGCCGGCCGACCGGAATCAGAAGGACCTGATACGCCTGGTGCGCGCGCTGCTGGCGAGAGGGGCGCAGTTGAGTGCAGACGAGAGCAAGGATATGCGGAATTCCTGGGCGTTAAAGGTCGCGCTCCTCGAGGGCCCTAGCGACACCCAATCCGTGAACCCCCTGACCTGGCGAATTCTCAAGCGCCCCGATCCCGCCGCGCCCCTGTCGCTTCGTGACGGTGAACGGCCGCTGGTGAACCGGCCCACGCTCTGGCATGGGACGCCGCTCTACGCCGCCATGCTGCGGTCGGCGAAAGCGCTCGGGCCCTTACGCGAATTGATCGAAGCGGGAGCACGCCTCACCCAGGAGGAAGAACGCGATCCGGCACCGATGTCGGTCCTGGTGGACGTGTTTCGTGAGTTTCCCCATTTGTGCGACGTGTACCTGCCTCCCGATTCTTGACGCGCACCTCACAACCCAAGTAAGCTCCAACCAGATGCGAATGCTTGTGGTAGGTGCGGGCGGTGTGGGCGGCTATTTTGGAGGCCGATTGCTGGCGGCGGGTTGCGACGTGACGTTCCTGGTGCGTGCGCGACGGGCCGCGCAACTCTCGAGCATCGGCCTGGCGATCCGTAGCGTGCATGGAGATGTGGACATCCCGTCGCCTCCGGCGGTGACCGTCGAAACTCTTTGCGAGTCCTACGATCTGGTGCTGCTCAGTTGCAAGGCATACGACCTGGATGCCGCCGTTGCATCCTTCACCCCGGCCGTGGGACCGGATACCGTGGTGCTGCCACTGCTGAACGGGATGCGTCATCTGGACCTGCTGGACACCCGATTCGGCGCCGGGCGCGTGCTCGGTGGACTGTGCGTGATCTCGTCTTCCCTCGATGCCGAAGGGAGAATTCTCCATCTCAACGAACTGCACGGCATTACCTTCGGCGAGCGGGATGGTGCGCGATCGGCGCGCGTGGAAGCGATCGCGACGGAGCTGTCGAAGGCGCGCTTCGATTCGAGGCTAAGCGAGAAGATCCTGCACGAGATGTGGGAGAAGTGGGTCTTCATCGCGGCAGGTGCCGCCATCACCTGCCTGATGCGCGCTCCGGTCGGCGATATTGTGGCTGGGGGCGCGGCGGACCTGGCTTCGTCGCTGGTCGACGAGTGTGCGGCGATTGCGGCAGGGCAAGGCTTTTCGCCGAGCGAGGCAACGGTGCAACGGAGCCGGGCGACCTTCACCGCCCCCCACTCCCTGTTGGCTGCCTCCATGTTCCGGGATGTCGAACGGCGCGGACCGACCGAAGCCGCGCATATCCTGGGCGACCTTCTGGATCGGGGGCCCGGGGCAGAGACTCCGCTGCTGCGAATCGCTTACGCGCATCTGAAGACGTATGAGGCGCGGCGAGCGCGCGAGTCCGCTGCGTCGTGACCTCTGGTACAATTCTCGTGAAATCATGCCCGCGACTGCCAAAGATTACGAGCAGGCCCTCGGCCGCTCGCCGGACCGCCTCAACCTGGATGAACGCCTGCGCCTGGCAGGCAAATACATCGCCCTCGAATTCTATACGCCGGACACACTACCGCTGCGACGCATTGAGGCGATCGGGGATTCTCTCGAAGAGTGTGTGCGAATGCTGAAGAAGCGCGGCCTCGACCCCTCGCAATTCGAGTACACGCGTCTGCCTCACCCCTACTGAGTTTCGGATGAGTCAGAAGCTGTACACGTACGTCGCCCTGATGCGCGGCCTCAATATGGGCAGCAGGAATCGCATCAAGATGCCGGTGTTGGAACAGATGTTCACCGACGCCACCTGTAGCGACGTTCGCAGTTACATTCAGAGCGGCAATATTATTTTTCGGGCAACGCCGGCGAAAGCCGAGAAAATTCCGCAATTGATCGAGGCCCGCATCGGGGAATTGGGCTTTCGCGTTCCGCTGGCGGTACGCAGTGCGGCCGAGCTAGCCGGCGTGGTCGAGCGTAATCCTTTCCTACGCGCGGGCGAATCGGAAGATCGACTGCACGTGCTGTTCCTGTCGACCCTTCCGGATGCCGCAAGCGTTGCGGCGCTCGATCCCGAGCGGTCACCAGGCGATCGCTTTATCGTGCAGGATCGCGAAATCTACCTGCAAATCCAAAGCGCGGCTGATTCGAAGCTCACCAACGCCTGGTTCGATTCCAAGCTCAAGACGATGTGCACCGGGAGGAACTGGCGCACGGTGGTGACGCTGAACGAAATGATGAAGGGGTGAAGCGTGGCGCGGAGACTCTTCTCCGCCGCGTCCCGACTCTTCGGGACGCTTTACGCCCTCTACGGATCGGGCAGCGGCAAACAGGAGTGGTCTTGGGCTGCTTCGCCGCCATGGATTCCGATGAAAGCGGCGGGTTCGCCAGGCAGATCGGCTCGGCCACGGCGACACGCCGCCAACCCCCAACCCCTGCTTTCAAGGGTGTTCCCCGTACCTCGTCTCAATTCTCAGAGGGCTTCTCCACATGCTCGACTACGAAGACCTCAATCGGGCCCTTGGCGGCCTCGAGTTTAAGCCCCAGTTGCTCCTGTACCGCGGTAAAGAGTGAGGGACGTGCGGACGGCCCGGGATCGGATTCCTCCAGGCCCCGAGTCCACTCCAGCCTGAAGGCGAATTCGCCGGGCAAACCGGTGTCATCCCGCACCGGCCGTTTCAGGTCTAGCGCCAGGATGCGGGCGAGTTCCGCCATACCCATCTTCTGCACGATCAGTTGGCCCATCCTGGTTTGCGTCTGCCCGACGTTACTACCCGCCGGCATGAGGCGGTGCCCGTTCTTGCCCACGACCAGCGCGTAGACCGGAAGCTGTTTCGTCTCGCGATGCAGCACCAGGTGAAATCGATCTGCGAGCAGTGCCTGCACCATCCGCAGCACCTGGCCGCGAGGCACATCGCCGGCGCTGGCGGCCGCTTTCGCCTGAATGTCGAAGCCAGCCGTGGTCATCCAATCCGGCCCTCCCGAGATTTGGTGGTCTTCCAACGAATAAGCGGCTTGCAGCAGTATCTTGACGGTCAAGTTCCTGGCAGTGAAGCGACCACCCGGAGGAAAGTCATACGTAAACGAGCCGTCCTTGGTGGCGGTTGGCTTGATCGACGCCACCTCGAACTCCGCTCTTTTTTCCGAGCCTGGCGTCTGGGCTAGCGTCAGAGTAGCCATTGCAAAAGAAAGCGCAGTCTTCTTCATCGAGCCTCCTCTTAGGCATACTGGCTCAGGCGCAAATTCGTTGATTCAAATTAAGAACTCAGGCCAGACCGAGTTTCTTTCCGACTTTGACAAATACCTCCAACGCGCGATCCAACTCCGCCTTCGTGTGCGTCGCGGCGACGATTGTGCGGACCCGCGCTTTGCCCTTCGGCACGGTCGGAAAACCGATTCCAGTGGCTAGCACGCCCTCCTGGAAAAGCTCGCGGGAGAGATCGTGCGCGGTCTTGGCCTCGCCGACGATGACGGGAGTGATCGGAGTCTCGCTGATGCCCGTATTGAAACCGGCGGCGGCCAGCCCCTTCTTGAAATGCCGGGTGTTGTCCCAGAGTTGTTCGATCCGCTCCGGCTCCTCTTCGAGGACATCGAATGCCGCCAGACACGCAGCCGCCACGGCGGGCGGATGGGACGTGGAGAAGAGAAACGGTCTCGCGCGATGGTAAAGAAACTCGATCAGGTCGCGACTGCCGCAGACGTATCCGCCCAGCACACCGATCGCCTTGGAAAGCGTCCCCACCTGGACGTGGACGCGTCCGTGCAGTCCGAAATGATCGATCGTTCCTCGCCCGTTGCGCCCCAGCACGCCCGAAGAGTGCGCGTCGTCTACCATCATGATGGCGCCGTGCCGCTCTGCCGCTTCCACCAGTCCGGGGAGCGGACCGATGTCGCCATCCATCGAGAAGACGCCGTCCGAGATCAGCAACTTGCGGCCTGGTACGCTGTCGAGTTCGGCGAGGATGCGCTCCGCCGCGGCGACGTCTTTGTGCGGGAAGACGTGGATTTTCGCGCGCGACAGGCGGCAGCCGTCGATAATGCTGGCGTGATTCAGCTCGTCGGAGATGATGTGGTCCTCGGGCGTGAGGATCGCCGAGACCGTACCGGCATTGGCGGCGAAGCCCGACTGAAATACCACGCACGCCTCTACGTTCTTGAAACGGGCGATGCGTTCTTCCAGTTCCATGTGCAGTGACATGGTGCCGGAGATGGTGCGCACCGCGCCCGACCCGACGCCAAATTTCCGGACGGCATCCATGGCCGCTTCGCGCAGTTTGGGATGTGTCGTGAGCCCCAGGTAGTTGTTCGAAGCGAGGTTGATCACCTCTTTGCCGTCGAAGCGCGACTCGGCGGCACTTTCCGATTCGAGGATGCGCAGGCGCTGGTAGGTGCCTTCCGCGCGCCATTGCTCGATCTGGTCGTGAAGATACGAGAGAGGATTGCTCATCTCTCTCAGTTTCACATCTTCACACCCGATTCACATCTTCGCGCGGAGTCTTACATCTTTGCGAGACCGCGGTATCGGCTGGAGAAGTAGATCAGCGAATCGCCGTCCGAAACCTGCGAGTTCACCATCTCTCCGATGAAGATGTCGTGATCGCCGGCCGGGACAATCTGATGGACGGCGCATTCCATCGAGGCCAGCACGCCCGAGAGCAGCGGCACGCCGGTCTGGCCGCGCCGCCAATCCAATCCATTGAAGCGGTCGTGGCCTTTGCGCGCGAAGCGCTCGGAAAGCTCGCGCTGGCTTTCACCTAACACGCTGATTCCGAAATAGGGAGAGGCGCGGAAGATGTCGATCACCGTCACATCGTGTCCCAAACAGATGAGGACCAGCGGCGGACTGAGAGAAACCGAGGTGAATGAGCTGACCGTGAGTCCGTGCGGCACGCCTTGTGGATCGGTCACGCTGGCTATGGTGACACCGGTGGCGAATCGCCCGCAGGCCCGCCGGAATTCCTCGCTGCTCACCGGCGCCGTGCGGCGCTGGGACCCCTCGCTTGACATGAGTATAAATTCAATCCTATCATATGGTTGACTGATGCGGGAAACTACACTCGCCCCGCCCGGAACGTCCGAAATGCACCCGCGCCTGTGTCACTTTATCGCGGACGCCCTGAGAAGGAGGCTGTTTTGATCAAGCTCGACATAATCAACGAGGTCGTAAACAGAACCGGCATCACGAAAACCAAAGCCGAAATGGCCGTAGAAACGGTTTTTGAATCCATGAAGAAGGCGCTCGAGCAGGGCGACCGCATTGAACTGCGCGGCTTTGGCGTTTTTAACGTCAAGCCCCGCAAAACCGGCATCGGGCGGAATCCGCGCACCGGTGCGGAAGTCTCCATCCCACCCGGGAAAGCCGTCCGCTTCAAACCCGGCAAGGAGCTGCAAACCCTGCAGTAGCACTGCCGGCGGCAGTATACCGTGTCATCCCAGGACTTTTCTCCTGCGCCCTTTCCGCCGCCATACGTCGAGGGCCGAGTCTCCGCTCGCGCCGCGGGCTGGCTGATGGAGCATGCCCACGAGCGCTACTGGAAGTATTGTCTGCTCTTTGCCCTCACCCTGCTGACGACCACCATCGTGGGGGCGGCGATGCAGGCGGATTTCGACCAGAATCTGCCTTTTGACGTGGAGCGGAGCCTGGATCTGTTTCTCAATTTCTGGCGGCATCCGGCCGTCCTGTTGCCGGGTTTGCCCTACTCGCTCACGCTGCTGTCTGTGTTGCTGGCGCACGAATTCGGCCACTACCTGGCCGCGATGTATCACCGCGTGGACGCCAGCTTGCCGTATTTCATGCCGTCGCCGCTTTTGGGCACCTTCGGCGCCTTTATTCGCGTGCGGTCGGCGATTTATTCTAAGCGCGTCCTGTTTGATATCGGGATTGCGGGGCCATTGGCGGGTTTCGTTTTCCTGCTGCCGGCATTCGGTGTAGGGCTGGCGTTCTCCAAAGTGATTCCGGGGATTGCGCACCAGGGGAGCCTTCACTTCGGAGTACCCCTGATGCAGTGGCTGATGCAAAGCGCCATCTTTCCAGGGGCGAATTCCGGCGACGTGTACCTGCATCCGGTCGCACGCGCGGCGTGGGTCGGCATGTTCGCCACGGCGATGAATCTGCTCCCTATCGGCCAACTGGATGGCGGCCATATCTTTTATTCTTTCTTTTCGCGAAGCCACAAGACGGTATCGAAAGTGTTGTGCTTCGTGCTGATGCCGGGATATTTTCTCTGGCCGGGCTGGGGACTGCTGGGCGTGCTGCTGCTGTTTCTGGGACGCCGGCATCCGGTGATCGAAGATCCTACCGAACTGAGTCCGGGCAGGCGAAAGTTGGGAGTCGTCGCCCTGGTGCTGTTTGTGCTCTGCTTCATGTACGACCCGATCATCCAGGGCGGACTCTAGTTGGTCATGACGTGGCGCAAACACTCCTGTTTGCAGCGTCGAGACTCATCTCGACGCTTTTCGGAGTGCCTGCTGGCTCCGGCCAATCGAACGGGGACGCCTCTCAAGGTTTCTGACGCCAGAAACACTCTCGGTCTGAGAAGGTGGGACAGATCACCGATTTGGCCTGTACTGACATCGTCAGCAGCCCCGAAAAGCGTCGACAGGAGTGTCGACGCTGCAAACAGGAGTGTTTGCGCCACATCATCGGAGCCGCGATGAAGATCACGGCCACCATCATCACCCTCAATGAGGAGCGCAACATCGCGCGTGCGATCGAGAGCCTGCGCTGTTCCGATGAGATCCTGATTGTCGACAGCGGCTCCGTGGACCGCACCGTTGAACTCGCGCAGAAGCTGGGCGCGCGCGTGATTGAGGCGGGTTGGCGAGGGTACGCGGGCCAGAAAAACTGGGCCGCGGAACAGGCCACCTACGACTGGATCCTCTCGCTCGATGCCGATGAGGCTCTCAGCGAGGCGCTCGAAGCCGAGATCTGGAACGTCAAGAAGAACGGGCCGAAATACGACGCCTACACCATGCCTCGCCTGGCGCGCTATCTGGGGCGTTGGATTCTGCATTCCGGCTGGTACCCCGACCGCAAGGTCCGTCTGTACGATCGACGCAAAGCGAGGTGGATCGGCGAATTCGTACACGAAAGCGTCCTCTCCGATGGCCGCGTCGGGCGGCTCGAAAGCAATCTACTGCACTTCACGTGCGACTCTATCTCCGAGCACTTGCGCACTTTGGATCGGTACACCACGCTGGCCGCGCAGGAGATCGCCGCACGCAAGCTGAAAGTACCGCTTTATCGCGTCATCCTCGACCCGGCCTGGACCTTCGTGAAGACCTACTTCCTGAAGCGCGGCTTCCTCGACGGGCTGGAGGGCCTCACCATCGCCTACATGGCGGCCTTCTACACATTTCTCAAGTATTCTAAAGCGAGAATCATGAGCTGATGCGCATTCTGCACCTCGATGCCGGCCGTGAGATGCGGGGAGGCCAGTGGCAGGTGCTGCGTCTGATCGAAGGGCTCTCCGCGGCAGGGGTCGATTGCACGCTGCTGGCGCGGCGCGGATCGCTGCTATTCGACTATGTACGCAGGAAGGGATACCGGGTGGAGGATCTTGGGCTGATGCGCACGGCGTCCGAGGCGCGGCGTCACGACCTGGTGCACGCACATGACGCTCGCGGGCACACGATCGGAGCGATTGTGCCGGGCTCGCCGTTGGTGGTATCGCGCCGGGTAGCGTTTGCGGTCTCGCGAAGTGCTGCTTCCCAATGGAAGTATAGACGCGCCACGCGGTATATAGCAGTCTCGGAGTACGTGAAGTCGGTGATGATGCAGGCAGGTGTACGGCAGGAGAAGATCTCGGTGGTTCACGACGGTGTTCCCATTCTTGCCGAACGCGAATGGCAGGAAGGGCCGGGGCGCGTGATCGCACCTGCGAATCTCAGCGATCCGCAGAAGGGCGCCTCCCTGGCGGCCGAAGCGGCCCGGATTGCCGGGGTGGACCTCGAATTCTCCACAGATCTGGAACACGATCTTGCGCACGCCTCACTCCTGCTCTACGTCACCCATAGTGAAGGACTCGGCTCGGGCGCGCTGCTGGCGATGTCGGCGGGAGTGCCTGTGGTCGCGAGCCGCGTCGGTGGACTCCCGGAAGTGATCCGGGATGGAGAGAACGGCATTCTGGTCGACAATCAACCCGAAGCGATCGCCCTGGCGGTGAGGCAATTGTTGGACAATCCGGAACTAGCCAGGCGCATGGGCGCTGCCGCGCGGCAGACTGTGATCGATCGATTCAGCGTGGATGGGATGGTCCGCCGTACTATGGAGGTTTATCGGCAGGTGCTTAGCTGATGGAAGCGATTCTCGCGGTGCTCTTCGGGCTGATTATTGGCAGTTTTCTGAACGTCTGCATTCACCGGTGGCCGCGCAACCGGTCGGTGGTGAAACCGCGCTCGCATTGCGTACGCTGCCGCAAGTTCATCCCCTGGTATGACAACATCCCGGTGGTGAGTTATCTGTTGCTGCGTGGCCGCTGCCGCTACTGCAAACGGAGCATCTCGTTGCGCTATCCGCTAGTGGAAGTAACAACGGGGTTGCTCTTCGGCTTTTTCGTGTGGACCGTGGGACCGAATGCTTCCGCCATTAAGATGTGCGTCTTCTCGGCGATCATGATGGGGCTGATCTTCAGCGATTTGGAGACGCGGCTCCTTCCCGATCAGTTGACGCTCGGCGGCATGGTCATCGGATTTGCGTTCTCCTTCTTTGTGCCGGTACACAGCCACGACATGGCCGCTATCTTCTGGATCCTGGGGAAGGAGATTCCGCAACGCTGGCAGCCCGAACTGGAATCGGCGGGCGGAGCGCTCTTGCCGGCATTCTTCCTGTACGGCGGCGGCTGGCTCTATGAGAAGATCCGGCATCAGGAAGGACTGGGATTGGGCGATGTCAAACTGATTGCGATGGTCGGGAGTTTTCTAGGCTTGGAGTACGCCTTGTTGACGCTGATTCTCGGGTCTGTATCTGGCTCGATTCTAGGCTTCGGTTATATCAAGCTGACGGGCAAAGATCCTTCCAGTTATCCGCTACCATTCGGCACGTTCCTGGGCGCTGCGGCGCTGGCAGTGGCGCTGGTAGGGAAGAGGATGCTCGGCTGGTACAGCGGCTTGTGACGGGTATCTCGCTTCGTTGAACCCGCGCCCGTATTGGGGGCCCGGCTGGCCCTGGCTACCAATCATGAGGCAGTGGCGCTCCCTCACGGTCGCGGCTCGTTACTTCGAAGATCACTCCCTCACGGTCGCGGCTCGTTGCGTCGAAGATCGCTCCCTCACGGTCGCGGCTCGTTGCTTCGAAGATCACTCCCTCACGGTCGCGGCTCGTTGCGTCGAAGATCGCTCCCTCACGGTCGCGGCTCGTAAGGTACCCAAATGCGTGCGTTTGCGAGCCGCGCGCGTAAGCAAGCGATGTCCCAATCGCCCGAAAAGCACTCCGTTACGGTCGTCGCTCGTTGCTTCGAAGATCACTCCCTCACGGTCGTGGCTCGTAGCCTACCCAAATACGTGCGCTTGCGAACCGCGGCGACCTATCGTAATGCGCTGACATTCACCGTATGCCACTCCGGATTTCCTTGCCCGCTGTGATTCAGAATGGCTTGCGATCGCCTTTCGACCGCCTTCGATTCCGTCTTGCGGTCCTCACGTTTGAGGACGTTCGCATACGCCCGCAGGTAGTAGGCCAGACGCGGATGATCCGGGCCGTAAATCACCTCGGCCCGATTCACTGCCTCCTTGGCGAACGTCTCCGCCTCCGCGTATCGGCCCACCAGCGAGTATAGAGTTCCCAGAGCGCCCATCGTGTTCAGACGGTCGGGCTCGCCGACGGCGGGGTTATTGCCCAGGATTCGCCACGCGCGCTCGGCAGCGTGCACTGCCTCGTCGTATCTTCCCGTCCGCATCAGCACCGACGAGAGAGGCCCCAACACAGCAGCCAGAATCGGATGATCGAGGCCGCGGCGCGCCTCCAGAATCGCCAGTGACTGGTTGAGGAGTTCCTCGGCCTCACGCATTTTGTGGAGATGCTCGCACACCATCGCCACATCGAGCATGCCGACCGCAACGGTTTCGGGATCGGCCTGTTCGTCGTTTTCCAGGATGTCGAGTGATTGCCGCAGCATCGGCTCGGCTTCCCGATAGCGGGCTTCTTCGAGGTAAGTTTCTCCCAGATGCTCCTTCACCAGCGCCACATTGGTGGTGCTGGTTTGGCCCGCGCGTTTGAGCTGCGAGAGAGCCTGTGTGAGGAGACGTTCGGCTTCTGCGTAGTTGGCGAGATCCTGTTGTGTCGCACCCAGGTAATCGAGAACTACCGCGACGAACACGCTGTTGGGATCGGCACGCCGTGCTTCCCGCAATATTTCGGTGAAATTCTGCTCTGCTTCCCGATAGTGGCCGGCAGCGCGCATTTGCTGCGCGTCCACCATGTGTTGCTGAAGAGCCAAGTCCTGTCCGTATATGCCGGACGCCAAGGCGGCTGAAAGTACGAGCAGCCTGAAAAGACGAATACCACTTCGAGACATCGGAGCCTCACCCTCTGCGCTTTGCGCATGCGACTCCAACAACCCCGTTGCGAGAATTGACGAAGCGCGAGGGAATACGTCTCGCATTAAACGGAAGTGTAACCGCGCCTGCCTGGGACATCGCGTACTGAAGCGCGCGGCTCACCAACGGGCAGCATCGCCATAATGAGAACAGGCCACGATCCAAGGGCCGGGCGCGCGAAGGGGTAGTCCACCAATGCGTGCAGACATACCGCCACGAGGCCGATGCCCCACACCGAGCGGAACGCAGGCCGCACGCACCAGATGAACAGAGTGGCCATGATCACGCCAAACGGGAATCCGCCTTCCGCCGCCCACTGCAACCAATCGTCATGTGCCTGATTCACGGGTCCGCCTAAGTCGATCAGAGCGTAAGACGGATAAACAGTGGGCCAATTTCCCAGACCCACTCCCATCCAGGGGTGCTCCCTCGCCATTCGCCAGGTGGATTGAGCAAACTCGCGGCGACCGGACATGGGGTCGGGTTCCATCAGGCGGTTCCATAACGGTCCGACTCCAACCACTGCCGCCAAGACCACGACCAAAACTCCGACACGCAGCAACGCCGTCCGCGCGGCGCGATGGCGTCCCCACAGAAGCAGAGGAACCAGTATCATCTCTGCTGTTGCGAGGGTGGTTCCGGCTCGCGACGCCGAAGCAATCACGCAGGCGTACATCACCGCGGAAATGCCGGAATAGAGCAGCGTGTCGGGCTCGCGGGTCACGGCTTGGTAAAGGGCAATGGGAAGGACGATTTCGATGAACACGGCGAAGTCGTTGCGGGAAACCATCGGGCCCATCACGTAATCGCTGTATGGCGTCGCGAAAATCCAGAAGACCATTCCATGAGAGGTGAAGGACTGCAAGGTGGCCAGGATGGCAACCCCCAGGCCGAACCACACCATAGCGGAACGAAACCAGCGCCGAGCTTCGCGGTCCCTGAAAAAGACCATTCCCGCCACGTATACCGATAGGAACGTTGCCCATTTGAGGATGGCCAGGCGGGTCTGGTAGGCATACGCGGTTTGAGCCGTGAACCACTGCAGAAGCCCCCAGAAGACCGGGTACGACAGGCAGACGATGGGCCATCGGAATGGCAACCCGGTATTGCGCGAGCGCCAGACGGCGATCCCCGCGAGCGTGTAGACACCCACCTGGAAGACCGTTATCGGCCAATAGGCAGGGATCCAGAGCGTCAGAATCGCGAAAAAGAAGAGCGCCGCCAGTGCCTTACCGAAGGCCACATAAGTAGTGGCTTGGAAAGCGATAATTCTCCGTGAAAATGCCCGGTGGGCGACGTAGAGTATATTCATGAAGATTTCGCGACGAAGTTTCGGGATGTGCCTGGCTGGTGCGCCCTACATCCTGCGCGGGCAGAACGGAGCGCTGAAGGCTCGTCTGAAGATCGATACCGAAAGGGTGATCGGCGACATCGATCCCAAGCTTTATGGCAACTTCGTGGAGCACCTGGGCCGTTGCGTGGATGGCGGCGTTTTTGAGGAGCGTTCTCCGCTGGCGGACGCAAGCGGGTATCGGAAGGATGTGCTGGACGCTGTTCGCAAACTGAACGTGACGATCCTGCGATGGCCGGGCGGCAACTTCTCGTCGAACTACCACTGGATGGACGGCATCGGACCGCGCGATCAGCGCCCGCCGCGCCTGGAAATGGCGTGGGGGACGGTGGAGAGCAATCGATTCGGCACCCACGAGTTCCTGAATTATGCCGAGATGCTGAAGACCGAGCCGTATCTTTGCTGCAACCTCGGCACAGGAACCTGGAACGAAGCGCAGCAGTGGGTGGAGTACTGCAACTCGTCAGAGGATACCGCCATGACGCGCCTGCGCAAGCAAAACGGCAGGCAAGCGCCCTGGAAGGTGACCTATTGGGGCCTGGGTAACGAGATGGATGGGCCGTGGCAGATGGGCCACCGCAGCGCGGAGGATTATGGTAAGTTTGCGCTCGAAGCGGCCAAGCTCATGAAGTGGACCGATCCGAACGTGAAGCTGATCGCAGCCGGGTCGTCCAACTTCGGGCCGGGATCGGATTGGACCGGCTGGAATCGGACGGTGCTCGAGTCCCTGCGGCAGCATGCCGATTACCTCGCAATCCACATGTATGTGGGCAATCCGCGAAACGATTTCGGCGATTTTCTGGCGAGTTCCGTGGAACTCGATCACCGCATTAAGACGACCGAGGGGATTATCGATGCGGCGCTCTCCGGGCAACCGGGGAACCGGAAGATCCATATCGCGTGGGATGAGTGGAACGTCTGGTATCGGGCAAGAGGCAACACCCAGCGCGGGCGGCGCATTCTGGAGGAGCATTACAATCTGGAAGACGCGCTGGTGGTCGCTACCTTCCTCAACTCGTTCGTCAACCACGCGCACATCGTCAAGATCGCCAACATGGCGCAACTGGTGAACGTCATCGCGCCCATCTTTACCAACGAGAATGGCCTCTTCCTGCAGACAATCTACTATCCGCTCCAGTTGTTCGCCACTCACAGCAAGGGCAAGGCGCTGGACGTATTTCATGAAGGGCCAAAGTACAAGTGCGTGCGCTTCGACGATGTGCCGTACCTGAATGCATCGGCGGCATACGATGCAGGTTCTCTGGTGCTTAATGTGGTCAATCGTCACCCGGACCAGGCGATCGAAACCGAGATCGAAGCGCAGGACAAGCAGTTCTCCGGCTCTGTCTCCGTGACGGAAGTGAACGGGCCCGACATCAAGGCGGAAAACGACTTCGGCAAGACGGCCGTCAAGGCCGCCGAGAAATCGGTGCAGAGCGACGGGCACAAGATTCGATACAGCTTCCCCGCCCACTCGTACACGATGCTCAAGGTGAAGCTGGGATAGGCATAAGCGGCGGTCCCTGACAGCGCGGCTCGTCGGAACGAAACGGGCTCGCCGGTCGACCAGTTTGATCAGCACCTCCGCCGAAGATGGGGTGATCTGCTCCGATGGCGACCTCGGTGGACTTACAGCATTCCCTGGGAGGGTCCTGGCTCTCCGGTTTCGATGCACGAGAGCTCAATAGCGAGCGCGTCGACGAGCGATTGCAGGGACTTGGCCACCTCCGGCGTAAGTTCGGCTCCGAGTTCGAAGGAACTGGCGGGGATGGAGTAGAGAGTTGCTTCCGGTGCTCTGCCGAAGAGCCTCAATGACAGGGCCAGAAGCGCCTCCGGAGTGCAATGGTGAGTCAGCGCGCGTGCATCCGGTACGAGGCTGCGACCCGATTCGCCGGACAGGGCGGCGTCGATGAAGATCACGCGGGCGGCCCGGCTGATGGGTTCGGCGAGTTCGGGAGTGAGTTGGTGGACAGCCAACACCTCGACATTCCGGCCGGCGACAAGCGCGCGCAGTTGCTCCGCTGCCAGGTAGCCCACGGCGTCGTCGCCGCGCAGTGGATTGCCGTAGCCGATGATCAAAGGACCGGGCTGGGCGTTAGTGGATCGCATCCAGCAACTTTCCGTTCGAGACGGCCGCGAACCTCATAGCAAGAGGACACTGCATTCAGCATTCCAGATCTCATTATATGAGGTATAAGAGTTGAATTGTGGCGCAAACACTCCTGTTTGCCGCGTCGACACGCTTGTCGACGCTTTTTCGACCGCCCACCAAGTCGGGACCCTTGCGCGCAGAAACGCAGAGCAACAACGTCGAAAAGCCCTTCGTCGGGGGGCACGGCTATTCGCCGCGTTCTTCCTGGATTGCTTCTAACTCGGCAATTGCCTCGAAGTCCTTGGGACGGCCTGCCGCTCTTTTGGCCCGAATGAGTTGGGAAATACTGAGCGCGAAGCACGGGCTGCCGAAGATCTCGAGGGCGACGGCATTCGGCAACAGGTCGTGATAGCCGCCGCCCCCGGCAATCTCACCTAACAAGTCGATATCGCCCAGGGAAGTGACGAGAGTGAAGTTCAATCCCCGGGCTAGGGTGCGGACGTCCCAAAAGAACGGAAGACCGGGAGGAGCACCGCGGAGATAGGGTTCATAGGGCGCCAGAGCAGAAACCAAACGCTCCATATTCAGCGCGGTTCGCTCGTAAACAATGTCGAGATCGTAGGTGTACCGTGCCGAACCGTGCGCTATGGCTGCCGCGCCGCCCACAACGATAAATGCTACTTCGTTGCGGGCGAGCGCAGCCAGGAGCGCCTCGAAGTTGGTCATGGACGGCGGGCGCGCCATTCCCGCCCAGCCCGCCGCAATTCGTCAGCGAACCGGGCTACCGCCATGGCCTTACGGAAACGCTCCTCTACCGTGAGCTTAAGATTCTCGCGAATCAACGTTCGATCGATGTCCTTCTTATAGGCCTCGATGATCGGATCGGGAGAGTCTTCCATACCACTATCTTAATCCTGCCTCAGAAGATGTACTTGAGAGACAACTGCAAGCGGCGCGGATAACCCGCCTGGTTCGATGCCACGATCGTCCCAAAGGTGGTGGATGTCGGCGTCAGCACCGGCGCGGGGAAACCCGGGTGATTGAAAGCGTTCAGCGCCTCAGCGCGGAACTGGAGGTTACGCCCTTCGGTGATGCGCGTGTCCTTGATCAAGGCGATGTCCACATTGTTCGTGTTCCGGCCGCGGATCTGAGAGAAGCGCAGCGGGAAGGTGCGGAGATTGTTGACGAGTTGGTCGGCCGAGAGGGTATCGAATCCGGCCGTATTGAACCAGTGGTCGACGGTGCGCTGATCGGCAGGCAGCGCGATATTGTGCGGGTCGCCGACGTACAACACGTTGCCCCACGCGAGGGGGAAGCCGACCTGGTAGCTGAAGATTCCCGAAACCAGCCATCCGCCTACCAGCCGGGATATCACTGGGTTTGTGTTGCTGAGGAATCTCTTATTCTTGCCGAAGGGCAATTCCCCCACGCTGCTGATGGAGAATCGCTGCGGCACGTCTTGGTCCGAGATCACGCGAACCGGGGCCGGGTCGGCGGCGTTCAGTAATTCGTCGGCCTGCATGAACTTCGAGTAGGTGTAGTTGCCGCTCACCGAATAGCCTTTGGCGAACCGCTTCTCCACCGACAACACAAAAGAGTGATACCAGGAGTAGCCCTGGTTCCGCGAGGTCTGCACCGAGCCGAACTCGGGGAACGGAACCAGCAGGCCCGAACGGGCGATGGTGGTGTTGGTGAAGATGGTCTGCGTGTTGCCGGGCACCAATCCGTAAAACGGATTGGGAACCGTCCCGGTGAGATAGTTGTTGCAGGTGTTGTCGCGGAACGGACTGGTGCAGAGGTACTGATCCGGCAGAGAGTTTTGGTTGACAATATTGGGATTGCCTGTCGGATTCAGGTCGATGTGAACCGTCTTGTTGCCGGTGTAATTCGCGTCCAGCAGGAGGTTGCCCTTGAATACGTGCTGGAGTCCAACTTCCCAGCGCATTACGCGTGGCGCCAGAGGGTTCTGGTTGAAGAACGTAATGCCCTGCCCCAGGAAGGTCTGGTAACCGCCGCTGCTCCCCACTGGGGTGGCGATGCCACTACCAAACGGATTAGAGAGAGTGCCGGTGAAGTTGATGTTGTCCACCGTCGGCACCACATTGGTGTTCTGGCTGAACCCGCTCTGGATGACATCACTGCGGCGCTCGCCGAGGAAGCCGTAAAACATGCCGAATCCTGCGCGGACCACGGTGTTGGGATCGGCCTGGAAAGCCAGTCCGATGCGCGGCATGAGTTGAGTCTTGGGAGTGTTGTACAGGCCCGACGGATTGCCGTTCACGCCGGCGAAAGTAAGTCCGCCATTGGCCTGGATGGTGGAGATTTGGGTGATCAGGGCAGCGTCATTGGCCGCGAAGTTCTTGGCCGCCTGTGCCGAGAATGGCTGCACGTAGGAGGGGTCGAATCCCAGGACGCTCTTGTTGTAGCGCTCGTGGAGAGGCTGCTCGAACTCATACCGCAGCCCCAGATTCAAGGTCAGCCTCGGCGAAATCTTCCAATCGTCCTGCACGTAAAAACCCCAGGAATTGGACTGTTCTGCGTAGTCGGCCGAACGGGCCACGTTACTCGAACTCGACGGCAAGCCGAGCAGAAGAGCCGCGACCGATTGGCCGATGCTGCCGGGCGACACTGCTGAGTTATCGAGAGGTCCGCGCGTCCACGTGGAGTCGAAATTGAAGGTGCCAGTCTGCTGGAATCCGAAGAACTTGTCGTTTTCCTGATAGGCGCGGAACTCCACGCCCGTCCGGATGGAGTGAGTGCCGGCGATCTTCGTGAGGTTCGCTTTGACGGTGTGGTTCATCACCGGGCGATTCTCTCCGGCCGCCGAACCAGTCGGGATATATCCCGTCATGTTGAACTGCGGGAAGGAGCTGATGTTCTTAGGGATCTGGCTCGCATACGAGGACGGGAAGCCCAGGCTGGAGAGATCGAATCCATCCGCCGCGGGGTTGCCGTTCTGATAGCGGATGAACCGGTTGTAACTATATCCCGTATTCAACACCATCGTCGGCGAGAGCGTGTAAACGTCGTCGAAGACCGCGGCACGGGAGAGGAATTGGAACGCCACGCCGGTCGACAGGTTATCGAAGTAGTTGTTGTACAGACTGTCGCGGCGATAGATGCTGGCGCGCACGAAGATGCGCTGCTTCTGGCTGACGTTGTGGTCCACGCGCCAGGAGTGATTGTAGTACTTGGCCTTCTCCGTTACGCTCGAGTCCACCATGTTCTTGAGACCGGCTGCGTCGCCGGAACTGAGCGGCGTGGGGAAGTAGCTGAGCGCCTTCACGCCCACGGGGTTGAACAGGGAACTGGGAATGATGTTACCGGGGAAAGGATCCTCCTGGTAGCGGCCGCTGGCAGCCGCGCGGCGCGAGAAGGGATTGTAAATCTGATAGCTCGAGCCGGTCCCGGGGACTTGTAAGAGCGCCGAGAAATCACCGGCTTTCTCCGCGGTGGTGGGAACGGTGTAGGTGGAATCGTCATGCCGTGGACGCGAATCATGGATTCCCTCGTAGCCCCACTCGAAGAAGGTCTTGTTCTTGCCGTTGTAGACTTTCGGAATAATCACAGGCCCGCCAAATGCGCCACCCCAGCGATTGAAAAGGAAGTCGGGCCGCGGCTTACCCTGCTGGTTATTGAAGAAATCGTTGGCCCAGAAGCTCGGGCGCTGCACGGTGTATCCCGCGGCGCCGTGGAATTGATTGGTGCCGGACTTCATGCTGATGTTCGTCACACCGCCCTGCGTCTGGCCGAACTGCGCATCAAAAGTAGCGGTCTGTACCTTGAACTCCTGCACGATATCGGTGGGCGGAACATACGAAGCGATCACCTGGTTTCCGTTGGCCGTGGCCGTAGTCGGGGCCCCATCCAGTGTGACGTCACCCAGATTTCCGCGGGAGCCCGCCATCGCGTAGCCGACGATGTGAGTTGGCTCGAACGGCCGATCGAGACGTGCATCGCCCGTGAAGGCCACGCCCGCCGCGGCGCCGATCAGTTCGAACGGGTTTCCATACGATAGCGGCAGGTTGGCGACACGCTGCGAGTCGACCACCGTACCAACGGAAGCGGTTTCTGAACTCAACAGAGGCGTCTCGGCAGTGACCGTAACGGACTGATCGGATGCGCCGATCTGCAGTTCGAGGTTGACTTCCAGACGGTCTGCCACGCGTAGTTCGATGTTGCCGCGCACTGCCTGTTTGAAGCCCGCGGAGAGCGCTTCCACCTGATACATACCGGGAATCAGAAAGGTGGCCTGATAAATGCCGTCCTGGTTGGTTGAGGCATTCGTCTTGGTTCCCATGGCGACATTGGTCACCACAACGGTCGCCCCCGGGATCACCGCGCCCGAGGGATCGGTAATGCGTCCGGCGATGGTACCGCGAGTCTCCTGTGCCCAGTCGGCCCGACCAGTGAGTAAGGCCACGGCCGCCACGAGCCATATGATGCGACGTCGCATATCAACTCCTTCTTCTATACATTTCTCGGGCGAAATACGGCATACGCCCCGCGAGTTGTTCCGCTGGGGTTACGGCGCACGACGACGCCACTCGCTGCTCTAACCTCTTCCTTCGCGCCAAGTCCGACGAAAGGTTTATAGTCACCCTGGTCCAGGCGCACGACTCGACCCCTTTGAATCTGCTCTTACAGTATCCTGCCAGTTACAGTAATAAAGGTCAATATATCTTATGTACTGATAATGTTTTGCAGTGCGAAACAGTGAAACCCCGCGCCGGGTCGCCGAAATCCCGTCCCTTCCATTGCATGCATCGAAACCAGCGGTCCGGCTGATACCTTGGATAACTGGGACTTTGTGCGCCCGGATTTCAAGCTGCAAAACGTCACCGCGCGGCGGAACATGCCCCCCATCGTCGTTCGAAGACGCTGCTTCCACCGTGATCTGCAAATTCTCATCGGATCAAGCCCGGTCGGTATCCTTCTGGGTGGAGGCGATTGTTATCATAGTGAATATCATGGACGTCGAAAAGACGATGCAGTTCATCCTTGAGCAAAATGCGTTGAACACTGTTCAAATCGCTCAATTGAGAGAGACTGTTTTAGCGCACGACCGGGATATCGAGGCGCACGAGCGCGATCTTCAGGTACACACGGAGTGGAAACTCGCCATGAGCCAGGCCCTCCAGGATTTGGCTTCGCAGATGAAGGCCGGCTTTGACAAAGTGGCGGAGAAGCATGCCGAATTGACGCAGAAGCAAGCTGAAATGACGGAGAGTCTGCATATCCTCATTCGAACGGTGCAGGATATGATTCCGCGGCTGCCAAATCAGTAGAGGCTAACTCCCTCCACACCGCACCCCGCAGTTGGGGCCGCGATCTTTCGGACCGTCCCCCAGACAACGCGACGCACGCGAGTAACCCGGACCGTCCACCCACGAACCGCTGCGAACTGCCCGGCTTAGCCCCTTCCCCGGTCCCAGTGGGTCGCTCAACTCCCGACCAGCGGGGCGTACCACTCCGATGCGGTCGGAGTGAAGCGTCATGCATGAGGGTGCCGAGCGTCGGCCCGTCGATATACAGCATCACCACGTAAGGCTCATAGTCATACTCGCCCACCTGGAACATGGTGACAATACCGGATGGCCAACTGCTTCAGAAACGATTCCGCCCGGCACGTTCCTTTCTCTGTTGGCGTCGATGCTGACCACTTTGGTCGCGACCAGGCGGGCCATCCGAAGATCCCTCGCCAGGTAGACCCTACCCACATGCCACCACCGCCCAGTTCGCGTACGATCTCGAAGTGGCCGGTCGGGCGCGGCACGGTCATCGAATTCCTGGCATTCTCACGCAGCGCGCCCCAGTCGCACAGGATGCTCGTATTTCCGGCCCCGTGATGTGACATTCTAAATAGAGCTAATGGCTGATCAGAAACTGCAAGTGATACCGCTCGGCGGGTTGGGTGAGTTCGGCATGAACATGACCGCCATCCGGTATGGCGATCACATCATTGTCGTGGATTGCGGGATGATGTTCCCCGACGCGGAATTGCTCGGGGTCGATCTGGTAATGCCCGATCTCACTTTTCTAAAAGAGAATCAGGCGCAGATTCTGGGCGTGATCCTGACGCACGGGCATGAGGATCACATCGGCGCCGTGCCCTATTTCCTCTCGGAGATCGACGTGCCGGTCTACGGCACCGCCTTCACGCTCGCGCTGGTGGATCGCCGCCTGGAGGAGTACGATCTCGACGAAGAGCCCCGTTTCGTGCATGTCAAGCCGAAACAGATGGTTGAGATCGGGCCCTTCAAGGTAGAGTTTATCCACGTCACGCACTCGATTGTGAGCGCTGTCGCGCTGGCGATTACCACGCCGCTCGGAGTGATCATCCACACCGGCGATTTCAAAGTGGACCCGACCCCTACCGACAACGAACTGTTCGATCTCCACACGCTGGCCGATTATGGCAAGCGCGGGGTACTGCTGCTGCTCTCCGATTCCACCAACTCGGACCGGGCGGGATACACCGAATCGGAGCGCGCGGTGCGGCCTCGCATGGAGGAAATCTTCAACCGCGCGGAGCGCCGCGTGGTGGTCTCCTGCTTTAGTTCGTCGATTCACCGCGTGCAACTGGTGCTCGACCTGGCGCACGAATTTGGCCGGCGGGTGGCGGTGGTGGGACGCAGCATGGTCTCGGTGACCGAGATTGCGCACTCGCTCGGCCTGCTCGACATCCCCGACGGCATACTCCTGCGGCCGCAGGACGCGATGAATCTGCCTCCCGACAAAGTCGCGTTCCTGATTTCCGGAACGCAGGGCGAGCCCATGTCGGCGCTGTCCCGCGTAGCCGTGGACAATCACAAGCACGTTTCAGTAGAGCACGGCGATACCGTTGTGCTGAGCGCACGCATCATTCCGGGCAATGAGAAGGCCATTTTCCGCATGATCGACCACATGGCGCGCCGCGGTGCGGATGTGATGTACGGCAGCATGAATCCGCCGCTTCACGTCTCCGGGCACGCCAGCGTGGAAGAGATGAAGCTGGTGCTGAACCTCGTCCGCCCCCGTTTCTTCATGCCGATTCACGGCGAGTACCGGCAACTGACCAAGCACGCCAAACTGGCCGACCATCTGCGCTTCGCGGGGCTGGAAGAGACCTTTGTGATGGAGACGGGCGACGTTCTGGAGATCGACCATCACGGTGCGCGTAAGGCCGGCCGCGTGACGGTGGGGCGTGTGTGCATCGATTCCGGATCGGTGGACGATGTGGTGCAGGAGGTGGTGATCCGCGACCGGCGCCATTTGTCGGAGGACGGCATTGTGCTGCCTGTGATCGCGATCAATCGCCACACAGGACGGATCGAGAGCCTGCCCGAAATCGTGAGCCGCGGATTTGCGCTGGCGGAAGAGGGTTCTGCCTTTATGCAGAGCGCGCGCCAGGTCGTGGCCAAGACGCTGGAAGGTTCCAACCAGGAGGAGAAGACCGATTGGGGTGTGATGAAGGAGAAGATCCGCGCCGACCTGAAGCGCTTCATCGTAAAGGAGACGTCGCGGCGGCCGTTGATCATGCCGGTGATCCTGGAGGTGTGAGCACAGGGGCCGGGGGCCAGGGGCCGGGGGCCGGGGATCAGGTACTGGGGTCTGGGGGCCAGGGGCCAGAGGCCGGGGAAGTGCTTCCCCGCTACCTGGAGGACGCCTCGGGCCTGAAAGGGCACGCCGAGCGCGTCATTGTTCCTCCCGACGAGCCTGGGGTCGCCAAGGCGCTTCTCGCGGCCTCCGAGGCCGGTATGCCGATAACCGTCGCGGGCGCGGGGACCGGCGTTACGGGGGCATGCGTTCCTTTAGGCGGATGGGTTCTTTCGCTTGAAAAGCTGAATCGTCTGGAGGTCCATCCGGGATATGCGATCGCAGGCCCGGGTGTTCTTTTGCGCGATGTGCACGCCGCGGCCCAGGCGTCCGGTCAGTTCTATCCGCCCGATCCTACGGAGACTTCAGCTTCGATCGGCGGTACCATCTCGACGAATGCCAGCGGGTCGCGCAGTTTCCGCTATGGCGCCACGCGGCGCTGGGTCGAGGCGTTGCGCGTGGTGCTGCTGGACGGGCGGGTTCTCTCGGTGAAGCGCGGCGACGCGATCGATTTCGATCCTGGAGTCATTCCGCTGCCATTGGTCACCAAGAACACCGCGGGATATTTGCTCCGTCCGGGAATGGATTGGGTGGATCTCTTCGTCGGCTCGGAAGGCACACTGGGCGTCGTGACCGAGGCGCGTCTGAAGCTGCTGCCTCTGCCTCCCGCGGTGTTAGGCGGTGTCATCTTCTTTCCGTCCGACGAAGCCGCAGTGGATGCGGTGGAGGCTTGGCGCAACACCGCGACAGCTCGCATGCTGGAGTACTTCGATGCGCCCTCGTTGGGGCTCTTGCGGCGGCGCTTCCCGGAGATTCCGCAGGCCGCCCGCAGCGCCATTCTCTTCGAGCAGGAGATGCAGTCGGACGAGGACCCAGTGCTGGACGACTGGCTCACGCGCATCGAAGAATCACAGGCGCTGGGTGAGGATTCGTGGGTGGCGATGACGCCTCGCGACCGCGAGCGATTCCGGCACTTTCGCCATTCCCTTCCGGAACTCGTCAATGACACCGTGCGGCAAAGCGGCGCGATGAAGATGAATACGGACTATGCGGTCCCGTTGGACCGCAATCGCGAGATGCTGTCTTTTTACCGCGAGCGCCTGGAAGCGGAGTTTCCGGGCCGGTATGTCATCTTCGGTCATATCGGCGATGCACATGTCCACGTGAATCTGTTCTCCGACCCGGCCCATCCGGAGCATGCGACGGACGTGCTGATGGAGCTCGCACGCCACGCGGTAGCTCTCGGCGGGACCGTCTCCGCGGAACACGGACTGGGCAAGCGCAAAGCGCACCTGCTCAAGCTGCAATACGCCCCGGAGCATCTCGAGGCGATGAAGGCAGTGAAACGGCGATTCGATCCGCAAGGCATTCTGGGGCGCGGCACGATAGGGTTATGACACAAGCAGCAAAGGTCCGGTGGCTGGTGGCCGGCATCGGCGATATTGCCACCAAACGCGTGCTACCAGCCATTCTCGAGGAGCCCCACAGTGTACTCGCGGGCCTCGTGACGCGCGATCCGGCGAAAGCCGAGCAGTATGGCGTACCGGCATGGACAGACTTCCACTCGGCCCTGGCGGGATGCCCCGCGGACGCGGTCTACATTGCGACCCCCGTCTTCCTGCATGCGCCGCAGACCATCGCAGCGCTGCGCGCCGGGAAACACGTGCTCTGCGAAAAGCCGATGGCGCTGAATTACGACGAGGCTTTGTCGATGCAGGCCGCCGCGGAAGAGGCTGGGCGCGTCCTGGGCGTCGCCTATTACCGGAGGCGCTATCCAAAAGTGGCGCGGGCCCGCGAGTTGATGGAAGCGGGCGCCATCGGACGGCCGGTATTTGCCGAAGCGACGAATCACTGGTGGTTTTCCGCTGAGGACGGGTTTCGCGGGTGGCTGGTGGATCCGGCAAAGGCGGGCGGCGGCCCTTTACGAGACATCGCGTCCCACCGCATCGACCTGATGAACTATTTGTTTGGCACTCCGGTACGCGTGACCGGGCAGGTCTCGACCCTGGTGCAGCCGATTCGCGTGGAAGACAATGCCACGGTGCTGATCGAGTACGAAAGCGGCCTCCGCGCGATGGTGGATGTGCGGTGGCACTCCCGCGTCGCGCGCGATGAGTTTCGCATTCGGGGCACGGACGGCGAGATCGATCTGACACCATTGAACGACCCGTTATTAGTGTGTGGAAAGATCACCGAGCAGATCCCGGCGCACCGCAACCTGCATTTTCCGTGCGTGGAGGACTTCGTCAGCGCGCTACGCGAGGGCCGCGCCCCGGTTTCGAGCGGTATCACGGCACTAGCCACGGAATGGGTGATGGGCAAAGTCTGATCGGCGTTCTACTGGTGCGCCGGACCATACAACACACGCCCCGGCCGCTCGGCAGTGACCTTGTCGTCGTGCAGCACCAGCTTCCCGTTGACGATCACGTCGCGGAAGCCGACTGAATATTGGTGAGGCTTGTCGTACTGGGCGCGGTCGCCGACCTTGGCCGGATCGAACACCACGAGATCGGCTTTCATCCCGGGACGCACCAGGCCGCGATCCCAGATCTTCAGGCGCTCGGCCGGATAGCCCGACATCCGGCGTACCGCATCTTCGAGTGTCAACACATGCTGCTCGCGAACGTACACGCCCAGTACGCGCGCGAACGTGCCATAGCTGCGGGGATGCGGCGCCGCCTTTCCAAACACCGGAATATCGCCGTCGGAAGCGATCATGGTGTAGGGCGATTGCATGATGCGCACCACGTCCGTCTCTTCGATGGCGTGATACACCGCCGAGCAGCCTCCCTTCGACTGCAGTTCCATCGCGGTTTCGGCGGCGTTCTCCATGGTCGGCTCCACGCCGCGTGCGCGAGTGACTTCGGCCAGATTCTTGCCGGCCAGGCTGGCATCGAAGGAGCAATTGACCAGCGCGACATTCTTCGGGTCGCCCGCTCCGCGATCGAACTTGAGCTTGTCCACGATCACTGCCTTGATGCGCGCGCGTTCCGAAGGCGCCGTGAGCCGCTCCGCCGTCGCCTTCTGCCCGCCCTCCAGCGCCCATTGCGGGAACAGCGCCGCGATCCCCGTGCTCGACGCGGTATACGGATACTGATCGATGGTGACGTCGACGCCCCGTGCTCGCGCCTCTTCCACCAGTTTCAGCGTATCCACGCTCTTGCCCCAATTGGCCTGTCCGATGATTTTGTGATGCGTGATCTGGGTCGGCAGTCCGCCTTCCTCGCCGATGCGAATGGTCTCGCGGACGCTGTCGAGCACTTGCGATGCCTCTTCGCGCATATGCGAGATATGGATGCCACCGAGGCGTCCCACCACTTTGGCGATCTCGACGACTTCTTCTGTGGGCGTGAAGTTTCCGGGCACGTAGAAAAGTCCCGTGGAGAGGCCAAACGCCCCGTCGTGCATGGCCTCCGCTGCCAGAGCCTTCATCTTCTCGATTTCCTCCGGCGTGGCATTGCGGTTGGCCAACCCGATCACCTGCTGGCGAATGCTTCCCTGCCCTACAAAGGTGCCGATGTTTACAGAAACGGGAGTCTTCCTGACTTGTTCCAGAAATGGCGCAAGAGGAACCGGAGAGCTGCCGTCCGGCCCTTCGATGAAAGTAGTGACGCCTTCGCGAAGGTAATTTTCCGCGGTGGGCACGTCGAAGATGCCGCGGCGTCCGTGCGAGTGGATGTCGATGAATCCGGGCGCCACCACCAGGCCGCGCGCATCGAGGCGAACGGTAGCGGCAGCATCGCCTAATCGTCCGACAGCGGCGATGCTATCGCCTCGGATGCCGACGTCGGCGAAGTACCAGGAATTGCCGGAGCCGTCCACCACTTTTGCCCCGGCGATCAGAAGGTCAAATGGCTTGGGCTGGGCAAGCAGCAGACCGCAGGAGCAAATCAGAAGGAAAACCGCGCGCATGGCGGTTATTGTATCCCGGCAGCCTCAATCCAAGTCGAAATCACGGACGCGCGGTCCCGTATCCGGTTCCTCTTTGGCACGTTTGAAAAGCTCGTCGAATTTCTTCTCCAAGACTTTGCCGTGCGTCTTTTCGGCGGCCATCTGCTTCTGGAAAACCTCTTCGCGGCGAGCTCCCGCGCCTTTGAGCTTCTCCACTTCGGCGGCCAGATCTTCAATCGGGCGTGGCTTCTCCTTGACGGTATGCGCGATGATGGCGCGCGTCTCCGGATCGATCTTCAGAGTCGCGTCGCAGCAGGGACAAACAACCTCAAACATACCTGTGCCTTTGCCTTTAGCCATAGAACTATCCTAATCGAGAACTACGGCACAAACCGGTACCCTACGCCGTGTACTGTGAGGAAGTGACGCGGCGCGATGGGGTCGGGTTCCAGTTTCTGACGCAACTTGACCACGTGCGCATCCACCGTTCGCGTATTGGGGAAGAATTCATACCCCCACACGGAGTTGAGGATCATGTCGCGCGTCAACGGGCGGTCGGGATTGTGCAGGAAGTAGCAGAGCAGGTTGTATTCGGCAGGAGTGAGCTTCAACTCCTCGCCCTTGCGGCTCACGATGCGCCGCTCGAAATCGACTTCCGCATCCGAGAAGTGCATCACTTTGCGCGCGTCAGGGGAGGCACGGCGCAGTACCGCACGAATGCGCGCCATCAATTCGCGGGTCCCGAATGGTTTGACTACGTAGTCGTCGGCGCCTATTTCGAGTAGCAGCACTTTGTCGAGTTCGTCTGCTACAGCGCTCAAGACAATGATGGGAGTCGCCACGCGGGCGGCGCGCAACTGCTTGCAGATATCGGTGCCGTTCATGCCGGGCAACCGTAAATCCACTAGAACAAGATCGGGCTTAATGGTTACAGCGGTGTCGAAGCCCTGGCGGCCGTCGCCCGTCAAGACCGCACGAAAACCCTCCTGCTCCAACATCACCCCAATGGTGTCGCGGAGGCTCTCGTCGTCGTCGATCACCAGAATCGTTTGCATCGGGATGTATTAATTGTACCGGGCTCCCCGGCACCCTGGGGAGGCACTATCCAGGATGTTGACAGCACAATTTACCCTTGAGTATTCGGACTAAAGGTTTTCCAGCGCGAGGGTTGGCGCACGGAATTCTTCCACTTCTATCGCTCCCGGCGTTGACTGGCCAGACAGTCCAGGCGTCAACCACGGCCACAGGTAGTCCATGGTATTCCTCAACTGACCGTCCAATACGCAGGGACGTGCCAGCCCTCGTGGCCCTCGTGATGCAGGTGAACGCTGTGGTGCCAGGTGATCCCTTCTTCTGGCCGGCACATTGCGCTCTCGTAAAATGCTTCGCGGCACTCTTGCGCCAAACAACAGCTATGCTACTATAGCTGAGAAGTAGGTTACCTTTCGATGTTTCACACCCCCGCCATCGACGTACTGGTTCGGTAACAGAGTAGCTTCGCGGCACCACGTGCCGGTCTGCGGCTCACTCTGAAATACCGCACTTAGTCTCTGCCTTGGATCCGCGTCCCGGACCTTTGCGCCGGAACGCTTTTTACTTCACCCGACAAAACATCCGGAGAAGCGTTGTATGCAGGCGGTAGCCGAAGCAATTCCCACCAGCAAGTGGAAGTTCCTGAAAGAAGCCCTCGCAGGAACTGAACAGGATTTTACTGAGGGCAGTCTGAGCCGGGGCATCGCATTGCTCGCGATCCCGACTGTGCTCGAAATGGGCATGGAGTCTACGTTCGGCATGGCGGACGCCTTTTGGGTAGCACGTCTGGGCTCCGATGCCATGGCCGTCATCGGCCTGACCGAATCACTGATCGTGCTGATCTTCAGCATCGCCATGGGACTCAGCGTGGCAGCCACGGCCACCGTGGCCCGGCGCATCGGCGAAAAGGATCCCGAAGGCGCGGCCGTCGCCTCCGTGCAGGCTATCTTCTGTGCCGTCGGAATCTCTTTGTTCACGGGCATCGCGGGTGTGTTGTTTGCGCCTCAGTTGCTGCGCCTGATGGGAGCGTCGCCTTCGGTCATTCAAACCGGCTCGCGTTACACGGCGGTGTTGCTGGGAGGAAACCTGAGCATCTTCGGGCTCTTCCTGATCAACGGAGTTTTCCGCGGGTCGGGCGATGCCGCCACCGCGATGCGGACCCTGTGGCTCGCGAACCTGATCAACATCGTGCTCGACCCTTGCCTGATCTACGGCTACCTGGGCTTCCCCAGGCTGGGCGTGATGGGCGCCGCGGTCGCCACCACCACCGGCCGCAGCATCGGGGTCGCCTATCAGCTTTGGGTGCTATTTGGCGGACGGGGACGTGTGGCCGTGAGCCGGCGGCATCTGCGCATCGATTGGCCGGTGTTGCGGCGCCTCCTGCAATTGGCACGCACCTCCACGATTCAGTACTTCGTGGCCATGGCAAGCTGGGTAAGCCTGGCGCGCATGAACGCCACGTTCGGCAGCATCGCCACCGCGGGCTACACGCTCGCGATTCGCCTCATCATGTTCGGCATCCTGCCCTCCTGGGGCATCTGCAGCGCGGCGGCCACCCTGGTGGGTCAGAACCTGGGAGCCAGGAAGCCCGAGCGCTCGGAGCGCGCCGTGTGGCTGGCGGGATCTTACAACATGATCTTTCTTACGGTGGTCGGGATCACATTCTTCTTCGGAGCACCGCTGATCGTGAGCCGGTTCACCAGCCAGCCGGACGTCGCGGCGATCGCCGTGCAGTGCTTGCAATTCGTTAGCCTTGGATACCCCTTCTACGCATGGGGCATGGTCATGGAGCAGGCGTTCAACGGCGCAGGAGACACGGCCACTCCCACGTGGATCAATCTCTTCTGCTACTGGACCCTGCAGATTCCGCTGGGATGGACGCTGGCACATTACGTGGGCATGGGACCGCGCGGCGTGTATCTCGCGATCTGTTCGGCGGAGTCGGTGTTGGCAGTGGTTTCGATACTGCTCTTCCGCAGAGGACGATGGAAGACAGTGCGGGTCTGATAGGACGTGGGGCAGATCACCAGATCTGCCCTTTACGTTACTGCCGGGACCGGGCGTCGCTGGGCCGACTTCGCGTTACGCGATACCAGCCACGCGCCGAAGCGATAGACCAATAACACAGCCACCATGGCGCCGTACATCAAAGGCAGGCGAATGTCCGACTTCACCAGCCAATAGTAGTGCACCACGCCTGCGATTCCGCTCAAGTACACGAGACGATGCAGCATTTGCCAGCGCTTGCCACCCAGACGGCGGATCCAACCTTTGGTCGAAGTGATGGCGAGCGGCAACATCGCCAGGAGTGCGACCATTCCTGCGGTGATGAAGGGCCGCTTCACCACGTCCTTCAACATCCCCTGCCAGATTCCCAGCGGGTCGAACAGCTTGTCGAGCAGAAGCCACGTGAGGAAGTGCATGCATCCATAGAAGAACGCAAACAGCCCGATCATGCGCCGGAAGCGGATCAGGTCGGGCAGGTGGAGAAGTTTCCGCAGCGGCGTGACAGTGAGGCCGATCACCAGCATGCGAATCGTCCAATCGCCCGTATAGTGGGTGATGTATTCCAGCGGGTTGGCGGTGAGATTTCCCAGCGCGTCTTCGATTCCGCCGTTGAAGATGACGCGATGCCCTTGCAGCGAGAGGATCAATTGCCCACCCAGGAATCCGAGCGCGCGAGCAATCATCCAGCCCAGCGGCGCCAGGCAGAGTAGGAACACGAATACCTTGGTCCAGCGGCTGCGCAGCATATGGGTTAGTAGAACTTCTTCAGATCCATTCCGTCGTACAGCTTGGCCACCTGGTCGCCGTAACCGTTGAAGATCTGCGTCGGGCGATTGATGAAGGGCGACGGCAGACGCTGCTCTTTCGCCTGGCTCCAGCGCGGATGGTCGACGTTCGGATTCACATTCGAATAGAAGCCGTACTCAGGCGGGTTGGCGATATTCCAGGTAGTTGGCGGCTCGCTCGACGTGAGCTTGATCTTGACGATCGACTTGATGCTCTTGAAACCGTACTTCCACGGCACCACGATGCGGACCGGCGCGCCATCCTGCGGCGGAAGGGTCTCCCCGAACATCCCCACACACAGCAGGCAGAGCGGATGCATTGCCTCGTCCAGCCGTAATCCTTCGACATAGGGGTATTGCAAGCCGGATCGCTCTGGTGTCGCGAGGGGCATCTGCCGCAAGTCCCAATACGATTCAAACGCCACATACTTCGCCTTCGACGTCGGACTGACTGCCTTGAGCAGAGCGCTGAGCGAATACCCGACCCACGGCACCACGATGGACCAGCGCTCCACGCAGCGGTGGCGGTAGATGCGCTCCTCGAGTGGCGCCAATTTCAGGATTTCGTCCATGGAGAACTTGCGCTTCTTCTCGACGTCGCCCTCCACCGACACCATCCACGGGTCAGTTTTGAACTTGGTGGCGTTCTTGGCGGGTTCGTCTTTCCTGGTGCCGAACTCGTAGTAATTATTGTAGTGGGAGACCTGGTCGAGGGTATTCAGCTTCTCGTCGGTGCTGAACGGGCTCTTCGCCAGGCCGCCGAATTTGGTCTCGGCCAGCCCTCGCGTCGGCGACAGCAACTCCCGTGCGGCCAGGGCCGCACCTGGAACCGCAGCGAGAAATCGGCGGCGGTTCAGGTACACGGATTTCGGAGTTACCTCTGAGTAGCGGATGTCGGCTGGCTTCTTGATCAACATAATATTGCCAATTCTATATCCTTCTACGTAGTGAATGTATTCCCGGATTCCCCAGGTTTTTTCCCGTGTCGCCGGGGCGCGAACACCCGTGTGCCGTGTCGAGACTCGACGCCTCTCTCGGTGGTTCGCCAAGTTCGTTGCACAGCGCTGGACTAAGGTCCGATTGAAATTGCGGCGAAACCCCGGTGCCCGGTGCTTTTTGGCACCTTTTCCGCGCGGATTACGCCTTATATTCGAAGGGTCTAGCTTTCGATGAGCACCAAGGCGACCTTGGGATGGATGGGAGTCTGCGCGCTGGCGGGCTTGGGTGCCAGCTTCTTCTTCGACTCTTTTCTTTCGGACCCATCGACAGAGCACATTCCATCGGAGTCTTTGGTCCTCCAAACTGGCAATCAAGGTAACGACGCGATTCTTACGATTTCGGAAGCTCAGCGTATGAAGTTTTTGTCGACCGCAGTCGATAAAGCAAATCCGGAAAGCGGCGCCTGCAGAGGAGAGCGGGCCTTCTACCAGGGAATCATGCCGGGCCTCAGCGCGTTCTGGGACATCGAATGCTCCAACGGAAGGAGCTACCAGGTGACGATAAGCCCGGGTGGGATCGGAAACACCCGTGTTCTGGATTGCGCAACGCTGGGAATGGTCAAATGCTTCGTGCCATTTCCCTGAGACCGGTCTCCGGAGTTGGCATGCGCGAGCCTCCTCCGGATGGTGGAACGCCCCTCCCACTTCTTCTCCGGTAGTGGGGGAAAGGCCGACGTTGGCCCATGACTCTCCTCCCGGTAGTGGGGTTTGGGCCCCCACCACTTCTTCTCCTCTGTGGTATATTTATTCATAGGAGAGAATAAACAACCATTCAGATGGTAAGGGTCGGCATAGTTGGGTACAGCGGATACAGCGGGGCCGAGCTGCTCCGCCTTCTTTCAGCACACAGCCAAACCGAGCCGGTACTCCTCGCCCATCGCGAGGACGGGGCTGGAAGCGGGGCCACCCGCAATCGACGCGGACCCGCACGCATCCCCTGTACTCCCGAAGCCGTTTCCTCCGAAGGACTTGCGGTCGTTTTCCTGGCCACGCCTCCGGCTGTTTCCATGGAACTGGCGCCCGCCATGCTGCAGGCCGGCGCCAAAGTCGTGGACCTGAGTGGCGCCTTCCGGCTGCGCACCCCCGAGAACTACACCGCCTGGTACCGCGAGCCCCACACCGCGCCCGACCTGCTTCCACAAGCAGTCTACGGGCTGCCCGAGTTCTGCCGTGCCAACATTCCGGGAGCCTGCCTGATTGCCAATCCCGGATGCTACCCCACCGCCGCCAATCTCGCCATTTGGCCGCTGGTTGAGGCCGGGGTGATTGACGAATCCGCAGGCATCGTCTGCGACGCCAAATCGGGCGTGAGCGGCGCCGGGCGCAAGGCCAGCCTTTCCACCAGCTTCTGCGAAGTCGACGAGAATCTCACCGCGTACTCCATTCTGAAGCACAGGCATGTCGCCGAGGTGCTCCAGGTTTCGGGTGTCGAAGAGCGCAATTTCAGCTTCACGGCGCAACTGCTGCCCGTCGACCGGGGGATTCTCGAGACCATCTATTTCCGGGCGCGCGGAATTGCCAGTGCGGAGGAGTTGGTGAGCGTCTACGAGAAGCGCTACACAGGCGAGCCGTTTGTTCGCCTGTACAATCCGGGCCATGTCCCCGATCTGCGAGGCGTGCTGCGCACCAATTTCTGCGATATCGGCGTGAGTTTCGACGCCGCCACGGCGCGCACAGTAGTAGTCGCCACCATCGACAACCTGGTGAAAGGCGCGGCGGGACAGGCGATTCAGAACATGAACCTGATGCTCGGCTTTCCGGAGACGGAGGGGCTGCTGTGAAGGTTCTGGTGAAGCTCGGGGGGACACTGCTGGATGCGCCGTCGTCGCGCGACGCGCTCGCCGGCCAGATCGCGGAGGCCGTGGCGAACGGGATCGAGATCGTGGTAGTGCACGGCGGCGGCAAACAGATGACGCGATTTTTGACTGAGCGCGGCGTGGAGAGCCGCTTCGTCGGCGGGCTTCGCGTGACTACGCCAGAAGTGGTGGACGCCGTCCTGAAGGTCTTCGCCGGAAGCGTGAATCACGAACTGGTGGCCAGTTTGAATCGGGCTGGGGCGCGCGCCGTGGGCTTGAGCGGTATCGATTCGTTTCTGGTGGAGGCCGAGCAGATGGATCCCGCGCTGGGAGCGGTGGGCCGGGTGACGAAATCGAATCCCGAGCTGCTGCGGCTGCTCACGGCGCACGGGTTTCTGCCGGTGGTGGCCTGCGTGGCGAGCGATCGTGCGGGGCAGATTTACAACGTGAATGCAGACCAGATGGCGGTGGCCTGTGCCGCGGCCTACGGGGCAGAGCATTTGGTCTTCCTCACGGACGTGGAGGGCGTGATGGACGGCGCCCGCCAGGTGCGCTCCGTCTTGACGGCTCGGGAGAGCGCGGGGATGATTGCCGATGGGGTGGCCACCGGCGGGATGCAGGCGAAATTGAATGCCGCCCTGGCGGCTTTGGACGGCGGAGTTGGGCGCGTGCGGATCGCGCCGGGTGCGGCGCCGGACGCCCTCCAGCGGGTCCTCGCTGGCGAGAGTATCGGGACGGAAATCACACCAAGCGAGGTGACAGCATGATCAGCGGAGTTTACGCGGACGCATTTGTGGAAAAGGCGGTCTCGTCGCCGGCGCTCACGGTTCGGAAGGCCAAGATGCGCGACATCCCGCCGATTCTCGACTTGATCAACAGCTATGCCGCGAAAGGTGTGATGCTGCCGCGCACCGAATTCGAGATGTCGGAAGCCATCCGCGACTTCAGTGTGGTGACGGCGGGCGACGAACTGCTAGGCTGCGGCGCATTGCATTTTTACAGCCCGACGCTCGCCGAAATCCGTTCGCTGGCGGTCCACGAACGTGCCAAAACGCACGGAGTTGGGCGGAGGGTCGTCGAAGCGCTGGCGAAGGAAGCGCAAGAGTATGAATTGGACGCGGTATTCGCCTTCACCTATGTCGTGGAATTCTTCCAAAAGGTGGGCTTCCAGGTGGTGGAGCGCGGCGTTTTACCGCTGAAAGCCTGGAAAGACTGCCTGCGTTGTCCGAAATTCCAGGCCTGCGATGAGGTCGCAGTGCTGCGGATTCTGCGGCCGAAGCATTGGATGGACTCGCAGCCACAGCATTGGGGACAGGCGGTGGTCTCTCCGGACGACCAGTTCATTCAGATTCCCACACCGCGGAGCACGTAAGGTGTCCAAGATACCCTCAAAGTAGGGACTCCTCCCACACCCCGCAAAAGACCGAAGAAATTGTCCACAAACCGGCTTCGCCGCGATGTAGAATCCAATTTAAGGATATCAAAACCTTAATCAACCCGATTCTACTTGTGAGGCGAACATGAGAGCACAGACCGTTGACGTGAAATCCTCAACCGGAAGGGTCCTTTGCACTACCGTATTCCGACAGGGTGGAAAGAAGCTGCTGGCAAAAGGTCACGTCATCAGCGACGAAGACATTCGGGTTCTGGAATCCGAAGGCATGGAAACCATCTGGGTCACCGAACTGGAAGAAGGCGAGGTTGGTGAGGACGATGCAGTCTGCGCCGTTGCCAGCGAGATGGGTTGCGGCAGTTTCGAGATCCGCCTGGCAGCGGGCGGCCGCGCCAATCTGGTGGCCACGGAAAACTGCTGCGTGCTGGTGGACGACGAATTACTCAAACAGATCAATTGCACCGCCAGCGTGGTGATCGCGACTTCATTGAATTTCAGCTATGCAGTGGCAGGGCAGCGGATTGCGACGGTGAAGAGCGCCCCGTTCGCGGTGGCCAAAGATCAACTGGAAGCGCTCATCGGCATTCTGAAGGAGCGAGGCCCCATCCTGCAGGCGCGACCGGTCCGCACTCCGACTGTAGGAGTTCTCTACACTGATCCGATCAGTGGCGAACGCGCCCGCCAGTTGTTCGAGAACATCATGCGGCAAAGGCTCGAGCGCATCGGGGCCAATGCCAACTTTGTCCTGTCGTGCACCGAGGATGAGAATTCGGTCGCCCGCTGCCTGCAACACCTGCTGCGGTCCAAGCCGTGCGTGATCCTGGTGGCCTCCACCACCGCGCCGGCGGGTCCGGAAGATGTCATTGGACAGGGAATGATGCGGGTGGGCGGGCAGGTGGAGCGTTTCCTGGCTCCCGTGGAGCCCGGCAACCTGCTCTTGATGTCGTACAAAGATGAGACACCGATCATCTCGGCGCCGGGGTGCTTCCGGTCGGCCAAACCGAATGTAGTGGACTTGGTCTTACCTCCGCTGTTAGCCCGCTATCACGTAACGGGGTGGGAGATAGCGTGTCTGGGACACGGGGGCCTGCTGGCGTAAACGGGTTCCTCCTCTGACTTGTCGTTGACTGGTCTCCTCCACACTTGTGATCTGAAACCTCCGAGCAGATCACGAGTGCTCCTCGCCGGGCGTCCCACATAGGGACGCCCGGTTTTTTAGTGGCGCAAAGACTTTTTGCCGTCTCGACACTTTTGTCGAGACTTCCTGAGTCCACTGATTCTGAAAACCTCGGGATACTCTTTGAGTCCAACCCACCAAAATGCCTCGGGCAGGAGTGCCCCGGCGGCGGGGACGAGTCTTCGCGCCACATCAGACGAGCCACTCGGACAATTCTACAGTGGGACCAAGCGAGGAGGTTCGCTCCTCCAGCGCCATGTGATTTCCCCAAACCACCTCGGTGGACTGCTCAGAAATGGACTCAATCCGGCTACACCCGAGCACCTCGCGACGTTCGGCATAGAAGCCATAGGCGCGGCAGGCAAGCGGGCGGGCGTCGTAAACCAGACACGCTCCGGAATCAGAATCGAGCAGCGGACAAACTACCGGGCGTGACTTGCCTGCCGAATCGCGGATCCGTTGCCGCACGCATTCCGCGGCGTCATCGGGCAAAGCATCGAGCGCGCTCGCAATCAGCAGCCACTCCGCCTGCGTGATTCGCGGTACCGAGGCCAAATGCCGGCAACAATCGTCGCACCCCTTCCGGCACGGCCAGCTTCCATGCGCCGAAACGATCTCATCCGTTCGCAGCCGAATCTCTTCCTGGATCTGATACAGCAGGGCCATCCTCGATCCCATCGTAACGCTCGCGGATTTTGCCTGACAATGAGAGGGTGAAATCCTTTCGCAAAGAATTGTGGTTTGACGTTCCCGGCAGGCGAGCATTCCTCAATATCACTCCGGAGGTGGAACGGTGCCTTCGGGAAAGCGGCGTCAAGGAAGGTCTGGTGCTCGTGAATGCCATGCACATCACCGCTTCCGTGTTCATCAACGACGACGAATCGGGACTGCACGCAGACTACGACAAGTGGCTCGAAAAACTCGCGCCTCACGAGCCGACCTCGCAATACCTGCACAATCGCACCGGCGAAGACAATGCCGACGCGCACATGAAGCGCCAGGTGATGGGACGCGAAGTGGTGGTCGCCATCACCGGCGGCAAGCTCGACTTCGGACCGTGGGAGCAGATCTTCTACGGCGAGTTCGATGGCGGCCGCAAGAAGCGCGCCTTGATCAAAATCATCGGAGAATAGCCGGCACTTCCTTATTCCCAGACGATTCCACGCGACTGCAGTTCCCCCTCCAACTGGCCGGCCGACTGGAACTGTACCGCGTCGATGCCCATCTGCCGCGCACCCTCGACGTACTCAGGGATGTCGTCGGTGAAGAAGCACTCTTCGGGCAGGCATCCCGCGCGCGAGATCGCCGCCCGGTAGATCTCGGGGTTCGGCTTCATAGCTCTCACTTCATACGAAAGGATGAGATCGTGAAAATGCCGGATGATGGGATAATTCCGGCGGATCATTTCGAAATGGAGCGCGTTGGTGTTGGACAAAAGGAGAAGGCGGTAGCGTGTCGCCAGCCCTTCCAGCAGGCGCTCAGGCACCAGGGTCTGGCAGAAAATGCAGCTCCAGATGGTGCAGAAGCGGTCGTAATCCACGTCCAGATCGAGCGCTCTGCAGAGTTGCTCGACAAAATCGCGCGGCTCGATCTGGCCGGTTTCGAAACGCTCGACGAGCCCGGTGGGACGAATGCGCTTGGGAATCTCGGCTGCCGGATAGGGACAGAGTCCTTCGAGTTCCCGGTACCCCAACTTGAAATCGAAATGAACTAAGACTTTTCCCAGGTCAAAGATGATGGCTTTGTACATCGGTCACTTCTTACGATAGCGGAGGGGACGGGTGGGATTCACTGGAGCCCGGGGGAGGCGGGGGAGGAAATTGAAAATGAGTGGAGCGGTCTCTCATCCCGGGAGAAGGACCGCTCCCGAAAAGCGGTTGTCTTAGGACGTGGCTTTCTTCGCGACCACATCGTTGACTCTGGGATCGCCGCCGTTCATGCCCGGCCGGGTGATCTTCAGCTTCAACGAGTCGCCATCCAAAGTGCCTTCGTACTTGGTGACCACTTCGTTGCCCTGCATGTTCATCTTCACTTCAAAGTAGACATTGTTGCCATCCACCTTGCCGTTGGAGATTTCGTTGTCCGCGGGAGGGGTTCCGCCGCCGCCGCGTCCGCCAAAACCGGGCACCGTTCCGGTCAGTTTGCTTCCGTCTTGTTTCAAAGTAATGGTCACCGGACGCCCAGGGTTTCCACCCCGGCCCGGGCCTTCATAGGTCCACTTGCCGGTCACGTCGGCCGCCATAGCGACGCACGCGACCACAAGCAGAAGAGTCGTTACAAAAAGCAGCTTCTTGGTCATAGTGAGGGAAGAGGCGTCTCGAAGCGGCCAGATGTTACTGCATCGAAACGCGCAGCGGGCGACTTTTTCACACCTGTGGCTGCGGCAAGTTGCCGCCCCAAGTCCCTCCCAAAAATGGTATATCTCTGATTGAAAAGCATTTAGCTGCGAATCACGCTGGTACCTGGCATGCCCTATGGTTCCATCGGAAAGCGCGAATGCCCAAGCCGGAATGAAAGCTGCGATACTCCAGCCCCAAGGAAAGCCGGGAAGGATCGCTGTGACCGTCGCTATCGCGATCGTCTCGGCAGCCTTGGGGATGCTCGTCGATTGGCGCGCACCGGGCATCGCCCGCTACGCCCGCGACAGGCTGATCCAAACGCGCGGCACCTTGCCGGCGCCCGATGATATCGCCATCGTCGCGATCGATGAGCCCAGCATCGCGCGCTTCGGACGATTTCCCTGGTCGCGTCAGGTAATGGTGCGGACGATTGACGCGCTCTCCGCGGCACAGCCTAAGGCGATCGCTCTCGATGTGCTGTTCGTCGACCCCACCACGCAAGACGACGATGACGCGCTCGCTGGCTCGATCGGCAAGGCCGGAAATGTGGTGGTTGCCGCACAATTGACCGAGTCCGCGGTACATGGCGGGCCTGCCGAGTGGCTTCGCCCGCTGCCTGCGATTCAAAACGCCGCGGCCGCCGTTGGCCACGTCAACGTGCAGACGGAGGCCGACGGCGTGGCGCGGCAGATCGAGGTCCGCGCGGCCGACGATTCCGGCCAGACCATTCGCGCGATGGCCGTGGAGACGGTGCGCATCGGCGACGGCACGCCCGAAGCGGGCGTTGCCAACGGCCAACATGCGCTGCTGTTGGGTGCCCGCACCATCCCACTCGATTTCACCCAATCCCCGGTCCTGATTGAGCGGGCGGGTACAACTCCGAACGCGGCGCAAGTTCTGCGCGGCGGGCGCATGACCATCGACTATATTGGCCCGGCGGGTTCGTATGGACCCAATACCTACAGCCTGGCGGAAGTGATCGATGGCAGAATTGCCGCCTCGAAGTTTCGCGGCAAATACGTGCTGATCGGCGCTACCGCGGCATCGCAGGGCGACCGTGTCTCTTCGCCCTTTGTCCATCAAACCGATGCGCACGCCGACCAGCACGGGTCGCTCATGCCCGGCGTCGAGGTGCTGGCGAATGCCGTCAACACCATCTTGCGCTCGCGCTTCTATTCGGACACTTCCGATTGGGCGGCGCTGTTCTGGTCGGCGCTCATCGCAGTACTGACGCTCGCTCTCCTCGAAGTAACACAGGGCGGACGCGAGTCGCTCAAGCAGATCGCGGCCCTGACCGGAATGGCGTTGGCGATTCTGGTGGTGAGCTACCTGGTATTCACGCGACTGCTGGTGTTTCCGCCGCTGGTGCCGGGAATGGTGGCGTGCGCCGCGGCCGGCATCCTTGGACTGCTGCACCGTTCTCTGGCCGCGAGTTCGCGGCTCGACGCCAATCTCGCTGAACTGGCCGCATCGTCCGAACTGCTGGGTCCCGCGGAGCCCATCGCGCCAAGCTGGGCGCCGCATGGCCTCGAATGGAAGGCGAGCACGCTTTCCGCACTCAACGCCCGGCTGCTGGCGCGCGCCAAGTTCGTCGATTTCGCGATGCGCTCGGTGGAAGATGGCCTGATGATCGCGACGCCGGAAGGGCGCATCACCTTCGCCAACCGCAGCGCGGCCGCCATCCTCGATTCCACACCGCCCGCACTCGTAGGGCAGAATCTGCTGCAGCGTTTGCTCGATACGGCCGAGCCGGAGACTCTCACGCGGCTGGTGGTGGACCGCGCCCACGTGGAGCGCGAAGTCACCTTCCGCGAAGTGCGCCCAAATCACTACATGCTGCGCATGGCGGCAGTGACCGGCGGCGAAAACGGGGATGGGCCGGTGCTGGGCATCGTGGCATCGCTCTCGGACGTCACCCGGCAGCACGAGCTGCAGCAGACCAAGAACGACGTGATCTCTCTGGTCTCGCATGAAATGCGCACGCCGCTCACCGCGATTCAAGGCATGACCGAGTTGCTGGCCGATTACGATGTCGACCCTGCGCGCCGTCGTGAGATGCACCTGGCGATCAACGACGAGGTCAAGCGGCTCACCGGCATGATCAGCGAGTATCTCGACATCACGCGGTTGGAATCGGGCGCTACAGAAGTGCGTCCCACGCCTCTGCGCGTCGAGACCATCATCGAGCGACTGTACCTGCTGCTCAATCCTGTGGCTGCCCGGCGCGAGATTCGACTGGTTCGCAAAGTCGCGCCCGATCTGCCTCCGCTGTTGGCCGATCCCGATCTGCTCTCGCGGGCCGTGGAGAATCTGGTGTCGAATGCCATCAAGTACAGCCCCGCCGGGACCGCGGTCACCATCTCTGCAGGCAGTGACGCCTCCACGGTGTGGATCGATGTGGCTGACCAGGGCTACGGTATCTCGGCGCACGATCAGACGCGCATCTTCGAGAAGTTCTATCGTGTACCGAGGGTGCAGGACGCGGGCGTTCCGGGGACCGGGCTGGGATTGGCCCTCGTCCGCGAAATCGCCGAACTGCACGGCGGAGCGGTGACGGTCAAAAGCGAGGTCGGGGTGGGATCCACGTTCTCACTGAGGATTCCACGAGGAGCCATACAGTAAAGGTAAACTGATGGATAGAGCCTTTTGCCCGCCGCTCCTTCGCGCCGTCCGCCGCGGGTGCTTTGCCTCGTTCGATGGCGAGGACGAGTAATCCATGTCCCAGCAGCCTCACATTCTGGTCGCCGACGACGAACGCTCCATCCGCCTGATGCTCGAAACCGGGCTCACGCTCAACGGCTTTCGTGTGACTTCGGCGCGCACCGGGCGCGAAGCCCTGGAAACCGCATCCAGCGGCCATTTCGATGCCGTTCTCAGCGACGTCTATATGCCCGATGGCAACGGGCTCGACCTGGTGCGTTCGCTGCGCGCGGTGGATGCCGATCTGCCGATTATCCTTATGACGGCGCAGGGGTCCGTCAAGATTGCAGTGGAAGCGGTGGCTCATGGCGCCAGCGATTTCATCGGCAAGCCGTTCGAAATCTCGGCGGTGGTGGCTCTGCTGCGCCGCTACGTGGACGCGCGGCGCGAAGCGCAGGCAGCGGTGGGGGCCGGACAGGAAGACACGCAACTGGCACAGGCGGGACTGGCGGGCCGCAGTGCACCCATGGTGATGGTCTACAAGCTGATCGCGCAGGCCGCCCGCACGGAGGCGACGGTGCTGATCATGGGCGAGTCGGGCACCGGCAAAGAGCTGGTGGCGCGCGCCATCCACGACTTCAGCGCCCGCGCCTCGCGGCCGTTCCTTTCGGTGAACTGCTCGGGTCTGACGGACACCTTGCTCGAGTCGGAACTCTTCGGTTACGTCCGCGGCGCGTTTACCGGCGCGACCGGGGAACGCACTGGCCTGTTTGAAGCGGCAGATGGCGGGACCTTGTTCCTCGACGAACTGGCTTCCACGAGCCCTCAGTTTCAAGCCAGCTTGCTGCGCGTGCTGCAGTCGGGCGAAGTGCGCCGTGTTGGATCCACGCAGTCGAAACGCGTCAACGTGCGCGTGACCGGTGCGAGCAACGCTCCCCTGCGCGACCTGGTGGCCGCGGGCAGTTTCCGCTCCGACCTCTACTATCGCCTCAGCGTGCTTTCGATCGAACTTCCGCCGCTGCGGGCACGCACCGGCGACGTGGAATTGCTGACGGCGCACTTTCTGCAACGCTTTCGAGGGGCCGATCAGCCTCCCCTGCACCTCACGCGGGAGGCCATGGCGGCGCTCGCGGCGCACGATTACCCAGGCAATGTGCGGGAATTGGAAAATGCCCTGCGCCGTGCGGTAGCGCTGTCTTCGAACGGACTGATCACCATCGATTGCCTTCCGCCCGAGATCTCCGCTTCGCAAAAGAGAACGGCGGGAGGAGCCGGCCTGGAACATCGCCTGATCGCCGACCGTCCGACCATGGAGGAACTGCAGCGCCGCTACTTGCAACTGGTCCTGGAAGAGACCGGGTGGAACCGCCGCCGCGCCGCCGCCGTCCTTGAACTTGATCGCCGTACCATCCAGCGCCTCATCGCCCGCTACCAACTACAAGGCGCACTGGACCCGGACGGCGACGGCGAACTGGAAGCGGAGGAAGTCTGAGCGGCCCCGGCACGCACGGCAAGCTGAAGTATGCGCTACCGATGGCGCTGCTGGTGTGCGCTTTTGCGGTGCAGGCCCAGACGACACCGGTGGTGGCACGCGCCTCCAGTGTTTCGGGACGCGCGCTGCTCTTCAACGCCGGTGCCAATGGCGCCGCGTTCGGACTCTCTCGCGGTGTTGTTCTCAATCCCGGCGATCGCATCGATACGCGCGGCGGCGGCCGGGTGGTGATCGATCTGAGCGATGGCAGCATGGTGGTAGTGCAGCCCGAATCGGTGATCGTGCTCAAGGATTTTCAGCAGGCATCGTCACTGCGCGAGCTGTTCGAAATCACGCTGGGCATCGTGCGGGTGAAGATCAATCATTTCGCGGGGCGGCCCAATCCTTATCGCATGAACAGCCCCACGGCGTCGATCGCGGTTCGCGGCACCGAGTTCAGCATCGAAGTGGGAATTCAGGGCGACACGCAGGTGGTGGTCTATGAGGGCGCAGTGGAAGTCTCCAGCCTGAACGACCCGGACCGCAAGACCCTCATCGAAGCCGGGCGCGGCGTCTTAGTGCAGGCCGGTCAGGATTTTCACCTCATCGGGAATGTCCTGAATCGCGTGGGTGACATGGGAGGTCACGGCGACTCCGACGATCATCACGCCGCACCGGTAGCGGCGATGGCCAATGCGGGTGGTGGCGCAGCCCCGCCGCCGATGCCCGTACAACCGACGCCCCAACCGCCCAGCCCCTCCCACGGCAGCGGCGCTGCGCCGCACGATCGCGATGACGCCTCTCTGCGCGCTACGGCCAGCACCTACGACCGCTATATCGCCGGACTCTCGGATATCGAGCAGGTGCCGTTCCTCTTCCGCTACAACGCCTTCCCGGAAGCGCACCTCGATAGCCTGGAGAATCCGGCATACGCGACCGGTTTTACCAGCGCGGAGGGCCGCGTGTTCGTATTGCCGACCTTTAGCGGCGTGCAGGGTCTGCAGCAGTATCAGTCCACTTTCGGTCCGGGTGGCACCTTGCCGGGAGACTACAGCCTCTCGCCTCAGTTTTCACTCTTTACGCCGATCGGGCGCAGCGGGTTCACTATAGGCGGCAGCGTTTCGGCGTCACGCGTCGGGAGCACTGGAATTTCCGCGATGCCGAATGACGATCCCACCATGTTCACCGCTTCCAATGGGTATCAGCCCAGCACCAGCGGCACGTCGACCGGCACGTTTTATTCGGGAGCCCTGGTGGCCGCCCGGCGCTTTGGCGCGAATAGCCTTGGATTCGAGATCGAGTCGCTTAAGGGTACCGGATCGTTGATCAGCACCACCACTCAGCCGGGCGAGACGGGCGCCATTTCCACCGAAAGGATCGATTCTTCCTCGAATGTCTCGCAGACGCGTCTGACGATGGGGTTTTCCCATGACTTCTCCCGCGACACCAAGCTCGGTGTGTTCTACCGGTATGCGTTCATTGAGGCTACGGATGCCGACGACAGCCACACCATTGACGGCACCCCCGCGGCGTTGAACTCCACAGCCACCGCAGGCCATTCGTCCGAGATCGGCATGCGCTGGCGGAGCGCCATCACACAGCGCCTCTTCTACGGCGTCACCGCCGCATGGCTCGGCGTATCGCTGCGGGACGGCTTGGTGCGGACCAATGCGGTGGATTCTCACGAACGCGATCGCGCACAGCGTGGATCGCTCGGATTGGGCGTGGGATACGCCTTGACCCGCCGCGTGATGTTGAGCCTCGATCTGGCCGGGGGCGCCACGCGCACGCAGGCCGCGCGCAATGAAGATGCCACCGGAAACCTGCTCCAGAACGGCACCGCGAATGGGCACTTCGTCTCGGCGCACGCCGCGGTGCAGGCCGACCTCACACAACACCTGTTCGTGAGCGCCTCGCTGCTGAACGTCTGGCAATGCCACGAGTTGAATGTCGACCTTTTCCCCGACCGCTACGGGCAGAGCACCCTGGTGCAGGACTCCTTCTTTCCCTTCAACCCGGCGGCATTTCAAGCCGGCAACCACTTCTCCGATTTCGGCGTGGGCTGGCGATTCTCGCGCAGTTTCTTCGTGCAATATTTATACTCCACCGACTATGGAGTCACCCCCGCCAGCCACACACTAATGCTGCGTTACACCTTCCACCTGCGCCGCGAATAACGGCGCGCGGACGGCGATTTCCGCCGGCGCGGACGGGTCGGTCTCACGCCCGTCGATATCCCCGGAAAGGCGGGTCGCGAAAAGCTGGTCGAGATGATGCAATAGACTTATGGCAGGCTTTCGATTTGCCGGCTCACTCGCAATTGCATTCTTTCTCGCCGGGGTGGTCTCTGCGCAGGAACTGCCGCGCGGCCAGGTCATCGATCGCGTCGAGATCGCTGGCAGCGACCGGCAGAGTTACGCGCTCTACGTGCCGTCGAATTATTCTGCCGGGCGCACGTGGCCCATCCTCTACTGCCTCGACCCCGGCGCGCGCGGAAGGGTGCCGGTGGACCGATTCTCCGCGGCGGCGGAAAAGGCGGGCTTTCTCGTCGCCGGTTCGAACAATTCGCGGAATGGTCCCCTGGAGCCCTCCGAACTGGCCATCCGCATGATGCTGGCGGATACCCATTCCCGATTCCGCATCGACGACTCTCACGTGTATGCCGCCGGCCTTTCCGGTGGGGCACGTCTGGCATTGGCCTGGGCTCGAAACGGACAACTCGCCGGGGTAGTGGCTTCGAGTGCGGGGTTCGGAACGCCCACGCTTCCCAAACAGATTCCCTTCCTGATCTTTGCCACCGCCGGTGTGGACGACTTCAATCACGACGAACTGTATCGCATGAGCCGCGAACTCGCCCGGAGGCGCACGCCCCATCGATTCGAGGAGTTCGAAGGCGGGCACGAGTGGCTACCCGCTACTCTTGCGGACGAGGCTCTGCAATTCTTTCTGGGCAAGGTTCCGGCGCAGGCTGCCACGCCATCCAAGGAGCAGGAGAAGCTGGCTGCCCGTTTCGACCGCCTCATGCAGGATCTGGCCTCGGCAGGCGATGGCGAAAAGGCGATACTCATTCGCTCTCTGCAGAAAGATTCGGCCCGCTCGGAGGACAATGGCGACCGTCGGGTGGCCCGCCGCGTTCTGGGAGGTCTTTCGATTGAAACGATCGAGCGGGGCCGCGACCTGATGGGGAAAGGAGAGTATGCCGCAGCAGCCAAACTCTACGAGACGGGTGTATTACTCAGACCCGAGAACGACAATTCCTGGTACTCGCTGGCGGTCGCCCAGGCTGGTGCCGGCAATACACGGCGGGCAATAGAGGCATTGGAGCAGGCAATCGAGCGGGGATTCAAAGATGCGGCGCGCATCGAGCAAGAATCGCTCTTTGCGCGCCTTCAAAAGGAGCAGAGATATGGGGAGATGCTCCGGAAATTAAAGAATCCTTAGTATTCGTAACTCAGCGTGATCATCGGGACGAAGTCGTTCAGAAGCGAGCCATACTTCGTGCCCGGTGCCGGCGTAATGAGGTCGGTCGGAAACGCAGTGATGTAGTCGCGGAATTCCGTGCGCAGGTAAACCCGCGGCCGCAACGCGTAGCGCACGCCGACCGCAAAAGTCGCCATGGGCTTCAATGCTTGAGTTTTTGTGAAGTAGCCGAACTGGCTTAGAGGCTGATATGCCTGCTCGGCGCCTGTCCCGCGGAAGATCTTGAGACCGGCGCCACCCGACACGTAGTACTGCGTCCGCGAATCCTTCTTATTGGTGTGATAGACGAGGTCGTAGTGCAGGACGTGGGCCACGCCGGAGAAGGTGGCTTCCGACCCGCCGCTCTGCAATTTCAGATTGCTTTGCTGGAACGCGTAGTGGATTTCCCCACTCAGGTGGTTGTAGAGGTTCTGTCCCGCGAACGCGCCGGCGGAGACTCCAGCCTGAAAACCGGCTGTCGCCGACCCGATCGCTCCGCTTACCGGCACGCCGGGAAGGAAACTGGCGCCCCCGCCGCCTCCGAACTCCCACTGCTGGGCAAAACAGGTGGTCCCTGCGGCCGCCAATAGCAAGACTGATAGTTGAATCTTTCTCATTGGTCTCTCCTTCTGTACATCGGCGGTATCGCCGGGGAACTTTATAGTCTGCGATCAGTTATTCACTACCCGCACGCTCAGCGTGGTCCCTACGCCGCTCTGGTTTACTACCAGCGGAATACTGAGACCCTGCGGAGCCTTGGCTGGGACCCTGGCATTGATCTGGTAAACGCCCACCTCGCCCGCAACGAGGCCGGCAAAGTCCACGGTCATCGGCACGCCGCCCAAGGTGAGTTGCGGCACGATGAGGGCGACTCCCAGGGGGTCTGAAGGCGACGGCAGTCCTGCGTCTACCGACGGCTGCGTCAGGCCCAAGCCGGTCGCGTAAATAATGACCTCATCGTTGGGGTGCAGCGGATTCGTCGGTGTGACCAGTTGGTTGTTGTCCGCGCGGTAAATCGTGGCCAACCCCGTCTCCGGACCAGCCGTGCCCGAGCGGAAGATGCTGGGCGCCGCCGTGAAGATTGAGAAGTTAAAGTTGTCGCTGATCCCGCCCGGAGTCCGCAGCGTCATCGTGGCATTGCCGCTGACGTTGAAGGGCAACTGGCCATTGATCTGCGAGCTGGACACGAAGAGCATCGGCACCGGCAGCCCGTTCACCGTGAGGCAGGACTCCCCAAGAGCCGTGGGCAGCGGGATCTGGCTGGTCGCCATGTTCACCGGGCTCATCTGCTGGCCGTACACGCTGATCAACCCACCGGGCGCCACCGGCTTGGTGCCGTCGGCCGCGTTCACGATCGAGCTGATCTTGGGGGGCGCCACAGCGGCGTCGTAGCTCCATGGCAACACCATAAAGCCCGAAACCGAGAGAGAAATCACCGCGCTGTGGTCAAAGAGCGGCGCCAGCGAGCGCAACAACGGGGTCGTCGCGATGGTAGTTGGAGTAAGCGGAGACTCCACCATGCGAGTAGGCCGGATTCCCAGACTAACCGACGGATCCACGCGCTGAATGACGCCTGGGCTGGCAGACGCGGGCGTCGTCGTGCGAAGGCCGGTCGTATCCACAAACGCGAACCCCGCGGCAGTGCCCGTGGATGTTTCCAGCGTGCCCTGCGTCACCAGCGAAGCATTTAACAGATACTGGCCCACAACATAGGTGTTGTAACTGGAAGCCGCAAAGCCGCCCGACAGCGCAGTATAGTCCTTGCGGGCAATGGTGAAAGTATCGGCGTTGGCGTCATAGAGCATCACGGTGCCATCCGGCATCGCCGCCAGGATGGTTCCGCCGTTGGGAGCGCCGGCCAGTACACCGCCGGGATCCACGTTATTGACGTACACCCCGAGGGTGGGCAACTCGGTGGCCTTGCGGTTCGCGAAATCAATCCGGTCGATCGCACCTGGCGCGTCGCCAGTGATGTCGCGGACCAAAGACAGCATCGCTTTTCCCGATACGGCGACCTGGCGCGGATAGTGACCGCTAGGCATCTCGATGGGGGTTTGTGCCGCCAGCGTGTCGAGATCGAACACAAAGATGAATTGCGAATTGTCATGGCCCACCAGCAGGTATTGCTGATCCATGGTGATCGCCATTCCTGTCGGCGTCGTGCCCGTGCGCAGCGTCGCGACCTGCGAGAAGGTAGTGGAATCGAATACCAGCACCTGGTTCAGATCCTGCCGGATGACGTAGAAGTGATTCCGCTTGGGATCCGGCAGAACGTCTACCAGCGTCCCGGGAACGTTGATTACGGTACCGCGCTGATCCGGATTGCGATTATTCACCAGAAGACGTAGCGGCTTCGGGATATTGATCGCGGTGCCGGAACTGATGGTCATCGGGATTGCGACCGTGCCGTTCTGGTTCTGAAAGGAATTGGGGTCGACGCGTACCTGGACCGTCGCGGGTGTGATGCCGGAAGACGGCGAGATGGTAACTCCGGTTTGGTTCACGTTGATCGCGAAGTCTGTATTCCCGCCACCCGGATCGGTGATTGTGAGGGTTTGTACAATTACGTTCCGATCACAGAAATTACCACTCACCAAAACGTCACTCTGCGTGGCGTTGACGCGATGAAACTGATTAATCCGTCCCACCGGCATCACCGTCACTCCGCTGTCAGACACCGCATATAAGGTGTCCAGGTTGGCATTGAGGACTGCCCTCCCTGTCAGATTCTCCGGAAGCGACAGGGTATCCCGAATCGTCAGGTTATCCGCGTCCAGAAGGTAGAGGACCGGCGGCTGTGAAGCCGCCGGCGACGAAGAGGACGAGGAGGAGCTAGAGGATTTTGAGGGGTCTATGGTGAGGATTTGGGAGTAGAGAATGCCCTTTTTGGAGTCGACGGCATTCGCGCCGATGTTGACGGATGCAATCGAGTTCGGGAACTGATTGGGGAAGCGCAGCGTGGAGTCGAGTTTATACTGCCCGACCATGGTCCAGGAACCGTCCGCCGCGACCGCCAGCCGGGGCAGGGCCTTCGGCCCCGTGATGAAACCACCGGCGTAGAGCGTTCCTTTTCTTACGTCGTAACGGAAGAACGCTTGGGAGGAACCATCGTCCGCAACTCCGTAGGCCACGGTCCGGTCCGGTGTCGTCTCTACCTGGGCCAGGATGATCTGGGTCGGGAACGTCGGCGTTTTGGCGGGTATCTGTTGCGTCGCCAACGCCGCAAACGTCGTGAGTACATTAACCAGGCCCGATACCGGATCGAACTGCAGGAGGCTGGAGCTGGTTACCACCATCGCCGTTCCGTCGGCAAGGAATGCCAGACCCAACGGAGTATCTCCGGTAGTAAACGTCTGCCGTGTACCATCGTTAAGGTTAATTAAAGTGAGTGCGTTCGTTCCAGTGGCGGGCGTCTTGACATTGCCGAAGTGAGCCACCAGGAGAAATTGATTGTCCGGAGAGATGGAAATCGCGCCGGGTTGCGCAGCCACATTCATGGAGGTGTTAATCGAGCCGTCGGCCAGCGACATCACCTCGATACGATTCGCCGTGAAGTTCGCGATGTACAGCACGCCGCGCGATTCATCCAGCGCAATATCGGATGCGTGGCCGCCGATTGGAACCACGGCTCCAAAAGTGGCTGCATGAGAGGGGGTGACAGCGCTCGTCAGAGCGACCGCCAACATAACCGAAATCAGAACACCGTTGCGCATAGAAAATGACCCTTCGAACGTTCCGATTAAATGCCTCCAGCGCCATGGAATCAATAATCGATATGGCTAGTAAGTCCTGCATTACCAAAGTTAGCCAAGATTTTTGAGGTGATTCTTCATATACTCGACGCGTGGGAAGAGGGCTGCTCGCGCTTGAGGCAGCCAGGGAACGAAGGCCATGAAGAAATTTCAATCAAAAGTCGCGCCCGTGTTCATCCTGACGATGATTTCGTCAGCGCTGCTCATTCCGGACTCTTACGCACAAAACTTGGGCAGCACGGTGACCGTGGCGCCATTGCCCGATGGCGCCTATTTCAGCGTCGACGGCCAGATTTACAGTCACGCGATGAGCGCCATTTGGCCAGCGGGCAGCAAGCACACTCTATCAGTCGATTCCCTGCTTCAGGGCGGCTCGTCACAGCTGAAAACTCAGTTCACTTTTAAGAATTGGACTAGTAATATCGGAGCGGTGCAGGGCGGCACCAATACAATTATAGTCACTGCCGACCCTGCAATTACTTACTATCATGCGAACTTCGACCTGCAGTATGCGCTGAGTCTGATCTTCTTCAGTTGCCCCGATCCGACTAACTGCGCGAGCCCAGGCATCATTTATGTGGGCGGGGCGCCCTACAGCACCACGCAGGACATTTACATGTCGGCGTTAAGCTCGGTAATCCTGACCGCGGCGCCGAACCCGGGCTGGGTCTTCACCGGGTGGCAGCCGGGCCCGAACCAGAACATCCAAGGCACTACGGACACGGTAGTCCTAAACGGTCCGGTGATGGTCTACCCTGTCTTTCGCCAGGCCCGCACCATCAATCTAAATAGCTCGCCCTCCGGCTTGACTCTGCTCGCGGACCGCACCAAAGTTCCCACCCCGACCGCCCTCGAATGGGGATGGGACACCACTCACACTCTCGGAGTAGTCAGCCCGCAACTCGATAATTCGGGTAAGTGGTGGGCCTTCCAGTCATGGAGTGATGGCGGAGTCGCCACCCACGCCTACACCGTAACTGACTCACAGACGCCCGATTCAATCACTGCCGTCTTTGCTCCCGCGGCCTCTGTCCTGTACGCGACCACCCCCAACGGACTTACACTCAGCATCGACGGACGGACTAACTGGACGAGTTATGGCTTTGTGTGGGGTGTCGGCGAGACGCATCACTTTGAGGCTCCCGCGCAGCAGACCGACTCCACCGGGCACGTTTGGGCTTTCAGTTCGTGGTCGAATGGGGGGCCGGCGGCGCAGGATTTCACCGTGCCCGCAAGTGCTGTCGATACCGGAGTCCATTTCACTGCCACCTATAGCCCGATGGGGCACTTGACCGTGGCAGCCAGCGTCCCCAATCTGACTATTCAAGTGGACGGCAAGGATTGCGCAACACCCTGTGATGTCATACGCCCGGTGGGCACTTCTGTACATTTGAGTACAGCCGCTTCGATCCCGGTGACGGACGGGGTGCGCAACGATTTCGTGGGTTGGCCGGGTAGCGGCTCTTCGTCTTCGGACTGGAATGTGACGCTCACTGCCGACCCCATGAATCTTGTGGCAAGCTACCACGTCATGAACCGCCTGGCTGCGTCCTCGACGCCTCCCCAGGGGGCCACCTGGTCGATGACTCCGAATTCCCCAGATGGCTTCTACGATGCCCAGACCATGGTCAGCGTCGGCGTCACGGCGTTGCCCGGCTATCGCTTCCACTCCTGGAGCGGCGATCTGACGGGCACCAAACCGGTCGGCACGCTCGCCATGAACGCGCCGAGATCGGTGCAGGCCCAACTCGATCCCATTCCCTACATCGCGCCCACGGGTGTAAGCAATGCCGCTGGCGCCACACCCCAAAGCGGAGTGGCCCCCGGATCTGTGGTCGCCATCTTCGGCGCGAGCTTTGCGACCGATACCGCGGTGGGCCCCACCAGCCCACTCGCGCAGACGCTCGGCGGCGTCACGGCCACGGTGGGGAGCCGCTACGTTCCTCTGTTCTTTGTTTCTCCCACGCAGATCAATTTGCAACTGCCCGACGATCTGGGCCTGGGTGCGCAGACGCTGACCGTGAATTCGACGGGGCTGCCGGCGGTCACTGCCACATTCACCGCGGTGCGCAATGCGCCTGGCCTGTTCTCGCAGACGGTGGGAACCAACCTGTTCGCCATCGCCCTGCATGAGGATGGCACGGCGGTGACAGCTGACTCGCCTGCAAAGCATGGCGAGTTGCTAACAGTCTACGGCACAGGCTTCGGGCCGGCAGATCATGCTCGTCCCGAAGGCTTCCCAGTGCCTTCCGATCCGCCCTTCCTGCTGCTGGACTCGCCCACGATTTTAGTCGGCGATAGCGCGATCCTAGCCGCGGCGAACGCCTTCGTCGTGCCCGGACGGATTGGCATCGATGCAGTGCAATTTCGTCTGGACGATACCGCGCCCACCGGAACCAATGCCAATCTGCATGTAACGATCAACGGCCAGGACAGCAATACGGTCCTGCTGCCGATTCAGTAACTACAGCTTCCACTTTTCGCCACGAATGCCCATGGCTCGCAAGGACCATGGGCATTTTTGCAACTACCGCCGAATTCCTAACGTTTAGTAGACATGCGGCCATCCATTTTCCTGGTGCCTGTTCTTCTATTCAGCGGCGCGTTGTGGGCGCAGGATCAGGTCTTCCGCGTCAGTTCCGAACTCGTAGTCGTCGACGCCCAGGTGACCAATCGTAAAACGGGCGCCACCGTCGGCTCTCTGCAGCAGGGCGATTTGGAGGTCTTCGAGGACGGCATTCGTCAGCAAATCGCCTCCTTCAGCCGCGACAAACTCCCGCTCTCCATCGTCTTCCTGTTCGACCTCACCGATAGCGTCCAGCCCGTGCTGATCCCCTTGGCACAAGGCGCCGCCCAAGCCCTCGAGCACCTCAAACCGGAAGACGAGATCGCCGTGATGGTCTATCAGGAAGAGGCCTCACTCCTGCAGGACTTCACTAACGACCGCGAACTCGCGATCGCCGCAATCCGCCGAGCGGGAACAGGACAGAGAGAAGCCAGCGCCAATGCCTTCTTCAACGAAGGTGTCTTCCAGGCAGCGGCGCAAGCTGGAAAAAGCGCCAACCCGTCCAGCCGGCGCGTCATCATCTGGCTTACCGACAACGTTCCCAACATCCCGCACGACGGTATTCATACCGAACAGGAGGCGCTTCGCGCGGTCAGCGATTCCGGTACGGTGGTCTGCTCCCTGTTGGAATTCAGCGCCATGTCGCGTACCATGTCCGTGCTGTTCAAACACAACCCGATGTTTCTCGGCTCGCGTACACACCATCCTCCCGGCGATGTCAACCATTACGCCGATCAAAGCGGCGGCATCGTACTGAAGTCGAGCAAGGAAGAGATCGCGGATAATCTGGCCCGGCTGATCGACGAGCTTCGCAGCCGCTACAGCATCGGCTACAAACCCGCGAACGATAGGTCCGGCACGGAACGATTTCACCGCATCGAAGTACGGCCTACGAAAGCCGCCGAGCAGCGTCTTGGCCGCATGGTGATTAAAACGCGAACCGGATACTATCGCTGACGTCTACTCCCAACGCAGCGCGTTCATAGGATCGATCGTGGTGGCCCGTCTCGCGGGAATGTATCCTGCCATCGCGGTCACGGCGGTGATTCCCAACGCCGCCCCCGCCATGGTCAGCAGATCGATCGGGTTGACTCCGAATAGCTGCGCCTGCACCAGTCGCGTCAGGGCAACGGTACCGGCCAAGCCGATTGCCACGCCCACTCCGGCGACGGTGAGCGTCTCGCTCAGCACCATCCACAGCACACTGCGGTGGCCTGCGCCCAGCGCCATGCGAATGCCGATCTCGCGCGTTCGCCGCGCCACCATGAACGCCATCACGCCGTACAGGCCGAGCGCCGCGAGCAGCGTCGCCAGCAAGCCGAAGACGCTCGAAAGAGTGGCAAGCAGCCTCTCGGTCAGGAGCGAGATCTCCAACTGGTCGGTCATCGTACGCATATCGTAAACCGGCACGCCCGGATCCACTGTACGCGCCTGAGACCGCACCAGATCGATCGTCCCGGCAGTGTCGCTTCCAGCCCGCACATACATCGTGCCGCCACCCGCAAAACCCTTCTGATCAAACGGCACGTAGAGCTCGTCGGGGATCTCTTCGCGCATATTCTCGTATTTCGTATCGCCGACCACTCCCACGATCTCTATATCGGTTTTGGTTCCGGGATCGATTCCCATGCCGATGTGACGGCCCAGCGGTTCGCTGGCGCCAAAATACCGTTTGGCGAATTTCTGGTTCACGATGCCAACCTTGGGCGCTCCCTTGATATCGCGTTCCGTGAAATCGCGGCCCCTCACCACCGGAATCTTCAAGGTCTTGAAGAAGCCCGGACTGCAATACTGCATGTGTGGATCGGGACGCCCGTCCGGCTTGGCCGCGTACCCTTCAATGGTGACCCAGTTATCCCACTCGTTATTCTCCAGTACAGGAACCACCGCGATACTGTGAGACTCCACGCCGGGAAGCGCGCTCAGCCGTTCATGCAAGCGTCGATAGTAGTCCTCGGTCCCGGTGGGATCATAGTGGCTCAGGGTGGGATCGACACTGAATGCCACGACACCTTGAACATCGAATCCCGGATTCAGCATCTTGAGATTGCGCAGGCTCTGCAGAAATAGCCCCGCGCCGATAATCAGCAGCAGGGACAAGGACACCTGGCCCACCACCAGCCCTTTGCGCAGCGCGGCGGAGCCGCCGCGAATCACCGCACCAGCCTGATCTTTCAGTGTATCGGCCAAACCAGGCCGCGTGGACTGGAGTGCTGGAAGCAGGCCGAAGAGAATTCCCGCCGCGACCGAAGTCACAAACGTGAACGCCAGCATGGTCCAATCCGGCGTGCTGGAAAGGGACAGCGGCGTGTGTCCGGAAGGCAAAAATCGAATCAAAGCTCCATCGATCACTACCGCCAGGCCCACACCCAACGCACCTCCGAGCGCCGACAGCAACAGGCTCTCCATCAGTAATTGGCGAACCAGGCCGCCGCGCCACGCGCCTAATGCGAGCCGCACCGCCATTTCCTTCTGCCGTGCCGAAGCGCGTGCGATCAGCAGATTCGCCACATTCGAGCAGGCGATCAGGAGCACCAGGCCCACAATGCTCATCAACGCATACAGTGGCTTGGAGTAGTCCCGGCGCAGATTCGAACGTCCTTTCGATCCCGGCGTCACCTCCATCCACATCTTGAGAAACTCATCCTTTACCACCGGCGACGCTTTGGAGAACGGCGCCTCCGTCACCTCACGATTCAAAATCTGGTGAAAGAGCGGCTGTAATCCGGCCTGCGCCTTGTCCATCGACATACCCGGTTTCAAGCGGCCAAAGACCTCCACCCAGCGGAAACGGTCGTTTTTCAATCGCGGAAATTCCGAGTGGGGTAAGTCATCCTTCATCATCACCGGGATACGAATTTGCGGAGCCCGCCCCGGCTCCACTCCGTCGAAACCCGGGCTGCTGACCCCGATAATCGTGAGCGCTCGCCCGTTGACGACGATCTCCTTGCCGACAATTCCAGGATCCGCCGCAAAGCGTGCGCGCCAGTAGCCATAGCTGAGCACCGCCAATGGATGGCCCCCGATCGTCACGTCGTCGGAAGGCCCAAAAACGCGGCCAACTGCCGCACCCACGCCGAGCACCGGGAAATAGGTGCCGGAAACAAAGTCGGCGCCGATCAATTCCGTCGAGCCCTGGAAAGTCGCGCTCACGGTATTCGGATAGGTGCAGAAGAGTCCGCTGAAGACTTCATTCTTGTCGCGGATCTCCTGATACATCGGGTACGAGAGGCGGTCGGGTCCGTTGTTGCCGCCGTAGTGCTTGCCGCGTCCCGCAAGCATCACGAGTTGCTCCGGATCTTTTACCGGCAGCGATTGCAGAATGAGCTGATGGATGAGAGTAAAGATGGCCGTGTTCGCGCCGATACCAAGGGCTAGAGAGAGGACGGAGACGCATAAAAAGACAGGCGACTTGCGCAGCGTGCGAACGGAATATCGGAAATCGCGCAGAATAGCTGGCATCGCCGGTTATACTCCGCAACTTCCCAAAAGTTACACGTGGTTCGGATCGCTGCGGTCGTCAGCGCGTATTCGCTATCATGATGATCATGGGCACGACGGCGTTGGTCAGCCTGCAAGATTTCGAGGATCTCGAAATATCCGAGGATGTTGAACTGCTGAGAGGAGAGTTGGTCCACATGTCCCTTCCGGTGGCGCTGCACGCGGATATCTGCGAGCGAATTTACGATCCCCTCAGAGAGGCCTTCAAACGCCGGCAGGCCGGCAACCCGAATGTCCCATGCGGGCACGTTCATTTCGAAGTGGGCTATCTCCTTACTGAAGATCCCCCGACGCTCCTGGGACCAGACGTCAGCATCACTCACCCGAACCAGCCCGTCAATCGCTTCTACCAAGGCGCGCCTGCCGTAGTCTTCGAAGTCATTTCCGCAAACGACCGCGCTCAGCGCCTGGAAGAGAAGATCGCCGAGTATTTGGATCATGGGGCCGGCGAGGTCTGGGCGATCTTTCCCGCTACACGCCACGCCTGGGTCTACCGCCAGGGTACGGCACGTCTCGAAACCGAAACAATCCGCTCCGACTTCTTTCCCGAGGTCGAAATCCCGCTCCACGACCTGCTCTCGTCAGCTTCCCCGGTTTGACACCCTCATTTTGGTGCTGTTAGCCTGAATTTTCATGCCATCGGCGCCTTCGCTTCGCACAACTCCGCTCCACTCTGTCCATTGCGGCCTGAGCGCCAAGATGGTGGACTTCGGCGGCTGGGATATGCCCGTCCAATACTCGGGCATCATCGAAGAACACCACGCCGTGCGCCGCGCCGTTGGAGTCTTCGATGTGAGCCACATGGGCGAGATCGAAATCAGCGGCCCCGAAGCAGCCAGGCTCACCGATTTCATCACCACCAACCACGCTGCGAAACTCAAAATCGGGCAGGCGCACTACTCCGGACTGCTCTACGAAACCGGCGGCTTCGTCGACGACATCCTGGTGTACAAGGTCGCGGACGACCACTTCTTCCTGTGCGTCAACGCCTCGAACCAGGACAAAGATTTCGAGCACATCTGCTCTGCGAACCGTTTCGACGCACAGGTGGAAAATGCCGGCGAACGCTACTCGCAACTCGCCATACAGGGGCCCAAAGCGCTCGCCACCCTGCAGAAGCTGACGCCGGTCGACCTCTCCACCATCCGCTATTACTGGTTCAAAGATGGGGAAGTCGCCGGTACTCCGGCGCGTATTGCGTACACGGGCTACACCGGAGAAGTCGGGTTCGAGATCTTCGTACCGCCTTCGGAGGCAAAGCGCATCTGGGCACTCGTGCTCGAGTCCGGCGCCGAGTTCGGCATCAAGCCTTGCGGACTGGGCGCACGCAACACGCTCCGCCTCGAAGCCAAGATGGCCCTCTACGGGCACGAAATCGATGCCTCCATCTCGCCGCTCGAAGCGGATCTCAGTTGGATCGTCAAGCTCGACAAGGGAGACTTCATTGGCCGCGATGCACTCCTGCGTCAGAAAGAAAAGGGCCTCACGCGCAAGCTCATCGGCTTCGAAATGCGCGGCCGGGGCATCGGTCGCGATGGCTACGAGGTGATGATCGACGGCGTTCCCGCGGGATGGGTCACCAGCGGATCCCCTTCGCCAACCTTATGTAAGAACATCGGGCTCTGTTATCTCCCCATCGCCCAGGCGCACCCGGGCCAGGCCATTCAAATCATGATCCGCAACCAGCCTGTGGATGCGGTGACCGTCGAAACTCCGTTTTATAAACGAGCGAAATAGAATGTATCCAGAAAACTTTCGGTACACCAAGGAACACGAATGGGTCCTCGCCGAGGGGGACACTGCGACCGTCGGCATCACCGATCACGCGCAAGAGGAATTGGGCGACATCGTGTACGTAGACTTGCCAAAAGCCGGCACGCACCTCGAGCAGGGTAAGAGCCTGGGTTCGGTGGAATCGGTCAAGGCCGTTTCCGACATCTACTCGCCGGTTAGCGGCGAAGTCACCGAAATCAACGCGATCCTGGCCGATTCGCCGGAGAAACTGAACGAAGATCCGCATGGCGCTGCCTGGCTCGTCAAGATGAAGCTCAGCGCCCCCGAAGAGGTAAAGAATCTAATGTCCGCCTCCGATTATCAAACGTATATAGGAGCCGAAAAGTAGTTGCGCTATCTTCCGAAGTCTGAATCTGAGCGCCGCCAGATCCTGGACGCCTGCGGCGTGAGTTCCCCCGATGAGCTGTTTGCACACCTGCCTGAAGCGGTTCGGCTTAAGCGGCCGCTCGATCTGGCGCCGGGGATCTCCGAGTACGAGATCGTTCAGTATTTCCGCGACCGCGGCGATGAAAACGGCAAGGGCTACCCGTCCTTCCTGGGCGCCGGTGTGTATCATCATTTCCGCCCGGTCCTCGTCGATACGGTAGTTTCGCGCGGCGAGTTTCTCACGTCCTACACGCCCTATCAAGCGGAAATCGCGCAGGGCACCCTCACCACCATCTTCGAATTCCAGACCATGATCTGCCAGCTCACCGGCATGGACGTGGCCAACGCCTCGATGTATGACGGCTCCACGGCGGTTCCCGAAGCCGCCATGATGGCCGTGCGCGCCACCGGCAAAGGACGCGTCCTGATCGCCCGGTCGGTACACCCCGAGTATCGCGAGGTGCTCACTACTTACGCCAAACACCAAGGCATGCCGGTAGAGGAGTTCGGCTATGTTCCCGAAGCCGGCACCATCGACCTGGAAGATCTGGACCGGAAGATCGACGATCTCACCGGCGCGGTCATTATCCAATCGCCGAACTTCTTCGGAATCGTCGACCAGGTGAAGGCCGCCGCCGGAATCGCACACCAGCGCGGTGCGCTCCTCGTAGTGATCTTTACCGAAGCGGTCTCGCTGGGCATCCTGGAGCCACCCGCCGACGCCGATATCGTCGCAGGCGAGTTGCAATCGTTCGCCATCTCCCCTTCGTATGGCGGACCTTACGCAGGCATCATCGCCACCAAAGACAAGTTCATCCGCCAGATGCCCGGAAGGCTGGTCGGCCAGACCACCGACTCCCGCGGCAATCGCGCATTTTGCCTGACGCTCTCCACGCGCGAACAGCACATCCGCCGCGAGAAGGCCACTTCCAATATCTGCACCAATCAGGCGCTCATCGCCCTGATGGCAACGGTCTTCATGACGGTCTACGGCAAGCAGGGATTGCGTGAGCTCGCGGAACAGAATCTCGCCAAGGCGCATTACCTGGCAAGCAAACTGAAGCCCCGCTTCTGCGGAAAGTTCTTCAATGAGTTCGTAGTCAAAATCGAAGGCCGCTCCCCCGACGCGATCAACCAGGCGCTGCTGAAGAAAAAGATCATCGGCGGGCTCCCTCTCGGCCGCTTCTATCCCGAACTGGCCGATTCCCTGCTGCTCTGCGCCACCGAGATGTCACGGCGCGCCGACATGGACACTATCGCGGAGGTGGCCGCATGATCACGAAAGTTCGCAGTCATCTCTCCCCCAACGAAGCATTGCTCTTCGAACGCAGCTCTCCGGGAAAAAAGGCCTACCAACTTCCCGATCTCGACGTTCCGCCCGTCGACGCCGCGGAAGCTCTCGGCGCCGATAACGTCCGGGAGGCGATCGAGGGATTCCCGGAAGTCAGCGAAGTGGAGGCGATCCGCCACTTCACCCGCCTCTCCACCTGGAACTACGCCATCGATTACGGTATGTATCCGCTGGGTTCCTGCACCATGAAGTACAACCCCCGGATCAACGAACTGGTGGCGCGCACCGAAGGCTTGGCATGGGCGCATCCCTATCAGCCCGAGTCGTTGTCGCAGGGGTGCATGGAAGTGATGGCGCGAGTGGAAGCAGCGCTGGCCGAGATTACCGGCATGGACGCGGTCACGCTGCAACCCGCTGCTGGAGCGCACGGTGAGCTCACCGGCATCCTGCTCATCCGTGCCCTGCTGCAGAAACGCGGCAACCCGCGCAAGAAAATCCTGATCCCCGATTCGGCCCACGGCACCAACCCCGCCACCGCCGCCATCGCGGGATATGCCATCGAGAACATCAAGTCGAGCGAGACGGGCGTGCTCGACGTGAGCGCCCTGGAGCGGCTGGTGACGGACGATGTCGCGGCATTGATGGTCACCAATCCCAACACCTTGGGCGTCTTCGAAGAGAACATCAACCGCGTGGCCGAGATTCTCCACGCCAAAGGCGCCATGCTCTACATGGATGGCGCCAACATGAACGCGCTCGTCGGCATCGCGCGCCCAGGCGACTTCGGCGTGGATGTGATGCATCTCAACCTGCACAAGACCTTCTCCACACCCCACGGCGGTGGCGGCCCCGGCGCCGGCCCGGTCGCCGTCAAGAAGGTGCTGGAGCCGTTCCTGCCCGCACCCCGCCTGAAGCGCTCGGGCAAGAAATGGACGTATGACTACAAACGCAAGCACTCCATCGGCAGGGTGAAGGCGTTCTACGGCAATTTCGGAGTCCTGGTGCGCGCGTTCGCTTACATCCTCGCGCATGGCGGTCCAGGATTGCGCAACGCCACGGTCGACGCGGTTCTCAACGCGGTCTACATTCGCAAAAGGCTGGAGCCTTATTTCGATCTGCCCTACTCCTCGCCCAATATGCACGAGGTGGTCTTCAGCGACGACCGCCAGGCCAAACTCGGGGTTCGCACCGGAGAGATCGCCAAGCGCCTGATCGATTACGGATTCCACCCCTACACCGTCAGCTTCCCGCTGATCGTTCACGGCGCCCTGATGATCGAGCCCACCGAAACCGAAGGCAAGATGGAGTTGGATCAGTTCATCGACGCTATGATCTCCATCGCCAAGGAAGTGGAAACCGATCCGCAGATGGTGAAAAATGCACCCTACGGCACCCGGACCAGCAAGGTGGATGAAGTCACCGCCGCGCGCAAGCCGGTGCTTCGATGGAAGCCCTGAAAAGCAGGGGTTGGGGGCTCTGGCTGGTCTTCGGACTGGTCCTGGCGATTCGCATCCCCTTTTGGAACCACCCGATCCAGGGCGACGACACGATTTACCTGCATGAAGCGGCTCATGCCCTGATCGAGCCGCTTCATCCCGACAACACCCGTTACGTCTTTCAAGGCGGCATAGTGGATCTGCGCGGCCATCCGCACGGACCTGTAAACGCCTGGGTGCTTGCGGGACTACTGGCCATCTTCGGCGAAGTGAAGGAGCTTCCCTTCCGTGCGATCTACACGGTTTTCTCTCTGGTGGCTGTCTGGGGGATGTGGTCTCTAGCCCGTCGATTCTCGCCGAATCCGCTGTGGGCCACGCTGCTCTTCGTCGCTGTGCCCGTGTTCGTCGTAAATGGCAATTCTCTCGAAACCGACCTTCCTTTCCTCGCATTCTGGATGGCGGCGATGGCGATATTCCAGTGGCACAGGCCCTTGGCGTCGGTTTTTTTAGTGCTCGCCGCGATGACTGGCACGCTTCCGCAGGCACTGCTCATCAGCCCGATTCTCGCCGCGTGGGTGTGGCTCTATCGCCGCCACGATCGCGTCGCGTGGTGCGCCTGCTTCGTTCCGCTGTTCACCGTGATCGCATGGCAACTCTTCGAGCGGCTGTCGACGGGCTCATTGCCCGCAGGCGTGCTGAGCGGCTACCTCACTCGCTTTAATCTGTGGAACCCCAAGGCACGCATCGCCCTGCTGTTCCATTTCTGTTTCGTGGTTTTCCCCGCCCTATTGCCCGGCGCCCTGGCGATCGCCTGGAAGAGGCGCCGTGAGACTGACACCCTGTTTCTCATCGCCTGGATTGGCATTTTCTTCGCCGGAGTGCTTGCCGTGTTCTTCGCCGGCTCGGCGCGATACCTGTTGCCGCTCGCTGCACCTGTCGCGCTGCTGGCATCGCGCCTGCCTGCGAAATGGCTCGCGGTAGGCTTCGCCGGCAATTTGACCCTGGGACTCGGCCTTGCGACGGCCAATGATCAGCACTGGGAAGGCTATCGCCAGGTCGCCCTCGAATTGCGCGGGCGCGCCGCGCGCCAGAGAGTCTGGGTCGATGACGAATGGGGCCTCCGTCACTACATGCAGGACGAAGGGGCATTGCCGCTGACGAAATCCCAGCGTCTGCAGGCTGGTGATCTGGTCGTGTCCAGTGAGTTGAGCCATCAGGTTGAGATCCACGAGCCCACCGTCCCCGTGATGCGTACAGTGGAAATCCGCCCCTCCATTCCGCTCCGCCTCATTGGCCTCGAAACCCAGTCGGCATATTCGGACGCCTCTAAGGGCATCTGGCCTTTCGGAGTGTCATCCGGCCCTGTCGACCGCGTGAATGTGTGGGAAATCGGCGAACGTCACCCGACTCTCGAGTACCTCTCCCTCACCGATCCCGCCGCTCGCCAACACATCGTCGCCGGAATCTGGCCCGACGATCACTGGATGTCGCGTAGCGGCATCGTAGTCCTGAAAAGTCCCGCCACTCCTGGCGCGTTAAGTGCGTCGTTCTACATTCCTGACAATGCTCCAGCGCGCCAGGTGACGCTGTACCTCGATGGCAAAGAAGTGACCACCCAAACATTCGCCGCGCCCGGCAAATACGATCTGAACTCGAGCGGCCCTGTCCACCCCGCAGGCCCTTCCTCCACCGTCGAGATTCGAGTTGACCGCACCTTCACCGCACCTCCCGACCTCCGCGAACTCGGCATGGTGCTGCTCGGCCTAGGGTTTCGCTGACGGCCTTAGCAACTTCGGGCGAAATCTCGGAGTTAAACGGGGCGATACCCAAGCGGCTCTAGCCCATACGTTGTGGGTCCCTCCGAACGACGCGCGTTGGCTGGCAGTCAGTGCTAGATGTCGGCGTATCGCCAGATCGCTTGCTGACGCGCACGGCTCGTAGCGCACGTATCGACGAGCCGCGACCGTGAGGGAGCGTCTCTCACCCTCCGATTCGTGGTCGCTTGCTCACGCGCGCGGCTCGCAAGCACACGTATCGCGCGAAACGGGTAGGTACGAGCCGCGACCGTGAGGGAGCGTCTCTCACTCTCTGATTCGTGATCGCTTGCTTACGCGCGCGGCTCGCAAGCACAGGTATCGCGCGAAACGTATTTGGGTAGGTACGAGCCGCGACCGTGAGGGAGCGTCTCTCACCCTCCGATTCGTGGTCGCTTGCTTACGCGCGCGGCTCGCTAGCACACGTATCGCGCGAAACGTATTTGGGTAGGTACGAGCCGCGACCGTGAGGGAGCGTCTCTCACCCTCCGATTCTTGATCGCTTGCTGACGCGCGCGGCTCGCAAGCACACGTATCGCGCGAAACGTATTTGGGTAGGTACGAGCTGCGACCGTGAGGGAGCGTCTCTCACCCCCCGATTCGTAGTCGCTTGCTGACGCGCGCGGCTCGCTAGCACACGTATCGCCCGAAACGTATTTGGGTAGGTACGAGCTGCGACCGTGAGGGAGCGTCTCTCCTCCGATTCGTGGTCGCTTGCTGACGCGCGCGGCTCGCAAGCACACGTATCGCACGAAACGTATTTGGGTAGGTACGAGCCGCGACCGTGAGGGAGCGTCTCTCACCCTCTGATCGGTGATCGCTTGCTGAAGCGCGCGGCTCGCAAGCACACGTATCGCACGAAACGTATTTGGGTAGGTACGAGCCGCGACCGTGAGGGAGCGTCTCTCACCCTCCGATCCGTGGTCGCTTGCTGACGCGCGCGGCTCGCTAGCACACGTATCGCGCGAAACGTATTTGGGTAGGTACGAGCCGCGACCGTGAGGGAGCGCCTCCGGCCTCTGATTCGTGATCGCTTGCTGACGCGCGCGGCTCGCAAGCACACGTATCGCACGAAAAGTATTTGGGTAGGTACGAGCCGCGACCGTGAGGGAGTGTCCTTGCCAAAAATACGAAAACTGCACTTCTGAAACGCTGTCCTAAATACTGCGTTATTCGTACCGAAGGGCCACCAGCGGATCGATCCGCACGGCACGCCGTGCCGGCAAATAACTCGCCAGAAAGGCCACCACGCCCAGCAGCGTCGCCACCGAGGAGAAGACCAGCGGGTCACGCGGCGTCACGCCATACAGCATGCTGGTCATCAGCCGGGTGAGTCCGAACGCTGCGAACAAGCCCACGGCGATGCCCGCCGCAGCCAGCGTCATCGCCTGCCGCATGATCATATTCCGCAGACTCCGCGAATTGGCCCCGAGCGCGAGGCGAATGCCAAACTCCAGCGTGCGCTGCTCCACCGCGTACGCCATTAGCCCGTACAATCCAATGGAAGCCAGCAGAATCGCGGAGAACGCGAAGATTCCCAGCAGCAGCGTATTGAACTGATCGCGCGCGGTGGATTGTACGACGATCTGGTCCATGGTGCGGATGTGCGCCACGGGAAGATCGGAGATGTCCTGAAACACGCGTTGAATGGGCGTCGAGAGCGAATAGGGCGCAACTTTAGTCCGGACTACCCAGGAGAGCGGCATGAAGCCGTTGTTCAATGCCATGACGCCATCGCGGACCTGCGGCAGCGGAACAAACATTTCGGGTGCCGGGTCGGTATTCAAACCGGCGTCGCGCGCGTCGGCCGCCACGCCCACGATTTCGCGTGGAGCTTCCGCAAACACTGACCCCATGGTGGGGCCAATCGTGATCCGCTTACCGATCGGGCTTTCATTCGGCCAGTATTGCCGCGAGAAAGCCTCATTAATGATCACGACGCCGGGAGCCGCGGCATCGTCTCTCTCGCTGAAGGCGCGGCCGCGCACGATGGGCACGCGAAACACATCGAAGAAGCGGTATGTGACATAGGCCCAACCGGCGCCACCGTGAACTGGTCCGTTCGTCAGAGGACGGCCTTCGATGCGGAACGGTAAACCAAGGCCGCCTTCTAGCGGCAGATAGCAGGTGCCCGCGGCGGCCTCGACGCCGGGCAGCGCCTCGATCCGCTCGATGGCCTGACGGGCGACGTCGGCGATCGCTGCTGTTCGGTCGAAGTGGCTGCCGGCAAGCGAAGTATCCATGGTGAGGACGTTATGCGGATCGAATCCAGGCGCGACGCGATGCAGCGAATCGAAGGTGCGGATCAGCAGTCCGGCGCCGATCAGAAGCACGATGGCCAGCGCCATTTCGGAGATCACCAGCAGGCCGCGCGTTCTGTTGGAGCGCAGTCCGGTGCCCGAACGCGAGCCGGCCTCCTTCAGAGTGGAACTCAGATCGGCGCGCGACGCCTGCATCGCGGGCACCATTCCGAAGACTACTCCGGTAAGCAGGGACACCAGCCCGGTAAATACAAGCACCCGCCAATCGAGAGTGACTCCCGAGCCGTCGACGCCAATTCGCGGGATGTTACCCGGATTTAACGCCAGTAGCAAGCGAACGCCAAAGGCGCCGAGCAGCAGGCCCAGTGCGCCTCCGATCAGTGACAGGATTACGCTTTCCGTAAGCATCTGGCGCACGATCCGTCCGCGGCTGGCGCCAATGGCGGCACGAATCGCAATCTCGCGGGCCCGCACCGAGGCGCGGGCGAGGAGCAGGTTCGCCACGTTGGCGCAGGCAATCAGCAGGACGCATCCCACCGCTCCCAGCAGCACCAGCAAGGCGGTGCGTACATTGCGGACCAGGATCTGCTGCAACGGTTCCACCGTGAACGAATTGTTCGGCCCCATGGAGTTCGGGAATTTGCGCTTGAACTGCTCCGCCGCCAATCGCAATGCGGCCTGGGCAGCGCGCAGAGGTATGCCGGCTTTGAGCCGTGCGGCGGCATTGAAGTAGTGAGCCTGCTGTGTGCTGTTCGGGTCGGCCTGGAACGGAATATAGAGGTCGGGTGCCGAGTCGAATTGAAAGCCCGCGGCAATCACTCCAATGATGGTGTACGGCTCGCCTCCAAGAGTGATCGGCTTGCCCACGATCGCCGGGTCAGAACCGAAACGCCTCTGCCACAAACCATTGGAGAGCACTGCAACGCGGCCGCCACCCGGCCGGTCTTCCTCCTCTGAGAAGGTGCGCCCGAGAGTGACCGGCGCGCCGAAGAGACGGAAGAATTCATGCGAAACGTGGATGCCCTTGACCTGTTCCGGCCGGTCGCCGCCGCCCAAGTTCATGCCGGGGCCCCCGCTGTCGTAGGCGGCAACATCGTCCAGCACCTCACTCTGCGCACGCCACACGTTATATTTGGGGACCGATGCGCCTGGAAAATTACCCTGGGGCGAGCTATTCATGAGCAGCACGATGCGGTCGGGCTGCGGATAAGGCAACGGCTTCAACAGAACCGTGTTTACCACGGAGAAAATGGCGGTGTTGGCGCCAATGCCGAGTGCCAGTGCGGAAATGGCGGTGGCGGTGAAGCCCGGGCTGTGCCGCAGTATGCGAATGGCGTGCTTCAGGTCCTTCATGAGAGCATCCATTGGTGGGTCTCCCTTCCGTAACTGTACTCAGGTTAGACGCAGCAACGGCGCCGGTGATAGCGTAGGGCTAGGTTGCGGGAGGATGCGTGGTTCTTCGAAGGCGGGCGCGTTGAACCCGCCCGAGGCGACTCAACAGCGCGCTATATAACTGCCGCGCCGCCGGCGTGGCGCTCTCCACAATATCGGTCATCCCGTTTTAGCCTCCTCTACGAACTTTTGCGCCTGTGGTGCGATCCGCTCCTCAAATCGACGGAAACTCTCATACAGTGCCCGCATACCGCTGCGCTGACCCCAAATGCCAGGTGGCAATTGAGGATCATGTCCGATGAACTGCGCAACACGGCCGCCGACCTTCATCCGCGCGACGAAAGCAGCTCTCGGCGACGTCGTTCGGGCGGCATGACGCTCGACCCAGGACGCTAAGCCGCTCGCTGCCGAATCCAGACCATCGAGGTCGTACAATCGGGCCGGATCGATTACGTGTGAAATAAACTCTCCGCGCATGCAAACGCCGGCCGCGCCGTGGATCGTTGTTCCCCATGCTGGCCTGATGAGCACGTTTGGCGCGATGGCGCGCCAGCCTTCGAACCATAACGCGCCGTGCAATTGTTCGCGGTTCCTGCGCTCTTTTGGCTCATTCAGCGCTATCATCCACCACTTTCCATCCCACGCCTCATCAGGCGCCCGAAGCCGATCAAGGATGCCCTCAATGACAAACGCCTGACGCGACGAGTGCCGATATGTTGCATTGCGGGCCGGCCCCTCGCGCTCCAGAATTCCTTCGGCGACCATCCTCGTTAGGTGGCTTTTCACGTTCGTCGCCGATACGCCGAGCGGCTTCGCCAAGCGGATGAGTTGAGCCGCGGTTAGCGCGCAGTCCGCAAGCACCAGTATTCCAACCAAAACCGTCCGCCCTGAATTGATGTTTCGTATAGTTGCATTTTCTCACAAAGATGGACGAAAATTGCAATCATGCGCGGATATACCAATTGCCAGTCGTGCGGCATGCCGATGAAACGGGACGAAAACGGCGGCGGCACGAACGCCGACGGCTCCAAGTCAGCTATATACTGCTCGCACTGTTACAAGGCGGGACACTTCACGTTGCCGAACCTCACGGCGAAGGAAATGCAGGCGCGGGTCAAGCTCAAACTGCGCGACTCGGGTTTCCCCAGGATTGCCGCGTGGATATTCACGCGTAACATTCCAAAGCTAGCGCGTTGGCAATCATCCTGAGCCCATTCGCGACTTCTGGCCCGAATGCTTACAAACGGGGGCATACCCTGCCGCAACGTATCCCCACCGGGGCCCCGGCATTCCGGCCCCTTGCCTGCGATCCCCCCACAATGGCACCTTGAACCGAGTTCACAAAAATGAGAACATTAGGGAGGATGGGTGGCCCAAACCGAGGTATTGTTCTTTCGGGAACTGAAGGACAATTCAGTGCCACTTTTGGAATGGATTGATGAATTGCCGTTGAAAGTAAAGGCCAAATGCATTGAGCGCATCGACCGCTTGGCTAGCTCGGACATGAACTACGGCGACCTGAGGCGGATTTCTTGCGCGACGGTATTTACGAACTTCGGGCGAGCTACCAAGAGGTTCACTACCGCATGCTTTATTTCTTTGCAGGAAAGGTCGTGGTTGTCGTCTCTCACGGCCTAACTAAGGAGCGGGAGGTCCCTCCCCTTGAAATTGATCATGCCGTGGAGAGAAAACGCCTGGTTGAAACAGACTTGCTCCAATCCACGTTTAGACCGGAGTAGAGGATTATGGCAGAGAAAAAACTTCAATCGAAAGCCTCTCATTTTCTCTACAACCGCTACATTGCGGGCGATCCAAAGCGCGAAGAAGAATACGAAGAAGAGGTCATCAACGCGGAAATTGCGCGGAAGATCCACGACCTGCGGACAAAGGCAGGACTCACGCAGCAGGAACTTGCGGAACGTGTAGGCACATCAAAATCGGCCATCTGCCGGCTTGAAGATGCCGACTACGATGGGCACTCGCTCTCTATGCTGAAGCGGATCGCGGAAGCGCTCGGCAAACGAGTGGAGATTCGCTTCTTGCCGGCGAAGCGGGCTCAGAACGGCGTAGGAACTGGTTTATCGGCGACCCGTTTATGATGTTTCCACTGGTCTTACCGAAGAGCTGGGGGACATTCTCCAAACCATCGTTGCCGATGGAAATGCTCCGGCGGAAGCCGATGCATATGTTCGACTTCGGTTATCCGAAGAGGGTAGGCTGATCCCACAGGTGCTTGTGAACGTGGCTTATGTGCTCGCTCACCAGAAAACGGCCAGCGCCCGGGGCTGCCCAATATTTTGTTGATCGATGGCTTGACCAACCATGTTGGCCAGGAGGGTTATGATCTGGAGCGGGTGCGCCACGCCTATTAATACTTGATATCCCCACTGACCATGACCGAAAATGGGGCGGCCGGGCAGACTCCTTCGGAGATGCGCAGGACGCTGGAGATTCCTCCGGAACTCAGTGAGGACGCATTCCAACAAGCTGCTGCCGCTCTCTCTCGCTCACTCCGGTCGCGGGAGGGTGGCGAGTTGGCGATAGCCAACGCACTCTGGGCGAACCGCGGCTTTCGGCTGGCGGAGAGTTTTGTCAGGAGGTCCCGGGAATACTATGATGCCCAAGCCTCCACACTGGACGTCGAGAGACCCGAAGCGACCGAGACGATCAATGCCTGGGTCAGTAAATATACGCAGGGGAAGATACCGGGCATCGTGACTCAGGAAAATGTCCGAAGCTCTCTCGCCATTCTCACCAATGCGGTTTATTTCCGGGGCTGTGGAGTGAGCGGTTTCCCAAAAACCTCACTCAGAACGATGTCTTCCACAGAGCAGATGGCAGCAGCCGGACCGTCCGATGATGCACCGGGTGCGAATCGCGAACGGCTACCGACGCGGCAAGGGCTTTGAAGCGACACGCCTGCCTTGCCAGTCATCGCGACTTGCCCTTTATGCCATCCTGCCAGAACCGGGAACTAGCCCGTAACAGGCGCTGGCAAGGGTATCCGTTGCGAATCTGCCGCAAGCTACTGACACTTCCGAGTTGGACTTGGGGCTACCTAAGTTCAGCGTTAGTTACAGCACCAAGCTGAGAGATCCGCTGGAGCGAGTGGGGATGGGAATTGCGACGCGATATCCGGGAGCCGATTTCGGGCCGATGGGTTCGCATCAAATTTTCAATGGCGAAGTGCTGCACAAAACGCGACTGGAAGTCGACGAAGATGGTACGGTCGCCGCGGCAGCGGCCGCGGTGGTAATGGTTCCAGGTGCGGTTCGGGCGCCTCCAAAAATATGAAAATCCTCGTTTTCAACCCGCCATTTGGCGTCATTTTGTGCGATGAGAAAACGCGCGCGGTTCTATTTGTGGGCAATATATATGAACCGTAAGCCTTAACTTCTTTCTCATAACGTACTAGACTCGGCGTTAATCTAGTGATCCTGGAAGACTTAGGACGTCGGTACCACACCCCCCTTCCCGTACTTTCTCCGGCATTTCCTTATTGCATTTGTAACAACTTCGGTCTGAAATAGAAGACGTGATTGTGTTGATGGCACATTCATAGATCTGTCACGGACAATGCGATAACGGCCCCGTTCCCAAAACTTTTTTAAGAGGACTCGGATTCAGCAATGGATCTCTATAAAATAATTCAAACCCTATACGCCGAAAAGGCGCGGCTCGAAAGCATCATCGCTTCACTCGAATCGCTGCAGGGAATCAATCCACAGGTTCCGAAACCTCGCAGTACGCGAGGCCGCAAGTCGATGGGTGTCTCCGAGCGCAAAGAAGTTTCGGCGCGAATGAAGAAGTACTGGGAAAAGCGGCGGCGCAAAGAACAGGGCGATACCCCAGGCGAGGAGCAGAATCAGAATCACTTCGCCGGCCTTGCCAGCGCATTGTAGCTGCCCTTCGCGCCTTCGTGATCGACTCTCGGCCCGGGAAACCAGTGGCCGGGAACGCTCGGGTTTCTCTGCGAACTCGCTCGTGGAAACCCTGAAATGACTATCGGCAATTCGCTGAAAGTACTATCCCCGGAAATTATTTTGGCACTATCAGGCCGCCATTTACGCCGTTCAAAGTGAATAGCAGGAGGGGCGGTGGTGATGGCCAAAATCAATGTGTTGCGCCGGCGAATGCTCGCAACCGGCAAAAGTCTGGGCGGAAGACTCTTCCAGGAAACCATACGTAAACGGCGCACTTCGCCGCGGGGCACGAGCCTACGCGGGCATGCCCGTGTGAAGACGCTCGCGATCGAGTATGCGACCGCAATCGCCGCCTACCGGCGCGAAGTGGAACAACTCGCCGCGCCCAAATTGCGTCAACAGAATCAACGCGAAGTCAGGCTTCACCACTAACGAGGCTCTTCCGGCGGACGAACTCTGGCAAATCGACGACACCTACTGGATGAGCGAAACTGCCATCCTGTTCATTGGGTTGGGCAGCGGTTTCAGGTCCAATTGCGTATTGATCGCCATCTGCAATGCGCCGGCGATGAATTGCGCTGGTCCCGCAATCGTATCGCCCGGGAGCAGACCGAGTACGGTGATCCAAGCCCCGCGGGGTGCATAGATCGTTCCGAGAAAGTTCACTCCCGCCTTCCCGCCCGACTGCGAAGCCTCCAGAATCATCTGCTGCGAGCCCGGAATCTGCAGAACGTTGGCGCAGACTGAGCCGCACGACAGGTCGAGCGCGCCATTGCTACTGTATTTCAGCGTGGTATTGGCTTGATCTTGCCAGAAGAGCACCGGCGCAAAGGGCTTTAGCTCTGCCGGAAGATTGGCGCTTGAGGCGTTGAGGCCGTGTAACGTCGCCGTATAACCCAGTCCGCCCTGGACCCCGGCGGTCACTTGCGGAAACGAGAGACCGCTATTCTGAATCGCTTGCGGCAATTTGAGGCCGGAGTAGTTGGTGTCCGTGAAGATGAAGATTTCGCCCGCGTCGGTGTTCTGAGTGATCGTCCCACCGTCAAGCGGCGTGCCATCCTGCAGCTTGGAGTTGACTCCAGCGGTGAGCCCAATTCCAGGACCGCCGGAGACGGGCTGGGCTCCCGCAAAAACATACCGCCCTGGGCTGAAAGTCACGGAACTGAGCGACGCCGTGACCAGCCCTCCGTAGAAGACGTAATTGCAGAATCCGCCGCAGGGATTCGATGCTCCGTCGGAGAAGGTCACGCTACCTGCGATCGTGATCGGTAGCCCCGAGGGCGTTCCCAGACCGGGAAGTGTTGCATAGTAATTTCCCGGTGCCAGCAATTTCGTTCCGCCTAACAAGTTTCCAGTGATCACTCCGCCGGGAACAGGCACATCCGGAAGCCCCGCCGGCGCGGGAGGCTGTCCCTTGCCGCGCATGGGATCGCGAAAGCCTTCGCCGTCCTGGAAGCCATTCTTTGGCGAGGCAGACCAGGCGGAAATCCCCAACGCATTGATACCGCCCGGCCCCATGATGTCGGTGAAGGGCGCACTCACTTGCGCGCTGCCCAGAATGGTTGCGGCAGCCACATTTGGCAACGGCGTGGACGAAGAGTTCGAAGACGACATATAGATACCCCCAGGCGCGTTGACCTTCGCTCCAATCGCCGACAGAAAGTCTTCGCCGCATACCACTCCGATCTGCAGCGCCGAAACGAAGCAGTCCGAGGAGCGGTTCAGCAGATACATCGACGCATTTACAGACACGGGGAACATCGCTGCCGTAGCCTTCGCAGTCACATTCAGGTTCCGGTTGCCCAGTACCGCGGAGAACAATTGCGGGGATTGCTGCGAGGCCACGGCCTGGACCCAGTACGACAGTCCGGGTACATTGGAACCATCCAGTCCTGCGCCGGCCTGGGCGGCGACTTGCAGCGATTGCCGGCCGTTCATTCCACTCTGTGTCACACCATTCTGTCGTGCATAGAGACACCCGCTGCTCAGATTGCCGGAAGACGGGCACGGGCCTAGGGCTTGGCATTGCACGTTCTGGCCGCATTGCGCCGTGGCGTTTTGGCCTAAGTCCTGCAGCGCTTTCGACGCAGCCCCGAGCGCCGCGGAATCGGCGGCCGATTGAGTCATTCGTTGCAGGGAGTATCCCCATCCCAAGTCAATGGCCAAGCCCAGCGTTCCGAAAACGACGGGCATGGAGAGTACAGTCAATAAGAGCGCCTGGCCCCTTCGGGGGCACGATCCTGCCGGCATAGGTTTCACCTCAAAATACGATTTCTTCCTGGGACTTGGCGCCCAGGTTCAGAGTGGAAAAGTTGACTTTCCCGGCGCCTGGCCAGAACATGGCCAGCGCCGAGCGAAACGGATAGCTGCACGAGATGGTGATGGCCGTGCCTACACTGTTGTCTGAGGCAGGGGGCCAGGTGCTCGCATTCCCGATGCATTGATTCAGCGGACTGCAATTGAGCGACGTGCCGGTAGTCTGCAACACGACACTCAACTGGTCCGGCGGGATGCCCGTAGCGCTGCCGCGAATGACTTGCGCGACCGCGTCCACCGTAATGGGGCACGCCGAGGAAGCCGCGGCACAGCTACTGCCGTGGACCGCCGCATAGCGCGTTGCCTTCCTCACCGAAAAGGCCACAGTGTTGTAGATCCACATGCCGCGAGCCAGCTCAACGATGGAGATCAGAATGAAAATCAGCGGAATACAAACCAGGGTGAACTCGATCATCGAGTTGCCTCTGCGTAAGTGTCGTCGTGATGGTCTCATGGCAATGTGTCTCTCAATCGCATCTCAGCGGTCTGCGTGATGGCGGTCACTCCCTGAATCGGCACGCGAAAGAGCGGCGGCATCTGGTAAGTAACGGTGACCAGCGCCGCGGGGCCGCTATCGGCGGTGGAACCCGACGATCCGCAGGCCGTCGTCCCGTTGCAGTAGTTCGCCGCCACTGACAACGGGAGGCCGCTGCAACTGCCGCTGAACGATGGCCCGATATTCGGCAGGCTGCGCATCTCCTCCATCACCAGTTTGCAGGCTCCAGCCTGATCGATCGCGGCCGCATTGTTCGCCGAGCCGTGCAGGGCCGCGACGCGCGCCGCGTTTTTTACGGAAATGAAGGCGTACGCGTAGAATCCGAGGTCGAAGACGCCCGTAAATAAGAAGATCACACATGGAAAAATCAAACAGAATTCAATGATCGCGTTGCCCCGCCGGTGGGCACGCGAAGCCGGCATATTTTTTCTTGCCACTTGTATGAGCATCAATCCTCGCGATTTCTGTATCAATTCTCGAGGAGTCGAGGCAGAAGGACGTTGATTTAGATCAAAAGAATTCGCTGGTAGTACTAATTTTTGATATTAATTTTTTCAAAAATGCCAGGCGCTGACGTCCCAATTTTGGAGGTGAGTTGCAAGAACCCGAGTTTATCGAAGCCAACCCAGCAGGGTGGGCCGTCGAAATCCCTTCAGCACCCACAACGAACTCCGCGGCTGGCTCGCCGAGGTGACGAACGACTTTCCATCCGGTGACAAACTGAATCCACGAAGTTCCGCGGCCGTCTGCAATGGCAGTTCGCCCAGCACCTTCTCGACCGGTTTCGCCACGTCGACCGAGACAATCTGACGATGGCGGTCGGCCGATTCGCGAATGCCCACTAGTGACTTGCCGTCTGAACTCCACCCGAACACCAGCCATTTACTCGTGCTCAGGACGTGACTCTCCCGGCCATCGTCCGACACCACTGCGAGACCCTCCATGGTCATACAGGCGATCGTGTGGCCCTGCACGCGATTCCATTTGGGATGCGATCGCACGGCGCCCTTTTGCAATACCACCGGCGCCGAACCCCCGCCGCTTTGCGCCTTCACCAGCGTCCAGACTCCGTTGAAGTTCTGCAGGTAGGCGATCCACGAACTGTCGTCATTCCAGGAAGGCGATTGCTGGTCGTTGGAGTCAGTGGTGAGCCGCAAGGGCTTTCCTCCAGCCACGCTGGAAATATAGATGGCGTGCCCGGACTCTCCCGCCACCGAGTAGGCGATACGCCGGGAGTCGGGTGAAAAGGAGGGCTCGCCAAACGAGGCGATCCACGTCTGGTCGAAGTCCTTTTCCGTCACCAGCGGGCGTTCCCAGCCCTCATTGGGACTTTTTAACCAGATCTGCGAGGTCCCGGTGCGATCGGTGGTGAAGACCAGTTGATCGCCCGATGGCGACCACGTGGGATCCAGTTCGTTCCGCGGCGTGACCATCAGGGCGTGCTCCGATGAGCCGTCTAACGGCACGGTAATCACATCGAAGTCGCTTTCCAGAGCACTGAATGCAATGGTGGCGCCATCGGGTGACACAGAGGCCTCAGTAGCATCGCGCGTGAGCATCGAAACCGGCCGCATGAGGCCGCTCCGCGTGTCGATAACCTGCAAGTCGGCACCGGTCGCTCCCGGCACGAGTCCTCCGAAAACGATATGGCGCCCGTCCGGCATCCAACTGAAGGGATACGTCCCCTGCACCAGCGTCAGCGGTTCTTGTGGAGTGCCTTCGGGATAGGGCAGAATCCACAACTCTGAGCGCCCGTCCCAGCGGGCCAGCCAGGCACCCAATGCCTTCCCATCCGGCGTGAACGCGACGTAACCGAATTGGAAACGGGAGTTGGCAAACGGTGCGCCGGTGTAGCGCCGTGGACCACTGCCATCCGGCGAGGAGAACCACAACGAGAGTGGCTCTTTGCCCGTGGAGTCGTCGCGGAGAAAGGCCAACGTCTTGCCATCGGGCGACAGGGAGGCGGCGGAAGCGTTCTCCTGGACAGTGGCTGGCGAACCTCCGGTGGCGCCGATCACGCGCAGAGCCTTCCCCTTCGCGCCGGCATTGAAGTAGTAGATCTTGGTGCCGTCCGGCGACCAGAAAGGCATCTCGCAATCGTTCGTAGAGTTGGTGACTTCCGCGGACATGGGAGATTTGAGATCGCGAACGAACACCTGGCGGATGCCATGGGCTTCCGCGGTGTACACGACGCTGCCGCCGTCGCGAGACCAAACCGGAGAGGTCTCATTGGCGCCGGAACTGATCAGCGGCTCCACACGATAACTCCGCATGTCCACCAAAGCGTCCGGTAAGACCAGGAACTCCGTAGCCAGACTGCCCGCCGCCAAGCCTACCAGACCCACCAGCAGGCTCCAGAGAGGACGGCGCCGGCGCACCGGTGGCGCCGGCAATGCAGGCGTTTTGGGACTGGAGACTTCGTCCAGCCGCGACCGCATGATCATCAATTCGCGATGCAGGTCACATGTCGAAGCGTAACGGTCTAGGGGATCTTTCGCCATGCAGCGATCGATGCACCAACGGACCGGCGCGGCAATGGCCGGATGCGATTCCGCAATCGGCGGAGCCTGCTCTTCCATGATCGCCATCATGGTGCTGACCGCCGTGGGCCGGGAAAACGCCGGCTTCCCCGTGACCATCTCGTAGAGCACCAGGCCGAACGAAAACTGATCGGAGCGATGGTCCAGTTCTGCGCCTTGCGCCTGTTCCGGACTCATGTACGCGGCGGTGCCCACCAGGAAGCCGGTCCCGGTGACCGGATTGTTCGGAGCACTCGCGCTCTGCGCGCGCACCCGTTTGGCCAGCCCGAAGTCGAGGATCTTGGCATGCCCATCTTTGGTCACCATCAGGTTGGCGGGCTTCAGGTCGCGATGCACGATGCCTGCCTGGTGGGCGGCTGCCAGACCCGCAGCCACCTGCACGGCGATATCCAGCACCTTGCGTAAAGGCATGGGCCCGCGCGCCAGGATGTTGCGCAGAGAATCGCCTTCGATCAACTCCGAGACGATGTAGGAGACTCCGCCGTCCCTGCCGACATCGTGGATGGTCAGCAGGTTGGGATGATTCAAGGCGCTCGCAGCACGGGCCTCCAGGGCGAACCGCCGCTGAAGGTCAGTGTCGTAGGCTGCTTCGTCAAGTAGAATCTTGATGGCGACGTCGCGTTCCAGGCGTTCATCCCGCGCGCGGTAGACCTCACCCATGCCACCGGCGCCCAAAGACGTAGTAATTCGGTACGGGCCCAAATGACTACCAGGGGTAAGAGCCATGGCATCATTGTAGAGCTTGTATAGATCAGATGTGCTGTTTACTACAGTGAACGGCGGAATCTCAGTTCATCTGATAAATCGAGTTGCGATCTGCACCCCGAACCGGCCCGACGTTTCGTCCAGCGACGGTTGAAATTCCGGAATCTACTGCGATACTCCGGAATCGGCCGGGGAGATGCTTGGGACCGCCATGGTTTCGAACATACTATCATTGCAAGGTGCCGTCGCGTGTGACCAATGCCGATCGAATCATCTCGATGTTGCAGGAAGCTGGAGTAGAGCGATTGTTCGGCATGCCGGGAGGCGGCAGCAACGCCGATCTGATCGAAGCTGCGGGTAATGCCGGTCTGCCATTTTCGCTGGCCCATACCGAGACCGCTTCCGCATTCATGGCGGCGGCGCAGGCCGAAATCACAGGCAAGCCGGGCGCTTGTCTGGCGACGCTCGGACCGGGCGCCGCGTCGCTGATGAACGGAATCGCCCATGCGCATCTCGATCGCGTTCCTCTGCTGGTGCTCACGGATTGCCTGAAAGAGCGCGATCGCCACGTGATGCTGCATCAGGGATTGCGGCATAGTGAGATGTTTCGCCCGGTGGTGAAGTGGAGTGCGCGGCCCGGAGTAGGCGAGATCGAGCAGGCATTGGATCAGGCCCTGGAGCAAGTCCTGAGTCTGCCGCCGGGTCCCGTGCACCTTGATCTTTCGAGCGAGGTCACTTCTTCGCAAGTCGTTGGAGGGGATACTGCGAAAAGTCTCGACATTAGTGTCGAGACGGCGAACAGGCGAGCTTGCGCCACGGCCCCGGCGCGGTATCCCGTGTTGCTCGTGGGACTGGGAGCTCGCAGCCCGGAAACTGCTTCTGCCCTTCGGGAACTCTGCGAACGATTCCACATTCCGGCGCTCGTCACCTACAAAGCCAAAGGCGTGATTCCGGATCACCATCCGTGGTTCGGCGGCGTCTTTACCAATGCCTCGCTGGAGAGCAACGTCCTCGAACGAGCCGATCTGTTCATCGCGGTCGGCCTCGACCCGGTCGAACTCCTGCCGCGTCCCTGGAAGTTCTCGCATCCTGTAGTCTCGCTGAGTGCTTGGCCCACCGAGCCCAGCCAGATTCCTTTCAGTGCGGAATGGGTAGGAGACCTACCCTCTCTGTTGAATGAACTCGCCGCCTCGCTGACTCCCTCGCAATGGGACAGTGCCGAACTGCGCGGACTGGTGGACGACCAACGCCGCCGCATGCGGCCGGAACAGACTCCGAAGGAGTGGCCTCTCCTCCCGCATCGCATTGTCGAGATCACCGAGAAGATCTACTCGGGCAGCCGCATCACCGTCGATGCCGGCGCTCACATGTTTCCGGTGATGTCGCTCTGGCCCGCGGAAGAACCGTCGGGAGTGCTCATCTCAAACGGACTGTCGACCATGGGATTCGCTCTGCCCGCCGCCATTGGAGCGGCTTTCCTCGACACTTCCCGTCCGGTGGTCGCGTTCACGGGCGATGGCGGCCTGATGATGTGTACGGGCGAACTGGCCACGGCCGCGCGCGCCGCTCTTCCGCTGCGAATCATTGTTTTCCAAGACAACGAACTCAGCCTCATCAAGGTCAAACAAGAGCAGCGCGGGTATCGGACGGATGGCGTATCGTTCGGCTGCATCGACTGGACCGGAGTCGCATCCGGCTTCGGGGTAACCGCCCGAGTCGCCGCCAACGAGAACGAACTACAATCCGTCCTGCGGGAGACGGCCGACATTCGCGGCCCCGTCCTGATCGCCGCAAGAATCTCGGGAGAAAGCTATGCAGCCACCATCCGGGCGCTCCGTGGTTAACATGGCCCGCGAGACGCGCCTTCTTGCGGGGGCGCTCGCCGATGCCACATTCGCCGGCCTGCCGCCCGACGCCGTGGACGCCACCCGCCGCTCGATTCTCGACTGGCTCGGGTCGGCGCTGGCCGGCGCTTTGGAACCGCCTGCCCGTATGGCGCAGCGCGTCGTGGCAGCGCTTGGAAGGTCCGATGAGGCAACGGTGTTCGGCGGCGGGCGCTCCTCCGCGGCGGGAGCGGCGCTCGCCAATGGCGTCGCATCGCACATTCTGGAACTCGATGACATTCACAAAGGCTCCACGGTGCACGCGGCCGCGCCGGTCATTTCCGCGGCGTTGGCAGTGGCCGAACGCGAGCACGCCGATGGGAAGGCTTTTCTGCTGGCCGTGGCTGTGGGATACGAGGCCGCGCTGCGGATCGGAGAAGCGGTGAATCCGAGCCACTATCGCTTCTGGCATCCCACCGGAACGGCCGCGACTTTTGGCGCGGCCGCCGCGGCGGGCTCTCTGATGAAGCTGAATGCGTCGCAAATGTCGAATGCGTTGGGTAGCGCCGGCACTCAGGCCGCGGGACTCTGGGAGTTCAACGCCGATGGCACGATGAGTAAGCATCTGCATGCGGGCAAGGCGGCATTCAACGGGATTCTCTCGGCCGATCTGGCGCGGCAGGGCTTCACGGGTGCGAGTCGAATTCTGGAGGGCGAGCGCGGATTCTTTCGCGCCATGAGCACGTCATACGACCCGTCGCGCATCACCGACAGGTTGGGAACGCATTGGAAGATCACCGAGAACTGCTTCAAACTGCACGCCTGCTGCGGCCACACGCACAGCGCCATCGACCTGGCCCTCGAGTTTCGCGAGGCGCGTGGTTGGACGGGAGTAGAGGCGCTCGATCAGGTCGCGGAGATTCATATCGAAACCTACGGCCCAGGCTACGAAATCGTAAAGAACTCCACCCCCGTTACTCCGTATCAGGAGAAGTTCAGCATCGCGTATTGTGTCGCTTCGGCGCTGCTGAAGGGAAGCCCGTGCGGCGCTCTCCTCGAACGCACGCGGGTCACGGTCGCCGAGGATCTGACGGCCAAATATCCCGGCGCCTGGCCCGCGCGGCTCACCATCGTGCTTCGCGATGGAGCGTCCACCACCCAATCGGCTGACTATCCGCGCGGCAACCCCGAGAATCCTGTCTCCACCACGGTACTCCAAGAGAAATTCCGCTCGTTGGTCACTCCGGTGTATGGAGCGCTGATCGCCGGCCGGATCCTTGACCTTTGCGCCTCCCTCGAGACCTGCCCCGACATGGGAGAAGCCCTCCTGCACCAGTTATGAAAGACATCAACCCGCGCTCTGCCGAGTTTCCCGAATACCGCCAGGCGATACGCGAACTGTGCCGCCAGTTCGATAGCCAGTACTGGTGGAAAGTGGAAGAGGAGTCGGCATATCCCGAAGAGTTCGTGAAGGCCCTGACCGATGCTGGATGGCTGGCAGCGCTCATTCCTGCCGAGTATGGTGGCGGAGCGCTGAGCGTCACCGAAGCTTCGGTGATCCTGGAGGAGATCAATCGATCGGGGGCGAATTCCGGCGCCTGTCACGCCCAGATGTACATCATGGGGACGCTGCTTCGCCACGGGTCGGAGGAACAAAAGCGCGCCTATCTGCCCAAGATCGCGTCTGGCGCCTTGCGTCTGCAATCGTTCGCCGTCACCGAGCCGACTACCGGCACCGACACAACCAAGATCAAGACCTTTGCGGAGCGGCAAGGCGACCGCTATATAGTCAACGGCCAGAAGGTTTGGATATCGCGGGTGCAGCACTCCGATCTCATGTTGCTGCTGGCGCGCACCACGCCGCTGCCGGAAGTGAAGAGAAAAGGCGACGGGCTTTCGGTCTTCCTGGTAGACCTGCGCGACGCTCTCGGCAAAGGCATGACGCTGAGGCCGATCCGCAACATGGTGAATCACGAAACCAACGAGGTTTTCTTCGATAATCTCGAGGTCCCCGCCGCCAATCTGATCGGTGAGGAGGGTAAGGGCTTCCGCTACATCCTCGACGGGATGAATGCCGAGCGCATTCTAATCGCGGCCGAGTGCATCGGGGATGGCTACTGGTTCCTCGACAAGGCGCGCCACTACGCCAAGGAGCGGATCGTCTTCGACCGGCCGATCGGGCAGAATCAAGGCGTGCAGTTTCCGCTCGCCCGGGCCTACGCCAATCTGCGCGCCGCCGACCTGATGCGCTACGAGGCGGCACGCCTCTTCGACGCCGGCCAGTCCTGCGGCGCAGAGGCGAATATTGCCAAATTGCTGGCCGCTGACTCCTCCTGGGAATGCGCCAATGTCTGCCTGCAGACGCACGGAGGTTTCGGGTTCGCCGTGGAATATGATGTGGAGCGAAAATTTCGCGAAACTCGCTTGTACCAGGTGGCCCCCGTTTCCACGAATTTGATTCTCTCGTTTCTGGGCGAACACGTGCTCGATCTGCCGCGTTCGTTCTGACTCAGATATCGTGCCGGTACAATCACTTACGAGGACGCATCGAATCCGGCTTCAGGAGCATCTGTTACAATTAGGCAGAGAGGGAAAGTCCTCAGCATTTTCAAACGTTATGCCGCTTTACGAGTACAAGTGCCACCGATGCAATAAGATTTTCGAGGTGAGACAGAAGTTCTCCGACGAACCCCTGACGGTGCACGAGGAATGCGGCGGAGAAACGGAACGCCTGATTTCCGTGCCGTCGTTCCAATTCAAGGGTACCGGCTGGTATGTGACCGATTACGGGCGCGGCGGTAGCAAGCCGTCCGGCAGCAACGGGTCCAACGGCAAGTCGGAATCCAAGTCCGAGTCCACGTCTGGCGATTCGTCCAAGTCGGATTCCGGAAAGAGTGAGCCGGCGAAGTCCGACAGTTCCTCGACGAAGAGCGAATCCTCGACGAAGGTCGAATCCAAGCCGTCGTCTTAGCTTCCGAATCTCGCTTGCTTACGCGCGCGCCTCGCAAGCGCACCATCGTTGCAAATCGAACATCGCTTACGCGCGCGGCAATAGTCATCGCTTGCTTACGCGCGCGGCTCGCAAGCGCACCATCGTCGCGAATACAACATCGCTCGCTTACGCGCGTGCCTCGAAGCTCCATCGTCGCGAATACAACATCGCTTGCTTACCCGCGCACCTCGCAAGCGCACCATCGTTGCAAATCGAACATCGCTGACGCGCGCGGCAATAGTCATCGCTTGCTCACGCGCGCGCCTCGCAAGCGCACGCATTTGGGTAGCTACGAGCCGCGACCGTGAGGGAGCGTCGCTGTTCCCTTCTATAAGCGCTTCTCACTCATTCCGCAGGGCCTCCGCGGGCGCGATGCGCGTGGCGCGGCGTACGGGCACGAAACTGGCGATGACAATCACGAGCGTCAGAACCATCAGGACGCCGCCAAACGTGATCGGATCGAATGCGCCGGAACCGTACGTGAGGTCGGGCATGTCCGGCGTGATCACCATCTTTCGCAACACGCCCGAGATGCTCAACGATCCCGCGAGGCCCACAAGTGCCCCGATCGCCACGGGCCGCAAAGTCTGTCCCGTGACCATGCGGATGACGTCGCCGCTCTGTGCCCCTAACGAGACTCGGATCGCGATCTCGCGCGTTCGCTGCACCACGAGTTGCGAAACTACGCCGAAGATCCCGAGCGACGCAAGCAGCAGGGCCAGCACTCCGAGCATTAATGCCGTGACCGCTGGAGCTTCCGCCATCATTCTTTGAATCTCGATGGGAGCCTTGTCCATTGCCACCACAAACGTTTGCGCGGGCAGATTCGGATTGATGGCCCCGAGTCCACTGAGGATGGCGCGACCTGCCCCTTCCGGAGCCGCGTAAGTACGCACCAGTAATGATCCGAAACTTCTTCCTAGCGGCCGTGGGAAATACAAATAGGCCTGATCCGGCTTCGAAAGAAAGGTGCTGCGTACGCCCTTTACGACGCCGATAACGGTGAAGGAGCCCGCGTTCGGTATGTCGCGCTTCATCCACTCGAGCCCGGAGACGCGCCGCCCGATGGGGTCTTGCCCGGGCCATGCCTGCCGGGCGGCGACATCATTGATGACGACCACCGGCCCATTATTCTCGATCTCCTGCCGTGTGAAAACTCGCCCTGCCACCACCGGTATACCCAATGCATCGAAGTAATTCTCGGAGACCAGATTGAACAGGCAGGCGAAATCGGCCCCGTGCTCATTGTTAAAACCACCGGTCCCGTGACCCAGGAATGGCGGCCGATCCGTCCAAGCTACTGAGGCCACTCCCGGGACAGCCGCGATGCGTTCAGTCGCCAGGCGCAGCAACTCGACCTGGCTCGCCGTGTTCGGTGCCACTGCCTGTGCGTTGATACCGACAATCATCGCGTGACGCAAGTCGAAACCAGGATCGACCACGCTCGACCGCCATACTCCTCGGAACAACAGCCCCGCCCCCGCGAGCAGCACGAGGCACGCCGCCACTTGTGCGCCAATCAGAATCGCGCGCGTGTGACGGCGGCCCGCGGGACCTGCTGCCGATTGCTTCAAAGCGAAACTCACATCGGAGAGGCTGGCTTTGACAGCCGGCCAGAGTCCGACGGCTACTCCGGTGAACAGCGAGATCGCCGCCGTGAACACAAACACGTGCCAATCGGGCGAAACATCGAAGAATACGCCGCGGAGGCCGCCGGTAAGCCGATCCACCATCCCGGAGACCTCCGCACGAATCCATTCTGACGCCCACAGAGAAAACAGCAATCCTCCGATGCCACCGGCGATTCCCAGAACCACGCTCTCGATGCAGAGTTGCCGGACCAGGCGGAGACGTCCCGCCCCCAATGCGCGGCGTACCGCGAATTCGCGTTCGCGGGCGGCGTGGCGGGCAAAGAGGAGATTCACCAGATTGATGGAACCGATCAGCAAGATGAGCCCTACAGCGACCATCAGAATCGCGCATACCCAGCCCAGTACCTCAAACTCGCCTGAGTCGATCTGGAAGAAGGTGGCGGCTCGGGCGGAAAGGTGGGCGGGTTTGCCGTCCACCAGGGGCCATGCGCGCGCGATCACTTCCATCTCGGCGGAAGCCTGAGCCACCGTAACCGAAGGCAGACGCCGAGCCAGTAACTGCCACTGGTGCGCGGAGTCGTCGTGCACCCAATCGACACCCGGCAAGACGGCCGCCTGGGCGACCGCGGGAATCCACAAATCGGGCATCTGCGGAGGGGCGCCGGTGCCGGCGAAACGATCCGGAGCAACGCCCACGATGCGAAGTGAGGCGCTCCGCACCTGAATAGTCTTGGTGAGGATTTCGGGGTCGGCTGCGAACTTCGAGGTCCAGAAATCGTGGCTGATCACGGCCACTTCACTGTCATCGGGCAGGAATCCGCGGCCCAATGAAGGACGGACACCGAGGGCACTGAAGTAGTTAATGGAGACCAGCCGCGCGCGTAGAATACTAGCGTCGCCGACGGCTGCTTGCGGCAACCGGCCCGCCAGTAACTGCGGGTCCGACGTTGCGATGACATCCGAGAAAGAGCGGCTTTGCTGGCGGATCTGGTCGAATTGCGGATACGAGAACAGTTCCAGAGGCAGCCCGTTTTGGCTACCCGAAATCCGCACTAACTGTTCGGGGGCGCTCGCCGCGATGGGTTTCAATGCCAGCGCGCTGTAGATCGTAAAGACGATGGTGTTGATGCCGATGCCCAACGCCAAGGTCAAGACCGCGATGGTGGTGAAGCCCGGCGAGCGCAACAGAATCCGGAACGCGTAGCGGAGATCCATGGGGTCCCGTCATTGCATTTGAGGGACCTCTTCTCCATCGCCAATCCGAGCAGGAAAGCATGCTCTGCGTGTCCGGGTTTGGGACGGGGCGTTGCGTTCGCGAACACGAACCACTAAGCCGTCGCCACGGCTCGTGGCTTCGGAGCCTCTTTGCGCAGGCCGTCGGCCCAGCGCTGCAGCATTGCGTCGCTGCGCACTGGGGCAGCCATCTGGAACGTCCGAGCCTGGGTTCGGAACTCATACTTATCGATACTGCAGGCCGCTCGCTTCCCCACGCTGCGCAGCACTCGCCCAAACGCGATGAACCGCATCGGGCAACTGTCGTCCAGCAGCACCGGCCAACTGATCGAAAGCTCGATGAAAGTCCCGGGCTTCACCTCGCGATCGATGGTGATGGCGACTCCCCCGCTCCCGATATTGACGCTCTGTCCGGCACCTTGTCCGACCAGGACGCCGTCATCGAGAAGCTTGTATCGCAACTCGCGATGAATCGGGAAGCGAAATTTCTTTCTCCGGTCTAATCTCTTTTCCATCTTTTCTGCGGGCATCTCGTCAGAACCTCACTCGGCAATGAGTAAAGCACCCTACTAACCAAAGAATAATCCACTTAAAATCAACAAGTTAAATGGGGATAATCCGATCGATGTCCACTTCGTTGACAGATTCGGGGCCGACCCGGTGTCTAATCGGTGGACAGGTGTCAGGGAGGTGTACCAGGACTACAAAATTCGCCAGGACTTGACAGAACCACTAGAATTACACGAGGAGAAAACCCGGTATGTTGCCTCTGCTCACTGCTCTGACCCCATTGGCTGCCTTCGTGATGCTCATCCTGATCTTGATGTCGATCTACAGCATCGGACCGACTCAGGTCGGGCTGGTGCGGAAACGATTCGGGGCGAAGCTGCCGGGCGACGATCCGGTGGCGTTCCGCGGTGAGGCCGGTTACCAGGCGCAGATGCTCATGCCCGGATTGCGCTTCAAATTCTGCCTGGTTTATGCCGTCTCCAAGCATCCCTGGGTGCAGGTACCTGCCGGACAGATCGGTGTCGTCATCGCGCAGGTCGGCAAGTCATGCCCGATGGGTGCGAAGTCCGCGATCTACAGACCGGAATTCGGAAATTTCAGCGATCTACGCATCTTCATCGAGCAAGGCGGACAGAAGGGAGTGCAGCGTCCGGTCCTCCCTCCCGGAACGCTGGCGCCGCTTCACCCCATGGCGTTCCTCGTGATCACCAAGCCGGAGGTCTTCGGCGTGCCGGTCGCATCCGACCTCAGCACGCTGGCGCGATCCAAGGGCCGCCTGACTTACCACGCGTTCGGCCTGGAAGAGAAGCAACTCGAAGTCACGCGGATTTCCCCTCGGCCGTCCGAGGCTGGGCGAGTGGTGGACATGATCGGCATCATCACTACGTTGGAAGGCCAGCCTCTTCCGGCGGGAGACATAGCCAGCCGCCTGGGTGGATTTACCGACATCACGGAAATGGAAGAGGGTGATGGCGGCGCCGGGATCACCGACGCACGGCTGATCGAAACGATTCTGGGCAATCAAAATGACCAGCACAGCGCCTATCAGGACTTCCAGAAGTTCCTCGATCTGGGCGGCCGAATCGGTCTGCAGCACGATCCACTGCTCTACGGTGCCTACAATCTGAATCCCTTCCTGCTGCGCGTGGAAGAAGTTCCCATGCTGGTAGTGGAGCAGGGACAGGTCGCGGTAATGAAGGCCTACTCCGGCCTTCCGACCCAGGACACTTCGGGTGTGGATTTCAAATTCGGAAGCCTGGTGCGGCCCGGCCATCGAGGCATTTGGCAGGAGCCGCTGCGGACCGGCAAGTACCCGATCAATCCGCGTTGCTACCAGGCGGTAATCGTGCCCACCTTCATCATCACCCTCAACTGGGCGGACGTGGTCTCCCAGGCGCACAACCTGGATGCGCAACTGAAGCAGATCGAAGCCAAGAGCAGTGAAGGCTTCGCGTTCGCCATCGACTTGCAAGTGCAGATCCACATCCCCGATACCCAGGCGCCTTACGTGATCTCGATGGTGGGGAGTGTGCCCAACCTGGTGAATGAAGTGTTACAGGCAGCCGTTGGCAATCATTTCCGGAACAAGCTGCAGGGCATGCCCGCAGTGCGATTTATCGCCAGCCGCGAGAGCGTGCAGCAGGGCGCGTTCGAGTATGTGAAAGAGGAATTGTCCAAGTATCGCGTAGAGACGCGCGGGGTCTACATTCAGGCCGTGGTGTTGCCGGCGCAGTTGGTGGAGGTGCTGACCCAAAGAGAAATTGCCAACCAGGAAGTGGAGACCTATAAGATGCAGAAGTCCGCTCAGGATCAGCGCACCGAAACCGAGAAGGCCAAGGGCACGGCGGACATGCAGGCGGAGTTGGCGAAGGCGCAGGTCGGCGTCGATATCCAGAACAATCGCACCGCGGCCAGGAAGATGGAGGCATTGGGCGAGGCTGCCTACATCGAGCAGACCGGTGCGGCGCAAGGTGCCCAGGTGCGGTCGGTAGGACTCGCAAGGGCGGAAGCGTATGCGCAGCAGGTGGCGGCGTTGGGCGCGAACGCCACGGCGCTGGTGAATGCCATCGAGGCGCTTTCGAAGAGCACCGTGCCGTTCACTCCCAACACGCTGGTGATGGGCGGAGGCGAAGGAAGCGGCGCTCTTACCGGGCTCCTGGCGCTGTTGATGCGGCAGACGGAAACGGGCTTGGCGAAGAAGACGGCCGCGGGACAGTAAGATCGTATAAGCGATGATCTATACCTGCTACGAGATGTCCCGGGATTGCCGTGCCGACCGGCCCGAGGGTTGGGCCTACTTTATCTCCAATTATGTTCCAGCCATCCGCAAACTTGTCGCGCACTATGCGGCCGGCGACGAGAAGGTGCTGGAGAGCGTCCTGCGGGCACTCCGTAAGCCTGGATCGAGCCTGTTTCAAACGTTGGAGGAGGTGCCCGAACGATGGTTCCTGGCGGAACTGCGCCAGAAGGTGATGGTGGAACTGGTGACGCAAACCCCCGAAATCGGGATCGATCTGGAAACTGTGGCGAGCGCATTGGAGCCCTTGACTATGGTCGAAAAGCAGGCAGCGTGGATGGAGACCATGCGCTACCAGCCCGCACAGATCGGCCCGATGCTGCGGATGGCGCCGGCGACCGTGGAGAAGATTCGCGAGCGTGCGGCCGACCTTGTGCGCGGCAAGGTCGATCAGTGGAATCGTAATCTGTTGGCGGACAACGGCGCAGAGTTAGGACGATCCGCCGCGGCGGCCGGCACGAACGATTGCCTCACGCCGAAGACCTTCCTCGACATCCTGGATGGCCGGATGACGTGGCGCGGGCGCGAGCAACTGGAACACCACGTGAACGCCTGCTGGCACTGCATCGATCACTTCTCCCGGATGGCCGAGGTGGTGGAACTGTTGCGCGGTCTGCAGCCGCTGACCGAGCAAGAAGCCCGACCTTATCGCGCTTTATTGGGAGTCCAGGCCCCAAAGCGCCCCGTGTGGAAACGCTTCATGGGTGGATCGTGACTCAGTAGCCCTTCCGAGGCATCCTCAGACATTCCGGAACCTCGGTAAGATTGCGTACGTCACTGACTCATCGAACCATTTGGGAAGCTGTCACCTTCGGTAGCATGGCGGGCACGCCAACTCGCGGCGACCGTCCTGAGTAACCCCATTTTCCGGCTGATTTTGCTCACTTGCCTCGCGGTGGTCACTCTCGGCTACCACCTTGGGGTGGATGACGCCGAGATCTACGTGCCAGCCATCAAGCACGCTGCCGATCCCAGCTTGTACCCCTACGGTTCCGAATTCTTCATGATGCATGCCCACCTGTCGCTCTTTCCCGACCTGGTGGGCGATTCCTCGTATTGGACCCGTCTGCCAATCAATGTCGTCATCTTTCTGTGGTTCGTGATTGGAATCTTCCTGCTGCTGTTCGCGTCATGGCGCCTGCTGTGTGCCTGCTTCGACCACGAGCAGGCGCGCTGGTGTGGCGTGGTCCTGGTTACGTGTCTGCTCAGCGTGCCGGTCGCCGGCACCGCGCTGGTGATTATGGATCCCTACATCACCGCACGATCGCTGTCCACTCCCGCCACGCTGATGGCCATTGCGTATTATGTGGCGGGCCGGCCGAAAATAGCGGCGCTCTGGCTGCTGGCAACGGCGGCGATCCATCCGCAGATGGCGGTGTACGGCGCGTGTTTTTTGGTATGTATGGCCTGGGCCGCTCAGCGGCGATGGCGCACCGAGGCGAAGCCCGCATACGCCCTCCTCGGCGCCACCATCATTCCCTTTCTCTTCGAATTTGAACCAGCTCGCGGTGCGGCGCGCGAAGCTCTCCTCTCGCGGACTTACTTCTTCGTCTCCAACTGGGCCTGGTACGAATGGGTCGGCATCGCGGCTCCGCTGGCTTTGCTTTGGTGGTTCTCGTCTGCGCGATTCCGCGGCACCAGCCTCGCCTTCGCACCGCTGGCGCGCACGCTCGTCCCGTTTGGACTCTTGTTCGCCGCTGCCGGCGTCATCTTGACCTTTCCCGGCAAACTGGAGAACTACGCCCGGCTGCAGCCCATGCGAGCCTTCCACCTCGTATACGTGGTCTTCTTCATCCTGCTGGGAGGGCTGGTGGGCGAATACGTCCTCCAGCGGCGGGCTTGGCGATGGCTCGTCCTCTTTATCCCATTAATGTTCTCCATGGGCCTGTTGCAGGAGAGCGAATTCCCTTCGAGTGCGCACATCGAGTGGCCCGGCGCGCGGTACCGCGAGAACTGGACCTCCGCTTTTGTCTGGGTGCGCGATCACACGCCCAAGGACGCGGTCTTCGCGCTGGATCCCAATTACATGCTGGTGCACGGCGAAGACGAACACGGCTTTCGCGCGATTGCGGAGCGGAGTGCGCTCGCCGACAACATCAAGGACAGCGGCGCCGTATCGCTATTCCCACAACTGGCGGAAGACTGGAAAGATCAGGTGGACGCGCAGCGCGGATGGGAACACTTCCAGCGCAGCGATTTCGAGGGACTGGCGCGGCACTATCCGGTTACCTGGATCGTGACCCAGCGGCCGGGCCCTGCTGGGCTCACTTGTCCTTACACCAATCGCGAGCTGGCGGTCTGCCAGATGAGATAAATGGCCGTCGCGATCGGGCGTGCGCCACTTTCGTCCATTGCAAGGGGCGAGTGGCTACTGTTTCGTGGTGATAGCGGCGATTGCCGCGGAAGCAGCCTTGCGCACCGATGCGCTTTCATCGTGCGATGCACGTTCGAGGGCGGCGAGTGTACAGTCTCGGACGTCTTAACCAAGCTCGATCCGTCACTGTTTAGTCTTGCTACTCTGCACGATCGGCGCCCGTTCGCGGTCGGCCGTCAGTAGCAGGATCGCAGCGCTTGTGACCGCGACGCGGCCAGTGATGCAATGATGCCCGGCCCACGTGCCGTCCTCGTTCTGCATCTTGAGCAGCTTGGCAGTCATCTCCGCTTGCCACTTTTTCCATTCAGGCCCGCCGGTGCGGCGGAGGCTCTCGCTGATGTTCAGATACGAGAAGAACTCCTCGCCTCCGATGGAGCCGAATCCGGTGACGAACCTCGAGTCGGAGAGTTGACCGGTAATCTCTTGGATCTGCTTCGCGTTCTTCTGCCGGTCTTTTTCCGTGCGGCTGAGTTGTTCCAGTTCCTGCGCTTTCTTGTAAAGCGGTATGCCCGCTGAGACCGCTGATACTTCCACAGTCGAGGCCGTGGATCCCGGTCCGAAGCCCCCGCCCTTGGCGCTACCCACTCCCCCACCCGAGCCCGATCCTATTCCTCCGCCTGAACCTGCCCCCGAACCGGAATATACGCCGCTGGCGTCGCTGGCCGAGGCGCCCGCCATGACGGTTGGCGAAGGTGCGGCCACCACCGCACTCTGCAAAGTGTACGCGTCCACGCGAGCCATCGCCATTTCGGCATTCGCAGCTCCCTTGGACTGCGCGATGGCCAGACTCTGCGACGCCATGGATGTGCCCAGAATCGGCGCCCAGCCGCCCGAGATATTCCAGCTTCCGTCCTTGAGTTGGGCCTTTTCGATCTTCGCCACGCACTTCTGCAAATCCTGGCGCACGCGTGCATTGGCCTTGGCGTCTGACATCGTGCCATCCAACTCGGCCAGCAATTTGGAGGTCACGAACGTATCGATGTAGGGACCCAGCTTTCGCTGGATCTGCGTCCCCTGCTGATCGGTGACCGCGAGCCCTTCAGCCGGGCTCTGTTCGACATGTTTCAGGACAAAATCCACGGCGCGCCGTAAGGGCTCGCGATATTCTCCCCGTGTCATGGTGGTGCCGGTCTGTAGCAGCGCCTCGGCAACGACCGCAGTGTTGGCCACGTCGTTCCCATTCGACTCCAGACGCTCACCTTCGCGGACATAGGAGGTTTCCCCGCCGTCCTGGCCCCACCCGCCGTCTTTCCCTTGAACCGAAACCAGCCACTTCAAACCCTTCGCGACGGCAAGATCCACCGGATCGCTCTTAGTCTTCTCGCTATCGCTCGAGAATCCGATTTCAGCGTAGATGCCGATTGTGACAGCGGCTACGCTGGTTACGAACACACGTACCCTCTTGGATCCCATGATCGTTTCTCTCCTCTCGCGTGATTAGCGCGGCTTTGTCAGTGCAATGCCGCTGAGGCACCTTTCCTTCCAACTTGGACGCCGAATCGATGCCGAAAGTTGAGGCGAGGTTGTACGCGTGGTTTCATGCGGGTACGCCAAATGCGGGGATTCCCTGCGCTTGCCTGCGATGGATGTTGTGCAGCGACACGTGTGGAACGGCTTCACGGCAGGAGCGCGAAAGAAAGTGTCGGGAAAGGCCAGCTAATGTGTGGAATGGAGTGGCTGGGACGCAGGGATTCGAACCCCGATACGCAGATCCAGAGTCTGCAGTCTTACCGTTAGACGACGTCCCAACTTCAGAATCCTATTTTACCGCACAGTTGTGCCGCGAATCCAGGGATTCTCCGGCGAGGTTCGGACGACGGTTAGTTTGGCTCTGGTAAATAGCAAACCCGGCGGGCCTATTGAAACTCCAGAATCGAGTCCGCGCGGCGATGTAAACGCGCCGCATCCTCGTACCGGTGCTGCTTCTGCCGAATCTGCGCCAGCGCCAATAAAACGGTGGCCATGTCGCTGCCAGGGCGGGTCATGTATCGTTCCTCCGTCGACACCACCTGGCTCAAGAGCCGATCGGCCTCCTCATACTTCCCCTGCCGGATCCGCAAGAGCCCCAAATTGCTCTCGCCGACGATCTGTTCAAAAGTGCAGTTGGGACACGACTTGGCCAACAGATCGAGGGAGCGCAACATTTCCTTTTCCGCCAGCGAATACTTCCCATCGGCCATGTAAATCAATCCCTCCTGGCTCACCACCGAAGCCACCCGCGGGTGAACGGGGCCGAGAATGCTCTCGTAAATCGACTGAGCCTTACGGAACAGCGGCAGCGCGCGATCCGTGTGCCCGAGCCAGCGGTGCGCCTCTGCCACATTCGCATAGGCCATCGCCGCGTCCACGGTGTGCTCCCCGCCGATCTTTAAGATCATGCCCAGTGCTTCTTCCGCGAGTGCCAGTGACTCTGCCGCCTTGTTCTCTCGAAGCCGCAGCAGTCCGAGACCCGCTAAAGAGCGCGCGAGTTGTAAATCATTCGGATACAATTCGCGTTCCGCGTGCAACGCTTCTTCGAACAGCGCTGACGAGCGGACGTCGTCACCCACCATGAGGTACGCACCGCCCAGCAGATTCATGATGGTCAGGGTCCGCAGGTTCGTGGGACCGAGCAGGCGGCGATGAGTCGCCAGCGACTGCTCAAACAGCCTGGCGCCCTCGCTGCGTTTCCCCTGCATGCAAAGCGTTTCCGCCAGGTTTCCTTGGGTTGTCGCCAGGTGCGCATCGTACTGGGGGCCCAGCGCTTTCCAAAGCGGAAGGGCCTGCTCATACAGCCGTTCTGCTTCGGCGTACTCCCCGCGTGATGCGGCTGCCAATCCGGCATCGTTCAGGCGGAAGCCTTCCGCTTCCTGTCCCCAGGCGATTCCCAGCGCAAGTGTTACGAAAATAGCGACGCTCACCCGTTTCATGCACCAAGTGACGAAGGGTGGCGGCGCTGGTCTTGAGGTTTACCGTAAACGGCAGCCGCTAACATTCCTTGGTGAAGCGGATTGCGTATAGCCGTACCGCCTCGCGAAAAAACGGAATCATTCATCTGTGAACGCCGAAACACATGTGTGATGCCCCACATCCCCAGGCGAACCGATAGGATGGTACATAAGCCGAGCTCGAAGCGTGAGGAGTCGGGCAGGGAGAAAGCAAGGGGCCAATTTGTGATTTACAAAGCGAAGAATAAGAACAGGTCTATCGGAACGGTCCTCGTCCTGATGGGAGCCGCCGCACTGCTCGCGCAAACCAGCGGCTATACCATTGCCACGATTGCGGGCAACGGAACGGCAGGGTTTGCGGACGGCGGTGCGACGAGCGCGGCGGAACTCAGCAGCCCGTTCGCTCTTGCCGTGGACAGCTCGGGGAATCTTTACATTTCGGACAGCGGAAATCAGCGGATCCGCAAGGTCTCCAGCGGCAATGTGAGTACGATCGCGGGCAACGGCACCGTCGGGTTCGCCGGCGACGGAGCGGCGGCCACCAGTGCCGAATTCGCCAATCCGCAAGGGATTGCTTTGGACAGCGGCGGGAACCTCTATATCGCGGATAGCAACAATGGACTCATTCGTAAAGTCTCGACCAACGGAAACATCAGCACCATCGCCGGGAATGTGACGTCGGGTCCCGGCTATGTCGACGCTCCGGTGGCCACGAACGGCCAGTTATCCCTTCCCACCGGTATTGCAGTCGATACCTCGGGGAATATTTACATCAGTGAAGGGGCGTCGACGGGCGGCTTTGTTCCAGGAAACAACCGCATCCGCAAGGTGTCGAGCAGTGGAGTGCTTACTACGTACGGAGGCAATGGCGTGGTCGGCTCGTCCGGTGACAACGGCACCGCCCTTTCCGCGCACCTCAACAATCCGCTCGGGTTAGCTGTCGATAAGGCCGGCAATCTCTATATCGCCGATACCGGCAATCACAAGATCCGCCGCATCGACACGCGAGGCATTATCACCACCGTCGCAGGGACGGGAACGGCTGGCTTCTCCGGAGATGGCGGCACCGCTACCAGCGCTCAGCTCAACAATCCTACGGGTGTGGCGGTCGATTCATCAGGCAATCTGTACATCGCCGACCGAAACAATTTCCGGATTCGCATGGTCTCGCCTGCTGGAATTATCACGACTATCGCCGGAAAGGCGCAATCCGGTTACACCGGAGACGGTGGTTTAGCCACCAACGCGACACTGAAGTTTCCGACCGGTGCGGCTGTCGATGCAGCGGGAAACGTCTACGTGGCGGACAACCAGAACAGCGTCGTTCGGCAACTCACGCCTAACGCACCTGCTGGCTCCACTACGCCGCCCGCTATCAATTCGGGAGGCATCGTGAGCGCGGCCGCATTCGGCGGGTTCACGTCGATTGCGCCCGGATCGTGGATTGAGATCTACGGAACCAACCTGGCGGCTACCACGGACGTTTGGGATAAGTTCTTCAATGGAACGAATGCTCCCACTTCAGTCGATCGCACATCGGTAACCGTAGGAGGACAATCGGCTTTCATCGATTACATCAGCCCAGGCCAGGTGAACGCGCAGGTGCCGTCGAATGTCCTGACTGGAACGCAACCAATCGTCGTAACCACAGCTTCCGGTCCGAGCGCTCCCTACAACATCACCGTCAATGCGACTCAGCCCGGATTACTCGCCCCTGCAAATTTCATCGTGGGCGGCAAGCAGTATGTGGTCGCTCAATTCTCGGATTTGGCCACTTATGTCCTGCCCCCAAACGCGATTCCAGGATTGCCCTCCCGGGAAGCCAAGCCCGGAGACACAATCATCATCTATGGCGTCGGCTTTGGCCCGGTTAGCCCCAACATCCTGGCCGGTCAGATCGTACAGGGCAATAACAGTTTGGCTGGGTCGTTCCAAATGTCGATCGGAGGCGCTCCGGCTCCTCTGGGATATTTCGGACTTGCGCCGAGTTTCATTGGCCTCTACCAGTTCAATGTGACCGTGCCCAGCATCCCGGACAACGATGCCGTACCTTTGACCTTTACGCTCGGGGGCAATGCCGGTACTCAGACGCTATACACGGCCGTGAAGAACTGAGCCTTCACAACGCGGCCAGCAGTTTCGCGATCAACGCGGTCCGGTCGGCGATGCGCGCGATGAGAATGCTCTCATTGGCGGCGTGTGCACCTTCGCCGACCCCGCCGAGACCATCCAATGTGGGGATTCCCAAGGCGGCGGTGAAGTTGCCATCGGAGCCGCCTCCGGTCAGCGATTCTTCGATCTCTACTCCGAGTTCCTTCGCCAGCGTCTGGGCGGTCCGAAACAGCTTGACGATTCCAGCCGAACGCTCCATGGGAGGACGATTCAGACCTCCGGTCACTTCGATCGAGCAGCGGCGGTCGATCGGCCGCAAGCTCCGGAACTTCTTCTCCAACGCCGGCGCATCCTTGAGCCGAAGAACGCGGATATCCACCTCTGCGCGCGCTTCCGCAGCCACCACGTTGGATCGAGTTCCCCCCGACATCACGCCCGGATTCACGGTGATGCCGCGTGCGAGCTGCGTGAATCCCGCAACGCGATCGAGTTGGCGTGCAAGCTCCAAAATCGCGCTCGCCCCCGATTCAAAGTCCACTCCCGCATGCGACGCCCGGCCATGCACTACGATGGTGAAGTCTCCGACACCCTTGCGCGCCGTCTTGAGCTTGCCCGCCAGGCCGGTCCCGGGCTCCAGGACGAGGACTGCTTTGCTGCGCGCCGCGTTCTTCTCGGTAAGAGCTCGAGAGGACTCGCTGCCCACTTCTTCATCGGAATTCAGTTGCAGCAGCACTTTCGACGGCACCGCAACTTCCAGTTCGCGCAGCGCGCGGGCGGCAAACAGGAAGAAAGCGATGCCGGCTTTCATGTCGAGCACGCCGGGCCCCCACAGACGCCCGTTCGATGCGCGAAATGGCATGGTGCGCAGCGTGCCCATCGGCCAGACGGTATCGGAGTGGCCCAGGGCGAGGATCTGCCCGCTCTTTCGGCGTCCCGGCAGGGCGATTTCGCAGACCAGGTGAGGGCCGAAGTTCTTCGCCGCTGTTTTTTTCACTTTGGCGAATGGCGCGACGGTATCGGCCACCAGTTCGACGAATCGGCCGACGGCTGCCGGATCGTCGCTCGGCGACTCGCACTCCACCAACTGGCGGATGAGCGCTACGATTTCCGCTTCACGTTGCGCGATAAACGAGAGAATGGCGTCCACGCTTGATAGGATAGCGGACTCTCCTTCAATTTCAGCAGTTCCGCATGAACTGTGGCACGAATGTTCTCTTTAACCGGTCGAATCAGAAGAGGAGAGCTATAATAACGCTTCCATGGCAATATTGGACATCAATGAAATCCGGGAAATTCTGCCTCACCGCTATCCGTTTCTACTGGTCGATCGCATCATAGAAATGACCGCGGAGTGTGTGGTCGGCATCAAGAATGTGACCAACAACGAGCCATTTTTCCAGGGCCATTTTCCCGACTTTCCCGTCATGCCAGGCGTGCTGATTGTGGAAGCCATGGCACAGGCCGCCGGTGTGCTGGTGCTCAAGAATCTGGAAGACCGGCACAACAAACTCGTGCTCCTGGTGGCCATCGAAAACGCCCGTTTCCGCCGGCCCGTCGTGCCCGGCGACACCCTTCGCCTCGAGATGAAAGTCATCAAGCGCAAAGCCAGCGTGGCCAAGATGGCGGGTGTCGCCACAGTCAATGGCGTAGTGGTGGCCGAAGCCGAAGTCATGTGCAAGCTCGCCGATAAGGAAGAGAAGCCCCCCGCGCCCGTCACTGCATAGCCGATGCCGATTCACCCCACCGCCATCGTCGACCCGCTCGCCCGAATCTCCGAAACCGCCGACATCGGCCCTTACTGCATCATCGGCCCCGAGGTGGAGATTGGCGCTCGTACCCGCCTCATGGCCAACCTTTACGTCGAGGGCCCTACGGTCATTGGCGAAGACAATCTCTTCTTTCCCTACAGCACTGTTGGCTTGGCTTCCCAGGACCTGAAATACAAAGGTGAACGCGCGGAAACCCGCATCGGACACCGCAACCGCATCCGCGAGTTCGTCACCATCCACCGCGGCACACAGGGTGGCGGCCTGGTGACCGCCATCGGCAGCGACAATCTCCTCATGACTTACACCCACGTCGGTCACGACTGCCACATCGGCGATCACGTGATTATCGGAAACAGCGTTGGGCTCGCGGGCCACGTCATCATCGACGATTGGGCGGATGTCAGCCCGTTCAGCGGCGTGCACCAGTTCTGCCGCGTCGGGCGCCACGCCTTCATCGGGCCGTACAGCGTGATTAAGCAGGACGTGCTGCCGTACTCGCTCACCAGCAACAAGCCCGAAGTTTCGGTCTTCGGCGCGAACCACATCGGGATGGCGCGGCGCGGCTTCTCCAAAGAAGCTATCGAATCTCTGCAAACCGCGTTCAGGCTTTTGACCCGCGCGCAACTCAATACCTCGCAAGCCATCGACCGCATCCGCGCCGAGGTTGCGCCATGCCCCGAAGTAGACGAACTGATCGAGTTCATCCGCTCGTCCACGCGCGGCGTCGTGAAGTAATGCGCTACGGGTTGATCGCGGGCAACGGGCGCTTTCCGCTGCTGGCGCTGGAAAGCGCGCAGCGTCTGGGCCACGACGTGACCGTGATCGCGATTCAGGAGGAGGCTTCGCGGGAAGTGGAAACCATGGCGCCCCGCTGCCACTGGATCTCACTTGGCCAGTTGAGCAAGCTGATCGAGATCCTGCGGCAGGAGGGAATCACCGAAGTGGTGATGTGCGGCCAGGTGAAGCACGCCAAGATCTTCTCCTCCATCCGACCCGACTGGCGTCTCGCCAAGTTGCTGGCCTCGTTGCCTTGGAAGAACACCGACGGCCTGATCGGAGGCGTGATTCGCGTTCTGGAAGACGAGGGCATTCACCTGCGCGACTCGACATTCCTGCTTAAGCCCATGCTCGCCATCTCCGGCGTCATGACCCGGCGTTCGCCGAGCAAGGAAGAGACCGTCGACATTGAATACGGCCGCCGCATCGCCAACGTGCTGGCAGGTGTCGACATCGGGCAAAGCGTCGCGATCTGCGATCGGGCGTGTGTCGCGGTGGAGGCGATGGAAGGCACTGACGCCATGCTCCGCCGGGCTGCCAGTCTGGTCAACGGCCGCCGGATGGCGCTGGTCAAGGCGGCTCGCCGGCGAGAACATCTCCTCTTCGACGTTCCCGTCGTCGGCCTGAACACCATCCCCGTGATGCAGGAAACCGGGACCACTGTCCTGGCGGTGGAGGCCGGCCGCACCTTGATGCTGGACCGTGAGGCGATGGTCGCAGCGGCCAATCTCGCGGAAATCTCAATCATTGGGCAGACCGCCGATCCGCCCGCCCCAAGAAAGGCGTAAGCAGCATGGCGAAACCTCGTTTAGCCGTTGTCGGTGCGGGCCAGTTCGGACGCAATCACTGCCGTGTCATTCACGAGTCCGAGCGCGCCGAACTCTGCGCGGTCGTCGATACCGACTCCGATCGCGCCTCGCAAATCGCATCCCTCTACCAGGCGCGTCCCCTCACCGACTTTCGCGAACTGGCTGGCGTCGTGGACGCCGCGGTCGTTGCCGTACCGACTACCGCGCATGCCGAGGTAGGCACCGCGCTCCTGGAAGCTGGGATCGACCTGCTGGTCGAGAAACCGATCGCCGACGATCTTTCGGGTGCCACACGCCTGATCGATGCCGCCGAAGCCCACAGCCGGATTCTGCAAGTGGGCCACCTCGAGCGTTTTAATCCCGCAGTCGTGGAATTGGAACGGCGAGTCACCCTACCTCTCTTTTTCGAGATCCACCGGCTCAATCTATTCAGTCCACGGAGCTTAGATGTAGACGTAGTCCTGGACTTGATGATCCATGACGTAGATATTGTCTTAGCTTTGGCGCATGCCGAGCCGCAAGAGACCCTCGCAGCAGGTATCTCGGTGCTGTCGGACAAGGTCGATATCGCCAACGTTCGCTTTCAGTTCGGCAATGGCTGTGTCGCGAACCTCACCGCCAGCCGGGTCTCCACGGAACGAGTAAGGAAACTGCGTCTCTTCCAGCCACACCAATACCTGTCACTGGATTACGAGCGGAAAGACCTGGCGATCTTCACGGTCGGTGAAAACCGGCAAATCGGATTCGAGCAGGCACGGATCGTAAAAGATGAGCCGCTGAAGCTGCAATTCGAGTCCTTTCTGGATTGCATAGAAAATCGAAAATCGCCGAAATGCTCCGGCTCTTCCGCGCGTCTAACTCTGCGGGTTGCTCTGTCGATTCTTGATAGAATCAGAGAGCACTCGGAAATCGTCTCGCGGTCTGTGGCTGGATGGAAACCCTAGTATCATCGCCGTCGGATATCGAACTCAATCTTCTCACCGAGTGGGGCGATCCGAATACCAGTTCGCGGACGCGTAAAGCGGCAGTCTATTCGGTACTGGTGCACGTCGTGGTGATCGCGATCCTGGTGATTTTCCCTCCGAGTGTCAGCCAACGCCCGCTGGAAACCGCTCAGGTCCACCGTACCATCACGCCGCTCATCGATCCGCCCACGGAACTGACCCAGAAGGCGCCCAATCACGGCAAGATCAGCAAGGAATTCAACGCGGCCGAGATTGAGGAAAGGCCTCGCGTTCAGCTCCCGCCAGAGATTCCGTCGACGAGCCGCAAACGTCCGCAGAACGCTGCTCCCATCCCGGCGATGACCGCGCCGAAGCCGACTCCGGCAGTCCCCCTGCCCGAACCGCCCAAGCTGGACACTGCTGCCAAGGAGCAGCCCAAGAGCGTTCTGCCGCAAGTCGCGATGGCTCCTCCGCCTCCCCCGCCGCAGATCCAGACGGAGGAAAAGCCGAAGATTGTCCTGGAGGCTCCCTCCGCTGCTCCTGCCCCGCCTCCTCCTGGCCAGAGTAAGGTTCCCATGCCGAGTTCATCGGTAGCCGACGCCATGCGGCAGGTGATTCGGGGGAATGTTTCGGGCGCGGGAATGACGGTGGGAGACTCCGATTCCCCAGGGCAGGCGGGGTACGGCTCGGGGGTTAATCTGCCCGCCAAGCCCGGTGCTCCCGCCAGCCAGTTGCAGTTGCTGAGCGATCCCATGGGCGTCGATTTCCGTCCTTACCTGATTCGGGTGCTGACCAGCGTGAAACAGCACTGGCTGGCCGTCATTCCGGAAAGTGTCCGGATGGGGCGCCGCGGCAAGGTGGTCCTGCAGTTTTCGATCGCGCGTGACGGGCAGGTGCCAAAATTGGTGATCGCCGACGCTTCTGGGGCGGACGCTTTGGACCGCGCGGCGGTGGCGGGAGTCAGCGCCTCCGTCCCATTTCCGCCGCTGCCCACCGAATTCAAAGGCGATAAAATCGTATTGCAGTTCAACTTTGCGTATAACAGCAAATGACCACTGAACGGTTGAACAAGCGACTGCTGGCCGCGATGAGCACCTACGCCGTGCTCGCGGTTCTTGCCGGCACTACGCTGGACGGCGGCGTGATGCGCAACTTCATCTGGATCCTGCTCGCCGCTCTGGCCGCAAAGACTTACATCGCCTACCGCGCCGGCTGGTAAAGAGCCGCTGCCCTTGACGCAGCCACTGCCGCTTGCTTCAATCAAGTCGGCTAGAGGTTTCCATGCGATCGACTTTGCTGATTGCCTTTTTTCCGGTACTGTTGTCCGCCGCTCCGGCGCTTCAGATCGTCAAGCCCATCATCAGTCAGATGGAAGGCGGTGCTTCCGATCCTGCCGGGTTCGAGCATGTTCCCGGGGAGACGCTGTACTTCTCCTGCCGGATTGACGGCTATTTCAAGACGCCGGAGGAGAAGATCCACCTCACCTACTCCGTGCAGGCGTTTGACCCCAAAGGGATTCCGCTGACCGAACTCTACAAGAACGAGATCATGGATGAAGTGAGCCCGCAGGATAAGGGCTGGCAGCCGCGAATCGAGACCGAATTGGCGATTCCGCCCCTGGTTGGCCCCGGCGAGTACAAGATTCTGGTCAAGGTGGAAGATGTCTTCGCCAAGGCGTCGCAGGAACTCTCCGTGCCATTCCGCGTACGCGGCCATGAAGTGGAGCCTAGCGACACCCTCGTGGTTCGCAATTTCCGTTTCTTCAAGAATGAAGATGACAACCAGGCGCTCGCCAAGGCCGTATACAAACCCGGCGACGGGGTGTGGGCCAAATTCGATATCACCGGATTCAAATACGGCGAACAGAACAAGATCGACGTGAGCTATGTGACTTCGGTGGTGGCGCCCAGCGGCAAGGTACTCTGGACGCAGCCGGAACCCGCTACCGAGGAGTCGGAGTCGTTCTATCCGAAGCGCTACGTCGCGGCATCCTTCGGCATCAGCCTGCAACCGAACATTCGTCCCGGCGAGTATACGATCGCGGTGCAGGTGAAGGACGCGGTGGGCAATCAGACACACGAGGCCAAGGGCACCTTCACGGTGGAGTAGGCGCGGCGGACTTTCTGGCCGCAGGTTGAAGCACCTGTGCGGTGGCGCTCTTCGCGCACGCCTGTTCGCGTAATACCCTACAGTCATGGAACACGTAGTTCTGGGGGCGCAAGCCCTCACTATCGAAGAGGTGGCACGGGTTGCGCGCGACAACATCGGCGTACGCATCGCGGGCGGCGCCAAAACGCGGATCGCCAATGGGCGCGCGCGGCTCGACGAACTGCTGGCGCGCGGCGAGCGCATCTACGGAGTCAACACCGGTATCGGCGCGAATCTCGGCATCTCGCTCGAGCCCGAGCAGATGGAACTGCTGCAGAGCAACCTGGTGCGCCAACTGAGTTGCGCCACCGGCCAGCCGTTGCCCCGCGATGTGGTCCGAGCCGCCACGTTGTTGCGCATCGCGACGTTCGTGACCGGCGCCTCGGCGGTACGAAATCACCTGGTGGATGCGCTGGCGGCGCTGCTGAACCGTGGCGTCACGCCGATCGTGCCCCGCTACGGATCGGTGGGGGCGAGCGGCGACCTGATGCCGTCGGCCTACATCGCCCGCGTCCTCATCGGCATGGGTGAGGCGGAGTTTCAGGGCCATCCGATGGCGGCATCGGCCGCGCTGCACAACGCCGGCCTGCCGCCCATCCACTTCGCGCCGAAGGAAGGGCTGGCTTTGATCAATGGCACGACGTTCATGACGGCGGCCGCGTCCCTGCTCTGGCTGGACGCCCGGAGGGTGCTGCGCGCTCTCCTCGCCGCCACGGCCCTCAGTATCGAAGCCTTGCAGGCTCCCGAGCTGCCGCTCGATCCGTGGGTGCACGAATCCAAAGGCCATCCCGGACAGATCGCGGTTGCGGCCTTCCTGCGAGAGATGCTGGTGGGGTCCGGCTATACGCGGCCGTCGAGCGGCCAGACCTGCTACTCGCTACGCTGTGCGCCGCAGGGTCTGGGGCCTGCATGGGAAGCGCTCGAAGATTCGCGGGCGGTGTTGGAACGGGAGATCAACTCCGCGAACGACAATCCGCTGATCGATCCGGATTCCGGAGTGCTATACAAGGCGGGCAACTTCTATGGCGGCCACATCGCACGACTGCTCGACACCTGGAAGATCGATTTTGCCTGCATGGGGAACTGGGGCAATGCGCTGATGGCGCTGCTGGTGGACGATCGCTTCAATGGTGGGCTGCCCGCCAACCTTACGCCTAATCCAGGAGTCAACTCCGGGTTCAAGGGCATGCAATTGAGCGTCACCAGCCTGACTTGCGCGATCCGCCAGATGGCGGGGCCGAGCTCGATTCATTCGCTGCCCACCGAGCAATACAACCAGGACGTGGTGAGCCTGGGGATGCACGCGGCGGTCACCGCCATGGATGCCCTCGAATGCCTGCGCAACGAGATCGCGATGCTGCTGCTGGCAGCAGTCCAGGCGGTGGATCTTCGCGGCGGCCCTTCTCCGCTCGGGGAAGGATCGCGCCGCATCTACGATGTCGTGCGGCAAGTTGCGCCGTTCCATGACGCGGATCGCGCCATGGAGAGCGAGGTGGCAGCGGTGGCGGCGAAGATCAAAGACACTGGCGCGGGCGGACTGGCGTTTTGATTCGCTCCAAGGATTTGTGCGGAAGGGTACCTTCCCTGGGGCAACCTGCCAATCCACACACACGCGCCGCGAGCGGGTCGCGTAAAATGCAGTCATCAGGAATGCAGTCCATCTGACAAGCTGATTGTGCAAATGAAGAGGGGGAGAAGATGGAGACGATTTTACTGGTCGATGATGACCCGGCGATTTTGAGACTTTGTCAGCAAATATTAAGATTAGATGCATACAACGTGCTGACGGCGCCCAGCGGGGAAATGGCCCTTCGGGTCTTGCAAAGCAACAACAACCAAGTCGATCTGGCGGTACTGGATGTGATGATGCCCTTCATGAACGGCATTGAACTCGCCGGTCGCATTCAGAAAGCCAATCCGGATATCCCGGTCGTGCTCATGACGGGGTATGGCCCAGCCGAGATTGCACGCGTAGTAGGAGAAAACAATCCGTACCGAATTATCTGGAAGCCGTTCACCAGCGAATCGCTTCGCCGCATGGTAGAGAACGTGATTTCCGCCTCGACTGGCGCCTCCGCCTGAACCCCGCGGCGCCCGGCAAATTTCAGCGGCCTGCTCACCAAAACACGCGGCCCCCGTCCAACTGCACTATGAATCGAATCGTCGTAACCGCCGCCATGTCCACGATTGCCCTGTTTGCGTCTGTGCCGGGGTTCGCGCAAGGTCAGAGACAACCGCCGACCCCCGCACAAGCCATTCGCTCGCAGTTTCAATATGTGAACGGCAAGATTCTTGAAATGGCGGAGGACTTTCCGGAGGACAAGTACAGCTTTCGGCCGAAGCCGGAGATGCGGACGTTCGGCGAAGTGATTGTCCACATCCTCTCGGGGAACGTATTTGCGGCAAAGGCGGGCCGCGGCGAGAAGGCAACTTGGGAGGAAGTCGATCCCAAGCTGTATCCCAATAAAGCGGCGATCGTCGAGGCCATGCGGAAGTCCATCAATGAGGCGAGCGAGGTGCTGAAGGGGATACCCGACGATCGCTTCAAAGAGACACTCGCTCCCTGGCTCTCGGTAATCGAGCATTCCGGTGAACACTACGGTCTTCTGGTCGCCTATTACCGTTTGAATGGTCTCGTACCGCCGGAGTCGCGGCCAAAGAAGTAACCACCTACAGGCCGGCTTTCTTCCATAATTCGTCGACTCGGCTCTTCACCTCTTTCGGCATCTGGATCACGCCCGGCCAGGGACGCGTAAAGCCCTCGCCGGGCCACTTGCGGGTGGCATCGACTCCCATCTTGGAGCCGTAGTTGGGAAGCCGGCTGGAATGGTCCAGCGAATCCACCGGACCCAGAACGAACTGGATGTCGCGTTCGGGGTCGATGTTGTTGAGCGCCTTCCACGCGACCTCGCTGTAGTTCTGCACGTCGACTTCCTCGTCCACAACCACAATGCATTTGGAAAACATCGCCTGCCCGGTGCCCCAGATGGAGTGCATCACTTTGCGCGCATGTCCCGGGTACGACTTGCGGATCGAGACCAGAATCAGGTTGTGAAAGATTCCCTCCGCCGGCATGGCGATGTCGCGCACCTCCGGAAGTTGGAGACGCATCAGCGGAAGGAAGATGCGCTCGATGGCTTTGCCCATGAAGTAGTCCTCCATAGGTGGCGGGCCGACGATGGTGGTGGCGTAGATCGGATCCTCGCGTTGCGTCACGCAGGTCACGTGAAAGACGGGATACTCGTCGGCGAGGGAATAGAATCCGGTGTGGTCGCCGAATGGGCCTTCGGTGCGCAGCTCGCCCAGTTCCACGTATCCTTCGAGCACAATCTCCGCATTGGCAGGGACCTCGAGGTCGGAGGTCTGGCACTTGACCATCTCCACCGGGCTCTGCCGCAGGAATCCCGCGATCATCATCTCGTCGAGGTCCGGCGGCAGCGGCAGGATCGCGGAGTACATGGTGGCGGGGTCTGAGCCGATCGCGACCGCGATGTCCATACGGGTCCGGCCATGGTGCTGCGAGCGGCGATAGTGCTCGGCGCCTTGCTTGTGGGTCTGCCAGTGCATGCCCGCGGTACGCTCATCGAAGACCTGCATGCGGTACATGCCGCAGTTCCGCTTGCCGGTATCGGGGTTGCGCGAGAAGACCATCGGCAAGGTGATGTAGCGCCCGCCGTCTTCGGGCCAGCATTGCAGCACAGGGTAGTCGAGCAGTGAAAAGCCATCGGTGCGGACCACCTCCTGACACGGACCTTTGGCCACCGTCTTCGGAAAGAAAGCGCCCATCTCGGCCAGCTTCGGCAGCATTTTGATTTTGCCGATGAGTCCTTGCGGCATGCGCATCTCGAGGAATTCGACGATGCGGGCAGCGACCTCTTCGACAGACGCCACCTCCAGCGCCACTTCCATCTTGCGCATCGAGGCAAACGAATTGATGAGGACGGGGACGTTGTACCCCTTGGGCCTTTCGAAGAGGAGCGCCGGTCCTCCCTGCTTGACAGCGCGATCCGCGAACTCGGTGATTTCGAGGATCGGGTCGACCTCGCAAGTGATGCGCTTGAGTTCTTTGCTCTTCTCCAACGCGCGGATGAACTCGCGCAGATCGCGATAGGCCATAAATAACGAGTATGGCACTGCTCGCGAAGGAACGGCCTCAGAAGGGCGTAAGGACATTCGTGATGCCCTCGCCCGCATTCCACTACGACGATGGGACGCGCCGGTGGGAGTCCCCCGGCCAGTCGAGTGAACGGAGCTTTGACGGGTGGTCACTCGGACACCTCCGGGTGTCCGGAAATGGGACTGGGTTCCTTTGGCAAATCCACATCTGGGAATGCAGGGGCGGCCTCAACGCCGGGTTCGTCGGGGCTTGCCGGCGCGAGTGGCAACGGGTCTACCGCCCGGAGGAGGAGGATGGCGTGGAGGGCGCGCTGGCAGGCGTTATGAAGGCGGGATTCGTATCGATGCAGAAGCCCGAATTCGGGGGAAGCCGCGAGTTTGCGGAAGGCGGCGGCTGCGCGGCTGCGGGGATCGCCATCCGCCAGAGATTCCAATTCCGTAGTCATGAGTTCGTTCTCGACGGCCCGGGCGCGAGCGATGCACCAACAGGCGGCGCACATCTCTTCGATCGTGCTCTCCTCGCCGCCGCGGCGGGATCGAAGCGTTGCCGGTACTGATCGAGCGGGGCGGCGAAGCTCTGCTGTGACTCGCCGGGTAAGAAGATGAAGCCGGCGAGCAGGCCGTGCGTCAGCGCGTTCTGAGAAGAGCGGGTTTTTCCCACCTTCGTACAACGTTTCGGAAATACGGTCTCGTATTTTTGGCAAGAACACTCCCTTACGGTCGTGGCTCGTTACCTGCCCGGGCAAGAACACTCCCTTACGGTCGTGGCTCGTTACCTCCGGGCATGAACACTCCCTTACGGTCGTGGCTCGTTACCTACCCGGGCAAGAACACTCCCTTACGGTCGTGGCTCGTTACCTCCGGGCAAGAACACTCCCTTACGGTCGTGGCTCGTTGCCTACCCTGGCAAGAACACTCCCTTGCGGTCGTGGCTCGTTACCTCCGGGCAAGAACACTCCCTTACGGTCGTGGCTCGTTACCTACCCGGGCAAGAACACTCCCTTACGGTCGTGGCTCGTTACCTGCCCGGGCAAGAACACTCCCTTACGGTCGTGGCTCGTT
>Ga0070734_10000346_pt1 | contig 105884 bp, 79 predicted proteins | sample Coa_R1_8_FD_66444 | JGI IMG/M metagenome (GOLD analysis project Ga0070734, IMG submission 66444) | Surface soil microbial communities from Centralia Pennsylvania, which are recovering from an underground coalmine fire - Coalmine... | ecosystem: Environmental > Terrestrial > Soil > Unclassified...
AATTCGGGGAGTGGGTGGACTTTTTCTTGGAGAATTACTCCAAGCCCCCAATCCGCGCAGAGAAGACGCACGAAGCGAATCAGCGGGCAGCATTGCACCTCAAAGGGGCTTTCGATCGGCGTTCGATCGGCCATATCAGTGCCGATGACATCGAGCTCTATCTGCGCCGGCGCCTTCAAACTCGTGTGCAATTTAAAACGGCTGAGGGGGGTCGTCCAAAAGGACCGCCTTAAGCCGGCAACGGTCCACCAGGAACTACGGGTACTTCGACGCATGCTGAACGTTGCAGTCCGAAAGAAGCTGCTGCCTGCGAATCCCTGCGCAGGTGTGGAGTTCCCCGTGAAGGTGAAGGGGCTGTTTCGTCCGCACTACGTGAGTTGGTCGGAGCAGCAACGGATCGAATTCCAGGCGCCCGAGTACTTGCGGAATATCATTCGTATCATCAGTGAAACTGGCCTCCGAGTCTACAAAGAGCTGATGCCGATGAAAAAGGAGCAAGTCGACCTGGAGAACGCGGTGGTTTGGATTCCGGACTCGAAGACGCCCAACGGGATCGCCGAGGTGCCACTCACGGACCTGGCGGTCTCGGCGTTCCGCGAGCAAATCCGAATCGCCGGCCCTGGTGTTTGGCTATTTCCGAGCGACGAGAATCCGCTCGGCCATCAGAAAACGCTGAAGACCGTCTGGCATGCGACGTTGCGGCGGGCAAAGGTGCCGTATTTTCGCATCTACGATCTGCGGTCCACATATGCCACTCGGCTGAGCGCAGGCGGTGTCGCTGACGAGTGGGTGACGCAGTTGCTGCGGCAAGGCGATGCGAAGGTGTTCAAGAAGTACTCGCAAATGAAACTGCAGATGAAGCGGGAGGCTCTGCAGAAGCTGAACCGGAGGCGAGCGAGGGCCCGTCGAGTTTCGACACGGAGAAGGTAAACTGATGGGGTTTTGTCACGGTCGGAGCGTTTTTCAGCCGATTTGGGCTGCCGTGCTCTGTCGGAATTTCTGGAAGTGGTTTAAAATCAAAGAAGCTTCAAATGTCGGGGCGTAGCGCAGCCTGGTAGCGCACCTGTCTTGGGCTTGCGCAGGCGCGAAGCGCCCGGTGACTGTTCATTTCACTAAAGCCGGCGCCTCAACGGGAGACCCGTTGCCGTACTTCTCGATCCTGCGGGTCTTCATGTTATACACATCGCCGGGAGACAGCACGTAGTAGGGCTTTTCCCAAGGATGATACTGGCGCGTGTTGTCGTGGATCGCCACCTTCCATTTGCCGATCACCTCGAACCGGTCCCCGGTCACCACGATCGCTGTCCCTTCCGACAAGCCGATCCCCAGCAGGTTGGGGTACTTCTGAATCACCGGAATGAGGTCATCCCAGCGGTTGCGCGTATTAATGTGTTGGTCGATCGCAACCTTACGGAGGAAAGCAAAGCCGTGTTCGTGCTCCGGTTCGGGGGTCATCATGATTTGCGGGCCGGCGATGGCTCCCCGCACCAGATAATCGCCTTGAATGGTAGCGCCCGCGGAACTGCCGCCGATTACGCCGCCCCGCTCCAACACCTTGCGGAATTCCTGCAAAGTAAGCGTGTGGGCGTACGAATCGACGATATTCCATTGCCGGCCGCCCTCGAACCAGACACCCTTGGCGTCGTGCAGCACACTCGCGAATTCCTCGGTATTCGCCACTTTCGGGTCATGCGTATGCAGCATCCAGACATTGGTGAGACCGCGCTTTTTCCAGGGGGCCAGCACCTGCTCCGGACGGTACTGCTTCACGGTCCCATCCGGATTGCGGTTTCCGCCGGCCGTAGGGACCACCACGATTTTCGCCGCTAACCCGCCCGCTTTGTTGACGAACGTTTCGAAAATCCCGGTGCCGGCATCGGAACCTCCTCCCTGGATGACCAGCGTGCCCCGCGCTGGTCCATATTCCGGCTCCTGTGCGAAGGCGGCCGTGGCCGCAAGGATCGCGGCGAAAATAAGGTTCGCGTTATTGAGTCTCATAACGTACGGACAAGATATCATGGGGGTGGTGGCGCAGGTGGTTGGCCTCGTATCTGCAGCGCCACTTACCGCGGCGGCGGGAGCGTGCATGCCGAGGTTTTTTGTCAAGCGGCAAGACAGCCAAGGGCGCGGGCCACTCTCGCGCGACAAACACGGCGTCAGCCTCGGGAAATGCGCGATCGCGCACACTTCGGCCTACCTCATGTGTGGTTAGAAGATGCGTTTGGAGAAGAAATGCGCACAGTTGATGCCAGTGGAAATACCAAATCAGCAGTTAAGACCGGGGTTCCCGGACTGGATGAAGTCTTGCCGGGCGGTTTGCCGGCGAATCGCCTTTATCTCGTTGAGGGCATGCCCGGCACGGGTAAGACCACACTTGCGCTTCAGTTCCTGCTCGAAGGCCGCCGCTCAGGCGAGAGAGGGCTGTACGTGACGCTCTCCGAAACGAAAGAAGAACTGCTGCAGGTCGCAGAATCGCACGGCTGGTCGCTGGATGGCATCGATCTTTATGAGCTGGGGGCCAGCCAGGCCCGTTTGGAGCCCGAGCAGGACTACACCATTTTTCATCCGGAAGAAGTCGAGCTAACCGAAACGGCCAAGCAGGTCTATGCCGAAGTAGAGCGCATCAAGCCGATGCGGGTGGTATTCGATTCGCTGTCCGAAATGCGACTGCTCTCGCGCGAGCCGCTGCGATATAGGCGGCAGATTTTGAGCCTGAAGCAATTTTTCGCCGGCCGAAGCTGCACGGTTCTGCTGCTGGACGACACGGTAGGCCGGAACTCCGACCTGCAACTGCAGAGCATCTCGCACGGCGTGCTTTCGCTGGAACGCCTCGGGCAGGAGTATGGGATATCCCGCCGCCGGTTGAACGTGGTCAAGCTGCGCGGCGCAAAATTCCGCGATGGTTACCATGATTACCTCATTGACACAGGAGGGATTCGGGTTTTCCCAAGGCTTGTGGCGGCCGAATCCCGTCGCGACCGCGTGGGGTCGGTATTCTCGTCGGGTATCCCCGAACTGGACAGGCTTCTGGGTGGCGGTCTGAACACCGGCACCAGCACGTTGATCACGGGTCCCGCGGGATCGGGCAAGTCCTGTCTGGCTGGCGCTTACCTTCGGGCCGCGGCTCAGCAGGGGCACTACGCAACGGCCTATATATTCGAGGAGACACGGCAGACGTTTCTGGATCGGATGGCCGGCATCAACATGGATGTCGCCGAATATATCGATCGCGGGCTGGCTGCTGTCCATCAGGTGGATCCAGCGGAATTGTCGCCGGGCGAAATGGCATCACGGCTGCGGACCGAGGTGGAGGAAAAGAATGCAAAGCTTGTCATCGTCGACAGTCTGAACGGTTACGTCAACGCCCTACCGAACGAACGCTTTCTGCTGGCGCACTTGCATGAGACGCTTAGCTACCTGGCCGAGTGCGACGTTGTCACCATTCTGGTTGCGGCCCAGAAAGGAACGATCGGCCCGATGGGGACAGACTCGGATGCCAGTTACCTCGCCGATACGCTTATCCTGCTGCGCTTCTTTGAAAGCCACGGCGCTCTCAAGAAGGCAGTATCCGCCGTCAAACACCGGAAGAGTTCGCACGAAAACACCATTCGGGAAATGCAGATTACCCCCCAAGGCGTTAGGATTGGTCAAGTTCTGGATGAGTTCCGCGGCGTGCTTTCCGGCAATCCCGAGTATTTGGGGAAACCAGACGACCTGCTTTCGGAGGAGAATCGGCGGTGAGCCAGGACCTCCAGGTATTTGTGGTCGCTCCGACGGGCCGCGATGCTCCGCTGATTTGCGATATGCTCGGACAGCGCGGCTTTAGCTCCCGAAGCTGTAACGATATTCGCGATCTCTGCCGCCGCGTCGGCGATGGCGTGGGCGCCATCATCCTTACCGAAGAAGCGCTCGTCCCGGGAGCAATGGAGGATCTCGATGCTTTGTTCGGCGCGCAGCCGGCATGGTCCGATATCGGGCTCGTTCTGTTGACCAGCAACGGGAACCGGGTGCAGGCTGCGGTCCGTTCCAAACTGGAACGCCGGGGCGCGCGGTCAGTCATTCTGATCGAGCGGCCGGTTCGGTTGATGACGCTTGCCAGTACCGTTCAATCGGTTCTTCAATCGCGCACCCGCCAGTACGAGATACGGGATTATCTAGAGGAGCGTGCCCGCAACGAGGCTCGGCTTCGGGAGGCCGAAAAACTGGAAAGCGTGGGCCTCCTCGCCGGCGGGATAGCTCACGATTTCAATAACATACTCACTGGAGTGCTCGGAAATGCCAGTCTCGCTCTGGGCGAGGTGTCCCCAGGATCCCATTTGGCCTCCAGGTTAGCGGAGGTTGTGAAGGCCACCGAACGAGCCGCCCAGCTTACGAAACAACTGCTGGCGTATGCGGGCAAAGGACGTTTTGTCATCCAAGCCCTTGACCTGTCGCAACAAGTTCGCGAGATCAGCAGCCTGGTTCAGACCTCCATCCCGCATACCGTGCAAGTGCGATTGGAGTTGGCCGAGGGACTTCCCTGCATCGAGGCAGATGCTGCTCAGATTCAGCAAGTGATCATGAACCTGGTGATTAACGGCGCCGAAGCGATTCCGGAAGGCAAGACCGGCACGGTTCTCATCACTACGAGTGTGCAGGATGTCGACGACGTATACATCCAAACGACCGTTCCAGGCAGCGACATTAAACAAGGCCGGTATGTGACTCTGGAAGTTCATGACACCGGCATCGGGATCGCACCCGATGTCGTCGGCCGGATATTCGATCCTTTCTTCACGACTAAGTTTTCCGGACGTGGGCTGGGGCTTGCCGCAGTCCGCGGCATCGTCCAGGGGCATAGCGGCGCTATGAGGGTATACAGCACGCCCGGCCAGGGCACCACATTCAAACTGCTATTTCCGGCTAGCGACAAAGAAGGTCGGAGAATATTGGAAAAGGTTTCGGAGCAATCGGCCCTCATCGGGACGGGGACCGTTCTCGTTATCGATGACGAGGAGATTGTCAGACGTACGGCACAGGCCACCCTGGAACGCTTTGGATACGAGGTCGTCGTCGCAGAGGATGGCCGCAAGGGTCTTGACACCTTCCGCCGCCTTGCCGATCGTGTGGATCTTGTTCTTCTCGACATGACGATGCCGGTTATGACTGGAGAAGAGACATTTCGCGAGCTACGGAAAGTTCGGCCGGATGTCAGGGTGATCCTGTCCAGCGGCTACAACGAGGTCGAAGCGATTCGGCACTTCACAGGCAAAGGCCTCGCTGGATTTGTTCAGAAGCCGTACACGTCCGCGCGGCTGGCGGAGGCCGTGCGGTCTGTGCTCACCCAGCCGTAATCTCTCGGCTCGGTTCGTCCGAACGCTTCAGCCGGCGGCCGATTGGCAGACGACCAACTGCGATCGTCTACCCCAGGAGTTAGCTAGATGCCGGCGCCGTCGGTCAGGCGGACGTTGCCGGGGTTGCCGCTCGCGAGGGTTGAGACGATCGATTGGAGAAGCGCGGCGTCGTCTTCGAATTGAAGCCGGTCCACCGTGATGATTTGGTCGGCGGGGACTCCGGCGGGCAGGGCAGGCGCATCTTGCGCTTGCGAGCCGAACAGAATCGAAACCAGCCCAGCCTGGAATGCGGTGCGCACGGCTTGCGGCAGGTTCTCAGCGTCCTCAATCACGAGGACCAGGTTGCCCTGATCGAACAGGTGCCGCTCGATCAGGCGCGCGGTTTCCAAGTCACCATTCACCAGACGAACGACAAACGGGCGGTGGCCGATGCGGGCCAGGCGTTCCGCCGGAGTCACAGGGCCGGCGTGATGGTGCAGGTCCGGTCCGGTGATCATCCCGGCGCCCACGGTTTCATTGGTGATCGGATCGATCAGGATGAAAGCGCCGGTGGCGCGGTTCTTACGGTACGCGTCGAAGAAGACGGGCCGCTGTGCTTCTACGCTCACCACGCCGATTTCGTTCAGGTGTAACTGGCTGGCGCGCTGATGGCCCAGCGTGTTGATGTCCACCCGATGGCGGATATCGCGCACGCGCGCCTGCACCATTTGGGTGGTGTGCTTGAGCAGATAGGGCCGGTGTGGCTCGAGCGGCTTCTCGTTCATCCACACCACGGTGGCTTCAAACCGGCGGCCCGAATGCGGCGCGTCTTCGGTGTGCACCAGCATGTCGCCGCGGCTGATATCGATCTCGTCTTCCAGGCAGACCGTCACGGACATGGGGGCGAAGGCTTCGTCCAAATCGCCATCCCAGGTGACAATGGACTTCACGCGGCTGGTGCGCCCGGAAGGCAGCACGGTGATAGAGTCGCCGCGCCGGATCACGCCCGATGCAACCTGGCCCGCGAAGCCGCGGAAATCCAGGTTGGGCCGGATGACGTACTGGACGGGAAACCGCATTTCATTCAGGTTGCGGTCGTGCGCGATCGGCACGGTTTCCAGGTGTTCAAGTAGAGTTGGGCCGGTGTACCAGGGCGTCCGGCCGCCATATTGCACCACGTTATCGCCCTTCAGCGCGCTGATGGGAATAAACTGCATATCGCGCGCGCTCAACTGTCCGGCGAAAGCGCTAAAATCCTTGCGAATGGCGGTGAACACTTCTTCGCTGTAGTCCACCAGATCCATTTTGTTGACGGCTACCACCAAATGCGGGATGCCGAGCAGCGTGGCAATAAAGGCATGCCGTTTAGACTGCGGCAGCACACCGTAGCGCGCATCGATCAGGATGATCGCGAGGTTCGCGGTGGATGCGCCCGTGGCCATGTTCCGCGTGTATTGCTCGTGGCCCGGCGTATCGGCGATGATGAACTTGCGCTTCGGCGTGGCGAAATAGCGGTAGGCCACGTCGATAGTGATGCCCTGTTCGCGCTCGGCGCGCAGGCCGTCCGTCAGGAGCGAAAGGTCCAAGCCTCCGGTTGTCAGGTTGCGCGTGGCCTTGCGGACGGAGGCCAACTGGTCTTCGTAGACGCCCTTGGAATCGTACAAAAGGCGCCCGATCAGTGTAGATTTCCCATCATCCACGCTTCCGGCGGTAGTGAAGCGCAGGAGTTCCGTCTGCGCCGTGGAAGTCAGCCACTCTTCCGAGGTTTGCACTTGAATCCCAACTGCCGCCATCAGAAATAGCCCTCGCGCTTCTTGATTTCCATGGAGCCTTCCTGGTCATGGTCGATCACCCGGTTCTCGCGCTCGGAACGGCGGAACTGGATCATCTCTTCGATGATTCTGGGGAGCGTGTCGGCCTCCGACCGAATGGCGCCCGTGCAATAGGTGCAGCCGAGGGAACGCATGCGCGACATCACCAGCTCGGTCTTTTCACCGGGCCGGAGCGGCATATTGTGTTCCAGCGTGATCAGTTGATCGTCGCGCACCACCATTTCCCGCGGCTTGGCGTAATACATCGGGACGATCGGAATATTTTCCAGGTAGATGTAGTGCCAGACGTCCAGTTCCGTCCAGTTCGATAGAGGGAAAACCCGGATGCTCTCGCCTTTGTCGATGCGGCTGTTGAACAGGTTCCAAAGCTCCGGCCGCTGGTTCTTGGGATCCCACTGGCCGAAGGAGTCGCGGAACGAATACACGCGCTCTTTCGCGCGGGATTTTTCCTCGTCGCGGCGCGCGCCGCCGAAAGCCGCGTCGAAGCCACCTTCGGCTAGGCCGTCCAGCAAGGCGCGCGTCTTTAACAACGCGCAGCACTTTTGCGTGCCCAGGCGGAAGGGATTCGCGCCTTCCTCGATGGCCTTCGTGTTAGTGTGGACGATCAACTTGACGCCGATCTCGGCACAGAACCGGTCCCGGAACTCGATCATTTCCCCGAACTTGTAGGTGGTATCGATGTGCAGGAAGGGAAACGGGATTTTGCCCGGATGGAACGCTTTCTGGGCCAGCCGCACCATTACCGACGAATCTTTGCCGATGGAGTAGAGCATCACCGGCTTTTGGAATTCGGCAGCCACTTCCCGGATGATGTGGATGCTTTCCGCCTCTAGCGCGCGGAGGTGAGTCAGGGTCCGATTCGAGATCTGCGGTTCCACGAGAAATCTGGTGTGCTACGGTCAGGATAAGGCCGTTTTGGACGGCCTGAATCAAGGTTACACTAACTAATACGATGAAGTCTATCGGCATTGCGGTGATTGTAGTCCTGCCAGTACTGGCGCAGCCGGACAGCTCCCTTTCGGCACGGCGGATTCGGGAGCAAGATCGCTTTCTTTCCAGTGACTTACTGGAGGGTCGTGGGGTTGGGGCGCGGGGCGGAGAACTGGCGACGGAGTACATTGCGACCCAGTTTGCCCTGGCGGGCGCCAAACCGGCTGGGGATAACGGTTCGTTTTTTCAAAAGGTCCCACTGGTAGGGGTCGAGCCCCAGGGGGGCGCCCAATTGAGCGCCACAGCCGCTGGCAAGTCCGTTCAGTTCCAGTGGCTTACCGATTTCGTCGGATTGGACGAGCAGCAGAAACCGGAAGTCCAGTTCGATGCCGAAGCGGTTTTCGTGGGCCACGGCATCGCAGCGGCGGAATGGAAGTGGGACGACTATAAGGGCGTGGATGTGCGGGGGAAAGTAGTGATCCTTTTCACGAACGAGCCCACTTCCAATGACCCTAAGTTCTTCGATGGCCGGGCGCTCACGTATTACGGACGGTGGACCTATAAGTATGAGGAAGCGACCCGCCGCGGCGCGGCGGCGGTGCTCATTATCCATACCGACAAAACAGCCGGGTACGGCTGGGATGTGGTGCGCAGTTCCTGGGGACGGCAGAACACGTATGTGGCGCTCCGTCCCGGCGAACACGCGCTAGCCTTGGCGGGGTGGATCACGCGCGATGCCGGGCAAAAGTTGTTGGGGCTGGCCGGCAGGGACGTGGAAGAGTTGCTGGCTGCGGCCGAATCGCGCGATTTCCGGCCGATCCCGCTGGGGATCCGGGTGCGGGGCAATATCCCTTCGAACATTCGCAATATCGAGAGCCGGAACGTGGCGGCGGTGGTGCCCGGCAGCGATCCGAAGCTCAAAGACGAAGTGGTTATCTATTCGGCCCACTGGGACCATTTGGGTGTGGGCGAACCTGTGAATGGCGATGCGATTTACAATGGCGCCATCGATAACGGAACCGGCTGCGCCATCCTCTTGGAACTGGCGCGCACCTGGGCGGCTCTGCCGCAGAAGCCGCGGCGTTCGGCACTGTTTCTGGCGGTCACGGCCGAAGAAGACGGGCTGCGCGGGTCGGAATACTACGCCGCTCATCCGATTTATCCGCCGGCCAAGACGGCCATCGATATGAACTACGACGCCCTGTTTCCCTGGGGACGCGCCAAGGACATCGTCATTAATGGCGCGGAGCGTACTTCCGTTTGGCCGCTGGCACAGTCGATCGCCAGCCGAATGAACCTGACCATCTCTCCCGATTCGGAGCCGGAACAAGGGCATTACTTCCGGTCGGATCACTTCTCTTTCGCGCACGTGGGGATTCCGGCGTTTTCAATCGACCACGCCACGCAGTTCGCGGGGAAGTCGGCGGATTTTTATCCCAAGGCGTGGCAGGATTTCAACGAGAAGCACTACCACCAGCCCTCGGATGAATTTCACGCCGATTGGGATTTCACCGCGCTTCAGCAAGCCGCAGAATTCGGCATGCTGATGGGAGTCGATATCGCCAACCAGCCAAAGTTGCCGGACTGGCGGCCGGGGGATGCGTTCCACAGATAATGTCGTATAACCGCAGAGACGCTGAGGCGCAGAGAAATTCGAAAGCCAAGAATTAGCCGAGCGCAGAGCGAGCAGAGAATTCTTTTCTTTGCTCTGCGCTTTCTGGCCTCTGCAGTCGCCTTCTACGCTTAGTCAATGTGATACGCTTTTTGTGAAGCGAGGCATCCACATGAGACGCAAAACAGTCATTTTGTTGATCGCAGCGGCAGGTCTGACCGCTGCTGCGTGGGCTGCGAAAATCCTGCATCCGGAGATGACGGTCGAGACGGGAAGCTGGGATAAACCGGCGGCTACCATCGGGAGCAAGCCCGATCAACCGTGGTCTGCCACCACAGTTTCAGCGGGCGTGGATAGCAAACCGGAGCCGGGGAAACCGGTTTCGATCGTCGGCGAAGTCGTGGATTTCTCGTGCTATTTGCAGGTGGGCAAGCACGGGGAGAAGCACCGCTCCTGCGGACAAAAGTGCGTGCAGAACGGCAATCCCGCCGGCCTGCTGACCAAAGACGGCGCTCTCTACATGCTGATGGCCGAGGAGCACGATCCGCGCCGTGACGGCGGCGTCGATATTAAGTCGGTCGCGGCCGATAACATGGGCCACATCGTGACCGTCAACGGGACCGAAGCAACGGTGAACGGGTACAACGCGATCTTTATTCAGGGACTCAAAAAATAAATGCAATGGGTGAGAGGTTGGCAGGCGGCGGTGGCGCTGTTCCCCGCGGCCTGGCTGGCGGCTTGGGCCGGCGAAAAGCCACCGCGCGAGCCGCTGGGACTTCCTCCCATCCAGTGGCCTAAAGACAACCGCTATTCGGCCGCGAAAGCCGAGTTGGGTCGCTATCTTTACTACGATAAGCGGATCTCGGCGGACGAAACGATTTCCTGCGCGACGTGCCACGCTCCGGAGTACGGCTTTACGGACGGGCAGCCGGTCTCGACTGGGATCAACCAGCAGAAAGGCAACCGCAGCGCTCCTACCGTGATTAACCGCGCGTTTTCACTGGCGCAATTCTGGGACGGGCGCGCGGCCACGCTGGAAGAACAGGTGAAAGGCCCGATCGCCAACCCTATCGAGATGGGGAACAGCCATGAAATGGCGGTCGCGGTGATCCGTCAAATTCCCGGGTACCACCCGCTCTTCGCAAAGGCGTTCGGCAATGAGGAAATCACGATCGACCGCGCCGCCATGGCCGTTGCGACCTTCGAACGTACGATTCTCTCGGGCAACGCTCCCTACGACCGGTACAAGCGCGGAGATAAAAGCGCGCTTACGGCAGAGCAAGTCCGCGGGATGTCAGTATTCTTCGACAACGCCAAATGCGATCGCTGTCATGAAAACGCGAATTTCACCCTGAACGCCTACGCCAACCTGGGAATCGGATCCGACAAGCCGGACCCGGATCTCGGCCGTTACTCCATTACCAAAGATCCGCGCGATTGGGGTGTTTTCAAGATACCCACGTTGCGGGAGATCGAGCACACCGCGCCGTACATGCACGACGGCCGGTTCCAAACTTTGGAGGAAGTGGTCGACTTCTATAACAAAGGCGGAATTCCGAACCAGAATCTCGATCCGAATATCCGCCAGCTTCATTTAACGGAGCAGGATGAGAAGGATCTCGTGGCGTTTCTCAAGTCGCTGAGCGGCGAAGGGTGGCAACAGGCGAAGGCGCCGGCAGAGTTCCCGCAGTAGGAGTTGAACGAGGCTAACGCCGCGTGTCCTCCGAACGGAATTTTGGCAGGAATTCTCCGGGTTTGCACCGATATGTAAGGTTGCTCCCTGTTTCGGGACAGGAAGGTACCCTTGCGCCTCAACGTATTGAACCGTGCCGATAAACCCAAGGAAAGCGCCGGCCAGGAGGCAGACGTCTATGTGCGTTTGTCCAAGCTGCCGCCGTATCAACCAACCGCTTTAAAGCTCCTCAATATATCTTGCGATAGCGCCTCGGCCACAGCCGATTTCGAGAAGGCCTTCAAGGCTGACCCCGCGCTCACGGCCGATCTGCTGCTCGTGGCGAACTCTGCGCAGTTCGGCGCCCGCTCTCGCGTGGATAGTATTCGCCACGCGATTAGCTACCTGGGCCTAGAACGAGTCCGTGCCCTGGCGTCGACGATCGGGTTCAGCTATTACGTTCGCGGCGGGGGCAAGAACGAGTACGCGAAATCTATTTGGACGCACGGCCTGGCGACAGCCGTTATTGCCGACCTGGTGGGCAACGGGCTGGAAATAACGGGAACCTATACAGCCGGATTGACGCACGATATGGGCCGCCTGGCGCTACTCGAGTGCGATGCCGCGGGCTACGCCTCCCAGCTCGGCCGCACGTATCCAACGCTCGAGGAAGCCTTGGAGAGCGAAAAAGAGCTTTTCGGCATGACGCACTGTGAAGCGGGCGCGATCATTGCGAAACAGTGGAGGTTTCCGGAGCAACTGGAGACGTGCGTCGGAGAGCACCACAAACGCGGCCGGGACGGAGTCTGCAGTACGGTCGATGTGGTCCGCCTGGCGTGTGTCCTGGCCGATGCCGCGGGCTTCGCGGAGGTGCAGAGGGAAGACACGCCGTCATCCCTCCCATTGCCTGAGTCTGTAAAAGGAATCGCCGGCCTCGATTTGGAGCACTTGCGCGAGTTTGTCAGCAGCGAGATCGCGAAATTCAGCATGTGACAGGTCACGGGCTGAAAGGATGCGGCTGATGCCGCGTGTCCTACGGCATACGGACGACCGTGTAGTTGCGGAGCGTGAGCGTCTCACCCGCCGCACCCGTCTTCCCTTCGAAATCGAGCACCAGGCCGCTGCCGTATGAATCGGATGCACTGGCCACCACGGCCGAGAGCGGTAGGGTTGTACCCCAGGATTGAGCGCTCACCTGCGCGCCGGACTGATCCAGGCCCGCTTCGGCGCGCCCGCTAAGCTGGGCATCGGCCGCCGTCGCGTCGCGGTGCAGTACGGTCGTGCCGCCCCAGTGCACTTCAAAAGTGAAGCCGGATGTTACGCCCTGGTGGGCGAGGTCGAAATGGACCTCCACGCGGTCGCCGGTATTCAGGGTGCCCGCGGGAATCGTACAGTTCCCCAAGCTGCTGAAGGTTGCTGCATTCACCGTAAGGCCAGTGCCGCTGCAAAGCACTTGCGGAGTGGGAAAGAGCTGCGGCATGCTGCCGGTTGTGGTCGCCAGCCGGTAGCTGGCCAGCAGCGTATCGCCCGGCTGCGGTGTGCTGGCCGCCACAAATTGGATCACGTTACCTTTTACTAGCGTGTAATCCACGCCGGCGGCCTGGAGCAAACCATTGAGATAAACCACCAGGCTGGAGCCCGGGCTGGGCGTGCCGGAAAGAGTGAAGGCGGTGTTGGCGCCATCGACGATGCCTGAAGGAATATCGCCGTCGAGAAAAGCGGGCTGCTGGCCGCCGCACGGCCCCGAGGAGCCGTCCACTCTCACGCAATCGCCGGGATCGCCGGCCACTGAGTCGAGCGCGCCTAATGGATTGACCATTGCGACGCGTCCGGCCGCAAATGCCGGCCCTTTTAGGGGGCGCGCATTTAAATCGGAGAGCAGCCCCACCACGTCTGACTCCGCCACCGGTGTGGTGGGCGGATTCGTGTCATTGCTCAGCGGGCCGGGCGCAGCCACGCGAACGTCGCGGATCCGCAGCGGCTGCGCGCTCAAGGGAATCGCCCAGGTTTCACTGAACTGGACGTGGCCATCGCTGTTGTAAACCGCTGTGTAATACGTCAGCGGATTGGTTTGTGTATTGGGAACAAGCTGCACGCGCAAATTGCCATCAAGCACTTTGGCGGTGACCGTCTGAGTGGCGATCGCGGATTGATCGGCCGCCTCGAAGCTGGTCCACGAAATCGTAACGGTGCCGTTGAAGCGCGTGCCGTCAGCCTTGTACAGCACGTCTTGAATCGTGGTCAGCGGCGGACCAGCAAGCGCGGCCCAGCCCGCCAGCGCGACCGCGCCGGCGATGCGGAAAAACGTTTTCAAGAATCAGAACCCTCCTGCCGATTTCAGTGTATTCCCGAGGTCTCCCAAAACCGCGTCCTGAAAATAGAGATTCTGCCTTAAGTCCTGTAATTCTCTTCCATTGCAGAAATTTGGAAGTGCCGTGACTCGCAATCTACGCGGTTGCGGTTTTCGAGCAAATCCGCACCGCAACCGTGAAGAGAGGAGGACCTTCTGCCGATACGGCTAGCACTCGAACAGGGCTTCGACCCGGGATCGAGAGTTCAGAAGCCTCGGTTCGTAACTCGGCGACTTCCTGAAAGCCCGTTAGAGAGTAATTGTAAGCTTTCCGCTTGTAGGGATCGAGAATCCAGACGTACGGAACTCCGAACGTAAGGTAATCTCCACGCGCTCCAGCATTTCGATCAGACGATCGTCCTTGGAGAGCACCTCGATGCAGATGAATGGAGGCGTGTGGAAGATTTGTTCCGCCGGCTCGCCCTTGACTACGCAGACGTCTGGCACACGGAAGCGCGTTGGTGCGCGCTGTTCGGGCACGGCACGGAGGTTCCATCGCTCGTATCGGACTTCGAAGTAAACGATGAGTTTCGCTTGTAACCGCGAATGGTCGTATTCCCCCTAGTTGCGCTCCAAAACGGTCCCATCTACATACTCGCAGTCGGGCCGAAAGGTGGTGTGCAGGTATTCGTCGATGCTAATGAGAGTTCCAGCGGCCATAAAGCAAAAGAGCCGGCCACCCGGCAATAACCGGGGCCGGCTCTCAGAATAACAGACAACTACTCCGCCAGCGATTCCTCGCCCGTATCCTCCGGCAGTCCGCCGGCGTATTGCAGACGGGTTTCGTCTTCGTAGCCGGGGATGGCGTCGAGCGCGGGCTCGGCGATGGGCTCTTCCACCACATCCTCGCCCGCGATCTTGACCTGGCGGTAATACTCCATGCCGGTTCCGGCGGGAACCAGGCGGCCCATAATGACGTTCTCCTTGAGGCCGCGCAGGTAGTCCACCTTGCCGTTAATGGCGGCTTCGGTGAGCACGCGCGTGGTCTCCTGGAAGGACGCCGCCGAGATGAACGAGTCGGTCGAAAGCGAGGCCTTCGTGATGCCCAGCAGCACCGCTTTGCCCTTCGCGGGACGCTGTCCCGCTTCCTCCACACGCTGATTTTCGGTTCGGAATTTGAATTTATCGACCACCTCTTCCGGCAGGAATTCGGTGTCGCCGATATCTTCCACCCGAACCCAGCGCATCATCTGGCGGGAGATCGTCTCCAGGTGCTTGTCGTTGATGTTGACGCCCTGCAAGCGATAGACTTCCTGAATCTCGTTGACCAGGTACTTTTGCAGTTCCTTTTCGCCGAGCACATCCAGAATGTCGTGCGGATTGCGGGGGCCATCCATGAGCGGCTCGCCGGCTTTCACCCGCTCGCCTTCCTGGACGTTGATGTGGACGCCGCGCGGCAGCGAGTATTCCCGCTGTTCGCCATCGTCACCCACGACGAAGATCTTGCGCTGGCCCTTGGTTACCTCGCCATACTTGACGGTACCGTTGATTTCCGCGATGATGGCCGTCTCACGCGGCTTGCGCGCTTCGAACAGTTCCACCACGCGCGGCAGACCGCCGGTGATGTCTTTGGTCTTGGTGGTTTCGCGCGGGATCTTGGCCAGCACGTCGCCGGCATGCACCTCTTCGCCGTCATGCACCATGAGGTGGGCATGCGTGGGCATGAGGTATTTCTTACGGTCGCCGCGGCCGGGCGAGTCCGGCCGGACTTCGATGGTCGGTTGCCGCTTCTCGTCCGGCGAATCCATCACCACGAGCTGCGACATACCGGTAACTTCGTCGACCTGCTCTTGCAGCGTGAGGCCGTCCACCAGGTCGCGGAAGTGCACCACACCGCTGACCTCGGTCAGGATCGAGAATGTGTAGGGATCCCACTCGAGGAGGATCTGGTTGGCCTTAACGGGCGCGCCATCCTCGGCCAGCACGCGCGCGCCGTACACCACAGGGTAGCGTTCTTTCTCGCGGCCCTTATCATCCACCACCGCCATAATGCCATTGCGGTTCATGGCGATGAGCTCGTTCTGCTTGCTGCGTACGGTTTGGATGCCGATGTAGCGGGCGAACCCGTCGGACTTGGCGTCCTGCGTGGATTGCTCGCTCACGCGGGTGGCCGTACCTCCGATGTGGAACGTACGCATGGTCAACTGCGTCCCAGGCTCGCCGATGGACTGCGCCGCAATTACGCCGACTGCCTCGCCGCGTTCCACCATGCGGCCAGTGGCCAGGTTGCGCCCGTAGCAGGCCACGCATACGCCGCGCTTCGATTCGCAGGTGAGCACCGAGCGGATCTTCACGCGCTCGATACCGGCCGCCTGAATCGCCGCCGCCAGGTCTTCCGTGATTTCCTGGTTGACGCCGACGATCACATTGCCTTCGTAGTCTTTCTGGTCTTCGAGTGCCACCCGGCCGACAATACGGTCGCGCAACGGCTCGATGATTTCGCCGGATTCGATAATGGGCTCCACGTAGATACCTTCGGTGGTGCCGCAATCGTTTTCGGTGACGATAACGTCCTGCGCCACGTCCACCAGACGCCGCGTGAGGTAGCCGGAGTCAGCCGTCTTCAACGCGGTATCGGCCAATCCTTTCCGCGCGCCGTGCGTGGAGATGAAGTACTGCAGCACGTTAAGGCCTTCGCGGAAGTTCGCGGTGATGGGGGTCTCGATAATTTCGCCGGAGGGCTTGGCCATCAAACCGCGCATACCCGAAAGCTGGCGGATCTGTTGTTTGGAACCGCGAGCGCCGGAGTCGGCCATGATGTAAATCGGATTGAGGTACCGGCCGGTGCGGTCGTCCTCTTCCATGGCCTGGAACATTTCATCGGAAACCTTTTCCGTAACCTTGGACCAGATTTCGATGATCTTGTTGTAGCGCTCGCCGTGGGTGATGGCGCCGTCCTGATACTGGCTTTCGACGTTTACCACCTCTTTTTCGGCATCGCGGACCAAGCCGGCCTTTTCGCCGGGGACGACCATGTCGTCGATACCGATCGAGATACCGGCGCGGGTGGCGTACAGGAAGCCGAGCGCCTTAACCTCGTCGAGCATCTGCACGGTAATTTGCAGGCCGAACTTGAGGTAGCAGTACTGCACGAGTTGCCCGAGGCCTTTCTTCTTCAGCAGGCCGTTGATGTAGGGCATGTCCTGTGGCAGGTTATCGTTGAGGATTACCCGTCCGACAGTGGTTTCCATGTACTGCTTCACGAACTCGATGGGCTCAGTGTGCAGGATGTTCTGGTTATCGAACGCATGGACCAAGTCGATGACGCGGCCGGTATAACGCAGCTTGATCGGCGTGAGGGTTTCTACTTCGCCCATTTCCAGCGCAATCAGCACGTCGTCGGTGGAAGCGAAGGTGCGGCCTTCCCCTTTGGCGCCGGGCCGTGCCTTGGTCAGGTAATAGCAGCCTAGCACCATGTCCTGCGTGGGCACAGCGATCGGAGCTCCATGGGCCGGCGATAGTATGTTGTTGGCCGAAAGCATCAAGGTCGAAGCTTCGATCTGCGCTTCGGGCGAAAGCGGGATGTGGACGGCCATCTGGTCGCCATCGAAATCGGCGTTGAAGGCGGTACAGACCAGCGGGTGAATCTTGATGGCCTTGCCTTCCACCAGCACGGGCTCGAAGGCCTGGATGCCGAGGCGGTGCAGTGTAGGAGCACGGTTCAACAGGATGGGATGGTCTTTGATGACCTCTTCCAGGATGTCCCACACCACCGGGTCTTGCTGCTCTACCAGTTCTTTGGCCTGCTTGATCGTAGTGCAGTGGCCGCGTTGTTCGAGGCGGTGGTAAATGAACGGCTTGAACAGCTCGAGCGCCATCTTTTTGGGAAGGCCGCACTGGTTCAAACGGAGTTCGGGACCGACCACGATGACGGAGCGGCCGGAATAATCGACGCGCTTGCCGAGCAGGTTCTGGCGGAACCGCCCCTGCTTGCCTTTTAGGGTATCGGACAGCGACTTCAGCGGGCGATTGTTGGCGCCGCGCAGCACGCGTCCCCGGCGGCCGTTATCAAAGAGAGCATCCACGGCCTCTTGGAGCATGCGTTTTTCATTGCGCACGATCACGTCCGGCGCATGCAACTCGATGAGCTTCTTCAACCGGTTGTTGCGGTTGATGACGCGGCGGTACAGGTCGTTCAGGTCCGAAGTGGCGAAGCGGCCGCCATCCAGCGGCACGAGCGGGCGGAGTTCCGGCGGAATCACCGGGATCACATCGAGAATCATCCACTCCGGCTTGTTGCCGGATTTGCGGAACGATTCGACTACGCGCAGGCGCTTGGCATATTTCAGTTTTTTCTGCTGCGAAGTTTCCGTTTTCATCCGCTCGCGGATTTCTTCGCTGAGGGCTTCCACATCGACCTTCTTGAGCAGCTCCTTAATGCCCTCGGCGCCCATCATGGCGATGAACTTGCCCGGGAACTCCTGATCGAGCTGGCGCTTGCGCTCGTCGGTGATGACTTCGCCTTTGCTCAGGCCGGTGCCCTCGCCGGGATCGACCACTACGAAGGCTTCGAAGTACAGCACGCGCTCCAACTCGCGCAGCGTGATATCCAGCAGATGGCCGATGCGGCTTGGCAGACCCTTGAAAAACCAGACGTGCGAGCAGGGGCTGGCTAGCTCGATGTGGCCCAGCCGCTCGCGTCGCACGCGGGCTAGCGTGACTTCCACGCCGCACTTGTCGCAGATGACTCCGCGGTGTTTCATGCGCTTGTACTTGCCGCACAAGCACTCCCAATCCTGAGTCGGACCGAAGATGCGCGCGCAGAACAGGCCATCGCGCTCCGGCTTAAAGGTCCGGTAATTGATGGTCTCCGGCTTGGTGACTTCGCCGTGCGACCAGCTCCGGATTTTTTCCGGAGATGCCAGAGAAATGCGGATCGAATCAAAATCCGCGATCAAATTCGCCCGATCGTATGGAGAGGATCTCAAAATTACCTCCAAAAATAGCTTTCAGCTATCAGCACTCAGCTATCAACTTTCAACGCCCCGCGCAGCCAGTGTTAGCTGATCGCTGAACGCTGATTGCTGACAGCTTCCTTAGTCCGCCGCCGGCGCCATATCCAGTACTTCACGCGGCTTCTTCATCAATTCCACGTCGAGACACAGCGATTGCAACTCGCGAATGAGCACGTTGAAAGATTCGGGGACGCCCGGCTCGATAGCCGCCTCGCCCTTCACGATGGCCTCGTAAATCTTGGCGCGGCCATATACGTCGTCGGATTTCGCCGTCAGCAGCTCCTGCAAAATGTACGCGGCGCCATAAGCTTCGAGCGCCCAGACTTCCATTTCGCCGAACCGCTGTCCGCCGAACTGCGCCTTGCCGCCCAGAGGCTGCTGCGTAATCAGCGAGTACGGTCCGATGGAGCGCGCGTGGATCTTGTCGTCCACCAGGTGCGAGAGCTTCATCATGTAGATGTAGCCCACGGTGACCGGCTGCTCGAACTGCGTGCCGGTCATCCCATCGAAGAGGGCGGTCTTGCCGGAAGACGGCAGCTTGGCCTCACCCAGCGCTTTCTTGATTTCGCGCTCGGTGGCGCCGTCGAACACCGGCGTTGCAAAATGCACGCCTAGCGCTTTAGCTGCCCATCCCAGGTGGGTTTCGAGAATCTGCCCCACGTTCATGCGCGAAGGGACGCCGAGCGGATTGAGAACGATTTCGACCGGGGTCCCATCCGGAAGATACGGCATGTCCTCATCCGGCAGAATTCGAGCGATCACGCCCTTGTTGCCATGGCGTCCCGCCATCTTGTCGCCCACCGAAAGCTTACGCTTCATGGCGATGTACACTTTGACGAGCTTGATCACACCCGGAGGCAGCTCATCGCCCTTGCGAAGCTTGGCGATTTTTTCATCCGTGATCTTTTCCAGTACCGCGATCTGGCGCGACGTCATCTCTTCGATTTCGTCGATCTGTTCGTTGAGCCGCGGGTCCTTGGAGGTGAGGCGCATGCGCTTCAGGTCGCGCGATTTCATCTTCTCGATGATTTCGCGGGTCAGCTCGGTGTCCTTCGAGAGCAGGCGCTTGTTGGTCTTTTCGTCGTGCAGGTCGGCCAGCAGTTTTTTGCCTTCCAGCAGAGTGCCCAAGCGCTTGGCGCGCTCGTCCGTCAGAATGCGAATTTCGTCTTGCAGGTTACGTTGCAGGCGTTGGATCTGCGATTCCTCGATAGCCTTGGAACGTTCGTCCTTTTCCTGCCCCTTGCGCGAGAAGATCTTGCAATCGACGATGGTGCCTTCGATGCCCGGCGGGCAGTAGAGCGATGCATCCTTGACGTCGCCGGCCTTTTCGCCGAAGATCGCGCGCAGCAGTTTCTCTTCGGGGGTAAGCTGCGTTTCGCCTTTCGGCGTCACTTTGCCCACCAGGATGTCGCCCGGCTTTACTGTGGCGCCGATGCGGATCACGCCGCTCTCATCCAGGTTGCGCAGGAAGGAATCGGCGATGTTCGGAATGTCGCGGGTGATTTCCTCCGGGCCCAGCTTGGTATCGCGGGCTTCGATCTCGAATTCTTCGATGTGGATCGAAGTATAGTAGTCCTCCTTGACCAGCTTTTCACTGACCAGGATGGCGTCTTCAAAGTTGTACCCGCGCCACGGCATGAAGGCAACGAGCACGTTGCGTCCGAGCGCCAACTCGCCTTCATCGGTGCAAGGTCCGTCGGCCAGCACCTGCTGCTTCCCGACCCTCTGGCCCACGCTGACGATCGGCTTCTGGTTGATGCAGGTGTTCTGGTTCGACCGCTTGAACTTCGTGAGCTGGTAGATATCCGCGCCCACCTCGCGCGAAAGCTGGCCTTCATGAGCCGCGCCTTCCACGCGCACAATGATGCGCTCGGAATCGACCGAATCGACCACGCCGGCGCGCTTGCAGAGCACCACGGCGCCGGAGTCCCTCGCCGTCACACGCTCCATGCCGGTGCCCACGTAAGGAGCGTCGGCGCGCAGCAGCGGCACGGCCTGGCGTTGCATGTTGGAACCCATCAGCGCGCGGTTGGCATCATCGTTCTCGAGGAACGGAATCAGGCTGGCTGCCACCGACACAAGCTGTTTCGGGCTGACGTCGATGTACTCGATTTCGTCTCTCGGCTTCAGGACGAAGTTGCCGGCCTGGCGGGCGTTGGAAAGGTCTGGAACGATGCGGCCCTTGGAATCCAACTCCACGTTGGCCTGCGCCACTACCCACTTATCTTCTTCCCAGGCAGATAGGTATTCGCAATGCGCTTCGTACTCGGCGGGCTGCTTCTTGGCGCCGAGCTTCTTGTTGGCCTCCTCCGCCTGGGCCCGGGGCACGATGTCGCCGACTTTGTAATCCGTGTCGCCGGGGTTCAGGATCCTGACCTCATCCACCACCACGCCCTTCAACACCTTGCGGTACGGGCTCTCGATGAAGCCGTATTCGTTGATGCGGGCGAAGCAGGAAAGCGAAGAAATCAGACCGATGTTCGGACCTTCCGGCGTTTCGATCGGGCAGATTCGGCCGTAGTGCGTAGGATGCACGTCGCGCACTTCGAATCCAGCACGCTCGCGGCTCAAACCTCCGGGACCCAGGGCCGATAAGCGCCGTTTGTGGGTGATCTCCGAAAGGGGATTGGTCTGATCCATGAATTGCGAGAGCTGGCTGGAGCCGAAGAACTCGCGAATCGCCGCCATCACCGGTTTCGCGTTCACCAGGTCGTGCGGCATGGCCGTCGACATTTCCTGGTACACCGACATCTTCTCTTTGATGGCGCGTTCCATGCGCACCAGGCCGATGCGGAACTGGTTTTCGAGCAGTTCGCCCACCGCGCGCACGCGGCGGTTGCCCAGGTGATCGATGTCATCCACCGAGCCGATGCCTTTGCGCAGCTTGAGCAGGTATTTGATGGTCGCGCGGAAATCCTCGGAATCCAGGGTGCGCTTGTCGAGGGCGGTTGCTTCCGCCTTGTCGAACAGCTTGATGTTGAACTTCATGCGGCCCACGCGCGAGAAATCGTACTTGCGCGGGTCGAAGAACATGCCCTGGAAGAGCTGGGTAGCGGTATCCAGCGTCGGCGGATCGCCGGGACGTAGCTTGCGGTAAATTTCGATCAGCGCCTCGTTCTGCGTCTTGATCGCGTCCTTGCGAATGGTGGCCGAGATCACCGTGCCTACGTCGTCCCGCTCGGGGAAGAAAACTTCAAACTCCTCGATGCCGGCGTCCATCAGCTTCGTCAGAGCCGTGGGAGTGAGTTCGCTGTTGGCGTCGATCAGCACTTCGCCGGTGGACATGTCGACCACGTCCGCTACCACGTAAGCGCCTTCGATATCGTTCGGGGCGACTTCGACCTGCGCGATTTTGGCTTTCTGAATTTCCTTGAAGAGCGTGGAGGTGATCTTTTTGCCCTGGCCCACCACGGTCTCGCCGCCCTTGGCGTTGATCGCGTACGACAGCTTCAGGCCGGTCAGGTTCTCATCCACGTTCCACAGCAGCTTCTTGTCTTTGATGGCCAGCTTGCTGACGCGGTAGAACGCGCGGAGGATCTGCTCGTCGGTCTTATAACCCAGCGCCCGCAGAAAAACCGAACCGTAGAATTTGCGCTTGCGGTCGATACGGACGTACAGGATGTTCTTGTTGTCGTATTCGAATTCGACCCAGCTCCCGCGATACGGAATGATCTTGCCTAGGTAGTAGCCCTGCGCCGGAACGCGCTCGAAAAACACTCCGGGCGAACGGTGCAATTGCGAAACGATGACGCGCTCCGTGCCGTTGATGATGAACGTGCCGTTGTCCGTCATCAGCGGGATTTCGCCAAAGAACACTTCCTGTTCTTTGATGTCGCGTACGCTCTTCTTCTGGGTTTCGGGATCTTTGGCGTATACCGTCAGCCGGATGGTGACTTTGAGCGGCGCGGCATATGTCATACCGCGCTCCTGGCACTCCTGCATGTCGTACTTCAACTGCAGGCCCACCGGGTCGCCGCACTTGTTGCAGAACGTCACCACGTTCTTATTGAACGTGCCGCAATGCTGGCAGAGAATATCGCCGGCATGGAAGGGGTCGGTGCGGATCGTCGCGCCGCAATTCCGGCAAGTGGACCTCAGGTGATGCAGTCCTTTCAAGTTGCCGCATTTGCATTCCCAGTTTCCGATCGAATAATCGACGAATTCCAGGTCGCTGACGCCGCGGAAATCCGAAATCGGGAACACCGAGTTGAAAACCGTTTGCAGCCCGATGTCTTCGCGCTCGTTCGGCAGAAGATCCATCTGCAGAAAGCGCTCGTACGATTTCTTCTGCACTTCGATCAGATTGGGAATCGGGATCGAAGTCTTGATTTTGGAGAAATCCACTCGCTCGGGGGCGGCGCCGTTATGTTGTAATTCCATTCTTATACTCCTGACGGCCGAACAGCCAAAGCAAAGAAGCTGGCTTTACCAGCACAAAGTCAACGACGCCGCAGGAGGGGAATTTTCCAGCAGCGCCGAGTGATCGTGAAACAGGGGTAGGTCTCGTTTAGATTCCGGAGTCGCGATGTAGACAGGGTTCGCGGAAGTGAAGACGCAGAGGTTGCGCAGAGGTTCCCTATTTGCAGTTCCGGAAGAACAGCAATTGAAGTACCAGGATTCGGGAAGCACAGTCACCAATTGGGATCGAATCCGGTTGAATCCTAAGCCCAACTACTCAATATAACAGGACTTGCGCCCTGCGTCAAACCCTAAAAACCAGTGCTCCGTAATCAGTTTTCAGTAACAGCCAAATCCCGGCACGGTTCTGGTTCTGGTTCTAGCTGACTACTGATTACTGATAGCTGATTACTATTTCACTTCTACGGTTGCGCCGGCGTCGACGAACTTCTTCTTGATGGCCTCGGCCTCGTCTTTATTGACGCCTTCTTTGATGGGCTTGGGAGCGCCATCCACCAAGTCCTTGGCCTCTTTCAAGCCCAGGCTGGTGACTTCGCGCACCGCTTTAATCACGTTTATCTTGTTGGCGCCAGCCGCAGTCAGCACCACCGTGAACTCGGTCTTTTCTTCCGCCGCCGGAGCCGCTGCCGCCCCGCCACCGGCCGCTCCACCAGCCACCATCACCGGTGCGGCTGCCGCAGCCGAAACTCCCAACTTCTCTTCGAGCATCTTGACGAGCTGGGATGCCTCCAGCAGCGTCAGGCCCTGAATCTGATCTGCAATTGCGTTAATGTCCGCCATAGTAAACTCCTGAAATCGAGCATTCAGCAATCAGCTTTCAGCAATCAGCAAAACCCCTTCGGGCTGAACGCTGATTGCCGATCGCTGACGGCTATTGAAACTTGTTCTCCTTCACGCCCTGATCCACTACCACCGCCAGGTTCCGGCCTACCGCGTTCATCGCCGTTACCAACCGCTGCGCGGGAGCGTTGATCAGATACAGCAACTTGGCGAAGATCTCCTCTTTCGAGGGCATGTTCGCCAAGTCGTTGATCGCTTTGATATCGATGACGCGGCCTTCCACCATCCCCGCTTTGAACGTGAAGGTGGGGTTCGCTTTCGCGTAAGTCGTAAGGGCTTTGGCCAGTGCCACCGGATCGTTCGTGGTGTAGGCCATGGACGTCATGCCGCGCAGGCCCTTAAGCACCTGCTCTGCGGCCGTTCCTTCCGATGCCTTCTCCGCAAGGTTATTCTTCACCACGCGGTATTTGCCGCCCGCCGCGCGCACTGTCTTGCGCAGTTCGAAATCCTGATCCACGCGGAGCTTCTCATATCCGGTCACAAACAAGTTCCGGGATTGCTCCAGATCCTGGCGCAAAGCCTCAATATCTTTTTGCTTGTCGTCCTTGCTTTTCATGGAACACCCGTCTGGCTTAGGCTGCCGCCTTCACACTGAATGGAGTTGTGTCAATTGCCACGCCCGGGCTCATGGTCGAGCAGAGGGTCGCGCTCCTAACGTACTTGCCTTTTGCCACCGCCGGCTTGGCCTTGATCACCGCCGTGATCAGCGTGGCCGCGTTCTCCGTGAGCTTGTCGTTATCGAAACTGATTTTCCCCACGGGGGCGTGAATAATCCCGGTCTTGTCTACGCGGAATTCCACCTTACCGGCTTTAACTTCTTTCACGGCCTTGGCCACTTCTACGGTGACCGTCCCCGTCTTGGGGTTGGGCATCAGACCGCGCGGTCCGAGAATCTTGCCGAGCTTTCCCACCGAACGCATCATGTCCGGCGTGGCGATCACAGCGTCGAAATCCGTCCAACTTTCGGACTGGATTTTGTTTACCATGTCCTCGCCGCCTACGAAATCGGCGCCCGCTTCTTCCGCTTCTTTTTGTTTGTCGCCGCCCGCGATCACCAGCACCTTTTTGGATTTTCCCAGGCCGTTGGGCATGACCACGGTGCCGCGCACCATCTGATCGGCGTGCTTGGGGTCAACCCCGAGACGCATGTGTACCTCTACGGTCTCGTCGAACTTGGCGAACTTGATCTTCTTAAGGAGCGGGATTGCTTCTTCGAGTTGGTATTCCCGCGCTTCTACCTGTTTACGCGCGGCTTCATATTGCTTACCTGGTTGGCGTGCCATATTACCTCATTGGTGCAAGCGGTTCGCCCAAAAAAGGACAAACCTCCCACTGAGCCTGTTTAAAGGGACTAAATGAGTTTAGCAGACCGAAGGTGTCGGTGTCTACATCAAAGAATCTCTAGGTCTTCCGGTGCGGTTTCGGAACATCCCTCCGGACAGGGATCGGCGCAGTGGAGGGATTTGAGTTGTGTAGCGCTCCTGTTGGGCTTTGAGCGGCCCCGCTGCCTATGCTCCGCGCTCGTTTTTCCGGAGCGCGAACTTCGCCCAGGCGAGTTGCGATTTGCCCACTTCCTTGAGCAATTTCAGCGTGGTGACTTTCTCCGGTGGGGCAAGCGTCCCCGCCAGGAACTGTTCCAGGGCGGCCGACCGGCGCAGCTTGCCGGAAGAAGTACGCGGCAGCGTACCAGGGGGCAGAATGACTACGTCGTACGGGCTCAGCGAAAGGCCGCTCAGGATGCGCGACTGGATCTCCGCAACAATTTCGTCTGTCGGGCGATCGCTCATCAAGTCCTTCTCGGCAAGCACGATCAGTTCTTCGCCGGCGCCTTCCACCATCGTGCCGGCAGCGACCGTGCAACCGGTTCGCAAGCCGTCGAGGTTGAGCAGCAATTCTTCGACCTCGTGGGGAGCATAATTGCGGCCGCGGATGATAATCAGATCCTTCGCGCGGCCGGTAATGTAGAGCTCGCCGTCATGCAGGAAGCCCAGATCGCCGGTGTCCAGCCAACCGTCGTGGATCATGCTGGCGGTAAGCTCCGGGTCTCCATAATATCCTTTCGTAATGGACGGCCCCTTGACGCAGATCCGCCCTACCTGGCCTTCCGGTAGATCTGTTTTGCCGTCTCGAATCTTCAGAGCAAGCCCCGGCAGCGGCTTACCCACGGATGGTAACTGGCGGCCTTTGCCGGGTACCGCGTGCTTGTGCCGCGAAAGCGCATCACGGTCGAACTCCGTGACCAGAGGAGCGCGCCCGGTCTCCGAGAAGCTGACCCCCAGTCCCGCTTCGGCCAACCCGTACACCGGGCTCAGAGCCTCGCGCCGAAAGCCCCACTGCGCGAACCGGTCGCAAAACGCCTCCATCGTGGGTACGTCGATCGGCTCCGCGCCGTTCAGAGCATAGCGCCACGAGGAAAGATCCACGCCCTGCATCTCGGCGTCCTTCACCTTTTTCAGGCAAAGGCCGTAGGCGAAGTGAGGCGCGGGCGAAATTACGGCTTTATAGCGGGAGATAGTCTTTAGCCAAAGCGCGGGGCGGGCGATGAACGTTTCCGGTCCGATATACGTCACTGTACCGGGAGAAAACAGCCCGAGATACAGGCAGCCCAGCAGGCCCATGTCGTGATACAGAGGCAGCCAGCAAACCCCGCCGGTCAGGAAATCCTCCTCGGAATATTCGCCCAGGGACGAAAGCATCATCATGAGGTTCTCGACCAGGTTCGTGTGCGAGACCATGACGGCTTTCGGTTCCACCGTGGAGCCGGAGGAGAACTGCAGAAATGCCGGGGAATCCGGGTCCACAGCGGCGATTTTGCCCGGCGCGCCGGATTCCAGCGTGCCCGCATCGATCACGTTTTCGATAGAGCTCACGCCATCGACAGCCTGCCCCAGCAGCCGCCGTACGCGGGAGTCGGTAATCAGAAACCGCGCGCCGATCTTGGTGAGCATGCGGCGAATGCGCGCGAAGTATTCGTCGAGCTTGCCAAGCCGGATAGGCGGATACAACGCCGCGGGAATCCCACCGGCCAGTTGAATGCCTAAAAACGAATCGAAGAACTGAATAGACGTAGGCAACACTACACCTACGCGGTCGCCCGGCTTCACTCCGGCGGCCTGTAGTGCGCCGGCGGCCGAGCGGGCACGGCGCGCCACCGCGGAGTAAGGAAAAAATTCATCGCGGCCCGCCGCATCCACGAATCGGGCGCCCTTGTGCGTCACGTCCTCCAACCGGGCCACCATTTCGGCCACGGTGGCGACGCGTTCAGGCAGTTTCATGCGCTTCCTTCGGCCTGAGACCCGACAGCATCTTAACCAGATCACCCACGGTTTCGAGCTGTTGCCACTGCTCGGGATCGAAGGTGGCGCCAAAATCTTCTTCCACGGCCGTCACCAACACCACCTGGCTCAAGGAATCCAGGCGCAACGTGTCGATCAGCGGCGCCTCCAGACCGATGTGGGCCACCTGCTCGGGGGTCATATTCAACTGTTCCTGCGCGATGGTCTTCAGCCGCGCCAATATCGCTTCCTCTTTTGGTTCCATGTGAAGGTTCAGCTCGTCTTAGTTGTGCCGCGGGCGCCCGCCAGCTCACGGCTTTCGTGAATGACGGCGGGCGCTCCGTCGTGGGTATACATTTTGCCGATCCAGTCCACGTACCGCCTTTCCAGGGCGCTGCGCCGGACCTTTTGCGTAGGGGTCACCAGTTCCGGGTCGGTGAGTGCCTCCTCCCGCAAAAAACAGAAACGTTTGGCCTGCTCGAAGGGCGCCAATTCCGCTTGATGCGCCGCGAGTTCGTTCCGAAACAGGGCAACAATTTCGGGTTTTTCGAGCAGATCGTTGAAACTGCCGAAGCCGAGACCCATCTCCCGCGCGTGCTGCTCGATATGTCCCTGGTGCGGAACGATGAGCGCTGAGAGAAAACGTTGGCCGTGCCCGACGGCAAAGGCGTTCTGAATGAAACGGCTGCGCTCCAGCGCCTGTTCGGCGAGCGCGGGGCAGACGTTCTTCCCGGTGGAGAGGACGATCAATTCTTTAATGCGCCCGGTGATCGTAAGATAGCCCTGATCATCGATGGTCCCCAAATCTCCGGTATGGAACCAGCCGCCCCGCAAGGCCACGGCGGTAGCTTCCGGATCTCCGAAATACCCGCGCATCACGTTGGGTCCACGGGCCAGGATCTCTCCCGTCTCGTCGACCTGGACTTCAACTCCATCCAGGGCGGGCCCCACCGTTCCCGTCTTCTCCAATCCCAGATCGTTCAGCGCGATTACCGGAGAGGTCTCCGTCAAGCCATAACCCTGCAGCACCGCGAATCCCATGGCGCGGAAAAACTCTTCGACCGCGGGATTCAACCATGCGCCGCCGCAAAGGACGTAGCGGAGTCCGCCGAGTTGAGCACGGACTTTGCGAAACACCAACGCTTTCCCAAGTTGGTGGAGCAACCGGTCGCGCCACCCCGCTCGCACGGGGTTGCCCGTGCGCCGCGTGCAAGCCACTCCGGCGCGCAAGAACCTGCGAAACAGGGATTGTTTCCAGGCCGGTTGGGCGGCCACCTGGCTTTCAATCGCTTCTTGTACCTTTTCGAGAATGCGCGGCACGCAACCCAGGACGGCCGGCCGGTGCCGGCGCAGCAGATCGCGCAACGCGTGGGGATCGCCATACGCGATGGGAACTCCCATTCGCAAGTATCCGTAACAAAGCAGGCGTTCGAAAACGTGGGCGAGCGGCAGTACCGAAAGAGCCTGGGAGGCCGAACGGAAGCGCAGGCGCTGGAGGCCGGCCTCCAGGTCGAAGATGAGGTTGCCGTGCGTCAGCATCACGCCCTTCGGAGCGCCGGTGGTCCCGGAGGTGTAGACAATGGTAGCAATCGCCTCCGCCGAAATAGCGCAAGCCTGCTGCCGCACGGCTGGCCAATCGGGCTCCGCGGCACTGGCGATAATGCCGGGCATCGCCACCGCGCCGCAGTCCTGGCCCTCCCCGGCTTCCATGGATATGACAGATCCGATTCCCGGAATGCCCGGCAACACGGAGTGAAGCAGTTGCCACTGTTTGCCGCCACTGGAGACGATCGCGCGGCACCCGCTATGTTCCAGCAAATAACGTACCTGGGCCGCGCCTAACCCGACGTATATCGGCACCACTACCATGCCTGCCAGCAGAATGCCGAAATCGGCAATATGCCACTCGGGCCGGTTCTCGGCCAGGATGGCAACCCGATCTCCGGGTTCGAGCCCCTGATCTATCAAAAACTGCCGCAGGGCCAAAGCGCTTTTCGCGAATTGTTGAGTGGAGTAGGCTACCAATCCCGCAGACCCCTCGAAGCTCAGCAGGGGATCACGCGGGAATTGTTCGATCGTGGTAAAGAAAAGGTCGCTTAATGTCGCCAAACGGGATTGGTCAGGCACGGCCCGCCTCGTAGACGTTGCTCGCATCGCCCGGCGCTGGAAAGCATTGCATAGATTCGACCGCCGGCGACACCACCGATTAAGCTGTGATCCTCTCCTGGTAAGTGACCGATAATAACATGGCGGAAAATCCCGATTCAACGCCGCCGATTCATACAGGGTCCATGGGACGAAGGTTCTAGAACCATCCTCCAGTCGATAGATACACAGCAACTAAGAGTAGTACTAGGTTCCCTTTGCCGTGTTAACTCCATGCCGTAAAATCGTGACTGCGACACAACGAGTAGAGGGGAAATAGTTTGGCCGCATCTCCGGAGATTACAGCATCCCAGGACTCAGCAGCCGTTTTGGAGCCAATTGCCATTATCGGGATGGGCTGCCGGTTTCCAGGTGGGGCCGATAGCCCGGCAAAGTTCTGGAACCTTTTGACCAAGGGTACTGATGCCATCGTGGATATTCCCGCGGAGCGATGGGCGGTGGACCGCTTCTACCACGCCGATACCGGGAAACCCTCCAAGATGTACATGCGCAAGGGCGGATTCCTACGCGAGCGGATCGATGAGTTCGACCCGATCTTCTTCGGCATTTCGCCCCGCGAGGCAGCTTACATGGACCCGCAGCAGCGCTTGTTGCTGGAGGTTACGTGGGAGGCGCTGGAGGATGCAGGCTTAATCCCCAAACAACTCGCCGGCTCCCTCACGGGTGTCTACGTCGGCGCATTCACTTTGGACAGCATGGTTCTCCAGTTGAGCCCGTTGAACCGGGAGAACCTCAATAGCCACTACGGGGCTGCTGCCGCCAGCATGACGATGCTGGCGAACCGCGTTTCCTACATTTACGATTTCCACGGGCCGAGCGTGAGCCTCGATACCGCCTGTTCGTCCTCGCTCGTGTCGTTCCATTATGCCTGCCAAGGTTTGTGGAACCGGGAATGTACCTTAGCCCTGGCCGGCGGCGTGAACGTCATGCTGATCCCGGAATTTCCGGTTTTGATGTCGAAGGGTCACTTTCTGGCAGCTGACGGTCACTGCAAGACGTTCGATGAACGCGCCGATGGCTACGCGCGCGGCGAAGGCTGCGGTTTGGTCGTGTTGAAACCGCTCTCTGCCGCATTGCGCGATGGCGATGAAATCTATGCGGTGGTGCGCGGGACGGGCGTGAATCAGGATGGCCGGACCGAAGGCATTACGGTACCGAGCGCAGCCGCTCAGGAGAGCTTGATCCGCGAGGTTTACCGCCGCGCCAACATCGATCCGAAGCGCGTTGTTTACGTTGAAGCGCATGGTACAGGCACGCCCGTGGGCGATCCGATCGAAGCGTCCGTTCTGGGGCGCACAGTAGGTGGGGAGCGGAAGGGATCGGGCCCGTGCGTGGTGGGTTCCGTCAAAGCCAATATTGGGCATCTGGAAGCCGCGGCGGGAGTAGCCGGAGTTATGAAGGCGGCGCTCTGCCTGCACCACGGCCAGATTCCGCCGCAGATCCACGTCGAAAGGCCGAACCCGAATATTCCGTTCGCCGAATATAATTTGCGACTGCCCGCCGGCCTGGAATTTCTGCCCAAAGCCGAAGGCAATGCCTGCGTGGGTGTCAATTCGTTCGGCTACGGAGGCACCAACGCACACGCGGTGCTGGAGCAGGCGCCCCCGCGGAAGGCCCCGGCGCACGGTCCGGAAGTTGAATCGCGGCCGTACCTTTTACCGCTTTCGGCGCGCAGCGAGGAATCGCTCCGGGCGCTGGCGCAAACGTATGCGGAGTGGCTTTCGACCCCGGACGCGCCTCCTGTGCGGGATGTCTGTTATTCCGCCGGGACGCGCCGCTCGCATCTGGAGCATCGCGTCACGATAACCGCCAACAGCCCTTCCGGCTTGATCGAGCAACTGACGGCATTCGCCGCCGGCGCTCGCGCTGATAATGCAGTTGCGGGAAAAGTGGCCGCCGGGCAGGAGCCTCAACCCGTTTTTGTCTTTACCGGCATGGGCCCGCAGTGGTGGGCTATGGGGCGGGAGTTATTGGCTGCGGAGCCTGTGTTCCGCCGTGCTGCGGAGGAGTGCGATGGGCTTTTCCAGCGCCTCGCTGGCTGGTCCATTCTGGCCGCGATGACCGCCGATGAAGCGCAGTCGCGAATGGCCGAAACCAAAGTTGCGCAGCCTGCGAATTTCCTGCTCCAGGTTGCGTTAACGGCGCTGTGGCGCAGTTGGGGCGTGGAACCGGCGGCGGTCGTCGGGCATAGCGTGGGCGAAGCCGCGGCGGCTTACGTTTCCGGCGCTCTCGATTTGCCGGATGCCGTCCGCGTCATCTATCACCGAAGCCGGCTGCAACAAACCACTTCCGGAATGGGCCGCATGCTGGCGGTCAGCTTGTCGCCCGAAGCCGTGGAGCCGTGGCTCGAAGGCCGCGAACACCAGGTTTCGATTGCTGCCGTCAATAGCGCCACTTCCGTTACGTTGTCGGGAGACCCCGCGCCATTGGAAGAACTCGCTGCCGAGTTTGAGCGCCGCGGCATCTTCAGCAGCTTCCTGCGGGTCACCGTGGCGTATCACAGTCCACACATGGACCGGCTGGAACAGGAGCTCAAAACCAGCTTGCGCGATTTGCGGCCAAAAGCGCCCTCCGTGCCGTTGTACTCAACCGTAACTGGTGGTTCGGCACAGGATACGCGCTGGGATGCGGCCTACTGGTATCGCAATATCCGCCAGCCCGTTATATTCGCCGGCGCCATGGACCGGCTGGTGGAAGAGGGCTACAGCGTTTTCCTCGAAGTTGGACCGCACCCGGTGCTTGCGGCTTCGATCAGCGAGTGCCTCATGCGGCATGAGCTTCGCGGCGAAGTCATTCCTTCGCTGCGCCGCAAAGAACCCGAAGGTTTGAACCTGGCGAAGGCGGTGGGACGCCTCTACGCCGCTGGCTACGCCGTGGATTGGCAAAAGCTCCAAGGCGGCTCGCGCCGCTATGTGCGCCTGCCGAACTATGCGTGGAAGCGCGAGCGGTATTGGTCCGAATCGGAGCGCAACGCGGCCTGCCGTGTGGCGCAACCAGTGCATCCCCTGCTCGGGATGCGTCTGGCCGAAGCGGGCCAGAACTGGGAATCCGAACTGACCGCACACTACCTGACCTATCTCAACGATCACGTAGTGGATGGCATGCCCCTGCTTCCGGGGGCGGCTTATGTGGAAGGTGGGCTCGCCCTGCACAAGCACTTGGATGGCGGCGACGCGGCGGTAATTGAAGATTTGGAACTTCTGCGCGCCCTGTCTCTTAGCGCGCCGAACGAGCTGTTACTGCTGGGATGGCAGTTCGACGAGAAGACACGCAAGTTTCAGGTCCAAAGCCGGCCGCTGACGGACGGATCCCGTTGGACGCTGCATGCACAGGCGCGCATCTCGCCGGCACCGCCGAGCGCCCGGCGGCGGTTAGACATGGAGGAAATCAAGCGGCGCTGCGGCAGTTCCATTGAACCGGATCGTTTATATCCGCGCATGCGCGCTTACGGCCTGCAATATGGGCCGGCATTTCAGACCATCCGGTGTCTGTATCAAGGCGCTTCCGAAGTACTTGCGCGCCTGGAACTGGCCAGGGAACTGGATGCTTCCGGATATCACCTGCATCCGAGCTTGCTCGATGGCTCGTTCCAATCGTTGATCGCCTGCGTCGACGCGGCGGACGCCGGGACGGCCCATAAGGTTTACGTGCCCGTGCGCATACGGGCGGTCCGCTACCACGCGCCGGCAGGCGCGTCGTGTTGGTGCTATAGCCGCCTGACGAGGGTCACCGAAAAGAGCATCGAAGGCGATATCGTCCTGTGCAGCGAAACGGGCGAGGTTCTGGCTGAGGTCCAAGGCTTCTGCTGCGCGGCGCTCCACCCGGCTCATGCGGACTCCGCCAAACAGCTTCAGCCATGGGCGTACACGCTGCGCTGGGAACCGGCCGATCCCGTGCAACCCAAGCCGCTGACCGGCCGTTGGTTGCTGTTCAACGATGACGGCGGGCTGGGTGCAGACCTTGCCACTCGCCTTCGCGCCGCGGGCGCGGCTGAAGTGCTCGAAATCGCACCCGCGCAGGAGCATGGCGGGCTGCAGCATTTACTGCGCGTAGCGGATGTAAGAGATTGTCAGGCGGTCGTGTATTTGCGGGGCCTGGATGATTCGCGGGATGCCGTTGGAACGCCAGCCGCGATGGACGCATTGGAACTGGTGCAGGCGCTGGCCGCCTGTGACGCCGCTCCGCGCTTATACATTGTGACCCGCGGCGCGCAACAGGTGAATCCAGACGAGCCGGTGGATGGCCTATCGCAATCGGCGCTGGTTGGCTTGGCGCGTGTGGTCGCTTCCGAGCAGCCCAACCTGCATTGCACCTTGATCGATATCGACCGCGGCGAGGGGGTGCAACAAGCGCTTACCGCCGAGTTGACCGCCGCGAGCGACGAAAACGAAATTGCCCTGCGCGGGCGGGCCCGCTATAAGCAGCGTTTCATCCGGGCGATTATCAAAGAGCTGGAAGAAAGCGCGACAGCGCGCCGGCTAGTGCCGCCCGCGGCAGAGAAAGCGTTCACGCTGGAAATCGGCAAGCGTGGCAGCCTCGACAGCCTGCGCTACCGGCAAGTCGCACGCCGGCAACCGGGTCCCGGCGAAGTGGAAGTGCGGATCCAGGCCACCGCGCTCAATTTCAAGGATGTTCTGAAGGTTTTGGGCGTCCTTTCGGACGAAGCCTACGAGCATACTTTTTACGAGCAACGGCTCGGCATGGAAGCGGCTGGTGTCGTTACCGCTATCGGCGAGGGCGTGACCGAATGTAAAGTCGGCGACCGGTTCGTGGGCGCTATCCGCGATGCGTTCAGCTCCCACAGCTATGCCCGCGCCGAATCGCTGGTCTTCCGTCCAGACGGCGATATGCTGACTGCTGCGGAGGCGGCGGCCAGCCCGATCGCGTTCCTCACGGCATATTATGGCCTGCACAAGCTGGCTCAGCTCTCCCGTGGCGAAAGCGTGCTCATCCACGCGGCCACGGGCGGAGTCGGCTTGGCGGCGATTCAAGTAGCCCGCTGGTTGGGCGCGGAAATCTATGCCACCGCCGGCAGCCCCGCCAAGCGCGAATACCTGCGCAGCTTGGGTGTCCAACACATCTGGGATTCGCGCAGCCTCGATTTCGCCGAGGGCATCCTCGCCGCTACAAATGGCCGCGGCGTCGATGTCGTCCTGAACTCCATTTCCGGCGAGGCCCTGCTCAAGAGCGTTTCGGTGCTGGCGCCATATGGGCGTTTCATCGAAATCGGCAAGCGTGACATTGTCGAGAACACCGGCCTGCCGATGTTGCCGTTCAATCGGAACCTCTCGTTCACGGCAATCGACCTCGACCGCATGATGCTGGACCGCCCGGGCGTGATTCGCCGGCTCCTGCAAGAAGTGTGGGAACGCATGGATGCCGGCGATTTCCGTCCGCTGCCTACACGGGTTTTCCGGGCCGCGGAGATTTGCGAGGCCTTCCGCTACATGGCGCAGTCCAAGCAAATGGGCAAGATCGTGGTCGACATGGAAAATGCCGCAGGCGTCTCACTGCACCCCACGGTGGAATCGGAGAAGCCCATCAAAACCGATGCGACCTACCTGATTACTGGCGGCTTCGGCGGGATCGGCCTGGAACTGGCCAAAGGGCTGGCTGATCAGGGCGCGCGCAACCTGGTTCTGGTGGGGCGCAAGGGTGCGGCTTCGGAAAAGGCCAAACGCACGGTCCAGGAACTCGAATCTCGCGGCATTTCTGTTTTGGCTGCCGCCAAAGATATTTCTCAGCCGGAGCAGGTTGCGGACCTGCTCGCGGAAATTGCCCGAATCATGCCCCCACTGAAAGGTATTTTCCATGCGGCCGCAGTGCTGGATGACGGGCTGCTGACCGCACTGGACGCGAAACGCTTCGCGAGAGTGATGGAGCCGAAGGCGCGCGGCGCATGGCTGCTCCATCAATATACCTGCTCGCTGCCACTCGATTTCTTCGTGCTCTTCTCTTCCGTCTCGGCGTGGGTAGGTAATCCGGGGCAGGGAAGTTATGCCGCCGCCAATACTTTCATCGAGGCGCTGGCACAGCATCGGCGCGCGCAAGGGCTTCCTGCTACCTGCATCGCCTGGGGCGCCGTGGGGGACGCCGGAATGGTAGCGGAAAACCAGCAGGTGGCGCAGCATCTGGCCGTCATGGGGATTCATCCCATCCCGGTCGCTTCCGTGGTGGGAGCGATCCCTCCCGTTCTGCGCTGGGACCCTGTGCAACTCGGCATCATGGAAGTGGATTGGTCGCGCTGGAAACACGTCCACCCGCTGGCCAAGACCGCCCCGCGTTTTTCCTATCTGCTTGCCGAAGCGGAAAACGACGGGCAAGCTCTCGACTCCCACGGTATCCGCGCCGCTCTGGCCGCGCTCCCGCCAGCTAAGCGCGTAGACCGGCTAGCCACCGGGCTCGTGAAAATCGTGGCCGACGCGCTCCGCATGCCCGCGGAAAAAGTTGACCTGCATCAGCCATTCGCCGACATGGGACTCGATTCCCTGCTCGGCGTGGAACTGCAGACCGCGATGAGTATCAACCTCGGCGTAGAGGTCTCGGTGTTAGAACTGATGAAAGCGGAAGGCATCCTGGGGCTCGCCAAGGACCTGCTGGTGAAGATGAAGGTTGCGCCGGCCGAATCCGAAGGCGCTGGCGGCCCACACCCCGCAGTTCTCGGCGGCGGAACCGAACAATCGGCCGTGAGCCAGGCGTCTCACTGAGAATCGGCCGCTAAGCGCCCGACAATTGATTTTGTGGAGCTGGCGGAGGGATTTGAACCCCCGACCCTCTGATTACAAATCAGATGCTCTACCGACTGAGCTACGCCAGCATTAGCCGATGGAAGACGGATCCAAATCCGCAACCGCATGGATTCGCTGTCCTCCGGAATATCGCACCATTATAACGTAGGCCGGTCCCAGCGTTTCCTGCGTTAAAACTCACAAATCTGTAATAGTCCTAGTATTTAACAGATTTTTGCACTATTGGTTTTTCGAACACTCCCAGCGTACGATTCGAGGGAATCTGCGTAAGTCTCGGCTGGCTGTTCCCACCCGGCCGAGTCGGAGGGAATTGAATGAGAAGACGATCGGTTTGGACCGTAGTAGCGCTAACGGCCTTCGCGGGTGCTTCCTTGGGCCGCGCGGACGTTTTTACAGGAACGCTGTACTACACGACCTTTGCCGGAGGAACCAACGTTTGGGACGTGCAGTATAGCTACAACGACGCGACCCACGCGTTTTCGCTGACCAACAATCAAGGTCTTGCGGCATTAGCCGGCGCCGATGGAATCATCTTCGATGCCGGCGGGAACCTCCTGGTCGGAGGCCAAGGCTCGAATAATGTTTTTCAAGGAACAGGCGCAGGCGGCCCTTGGTATTCGGCAACGCCCGGTGACGGCAACAGCTACCACTTAGCACTTTCCCCTGACGGCAAGACGGTTTATACGAGCAACTTCCGAGGTCCTCTGGATGTCTTGCCGATCGGTACGACCCCAGGCTCCATCCAGAATGGAACGGCGCACGCGGTGACTGCGGCTTCCGGAAACGACACCGGTGTCACGCAATTGGCATTCGCGCCCAACGGTAATGTGTACTATGTCGACGGCAATCCCAACGGCCACGGCGATCTGGGTCTATTCAACCTGACCACCGATCAGACTACCGAATTGTACGGCGACGTAGTTCCCGCCCACGGGTTGATCTACGACAACTACAGCGGGCTCATCACGATGTTTGGTGACGGCTTTACCGGAACCATCGACCCCAACCACGGAAATGCGCTAAAGACGAGCAGCGTCCAGTTCGCCTGCGATTTCGATCAGGGTGCGACGGATGGCCACGGACACGCGCTCGTCGCTGGTTGCAACGGAATTACTCTGCTCGACTATAGTCATTCTGGTGACATCACCCACCCCGACTACAACACAACGATCTTTGGTTTTGGGAACATTGACGATGTTGCTCCCCTGTCCGGGCTGGGCTCGTCCACACCGGAACCCGGCTATATCGCATTGATTGGTGTGGGCTTGCCTGTGCTCTTCTATTTCAACCGCCGACGCTCACAAGTAAAGTAGGTTCCCTGGTTTCCGGGGCCGGCGCATACCGGCCCCGGGGAACTGGGCTCTCCCATTACTTCTCCACAGCAGATGGCCGCAAAGAAAATCCCACGATTGAGAGCCTCTGGATGTGAGCGGAGACGGGGCTAGCCTAGGCGGTTGTGGAATTTTACTGAAACACTGGAGCGGGAGACGGGGATCGAACCCGCGACCAACAGCTTGGAAGGCTGTGACTCTACCACTGAGTTACTCCCGCTTGTGGTTCAGCAAGTTGCGGCAGCCGCTCCCTTTCCGGAAGAGCGGCGCGCCCAGAAATGAGTATAGCGCAAGGGTGGCAGTCTCTACTCCACAGCCGACTTCCATCCGCGGCGGCTGAAATCGCGGTAAATGTAGAGCCCAGCTAACACGGCCAGAGCCAGCAACACCGCTCCGGATGCGTAATCCTTGAGGATGACCTTCCCGGCGCCAAATAAAGCCCCATAGATGAGAGCGCATCCGGCGATCCAGTCCAGAATGTTGTAGTGCAGGTCGCGTGCGGGCGGCACGTCGGGAGCCAAACGCGCTATCGGCTTCCATAGCGCCGCTGCGGGGCGCACCCGGCGATAGAAGGCCAGCAGTTGCTTTTGCGGTTCCGGCGGCGTCAGAAACGTAACCGTGAGCCACACCGCCGTGGTGATTGCCACCGTGATCAGCATGATGTGAGCGAAGCCCAGCGGATCGGAACTCGACATACCGAATCGGGTCTGGAGCACTACGGAGACTACAAAGGCTGCAGCCATCGCGGAAACTTCACTCCACGCGTTGATGCGCCACCAATACCAGCGGAGAATCAGCACGGTGCCGGTTCCCGCTCCGGTGACGATGAGCAACTGCCAGGCGCCTGCGATGGAATCCATGTAGCGAGTGATAACTGCGGAGATGATCGTAAGCCCGATGGTGGCCCAGCGCGACGCCACTACGTAGTGGCGATCGGGCGCGGCGGTACGCACGAAACGCCGGTAAAAATCATTGATCAGATAACTGGCGCCCCAGTTGAGTTGGGTGCCTACGGTGGACATGAAAGCTGCGGCGAAAGCCGCGACCATCGTGCCGCGTAGCCAGGCAGGCAAGTGATCGATCATCACGCGGATGTATCCGGTTTCCGGGTCCTGCTGAAAACCGGGGTCGTGCTGATACAGGACGACCGCCGCCAGCCCGACCAGCACCCACGGCCACGGCCGGACGGCATAGTGCGCGATATTGAACCACAATGTGGCCAGCAGAGAATTCTTTTCATCCTTCGCGCAGAACATCCGCTGGGCGATGTAGCCGCCGCCTCCGGGCTCCGCTCCGGGATACCAGGTGGCCCACCAGTTCAACGAAATGTAGACCAGGAACGTGATCATCGGCATCCAGGCGGAATTCAGGTCGGGAACGAAACTGAGAGCCGAACCGGCGGTACCCGTGGCCAAGCCCTTGGCCTGATCGATTGCGGCCAACTGATGCTTCATGCCGTCGATGCCGCCCACGGCCCGCACGGCCGCGACGGCCAGCACGATCACCATCGTCATCTTCACAACGAACTGGAACAGGTCCGTGACCAGAACGCCCCAGAGCCCGGAGAGTGTCGAAATGACCGAAGTGAGCGCGATGATACCGACTACAATGCCGAGTGCTACGTCCTTGTTCACTCCCAAAATCAGCGACAGGATCTTCACCATGGCCAGATTCACCCAGCCCAGGATGATGCAGTTGATGGGAATGCCCAAGTAGACGGCGCGAAATCCGCGGAGAAAAGCGGCGGGCCGGCCCGCGTATCGAATCTCAGCGAATTCGACGTCGGTCATTACTCCGGAACGGCGCCACAGGCGGGCGAACAGAAACACCGTGAGCATGCCGCTGGCGACCGAATTCCACCAGAGCCAGTTGCCGGCGATGCCGTTGCGCGCCACCATGCCGGTTACAGCCAGCGGGGTGTCGGCGGCGAAAGTGGTGGCTACCATCGAAGTCCCTGCCAGCCACCACGGTGCGTTCCGTCCGGAAAGGAAGAATTCGCTGGTATTCTTTCCCGCCCGGCCTTTGTAGTAGAAACCGATTGCGAGGTTGAACAGGAAATACGACGCGATGACGATCCAATCGGCTGCAATCAGTTTCATGCGGCTGCCACTTTTTCCACGTGGCTGTGGAAAACGTTGTGGAATTCTGCGGGCAGAGAGGCCCAAACACCGGCCAGTAACGCGTTTGTTACATCTTGCACACTATTTGTGCAGGTACGGAAATGAACGATTAATTTGTTGATTTCAGGCACGATACGTGCCCAATACCCGCATTTTTGCCGATTGTCCTGCCCCCTTTGGCGCCAAATCGCCGCTCATATCCACACTTTCTCCAACGGCAACCCCCGGTTACACATTTCACAGCGGCCACCGTCGGTGTAGTAGCTGGCTTCCAGTTTGGCCAGATAGTAGAGGGGTAGCGAACCGAAATCGTGGGTGTTTGGCGTGGGCTGGTAGATAATAACAGCCAAGCCCACGACTTCCGCTCCACGGGACTCCAGAAGCTTTTTCAACTCACCCAACTTCTTCCCGGTTCGCAAGATGTCATCCACCAAGACCACTTGTTCTCCAGGTTGCTGATCGAGGTATTGGCGGAAGCGCATCGGCCCGTGATCCTCTTGCTCTGCCCAATAGACCTGCCGGGCTTGCAAAGCCTCGCATACCCCATAGGCGACCGGGAGTCCGGCGGTTGCCGGGGCTACGATCGAAAGCTGCGGGATCATGGCACGGATATCGGTATGAGCGCGCAGCAGCCTGCTTAAGCCAACACTAAGCAAGCGCTGGTGTTGGTAGTGGCGAAGAGCTAGGGGAACCTGCAGATACTCGTTGGAGTGCAGGCCGGTCGGGTATTCGAAATGGCCATCTCGTAAAGCGCCCGTCTCGCGGAGCACGGACACGACCTCATCCTGCGTGGGAATGAGGTGCATTTAATTGGCCCCCCGGCCGGTCAACACGCGGGGAATGGTGCGTAGCAGGATCTTCCAATCCAGCACCAGCGACCAATTGTCGATGTATTGCATGTCCATTTTCATCCAGGTCTCGAAATCGACGTTGTCGCGCCCGGAGACGGCCCACAAGCAAGTGAGACCGGGGCGCATGCGCAACCGGCGGCGCTGCCAACGTTTGTATTGCTCCACCTCGGTCGGCACGGCGGGCCGGGGACCTACCAGAGACATGTCGCCCCGCAGCACATTCCACAATTGGGGCCATTCGTCGATCGAGAATTTGCGCAGAAAGCGGCCAACCCGGGTGAGGCGGGGATCGTTCGGAATTTTGAAGGCGGTTTCGCGGGTGCTCAGGTGGGCCACCGCCAGCTTGAGCTCCTCGGCGTTCTCACACATCGACCGGAACTTATAAAAAAGGAAACGCCTGCCGTTCAAACCGCAACGCACCTGCCGGAATATGGCCGGGCCGGGCGAGGTGATCCGAATCAACAGCGCGATCAGAATCATAAACGGCGCCAGCACGATCAAGCCGGCGGCGGCCAGCACAATATCGAGGATGCGCTTGGCCAGCAGGCGGATTTCGTCGTACGGAGCCGCCGAGAAGGTGAGCAGCGGAGTAGGACCAAATTTCTCCAGCGAAACCGTGCTATTCACGTGCGGGAAAAAATCCACCGCCACGCGCGTGCGCACGCCTTCCTCGTCGCACAGCAGGAAATACTCTTCCAGTTCGGAGAGGCTTTCGCTCGGAACCGCAAAGACGATCTCGTCTACCACATGCTGCCGCAGGATGGCGGGGAGTTCGGCGATGGGATGCACTTGGTAGACACGGCTTAATATGACTTCCTCCGGTCCACGCGGTAACGGGCGGTCGTCGAAAAAGCCGCGCAGGCGAATGCCGTAATCCGCCGATCGTTCCAAAGCTTCTGCCAGGCGCCGGGCCCGATCCCCCAAGCCTACTACCATTACATAATGCGGCCCGGCAAATTCACGCCGAATGACCCCGACTACGCGGCCCGCAGTGAGGCGGAAAAGCAGTAGTGCAACCCAGGCGTAAGTAGCAAACAGAAGGACGAAAAACCGGCTCAAATCCCATCGCAGAACATACTCGCAAACCACCAGGCTTAAAGCCCCATAGGCGCATTGCCGCGCGGCGTCGCGCAATACCACGCTGGGGTGAGCCGAATCGAGCTTTTCGTAAACCTCGAGCCAGAGGCCGATCGCGACCCAGGCGAGCACGGAGAAGCCCAGGACCAGCGCTTTGCGGTCAACCATGAGGAAAAAGGCGCGTTCGAGGTGCAGGAGAGAGCGCGTCTGGTAAGCCGCTTCAAACGCTAGAGCAGTCAGGATTACATCCGACAATCCGAACAAAACACGGGCTTTCCGATGCCGGGCGAACATCCGGATTCAGCATATCACGTGGCGCCAAACAGGGGTAAAACCGACTCCTTCCGGAACGTGCGGCTGGGGGCTAAAGTTTCTGGCCCAACTGCCGATGCAGTAACCGTATGGTGCGCTATTGCGGGCAGGCAGCGGATCTTCCGGTTTCCTTCGTCGTTCGCGCACTGGCGACTACCAAGCGCGAATCCCGCCCATCCAACCAGGTCCAACACTCCGTAATTCCCTTCATTCGCAACTGTCAATCGGAGAACTGCCGCCGTGCCTGCTTAGCTCGCCCATTCAAGCTCTGGAACTGTTTGCCGATGAACATGCTATGAAGCACCTTGCCAGAAGAGTACTCCTGACCGGGGCAATAGCCCTGATGGTTCGTACCGCGGTCCCACCCGCCTGGGCGGCGACCACGAGTACGGGTCCATCAGCTACGCCGGCTTCCCTGAATTTCGCCTACCAGGTCGGGAGCCAGACATTTCCGGCCGCTGCCTCTCTAACGATTTCGCTCCCCACCACGGCTCCGACTTCGACTGTGGTCTGTGCCGCGCCAACCTATCCTGTGGGAACACCACCAGGCCAAACCGGTTGGTTGACATTGCCCTCGGCGCCCTCCACCTGTGGTCATGCTCCGTTGGCCCTAAGCGTCAATGTAAATCCTACTAATTTGCCGCCCGGTACCTTCACTGCTACTATTTCCTTGACCACATCACCCGACGTTGGCTCGCTCTCGATTCCGGTTGTCTTCCTCATTTCGAATCCTCCATCCACCTTGGTTGTGACGCCAGGCTTAGGCGTAACCAATTTCACGGCCGCGAACGGAACGACTCCGGATACCTTGTCGTTCACATATACTACGGCAGCTCCGTGGACCAGTCCGCAGAGCGAGCTTGACGTCGCCACGAATGGAACCATCATTCCATTCAACGTAACTGCGGCGAATGCCTCCGGCGGTTCCAGTTCAGGAGGTGCCACCAAAACCCCGGTTTGGCTGCGTGTTGGTCCGCCCGGTCCCACCACAATTCCCAGTCTGCAGACCAGTGGGCAGGCCAGTCCGGGTTCCGATGTTCCGATCATCGTCTCGCTCGATCAGACCGCAGTTCAATCCTTGCTTCCAGGCAGTTACGGAGGCGTGGTTACATTCGCGGCCCTAAACAAGGTGAATGGGAGTCACACCGTAGCGGTGAATCTGGTGATTTCGGCCGGAGCGCCGGGCGTGACCAGTATCTTCCCCACCAGCGTGATCCAGGCCCCGGCGGTCAACCCGCTAATCACCATCAACGGCCAAAACTTCTTTAGCACTTCAGTGGCGACGATCGCCCAGGCTGGCACCCCTAAGGGTGGACAATGCACCCAGAGTGGTACGCCGGTTCAGTTGACTTCGCAACTGCTGAGCCAGACCGTCATGCTCGCGACCATTACGAATGCCGCGACCCTGTTCGCAAACGCCGGCCAATGGTGCATCTGTGTGACCAACCCAGCGCCAGCGAATGCGCCGGGGCAGCCTCCGGCGTGCATCCCGGCTGCTGATACTTTCACCGTCATTTCGAGCTCGCAGATGGCGATCACTTCAGTCCTGAATGCCGCGAGTGGGTTGCGGGGCGCTAAACAGGCAGGCACAAACGCTGATCCGGTTGCTGCGGGCCAGACTTCCGTCGCGCCCGGAGAAATCGTCTCCATTTTCGGCCAAAATCTGGGGCCGGCTGTGCCTTTCCCGGCGATCCCAGTCGCGGCCCCGGGGACGGCCATCTCGTCGACACCCCTCGTGGTCCTCAACACCGCGAGTCTGCTAGGGTCGCCGGCCGTGACTTTGCAATTCCATGTTACGGCGGCCGGCGGGGGCAACGTATCGGTAATCTGTGACTTTACTGGAGATCTCAAGGTGGGCGCGGGCGAAGCTCTGAGCGACGTCGTCGCGTATATCAACAAATGCACCACGAACGCGGGTCTCGGGAGCATGGCGTCTTACCTTTCGGTCGCCGGAAACACTTATCTTGCACTCACCACGCCAACGTCCGGATCCGCCGCGGGCATTGCGCTTACTGACAATGCGGCGTCCCAATTGCTGAAGCTGACCTCCGGAAGTAACGTGAACGTTAATGGGTCCGACGTCGGCTTTCCGACACAACTAGCCAACATCCAGGTGGAGATTACTTATACCGATACCACCGTTTCGCCGGGCGTCATAAGAACCCTCAACGCACCATTGATTATGGTTTCCAATAACCAGATCAATGCGATGCTGCCATTTGAGTTGTCCAATGGGAGCGGCGGAACCGCCAGTCTCACCGTTCTCAGCAGCACCGGTTCCGCTTCGACTGCCTCTCTGTTGATTGTGGATGAGAATCCCGGGATTTTCACAATGGGAGGCTCCGGTACCGGGCAGGCAGCAGTTTTGAATTACAGCGCTACTACCGGCGCTTATTCGATCAATTCGTCGTCCAATACAGCGCCGCGCGGATCGACGATTGTGATCTATGGAACGGGGTTAGGCGTGCTTTCCGCGCCACAGTCGGACACCGCTCCCGCCGCGACTGCAGTCAAAACCAACGATCCGGTGCAGGTGATTATCGGCGGTCAGCCAGCCGTGGTGACGTACGCGGGAACCTCACCTGGATCCATCGGAGGCCTGGCACAGATCAATGCGATTGTGCCGCCCACTGTACCAACGGGACAGTCAGTCTCGCTCGTCATCGCTGGCGGCACGGCTGCTACCGCCCGGGAGAGCCAGACGGGAGTTACACTTGCCGTGAAGTGACGGCACTCCCCTCTGGTCGCGCAAAGACAGGACGGCCGGCTATCTCGATTTGGCCGCCATCTTTTTCTCGAGCGCGCGCATGAGGCGGGTTTCAACGTCCGTGGGGATCGGATAGGGATCCATCCCCTTAAACACGCGAATAGTCTTTCTGGTCGTGTCGGCGATTACCCAACAGTTCGGGCATTCCGTGATGTGCTGTTCCAATTTGGTTCGCAGTTCGGCATCAGTCGATTCGTCCAAGTAATCGCTCAACTCGTTCAGAAAATCTTTACAAGTAAGCAAAGGCGTCATCCCCCTTGCGCTTAAAAGAGCGGGTCAGCTTCTCACGCAATTGCAAGCGAGCCCGCAACAATCGGCTTTTCACAGCCGGCACCGAAAGCCCTAGCGCCTCCGCGGTTTCTTCGGTGGAGAGTTCGTCAATATCCCGCAGCACGAAGACTGAGCGGTAAGACGGCGCCAGGCCTTGAATGGCCGATTCCAGAAGTTCGCCCAGTTCTTCACGCGAGAACCGCTGCTCCGGGTCCTCGTCCCAGGCGGCGATTTCGCGGGTAACCGTGTCTTCACCCGTATCGATAGTCTCGTCAAGCGAAACCGATCGATCGGTCTTCCTCCGGCGCAGCTTCATGAGCGCCTGATTCACCGCAATCCGTACGATCCAGGTATAGAACTTCGAATTGCCTTGAAATTGATCGAGGTGCTCGTAAGCCTTGAGAAAGGTCTCCTGCAAAACATCTTCGGCATCTTCACGATTTTGGGTGATGTGTTGCGCCAGCCGGAAAATCTTGGCTTCATAGCGGCGCACGAGCTCCGCGAAGGCGCGGCTGTCTCCCTCCCGCGATTGCGTGACCAGGTTGAGTTCGTCGGAGCCCGCTAGACTGGAGACCGCCATGGATCTGCCCTCATCATAACGCACCGGTCCTCGCCTCCGGAGCCGGCGAAGGTGGTGCGGTTCTAGTCAATTCCGCTGAGGCGTTTGCGCTACTGTAGTCTGCATGGCGGTTGATTCGCGGGCGGGCCAGGCGGCGCCTCCGGACTTATTGGTGGACGTGCCACGATTAGTGACAGCTTATTACACCGGCAAGCCTGATCCTTCGGTGAGCTCGCAAAGGGTGAGCTTCGGCACGTCCGGCCATCGCGGTTCCTCTCTCGCCCATGGGTTTAACGAGAACCACATCTGTGCGATCACCCAGGCCATCTGCGAACACCGCATCGAACAAGGCGTGGACGGCCCGTTGTTCCTGGCCAAGGATACGCACGCCCTTTCCGAGCCCGCTTTCGCCAGCGCCCTGGAAGTGCTCGCCGGCAACAGCGTCACGGTGCTGATCGATCAGGACGCCGGATATACTCCAACCCCAGCGCTTTCTCACGCGATTCTTACTTATAATCGCGGCCGGAAGACTGGGCTGGCCGATGGGATTGTAATTACACCCTCGCACAATCCGCCCGAAGATGGCGGCTTCAAGTACAACCCGCCCAGTGGCGGCCCTGCCGACAGCGGCGCCACGAATTGGATTCAAGGGCGCGCGAATGCGTATCTCGCGGGCGGATTACGCGAGGTGCGCCGCTGCCCCTTTTCCCAGGCACTTGCCGCCGCCCGCCGGCACGATTACATTTCGGAATATGTCAAAGATCTTGCATCGGTGATCGACATGGATGCGGTTCGTTCGGCGCAGCTTTCGCTGTGCGCCGACCCGCTGGGAGGCGCTGGTGTCGCTTACTGGGGCCGCATCGCTGACCGCTACCGGCTCTCGCTGCACATCGAGCACGTTCACGTGGACCCGACGTTCCGTTTTATGCCGCTCGATTGGGACGGGAAGATCCGCATGGATTGCTCGTCCCCATATGCCATGGCCGGTTTGATCGCCGTCAAGGACAAATTTGACCTGGCTTTCGCCTGCGATACCGACCACGACAGGCACGGCATCGTAACCCGATCCGCGGGCTTGCTGAACCCCAACCACTACCTGGCCGCCGCGATCTCCTACCTGTTCGCCAACCGGCCCGACTGGGCCAGTGCAGCAGGCGTCGGCAAAACGATGGTTTCGAGCAGCATCATCGACCGGGTCGCGGTAATGCTGGGACGGCGGCTGGTAGAGGTGCCCGTCGGGTTCAAATGGTTTGTCGCCGGATTGCTGGACGGATCGCTCGGTTTCGGCGGCGAAGAAAGTGCGGGCGCTTCGTTCCTGCGTCGCGACGGCTCTGTCTGGTCAACCGATAAAGATGGGATTATTATGGGTTTGCTCGCGGCCGAGATCCTGGCGCGCACGCGCAAAGATCCCGGCGAGGTTTACGATAACCTTACCGAACAATTCGGCGCGCCTGTCTATCAGCGAATCGATGCTCCCGCCACTCCCGAACGAAAAGCCGCCTTGTTACGTCTCTCGCCAGAGCAGGTCAAGGTTAAGGAATTGGCCGGCGACCCGATCGAAGCCATGCAGACCACCGCGCCTTCCAACGGTGCCCCCCTGGGTGGGTTGAAAGTGATCACGGCTCGTGGCTGGTTCGCTGCCCGTCCGTCCGGCACAGAGGATGTCTACAAGATCTACGCCGAAAGTTTTGCAGGCGAGGAGCACCTACGCCGAATTCAAGCAGAAGCCCAGGAATTGATCGCCCGCGTGGTTTCCTAAAAGCGCGTGCATATCCGAATCGGAGCTTGGGAAGAGCGGTCAAGTGGTACGCCCGGGCCGATTCGAACGGCCGACCTTTTGCTCCGGAGGCAAACGCTCTATCCAGCTGAGCTACGGGCGCACGCGACGGTTCCCTCCAATTGTAAACCAATCGTCCGCGGCGCGTTATGCTACGATGCATTTACCGACCGATTCTGCACCGGAGAGGTGGCTGAGTGGTCGAAAGCAGCGGTTTGCTAAACCGTCGTAGGCCTTTAAAGTCTACCGGGGGTTCGAATCCCCCCCTCTCCGCCAGCAAAATTCCTATCTCAACCTCTGAGTCATTCCTTCATCTTCTGCGGCGATGGGTGTCCGAACGCTTGACAACCTCACGAGCACCGCTCCGATGATCGGGGCGAGCCGAGCTCGGGTTTCGGGTGGCTCATAAGGGCCAGAGAGGGCCGGGGATTGCCAGCCAACGCTGTGAGAACATAGGAGTATTCGTTCGTGCCCGATATCTTGGCCCCTTAGGCGCAGTCTGTGAATATTACCGAACTCTTCATTCGCCGGCCGGTGATGACCACGCTCATCATGATTGGCATCGTGCTGTTCGGCGCGGCGGGATACCGCAAGCTGCCGGTCAGCGATCTGCCGAACGTCGATTTCCCCACAATTCAAGTGAGCGCGGCATTGCCGGGAGCGAGTCCGGAAACGATGGCTGCAGCCGTGGCCACTCCGCTGGAACGGCAGTTTTCCACCATCGCCGGCCTCGACAGCATGACTTCGTCGAGTTCGCTGGGCCAGACCGCCGTTACCTTACAATTCGCGCTCGACCGTTCGCTGGACGGAGCCGCGCTCGACGTGCAAGCGGCCATTACGGCAGCGGGGTCGCAATTGCCTCCGGGTATGCCCGCTCCACCGACGTTTCAGAAGGTGAACCCGGCCGATCAACCGATCCTGTACGTGGCGCTATACTCCTCAAGCCTGCCGCTTTCCACGGTCGATGAATACGCCGAAACCGTGATTGGACAGCGAATCTCCACCGTGAGCGGCGTGGCGCAGGTGAACGTGCAGGGCGCGCAGAAATATGCGGTGCGCGTGGAACTGGACCCCAACGCGCTGGCCGCGCGGAAGATCGGGATTGACGAGGTCCAGGCGGCTTTGCAAAAGCAGAACGTGAACACCCCGACCGGTACGCTGTGGGGAGCCAGTCAGGCGTTTACGGTGCAGGCCACCGGTCAACTGCTCACCGCCGCGGCCTACCGCCCGGTCATCGTGGCTTATCGCAATGGATCGCCAGTGCGGCTGGAAGAATTGGGGCGCGTCATCGATAGCGTGCAGAACGACAAAACGGCGAGCTGGTACAGCGGCGAACGGGCGATCGTGCTGGCGATTCTACGCCAGCCGGGCACCAACACCGTGCAGGTGGTCGATTCCATTAAGACCATGCTGAACACGCTCGAAAAGCAGTTGCCGCCATCGCTCAAGCTCGATATCGTGTACGATCGCTCGGACTCCATTCGCGAATCCGTTAACGATGTAAAGTTCACGCTGCTACTGACGGTCGCGCTCGTGGTGATGGTAATCTTCCTGTTCCTGCGGAACGTCTCCGCCACCATCATTCCCAGCCTGGCCCTGCCCATGTCCATCATCGGTACGTTTGCCGCCATGTACCTGCTGGGCTATTCGGTAGATAACCTTTCCCTGATGGCGTTAACGCTCTCCGTAGGGTTCGTGGTGGACGATGCCATCGTCATCCTGGAGAACATCGTCCGCCACATGGAGATGGGCAAAAGCAAGCTGGAAGCGGCCCTGGAAGGCGCGCGAGAGATCGGCTTCACGATTCTCTCGATGACACTGTCGCTGGCAGCGGTGTTCATCCCGGTGCTCTTTATGGGCGGCATCATGGGACGGCTGTTCCATGAATTTGCCGTCACCATCGGGGTGGCCATTCTGATTTCGGGCTTCGTTTCGCTCAGCTTGACTCCCATGCTCTGCAGCCGCTTTCTCCGGCCTCCGAACGAGTCCGCCCATAACCGGCTCTACCGCGCTTCGGAAAAGGTGTTCGACGGCATGCTGCGCGGCTACGATTGGACGCTCCGGGGGGTGATCCGCCACCGTGCGCTGACGATGCTGGTGGCTGCCGGAACGCTGGCCGCGACCTTGTATCTCGTGGTACTCGTGCCTAAGGGATTCATCCCGAACCAGGATACCGGCCAGATCTTCGCCTTCACAGAAGCCGGCCAGGATATTTCCTATGACGGTATGGTGCGGACCCAGCAGAAGGTGGCAGAGATCATGGCCGCCGATCCGAATGTAGATACATTCATGTCCTCGGTAGGCGGACAGACCATCAATACGGGCCGCATGTTTGCGCGCCTGAAGCCACGCGACCAGCGCACCCTGAACGCCGACCAGGTGGCCAATGAACTCCGCGTGAAGCTGAATTCCGTCGCCGGAATGCGGTCGTATCCGCAAAACTTGCCCATGATCCGGATCGGCGGCCAGTTAACCAAGGCTTCCTATCAATACGCCCTGCAAGGAATCGATTTACAGGAACTTTACCGCTCCGCGGACGTTTTTGAGAAACGCGTGCGCGCGATTCCCGGTCTGGTGGATGTGAATTCGGATCTGCTGATTTCCAGCCCGCAGGTGATTGTGGACATCAACCGCGATCGCGCCTCGGCGCTGCAGGTTACGGCCGATCAGATCGAGAACGCGCTCTACGACGCTTATGGCGAACGGCAAGTCTCGACGATCTATACGCCGACCAACGAGTATTGGGTGGAGATGGAACTCTTGCCGCAATACCAGCGCGATCCGAGCGCCATGGGACTGCTGTACGTCCATTCCGCAACCGGCAGCTTGGTGCCATTGAACGAAGTGGCCACGCTCAAAACCAGCGTGGCGCCGCTGACCATTTCGCACCTGGGGCAATTGCCCGCCGTCACCATATCCTTCAATCTGGCGCCGGGAGTCTCGCTGAGCGATGCGTTGGATCGGGTAGGCGAAGTGGCGCGCGACGTTCTGCCGGCAACGATCAGCACCAGCTTTCAGGGCGCCGCGGCCGCGTTTCAATCGTCGCTGACGGGTATGGGCCTACTGCTCGGTATGGCCGTGCTCGTGATCTATCTCGTGCTCGGGATCCTGTATGAAAGCTTCATCCACCCGATCACGATTCTCTCGGGTCTGCCCTCAGCCGGGATGGGAGCCCTCCTGACGCTGCTGATTTTCCATAACGAGCTCAACATTTACTCGTTCGTCGGCATGATTATGCTGATCGGGATTGTGAAGAAGAACGCAATCATGATGATCGATTTCGCGCTGGAATCGCAGCGCACGCATCACACGCTACCTTCAGATGCGATCTATGAGGCATGTCTGGTGCGCTTCCGGCCAATCATGATGACGACCATGTCGGCGCTGGTTGGCACACTGCCGATTGCGCTGGGCTTGGGCGCCGGTTCCGAGGCGCGGCGGCCGCTGGGACTCGCGGTGGTGGGCGGGCTGGCGGTCTCGCAACTGCTGACGCTGTACATCACGCCGGTCTTCTATATTTATATGGAGCGGCTGCGCGCGTTCGGCTCGCGCCTGCGGCGGCAGAAAAAGCCCGTCCGAGTGAAAGAAGTAGCGGCGCCGGAAACGATTGCAAAGGGGTAAAAGGCCGTGAAGTTAGCCAAATTGGCTGGTCTCGCGTGTGTGATAGCCGCCAGTGCCGCGGCACAGTGGTTCGATTATCAACACAAAGGTGTTCCGCGGTTGCCGGACGGCAAACCGAACATGACCGCGCCCGCTCCTAAAACGCCGGACGGCAAACCCGATTTAGCCGGGATCTGGGTGGGCGACCAGTGGAACCCCGAAGGGCGCCGGCCTCCTGTCGCAAACGCCACGCGCAACGAAGCGCCGCCCATGCTGGACTGGGCGGCAAAAGTTTTTGCGGAGCGCCGCGCCAACCTGGGCAAAGATAATCCCGAAGTGCGGTGCATGCCTCAAGGCATTCCTTACGCCAGCAACCTGCCCTATCCTTTCGAAGTCGTCAATGCACCAGGCAAGATGCTGGTGCTGTACGAGATGTATTCGCTGCGGCGGCAGATCTTCACTGACGGGCGCGAACTTCCCAAGGAATACGCCAACCCGAGTTGGATGGGTTATTCGGTCGGCAAGTGGCAAGGCGACGATTTCGTGGTGGATTCGTCGGGCTTCAACGACCAGGTTTGGAATATCGACATCGCCGGCCATCCCCATTCCGATGCCATGCACGTCATCGAGCGGTTCCACCGCATAGACTTCGGCCACATGGATGTCCAAGTGACGATCGACGATCCGAAGACGTATACGAAAGCCTGGGTAATGCCGGTTACGCGCTATACGCTACTTCCCGACAGCGATTTGCTGGAATTTGTGTGCGAGAAGAATGTAGACGTACAGCACATGGTGGGAAAGTAAGGGCGAACAGCCGTTCCTGCGTACTGACGGGCACGGCGGCCCGATATGCTTTCTGGGAGACTGATCCCAGAGGGTTGCTTGCCGAAACAAGATATCGTCACGATCGGGGCTTCGGCAGGAGGGGTTGAAGCGCTCAAGACGATCGTGGCCGGGCTGCCGGCGGCCATCCTGGTGGTGGAACATATCGGTGGCGGCATTAATGGCAAGAGCTTCCTGCCTGAGATCCTCACGCGCGCCGGGCCGTTGCCGGCTGCTAATCCGCGCCCAGGAGAGAAGATGCGGAAGGGGAAGATCTACGTGGCGCCGCCGGATCGCCACTTGCTGGTGGAAGATGGCCACCTGCATGTGTTCCGCGGTCCGCGGGAGAACGGGACGCGCCCAGCGATCAACCCGCTGTTTCGGTCCGCGGCGGCGGCTTACGGCAACCGGGTGGCCGGGGTGATTCTGACGGGCATGTTGGACGATGGCGTAGCGGGGCTTGCGGAAATCAAACGCCGCGGTGGCGTAGCCGTGGTGCAGGATCCGCAGACGGCACTTTATTCCAGCATGCCGCTCAATGCCCTCGAATACGTCGATGTCGATCACATCGCGCCGTTGATAGAAATCGCAGGGTTGATTACCACTTTGGCAACTACGGAGAGAGAAGCCGTGGAACCAAGAGACGAACCGGTTGTAAGGACTCCTACCAATCTGACCTGCCCCGAATGCCGGGGACCCATTCATCAGGAACAGCAAGGCCGCATTATCGAGTATCGCTGCCGCGTTGGACACGTCTATTCCCCCGCGACCATAGAACAGGAACAGGATGCCACTGTGGAACGCGCGCTCTGGTCGGCGGTGCTCACCCTCGAAGAGGCCGCGGATATGGCGGAAAAGTTTGGCAATGAACTAGGCGAAGAAGCCGCCGAGAAGGTTCGCCGCAAGCGCAGCGATGCCGCGGTACTGCGCCAAATCCTGGAAGGTTCGTCATCCGCCAAGCGTAAATAAGCCTCACACAGGCTGCGGTTTTTTACTAAAATGTACGGTTACCGCAGGGCACACTTCAACCTGGAGAGAACGAGTGGGTATAGTCGCCGGTGTAGTCACCGAGTTGGCGCCCGGAGAGCGCCGGGTTGCCATGGCACCCAGCGCGCTCTCAGTCTTTAATAAGACGGGCGCGCAGATCCTGATGGAGACGGGGGCCGGCGCCGCTGCCGGTTTTCCGGATTCCGAATATACAGATAAAGGAGTGCAGTTCGCCGGCCGCGCGGAAGTATTTGCGCAATCAGATGTAATCCTACAAGTGCGCAGCCTGGGCGCCAACCCTGAAACGGGGGAGTCCGATCTGGCTTTGATGCGGCCGGGCCAGGTGGTGATCGGATTCGGCGAACCGCTGACGGCCGGGGATGCCGCGCGCGCTCTAGCGGAACGCCGGGTCAGTTATTTGGCGATGGAACTGATGCCGCGCATTACGCGCGCGCAGAGCATGGACGCTCTCTCGTCCATGGCCACCATCGCCGGATACAAGGCCGTCCTCATCGCGGCCGATTCGCTGAATCGCATGTTCCCGATGCTCATGACCGCGGCGGGGACCGTGGCGCCGGCGCGAGTTCTGGTGATCGGCGCGGGTGTGGCCGGCCTGCAGGCCATCGCTACCGCTCGGCGTCTGGGTGCAGTGGTGAGCGGGTATGACATCCGTGCCGCCGTGAAGGAGCAGATCGAGAGCCTCGGCGCGCGCTTCATTGTGCTTGACGTGCAGGCGGAGGGCTCGGAAGACAAGGGCGGCTACGCCAAAGCCATGAGCGAGGATTTTTACCGGCGGCAGCGGGAAGCTATGGCGAGCGTTCTGGCTGATAACAGCGTGGTCATCACCACCGCCGCCGTGCCCGGCAGGAAAGCGCCGGTGCTGGTGACGCGCGAGATGATGCAACGCATGGCGCCGGGATCGGTGATCGTCGATATCGCCGCGGAGCGCGGAGGCAACTGCGAGGTGACGCGGGCGGGCGAAACGGTGGAAGAAAACGGCGTGCGCGTCATCGGACCCGTAAACCTGCCATCCACTATCCCGTACCATGCCAGCCAGATGTACGCTAAAAATATAGCCACTTTCTTGAAATATCTTCTGAATAAGGAAGGCAATCTTACCCTCAACCGCGAGGACGAAATCGTGCGCGAGACGCTGGTTACGCACAATGGCGAAGTGGTCCATGCGCGCGTGCGGGAATTGCTCGGCTTGCCGGAACTGCAGGCCGTGGCACAGGAGAAATAATAATGGAATTCAATCTCGGACTGGGACTCTTCATCTTTATGCTGGCGACCTTCATCGGGTTGGAGGTCATCCGCAAGGTTTCGCCCCTGTTGCATACTCCGCTGATGTCCTTGACGAACGCGATTTCGGCCATCTCAGTGGTGGGCGCCATTATGATCACCGGCAGCCAGGGCGCCAGCGATCTGAGCAAGATCCTGGGGTTCATCGCAATCACGGCGGTCGTCACAAACATCGTGAGCGGCTTCCTGATCACCGATCGGATGGTCAAGATGTTCAAGAAGCGGGAGGCCAAAAAGTAAATGCCGGGATTCGTTCAGTATCTCTATATCATTTCCGCCGGGCTGTTCATTCTCTCATTGAAGTGGATGAACCATCCGGACACCTCGCGGCGGGGCGTGTTCGCGGGAGAAATCGGAATGCTGGTGGCGATCACCGGGGCGTTCCTGGCGTTTGACGTACACAACTGGGTATGGATTATCGCCGCCTTCTTCATCGGGACGGCGGTGGGAATCCCGATCGCCTATATCATGCCGATGACGGCGGTGCCGCAACGAACGGCGTTATCGCACGCATGCGGCGCGCTGGCGGCGGCCCTGGTTGGCACTGCGGAGTTCTATCAGCGTCAGGCAAACGCTGCGACTGAACTGCACGGCTTCATTATGGTGGCGTTGATGATTGAAACGCTACTGGGCTTCCTGACTTTCACGGGTAGCTTGATGGCCATGGGGAAACTGCAGGAGGTGCTGCCACAGCGTCCCATTACGTATCGCAACCAGAACGCCGTGAATTTCATCCTGTTCGCGATCGCGCTGGGACTGGCGGTCCGTCTGATCCTGGTTCCGACGGACACCTTCCTGTTTCCGTTTTTCGTAGCGTTGTCGCTGCTGTTTGGCGTGCTGTTGATTATTCCGATCGGCGGCGCCGATATGCCTACGGTAATCGCCATCCTGAACTCATATGCCGGCCTCTCGGCCTGCGCCATGGGATTCGCGTTGAACAATCAACTGCTGGTAGTGGCGGGTGCGCTGGACGGCTCCTCGGGTTTGATTCTGTCGATCATCATGTGCAAGGCGATGAACCGGTCCTTTACTAACGTGCTGTTTGGGGCTTTCGGCCAAATCCAGACGAGCTCGGCGAAGCAGGAGCAGCGTACGGTCCGCAGCGCCAGCCCGGAGGAAGCGGCCTCCATCCTGGAATCGGCTTCAAGCGTCATCATCGTGCCGGGCTATGGATTGGCGGTGGCCCAGGCGCAGCACAAAATCCGCGAACTCTACGACAACCTCATGAAGCGCGGAGTGGACGTGAAGTTCGCCATCCACCCCGTGGCGGGCCGCATGCCGGGACACATGAACGTGCTGCTGGCCGAAGCGGATATTCCGTACGATCGCCTGGTGGAAATGGACGAGATCAACGGCGAATTTCCGCAAACCGACGTTGCATTGGTGATCGGAGCCAATGACGTGACGAATCCCAAAGCCCGCACCGACAAGGGCAGCCCGATTTACGGTATGCCGATCCTCGATGTGGATAAAGCGCGAACCGTGATGGTGATCAAGCGATCGATGAACCCGGGATTCGCGGGCATCGACAACGACCTTTATTATCTGGACAAGACGCTCATGCTGTTCGGCGATGCCAAGGGATTCACGTCGGAACTGCTGAAGGAGTTGCCGGCGCGGGCAGCGGCGTAACAAGCTATCAGCATTCAGCAATCAGCTATCAGCACGCCGCCGTGCGGCGGGTGGTGTTGGGTTTTGCTGAACGCTGAACGCTACTAAGCACCACCTCTAAGAGGTTGTCGCGATAGCTGCTTGGTGCTACCCTGAAATCAGGACTGGGAGGGTGCTATGTCTGTGATTGCCGTGGCCCCTGGGTTGACCACCGGCCATGCCCCGTTCGTGGAAGAAGCGCGCAGCCGGGGCGACCTTTATATTTCACAAGCTTACGAGTTATATTCCGAAGAAAATCATGCGGCTTGGCGACGGCTCTACGAGCGCATTCAGCCGCGTTGGGAACGGTACGCCAACGATCACTTTTTGAAAGGAATCGACGTCCTGCATCTGCCGCCGGACCGGGTGCCGCGCCTTTCCGAGATCAATGCGCGCCTACAGCCGTTGACCGGATTTCAGACCAAACCGGTGAGCGGTTATGTGCCTGGCTTCCTGTTCTTCGATTGCCTGCGCCGCCGGGAGTTCCCCACTACCATCACTATTCGCCCCGCGGACCGGATGGATTACTTGCCGGAGCCGGATATTTTCCACGACGTAGCCGGCCACGTTCCGATGCATACCGAGCGTGCCTTCGCCGACACCCTGGTGCGGTTTGGGGATTGCGCGCACACTGCGGTGGAAATGACGTCCGGAATCCGTGACGAGCATGAGCGCGCCCGCCGTGTCACCAGTATCATCAAGGCAATGTCGCGGTTCTTCTGGTTCACGGTGGAATTCGGCCTCATGCGCGGCCCGCGCGGCATCTGCGCTTATGGGAGCGGCCTCTTGAGTTCCTATGGCGAGCTCGAACACGCCATTGAATCCGATGAGGTCCAGCGCTACCCTTTGCAAATGGAGTGGGTGATCAATCAGGGGGCCGAGATCGATCACTATCAGCCGTTGCTTTTCGTGGTAGATTCCTTTGACCATCTGTTTGACCTGGTGGACCGGCTGGAACGCTGGATGCGTGAAGGAAAGCTGAACAACGTGGCTCCGGGCCTGCCGGAAGTAGCCGAGCGCGATCTGAGGAGTTTCCTCGACGCCGCCTAAACGGCCAAGCTGAGGTTTTGTGACGAAACGGTCCGCCCTCCGGTTCGTTCTGGTCATCGGGGCGGTCAGCTTTTTTGCCGATTTCACTTACGAAGGTTCGCGCTCGATCACCGGGCCTTATCTGGCGATGCTCGGCGCCAGCGCAACGGTAGTTGGCTTCGTTGCGGGATTGGGCGAACTGCTCGGCTATGGCCTGCGGTGGTTTTCCGGGAGGCTGAGTGAGAACTCAGGCAAATACCGGCCCATTACAATCTTCGGCTATATCGTCCAGATGGCTTCCGAGCCGCTGCTGAGCTTGGCTGGAAGTTGGCCTGCGGCCGCAGTTCTCATCGTCACGGAAAGAATCGGAAAAGCCATTCGCAATCCGCCGCGCGACGTGATGATTTCCCACGCTGCGAAGGAGATGGGCTATGGTTGGGGCTTTGGGCTGCACGAGGCGCTCGATCAGGCCGGCGCGCTGGTTGGTCCGCTCCTGCTGGCGACACTGCTTTCGCGGAGCCACTCGTACCCGACTGCGTTCCTCGCGCTCGCGTTTCCTGCGGTTGCCACCCTGACGCTACTCGGCTGCGCCCGATGGACCTATCCGGAGCCGGAAGGAACGGAGCCAGTGCGACGAAACCTCGATCTTCGGGAGTTCCCGCCGGCGTTCTGGATCTACCTGGCTGGCACTGGTCTGGTCGCGGCCGGAGTCGCCGATTTCGCGCTGATCGCCTACCATTTCCAGAAAGCTGGCATTGTGCCTCAATCCTGGATTCCGATTTTCTATCCATCGCTATGGGAGTCAGTAGCGTACGATCACTGGTTTTCGGCAAACTCTTCGACCGGTTCGGCATGTTGAGTTTGGTGCCGCTTACTTTGGTGTCCCCCGTTTTCGCTCCGCTCGTCTTCCTCGGAGGCTTCCGCTTGGCCTTGGCGGGAGCGGCGGTATGGGGCTTGGCTATGGGCGTACAGGAATCAATGATGCCGGCGGCTGTAGCGCTCATCGTTCCGAGCACCGCCGCCCGTCCGCTTATGGATCATTCACCGCGACATATGGCGTGTTGTGGTCCGCCGGTAGCGCCGTCATGGGCTTCCTGTATGACCGCTCCGTGGCCGCTGTCATCGCTTTCTCGGTAGCAGCTCAGTTGGCAGCGATTCCGTTTCTGCTGAAGACGTGGAGCAGCGTAGCGCAGCATAACGTGTGAAATCTGCCGTCAGGTGCAGTTGGACCGATGCGTGCAATTGCAGACGGCAGGAAAATGATTCGAAAACTGAAATCCGGTGAATATCGCCTTTATTCAAGAAAGAGAAATCCCAAAACGGGCAGCCGCCGCAATCTCGGGACATTCAAGACGAGGGAGGCGGCGGAACAGCACGAACGCGAGGTCCAGTTTTTCAAACGGCATTGAAGGGGCACATCGTCTGTATATAGCCTCCCAGGGATGGCGAATAGCAGGCCTGCTGTATCGCTCTTATGATCGTGAAGCGTCCGTCTAAGGCCGGTTCTTTCCGCATCCACCGCACGCGGGAAATCTGCTTGCTCACATTTTGCGCTACTCTGGCTCGTGCGTACTCGCGAAGTTGCAACGGTAGGTGAAGGCTCGGCGCTATGGGTTCGATGAACTGGTTCGCGATTGGTGCGGGTCTGTTGTGTCTCTCGGGCGCCTCCCAAGCGCCGCGCGACCCGCTGCCCGGCTGGCCGCGGCTCATGCTGTGGGCGTGGGAGCGGCCCGAAAATCTGGAGTTTCTCGACCCGCATTCCGCCGGTGTCGCCTACCTCGCGGGAACCATCACCTGGCGCGATGATGGCGTCACCTTTCACCCGCGGTTGCAACCATTGCGCGTGTCCCTTGGCACACGTATTGTGGCCGTAGTGAGACTGGAATCGCGCGGCGAGCTTCCCGCCACTGCGCAAGTTGTCGGTCAAATCTTGCGGGCTGTCTCATCGCCCGCGGGGGAGGCCGTCCAGATCGATTTCGACGCCCGCCAGTCGGAAAGGCAATGGTACGCCGCTCTTCTCCGGGCCGTGCGCGAGCGCCTGCCCGCGCACATCCCGCTCACCATAACGGCTTTAGCATCGTGGTGCCAATCCGATCGGTGGCTGCAAGATCTGCCCGTGCAGGATGCCGTTCCGATGTTGTTCCGAATGGGCTCCAACGAACCGCGCCAAGTCCGCGCGTTCCAAACTCCGCCTTGCGATGGCAGTTGGGGAATCGCCACTGACGAAATGCCCTCTGCACTGCCGCGCGGGCGCCGGATTTTTGTGTTTAGCCCGCGCCCATGGGACGAAGGAAGCTATCGTGCAATGGTGCGTTTGGTCGCGAGGTCGCAATGAACGAGGTTGCAATCAAAATGATCCGATTCCTGGCGCTTGGGCTGTTCACTGTCGCGCTCGCCGGCCCGCCCGAAGCCGAGAGTTGCGGACCGGTCTTCCCCCAAGCGCAATTTCACTTCGTGGCGCAGCCGCCTGAGGCGGAGTTGTTGCGTGGCAATCTCGGCATCATTCGGCCGACTTACTACAGCCGCTACCTTTTTATTGCGTACCGGTATCTCTCCGCTATTCCACTGTCACAGGAAGAAACGGACGCCTTCTCGGAGTCGTCCTCAACAGGTGCGCCGAGCGACGAAAATATGGCTCTTGCGCAGTGGCTGGACGCACGCTCGCAGGTACCTGATATCGACCCTCCCGCAGGAATCGACGTGTTCCGCCGGTACGGCCAGTTCGAGGTATATCGGAATTGCCTCGACGCTGCGTTTACTAAGGCGGCGGCCACGCTCCACGACCGCAAGGGCCAATGGGGAATTGGGGATCCAAAGATACTGGATTGGGTTCGCGGTCAGGATGCCGTTTTCTCGAACTGTTCCGCCGATGGTTCCACGCCCGGCCCGCTGCCCGAGGGTTCCGATCGCTTACTCCGCGCCGATCGCCAGTATCAAATCGCGGCTGCCCGATTTTATGCGCAAGACTATGCCGCCGCGGAGCAAGGCTTCCAAGCCATCGCCAACGACCTTGATTCTCCATGGCACGACGTCGCTCCTTACCTGAGCGCGCGAGCGTTGGTTCGCCATTGGACTATTGGCGGCGATCGCAGCAAATTGGACGAAGCCGAGCAAGTCCTCCGCACCATCCAAGGAAAGTGGCGCGAACCCGCCCAGAAACTGCTGCACCATGTACAGGCCATAGCCGACCCCGCCGGCCGCTGGGTCGAGTTATGTCAGGAACTGATGCAGCCGGACAGCAGCTCCGATTTTGCGCAGAACCTTTCCGATCTGGCTCAGATTCCGCATGAAGGGGCACGGATTTCCGACCAGAATAACGATCTCGCCAACTGGATCCTGGCCTTCCAGCGCCACGACTGGCAATTCGCGCTCGGCCGATGGCGCGCTTCGCACAGCCAACACTGGCTCCTGGCTTCTTTGGCGGCGATTCCTAAAGACAGTCCCGACGCACCCGCTCTCCTAGACCAGGCTCGTGGGGTCCCGGTCACCTCCCCAGCCTGGACTTCCATCGCTTCTTACGCCATTGCCCTCGAAACCGCACGCGCCCAATCCACCGCCGCGCGGCGTTGGGCGGATCAAGCCTTGAGCCGGGCGCAGTCGGCGGACCGTAATGCGTTCCTCGCCGAACGCCTGCGCCTGGCGAACAGTTGGACGGAATTTTTGCGATTCGCACCGCGCCAGCCGGTGGCGTTGACGGTTTACGATACGGACCAGAATCTGGATCAACAATCGACCCTCCCGATGTTCGATAGCGATGTTACGGAGCCGATGAATCAAGAGGTCCCGCTCTCCCGCTGGGTCGACGCCGCCGCCAACCGCCTAGTGCCTGCGAGACTGCAGACGCAAATCGCGCAGGCCGGTTGGGTTCGCGCTGTCATATTGGGACGGGCGAATGAAACCCGGTCGTTCGCCAGTCGTCTGGTTGAATTGAATCCGGACCTGAGTTTGGGAATGACAACTCTGTTGACCGAAACGGATCCCGATCGAGCCCACTTCGCTGCCGTGGTCTTAATCTTGCACAACCCGGGCCTACAGCCAGTTCTGCGGTCCGGACTCGGGAGAGAGACACCGGTCGCCAATCTGGAAAATTTCCGGGACAACTGGTGGAACATCGCACCACCGGAACACCCCCAAACGCAGCCGGTTACACCCGCGGAAACGCATGCGTGGGGCCTACCACCGGGTGACCGCGCCCTCGGCGCCAAGGAATGGGGCAAACTCAAAGACGCCGCGCCCGCTGGTCCCGACTATCTGGCCGCGGAAACCATCCGTTGGGCGCAGGCCCACGCGGACGATCCCCGCATTCCCGAAGCGCTCCATTTATCTGTTCGCGCGATCCGGTTCGGGGCCGGCGGACCTCGCAATCCCGCGGTTTCGAGACAAGCGTTCCGGCTGCTCCACTCCCGGTATCCGAAATCGCCCTGGACCGCCCAGACGCCGTATTGGTATTGAGCCACGCGATCCATCCCGCTAACTCCCTTTCCCTACTCCCGTCCTCTATAACAGGTAAAATAGTATTCGCGGAAGTTCCCACCGTACTGAGACCTTAAATAATGATTGACGCCATCCTGGCCAAGATCTTCGGAACCAAGAACGAGCGCGAGGTCAAGTCGATGCTGCCTAAAGTGGCCGCCATCGGCGATCTCGAACCGGCTATGCGCCAGCTCTCCGATATCGATCTGGCCGCCAAAACCATCGAATTCAAGGAAAAACTCGCCCAGGGCGCCACGCTTGACGACCTCCTCATCGAAGCCTATGCCGTTGTGCGTGAGGCCGGGCGCCGCGTCCTCAACATGCGCCATTTCGACGTCCAGTTGATCGGCGGCATGGTGCTGCACAGCGGCAAAATCTCGGAAATGAAAACCGGTGAAGGAAAGACGCTGGTTGCCACATTGCCGTGCTACTTGAACGCTCTCGAAGGCAAGGGCGTGCACGTGATCACCGTCAACGACTACCTGGCCAAGCGCGACTCCGAATGGATGGGCCGGATTTACCGTTTCCTGGGGCTGCGGGTCGGCGTCATCGTCCACGATCTGGACGACCAGGAACGCAAGGACGCTTACGGCGCCGATATTACTTACGGCACCAACAACGAATTCGGGTTCGATTATCTCCGCGACAACATGAAGTTCCGGCTGGAGGATTGCGTCCAGCGCGAGCATCACTATGCCATCGTCGACGAGGTAGATTCGATCCTGATCGACGAAGCCCGCACACCTCTCATCATTTCCGGCCCCAGCGAGGAATCCACCGACAAATACTACAAGGCCAACCGCATCATCCCCAAGTTGGTGCGCGGCGAAGAGATCGAAGGCAAAGAGCCGGGGCAGAAGTACACCGTCGGCGACTACACGATCGACGAGAAGCACAAGACCGCGGCCCTTACCGAAGAAGGCTTCGATAAAGCCGCCAAGCTGCTCGGCCTCAAGAATATTTACGATCTGGAAACCATCGAGTGGAAGCACCACGTGGAAGCTGCGCTGAAGGCCCACACGGTTTACCAGCGCGATCGCGAATACGTGGTCAAGGATGGAGACGAAGGGCCTGAAGTAGTGATCGTCGATGAATTCACGGGCCGCCTGATGCCCGGGCGCCGGTGGTCGGATGGTCTGCACCAAGCCGTCGAAGCGAAGGAAGGCGTTAAGATTCAGCGAGAGAACCAGACGCTGGCCACCATCACCTTCCAGAATTACTTCCGCATGTACAAGAAGCTGTCCGGCATGACGGGTACAGCGGAAACGGAAGCGGCCGAGTTCCAGAAGATTTATAAGCTCGATGTGGTCGTGATCCCCACCAACCGGCCCATGATCCGGAAGGAGAATCAGGACGTTGTTTACCGCACCGAGGATGAGAAGTTCCGGAACGCTGCTAAGGAGATCAAGGAGTTTAACGCCAAAGGGCAGCCGGTGCTGGTGGGCACCATTTCGGTGGAAAAGTCCGAGCGCCTATCCGGAATCCTGAAGCGCATGGGCGTTAAGCATGAAGTGTTGAACGCCAAGAATCACGAGCGCGAAGCATCCATCGTGGCGCAAGCCGGGCGCAAGAGTACCGTCACTGTTTCGACCAACATGGCCGGCCGCGGTACGGACATCCTGCTTGGCGGCAACCCTGAGTTCATGGCCAAGGACTTCTGCCTGAAGGAGAAATCAGCCGAGCGTCTCAACCCCGAAGACTACAAGTACGTTCCCGATGAGCACTTTTACTACTTCACGCACCACGACCAGTACTACCGCGTGCGCCGCGACCGTTGGGACGAAACCTTCGCGCGTTTCAAAGCGGAGACCGACCAGGAACACGATGAGGTCGTGAACTTGGGTGGCCTGCATATTGTGGCCACCGAGCGGCACGAATCCCGGCGCATCGATAATCAGCTCCGCGGACGCGCCGGCCGCCAGGGCGATCCGGGCAGTTCCCGCTTCTATCTTTCCCTACAGGACGATCTGCTGCGCATCTTCGGTGGCGAGCGCATGCAGAACCTGATGCTGCGCCTGGGCATGGAAGAGGACGTGCCCATCGAATCGAAGCTCATCACCAAACGCATCGCCAAGGCGCAGGAAGCCGTCGAGGCGCAGAACTTCGAATCCCGCAAACATCTGCTCGAATACGACGACGTCAACAACAAGCAGCGCCAAGCCGTATATGGCATGCGCCGCCAGTTGCTCGAAGGCATCGACCAGAAAGAGCGCGTGATGGAGATGGTGCAGGGCATCATCGAGCAGTACGTAGATGAGCGTTGCCCCAATGACAAGCACCCCGACACCTGGGATCTGAATACACTCCGCAACGACATTCTGAGCCAATTCGGGTACAAGGTCGATATCAGCGAGTTTGCCAGCCTGACGCGCGATCAGATTGTCGAGCTGATCATGGAGCACCTGCGGCAGAAGTATCAGGAGAAGGAAGACCTGGTCGGGCCGGACATCATGCGCCATACCGAGCGCATCGTTATGCTGCAGGTCATCGACAATCAGTGGAAAGACCATCTGCTGTCGATGGATGAGTTGAAGCAGGGCATCGGCAACCGCGCCTACGGCCAGAAAGATCCGCTGGTCGAATACAAGAAGGAATCGTACGAACTGTTCACGGCCATGATGGACCGCATTGAAGACGAAACGGTCCGGTACCTGTTCTTCCTGCAAGTGAACACCGGGACGGGTCCGGTTCTTCCGTTCCCCACCGATGAGGACGAAGAGGAGATCGAGGAAGAGCCGCAGAAGCCCGGAGTCAGCGAGCAGCAGCGCCAGGCCGCCAAGCAGACGGTGGAGGATTTCACGCGCAACATCCAGCGCAAGAAGGAAAAGGAACTCGCGGACCTGAACTTCGCGGGCGGCGATGGTTCCACGGCTGCGCGTCCTGTCAACGGCGGCGCCAAAGTCGGGCGGAACGATCCATGTCCGTGCGGTAGCGGCAAGAAATACAAAAAGTGCCACGGAGCGAATTCGTGAAACGGCTTGCCGGCGCGCTATTGCCGCTGTTGGCGCCGATGCTGGCTTCCGCGGCGATCTGGCCCGATGCGATCGGCCCGTTTCACCGGACCAGCGCTGCCCAACCGGTGATTTCGGACCGCGCGCTTTGGGATGAGTTCGGCCTCAAGGAATCGGAAAAAGCAGCCTACTCGGACGGAACAACCAATTTCAGCGCCATTGCTTACCGTCTGCAGGATTCCACAGGCGCGCTGGCTGCTTTCGATTTGCTCCTGCCGCCCGACGGTAAACCGTTGAGCGACGCGGACAGAGCTGTGCAAACGATGAGCGGCCTTCTGCTGCTACGTGGCAATTATGTGCTCGCTTTCGACGGCTATAAACCAGCTCCCGACCAGTTGAAGCCGGTGCTCGATGCTCTCCTCAACGTGGATACCACTCCACTGCCCACACTGCTCGGTTTTTTTCCCACCGAGGGTTTGGTTCCCAATAGCGAGCGCTACATCGTAGGGCCGAATAGTCTGGCCAAATTCGATCCCGGAATCCCGCCTTCCGTGGCCGCCTTTCACCTGGGCGCCGAGGCCCAACTGGGAGTTTTCCACAGCCCCAAGGGCAATCTCACATTAGCGCTTTTTAATTATCCGACCCCTCAAGTGGCGATGCAGAAGGCGGCCGATTTCGAAAAACTGCCCGCGGCAGTGGCGAAACGAGCCGGGCCGCTGGTGGCAGTAATTCTCTCGCCGCCCGATCCGGATGCGGCCGAGCGATTGCTGGCCCAGGTGCGCTACGAGGCCCAGATTACGCTGCACGAGCGCACTCCTACGAACATCCGACAGGTTGGCAGCATGATCATTAACATCTTCATTTTGATCGGTATACTGCTGGTCTTCTGCCTGATCGCGGGTCTGTTTGTGGGTGGTTTTCGAGTGTTTTTGCTGCGCGGCAAACGTGGCGAAAGCCAGGAACCGATGATCCTGCTGCATCTCGAAGAACGCTGATTTTGCTGGATAAACGGCTATTTTCCATTTGCTTAGAGCGAAATCCTCAGCCCCGAAATGGCCCTTTTCGGGCATGAAGCTGTAATCGGCGTGAAATCGGCATGCCCGCAACTCAGCCTGTACGAGGAGCTTACGGTCTGAAAATTTCGCCCTGGATTTTTGCTTGACTTGAGAGCCGCAGGGAAATAAGATCCAACTACAAAGTTTTTGGCGGTTGTGATGCCGTCGAAAATGATTCTCCCATCGAACATCACCCTGGTAGAACAGGGCAAGAATGCTCACCCCTTGGGGTGAGCATTTCTATTTTGTAGTAAATATTGCTGTTACACTCGATTTATGAGCCCCCACGCGCCGCCGAAGTCTGCCCGGGATGTCTCCTGGCGCACACGTCTGGCCTCGCTTCGGAACGTTCGGCCGGTGATGGCGATGATCTGGGAGACCAGTCCGCCGCTGGTTTTGGCCACGGCGTTTTTGCGGCTTTTGAGGGCTTTGTTGCCGGCAGCCACACTCTGGGTCTCCAAGCTCATTCTGGACGCTGTGGTGGGCCGGATTTCGCGCGGGACCGGCAGTCTGGAGGCCATCTGGAAACTGGTAGCCCTGGAATTGGCGCTGGCCGTCGCGAGCGACGTGCTCGGCCGCGCCAACACTCTCTGTGACAGCCTGCTGGGTGACCGCTTTACCAACCGGGTCAGCGTAAAGCTCATGCAGCACGCGAGCCGATTGGACTTGGCATCATTCGAAGACCCGGTTTTCTACGACAAACTGGAGCGCGCCCGCCGGCAAACCACCGGCCGGTTGGGACTTTTGGCTGCCCTGCTGAATGTCTGCCAGGACTTCATCAGCCTGATCTCGCTGTCCGGCCTCCTGATCGTTTTTTCGCCTTGGCTGATGGTGTTGCTCGTGGCCGCCGTGATCCCCGCGTTTCTGGGCGAAACTCATTTCACGACACTGGCTTACTCGGTACTGTACCGCTGGACCCCGCAGCGCCGCATGCTGGATTATCTGCGGCTCCTGGGTGCCAGCGCGGGGAGCGCCAAAGAGGTCAAAATGTTCGGTCTCGGCGATTATCTGGCCGGGCGCTACCATCGCGTTGCCGAAGAGATCGACGCAGAGAACCGCAAATTGGCCATTCGCCGGGCCGTAGCGGGGTCCGCCCTGAACCTGATTTCCACAGGCGGCTATTATGGCGCCTATGTGGTCGTCCTGGTAAGAACGCTCGCCGGCGGCATTTCGATTGGCACTTTCACCCTGCTCACAGGGGCGTTCTCGCGGTCGCGCGGCTACATCGAAAGGATTTTATCGAGCTTCACGGATATATCGGATCAAGCGATGTTCTTGAAGGACCTGTTCGATTTTTTCGAAATGGAGCCTACCATCCGCTCGCTGCCGGCTGCGATTCCCGCGCCGCGGCCCATCCGCACCGGTTTTGAGTTCCGCGACGTGGCCTTCGCGTATCCCGGTTCGGATCGCCTGGTGGTGCGCCACATCAACTTCCGGCTGGACGCCGGCGAAAAGTTGGCGCTGATCGGCGAAAACGGTGCCGGCAAAACTACCCTGGTGAAGCTGCTGGCGCGGCTCTATGACCCCACCGAAGGCCAGATTCTGCTGGATGGCATCGATTTGCGCGAATACGACGTGGAAGACCTCCGGCACGAAATCGGGGTGATTTTCCAGGATTATCTCCGCTATGACATGCTGATCCGCGAGAATATCGGCTTCGGCAAGCTGGAAGCGCTCACCGACGCCGAGCGGGTGGCAATGGCCGCGCATAAGAGCCTTGCCAAGGGGGTAATCGATCGCCTGCCGAACCGCTACGATCAGATGGTGGGCCGCCGTTTCGAAGGCGGCGTGGACCTTTCCGGCGGCGAATGGCAGAAGCTCGCGCTGGCCCGCGCCTACATGCGCGACGCCCAACTGCTCATCTTAGACGAACCCACCGCTACACTGGACGCGCGCGCTGAGTACGAGGTGTTCCAGCGCTTTTCAGACCTGACGCGCGGTCGCATGGCTGTGCTGATTTCCCACAGGTTTTCCACAGTGCGGATGGCCGACCGCATTCTAGTGCTGGCCGATGGCAGCATTCAAGAGCAGGGGACGCACCAGCATCTGGTAGCGTTAGGAGGACGCTATGCCGAATTGTTCGAGTTGCAAGCCGCGGGGTATCGTTAAAAGAAGCTCTCAGCAACCAGCGATCAGCTCTCAGCCAAAACTGGCCCGGCTTCAAGCTGAACGCTAATTGCTGACTGCTGAAAGCTACTAATGACTGATCACAAGCTGCAAATCATTCCGCTCGGCGGTCTCGGCGAGTTCGGCATGAACATGACCGCCATCCGCTATGCCGACGACATTCTCGTGGTGGATTCCGGGATGATGTTTCCCGATGCGGAACTCCTGGGCGTCGACTTGGTGATGCCCGACCTCACCTTCCTCAAAGAGAACGAGGCCTTCATCCGCGCGCTGATCCTCACCCACGGACATGAAGACCACATCGGCGCGGTGCCGTATTTCCTAAGCGAGATCGATGTGCCCGTCTACGGGACCGATTTCACGCTCGCCCTGGTGGATCGCCGGCTGGAAGAGTACGAGCTGGAGGAAGAGCCGCGTTTTATTCGCGTCAAACCCAAGCAGATCGTGGATATCGGCCCGTTCAAGGTTGAGTTCATTCACGTGACGCATTCGATCGTGAGCGCAGTGGCCTTGGCCATTACCACGCCGCTCGGCGTCATCATCCACACCGGGGATTTCAAAGTCGACCCCACACCGACAGATAACGAGCTCTTCGATCTGCACACGCTGGCCGATTACGGCAAGCGCGGCGTTCTTCTGCTGCTTTCCGATTCCACTAACGCCGACCGGCCCGGGTACACGGAATCGGAGCGTGCGGTTAAGCCGCGCATGGAAGAGGTGTTCAGCCGGTCGGAACGGCGCGTCGTGGTCTCCTGCTTTAGCTCCTCCATCCATCGAATTCAACTCGTGCTCGATCTGGCGCAGGAATATAACCGCCGGGTCGCGGTCTTTGGCCGCAGCATGACGACCGTCACCGAGATCGCGCATTCGCTCGGCCTGCTGGAAATACCGGACGGAATTCTGTTGCGGCCGCAGGACGCCATGGACCTGCCGCCCGACAAAGTCGCCATCCTGATTTCCGGTACGCAGGGCGAGCCCATGTCGGCGCTGGCGCGCGTGGCGGTGGACAACCACAAACACGTCTCGGTGGAAGCGGGCGATACCGTGGTGCTGAGCTCGCGAATTATTCCGGGCAACGAGAAGGCCATCTTCCGCATGATTGACCACATGTCGCGCCGCGGCGCGGACGTCATGTACGGCACCATGAACCCGCCGCTGCACGTTTCCGGTCATGCCAGCGTGGAAGAAATGAAGCTGATTCTGAACCTGGTGCGGCCTCGCTATTTCATGCCGATCCACGGCGAGTTTCGCCAGCTTTCCAAGCACGCGCGCCTCGCTGAGCACCTGCGCTTCGCCGGCCTGGAAGAGAGCTTCGTTATGGAATCGGGCGACATCCTGGAGATTGACCACCATGGCGCGCGCAAAGCCGGCAAAGTGCAGGTGGGCCGCGTCTGTATCGACTCCGGGTCGGTAGATGATGTCGTGCAGGAGGTTGTGATCCGCGACCGCCGCCACCTTTCCGAGGACGGCATCGTGCTGCCGATCATCGCCATCAATCGCCATACGGGGCGCATCGAAAACCTGCCGGAAATCGTGAGCCGCGGCTTCGCGCTGGCCGAAGACGGCTCTGCGTTCATGCAATCGGCGCGGCAAATCGTAGCCAAGACGCTCGAAAGCTCCAACAAAGAAGAGAAAACCGACTGGGGCGTCATGAAAGAAAAGATCCGGGCGGACCTGAAGCGGTTCATCGTAAAGGAAACGGCGCGGCGGCCTCTAATCATGCCGGTGATATTGGAAATCTAGACTGGATGTGCGGCAGCCAATCTTGGCTGCGGGCCTGCTTCCCTGCGGTCCAGCCCGGAAAGGCGTCCCGGGGGAACCAGGGCCGGATTGCCCAGACCACGATGCGCCTCCTGGCTCGTCTACTGGAGCTTGGCGTATTCGGCCTTGGCTTGCTTGAGAATCGGAATATTCGGGTCAGCGTCCGCCCAAAGTGTCAGAAAGTCCCGGTAGGCGGATGCGGCTTCTTGTTTGTCGCCAGCCAAATCCAACGCCCGCGCCAATTGGCGGCGGGCTGCGGCTTCGACCGGGTCGCCGGCCGCCAAACCAGGGTGCCCTAACAGCCGTCCGAACTCAACCGCAGCTTCCCGCGCCCGGTGCATCGACAGGTAGGCCAGCCCGCGAACATACAGTGAATACATGCTGCCGTAAAAATGAACGAACGAGAGCGGAGGAACCCCGAATTCGTATTGCCGGTTCGCCTCCAGCAGGTCGATGGCTTTACGCGGGTCGTTTTTGTCCAAGGCCGCCAGGGCCCGCAGCGTCGGAACGTATGTCGCCTGAACGTGAGTATCTTCCGGGTATTGTTTGTCGAGCTTGTCCGCGATGGCTTCGGCCTGCACCGGCTCGCCCGCCAACCCCAGAGCAAGTCCAGCGGCGTACGCTACTTCGCGCCCTTCAAAGGTTCTGAGGGCGGTTTCGGCTGTCACTCGCGCCGCAGCTTTGCTTTCGTAAAGCGCATTCCACACGGCAGGCGTCGCTTGGAAAACCGCAGCTTGCTCCCGTAGGCCGGCGCGAAGCGCTCTCTCCACGCCGCTGCGCGAGTGCACATCCGCCTCGTTCAGGTGGCCATCGCGTGCCGCGGCAAGGGCCTGAACTTGGTCCAGACTCATTTCGCTGTCATGATTTCCCCGGCTCTCCGCCAAGATTCCCTCCATGGCCGCCTTGTCCCGTTTCAGCAATGCCAAGCGGTACCGGCGGCCCATTGAGTCTGGCGCGGTCGCGTGATGCGCGGCGGCTACGGCGAATGCTTTTTCCGCTTCTTCAAATCGCCCCATATGATAAAGTGCGGCTGCCTCGTTGAGGTATCCATACAACTGGCCCGGGTCGAGTTCCACGGACTTCGCCGACGTCTGAAGGGCTTCTTCGAATCGTCCCGTCCCGTTTGCCGCGTACCCTCCAGAGAGGCTGAATGCCTTGGGGTCGCGCGGATAAGTTTGCCTCCACAGCGAAATGGATTGCCACGCCTTCTCGAGATTCCCCGTAACGTTGCGATGGTAAGAGTACTCGATGTTGAACTTCTCCGGTCCACTGGCGCGCTCCCTCGCCTGATAGGCCCGAATGGCGCTCTGCCGCGAAAGGGCGGCCTCGCCGCTGTATTGAATTGCGAGCAAGCTCCACGCCGCTGCGAACTGCGGATCCAGTTCCGTGGCGCGCTGGAGGTGAGCAGCCTGTGCTTCACCGCTTTCCTTGGTTGCCGCACTATATGCTTTCAATGCTTCGAGTGACGAAGTGGTTCCCTCCTCCAAGGGAACGTTGTGCTCGCGAATCGCCGCCAGGGATTCGCCGGCACGGGCGCGAAACTTGCTTGCCATCCCGCTTAACGTACTCAGAACCTGCTCCTTGCCCGACGCCTCGGCCTGCTGGTTGTCCAGGGATTCGCCGCCGGCACAGCCTTCCGCGCGCAAACTCATCACATAGTGGCTGCCGAGGCTCGCGATTCCGCCCGTAAGCACGGCTCTTGCGCCCAAGCGTTCGCAGACCTCTCGCGCCGCCTCGCCGGTCAGGGCGGACCCGGCCGGCTTCCCCATCAGTTTGAGTGTGGCGCGGATCTTCTGATCGGGAACGAGGCTCAGGTAAGGAGATTGCTGCAACTGGACGGTCAGACCTTGCCGGAGGGTGTCGTCGAACACCGGATCGCCGGCTTTGTTTTCGAAATCGGCGAGAACAATCGTGTCCTTGTCAGTGAGTTTCGGCGCGCGGTGGAGATAGAAGTACCCACCCAGCGCAACGACCAGCGTGGCCAAAGCGGCTGAAGCGGTGACTCTCCAATGGGAGGCCGGCCGATTGAGCGCCCGCAGCGCGTGCTCCAGTTCGGCAACCGATTGGAAACGGCGATCCGAATCCTGTTCGAGGCAACGGTTGACGATTTTTTCAAGACTTCGCGAAGGAACGCGTGGCCCGGAGCCGGGACGCACCCCGGTCGACATTTCATACAGAACGCACCCCAGCGAATAGGTATCCGAGCGCGCATCGGCCGGTTTGCCTTCCCTTTGTTCTGGCGCCATGTAACCCGGGGTACCCATTACCGCCAGCGGTCCTGTGAGGGTTTCATCCTGCTCCGCCTTCGCGAGTCCGAAGTCCAGCACCTTCACTCCCGAGTTCACCAGCATGATATTGGCGGGTTTCAGATCGCGATGGACGATCCCCTTCGCATGCGCCGCGGCCAGCGCGCCCGCGATTTGTTCCCCGAATCGCAGGGCCTGTTCCGTCGAAAGCATGCCGCGCTTCAACCGTTGCGCCAGCGTTTCGCCTTCGAGGAACTCCATTACCAGGTAGTCGGGCCCGACATCGTGGAGCGTACAATATGGGGGTGATTCAGTGCCGCGATCGCGCGTGCTTCCCGCTCGAACCGATCGCTGAATCTCGCATGCGACACTTTGACTGCGACCGTGCGCCGCAGTCGTATGTCTACTGCGCGAAACACTTCGCCCATGCCGCCTTCGCCGAGTTTGGACTCAATGCGGTAAGGGCCCAGGCAGGCGCCGGCGGCCAACGCCGTCACGGTCGCCTCCGCCGGTTCCGTTCTGGCCTGCACGGCAGGCCGCGCCATAAAGCCACTATCTGTCTGCGCCAGTAGTTCCTCGATTTGGCGGCGCACTTCTGGATTTGCTTGGTCGAGCAGAGCCTCGCGCTCCGCAGCAGGCCTCTCTCGGGCCGCATGGTATAGCTCTTCGATTTGCCGGAAGCGCTCAGGAGTCATGCAGGTTGCCGTGGCGCGCAGCTCAATTCGCGCTGTAACCAGGCCTTGGCGAGATCCCAATCGCGCCTGACAGTGCGCTGCGAAATATTCAGAGCGGCGACAATTTCCTCCTCGGTGAGCCCGCCGAAATAGCGCAACTCCACCACCTTTGCCTGGCGCGGCGCTACTTGAGAGAACGCTGTCAAAGCCTCATCCAGGGCGAGGACGGTACGATCTGGCGATGGTGACAAAACAATGGATTCATTCAGATTTACTTTTTCCGGTACCCCGTCGCGCCTGCGCGAGCCCCGAGCGCGTGCGGCATCTACCAGGATGCGACGCATCATCTGCGCGGCGATGGCAAAAAACTGGGCGCGCTCCCGCCAATCAATGTTAGCCACATCGACCAGGCGGAGATAAACCTCGTTGACTAGGGCCGTAGCCTGCAGCGTATTGCCCTGGCCTTCGTTTTTCATGTAACGGCGGGCCATGAGGCGCAGCTCGGGGTAAACGCGTTCTGCCAGCCGGTCCAGGGCGGCTCCGTCACCCTTGCCCCAGGCCTTTAACAGCAACGTGATTCCGTAGGTGTTGCAGAAAGTATACAGGAGCATGGCCGCTTTTGGGTGCCAGTTGCCGCCTGTACCGCCGAAGGGGAACAAAAGGTCGTAACGATCTCCTCCCCGCCTGGAGGCAGTTTTATGAAACGAGTCGGAACACTAACTTCAACCGTGGCGCTGATGCTCAATCTCGGCGCCGCTAGTCTGCATGCACAAAATTTGCCGGTATCGTTGGCGTTCTCGGGCACTTCTGTGCCTAGTACGATCAACATCCTGGCCGGCGCACCTTCGGGCGAATACAATCTCGCCGGGACCGGGGCGCTAGGCTCATTCACGCTCACAACCCTGGAGGCCAGTTCCCAACCGCCCGGCACTTGCCCGGCCACCGCTCACCCGTATTCTGGCGCGGGTGTATTTCGTTTCCAAGACGGAAGCCTGCTCATGGTCACTATCACTCAGGGCAGCGACTGCCTGCAGTTCACTCCCACCGGCCCGGTCGCCCACTGTACCAGGACGTTCCAGATTACTGGCGGGACCGGACGTTTCAAGAATGCGTCCGGCGGCACAATCGCTCTGGCAGAAACGGTGATGGCGGTGTTGTTCGACGCCTCAGGCAATCCGAGCTTCTTCGCTGCTTCAGGGGTAATGACGGGAACCGTCTCCGGAGTGAGCATGGATGCGCAAGACGTGCAGCCGTAGGAACTATCCGGCGGTGGGCATGCGCGTTCGGAAGATGGTAATACCTGCCGGATAGCTCGTAGCGGTTGCTCTGAGCCGCAGTTGCATCCGGGAACAATAAAACCCCGACCCTCTATGGCTCAGGCGAGGTGGGGCAGGCATTCAGCCTGCCCCGGCTTTTTTCCGCAACACTCCTGGAACGCCCGATAGCCGCGGGCCGGCCTCGAGTCTGCCGCTCGCCTTCCGGGCCGCCCGGCTCTTTGGTATGCGCATCGAGGAGATTTTTCAGGACCAGGACGGAGCGCCGCAGAACCGGGAGAACTGACCAGGAATCGACTACGGCTGCTTGCCCCGCAATACGGTTCCGTCCAAGCCTCTGGTACTTGAGTTGCTAGAGGAGAGGCGAGCCCCGTCGCTCGTCCTATGCCGCTCTCCGAAGAGACCATTCCCAATGACGCCGCTGCATCTTCTGCCGAACAGCTCCTCGATCAGCTCGCCGATTTCGAGCCCACCACATTTCCGGTTCTGAGCATCTACCTCAATATGCAACCCGACCAGCACGGGCGGACTCCGGACCTGAAGCCCTACCTGGAGCGCGAGTTCAAGTCGCTGGCGCGCACTTGGAATCCGGGTACTCCTGAGCGAGAGAGCTTCGATCGCGATACCGAGCGCATCACGGAGTTTATTGAGGAGCGAGTCGATCATTCGACCAATGGACTGGCAGTGTTTGCTTGTTCCGCGAAGGACTTCTTCGAAGTAATGCAAATGAGCGCGGCGATTCCGGAGCACCGGATTTACGTCTACAACCAACCGCACATTTACCAGTTGGCACTTCTAGACGATCAATACCCGCGATATGCCGCCGTCCTCACGGATGCGAACCGGGCGCGCATTTTCGTGTTCGGATTCGGCCGGAAGCTGGATACCACAAACGTCAAAGGCAAGAAGATGCACCGCGTGAAAGTGGGCGGCTGGTCGCAGGCGCGATATCAGCGCCGCGTCGAAAACGCACAGCAGCAACACGCGAAAGAGGTAGCCGAACACTTGGCGCAGATCGTTCGGGAGGATCGGGTAGCGCAAATCGTGGTCATCGGCGACTCGGAGACCGTTCCCCTCCTGATGGAGGCGCTACCGCAGGACGTACGGGATCTGGTGGTAGAGGGGCCGAAGATCGCGCGCGACGCATCCGAGCAGGAAATCTTTGACGCGACGATGGAGAAGATCAAAGAAGAATCGGCAAAATCCGACGCCGGCAAAGTAGAACGGTTATTGGAAACGTATCGCGCGCGAGGTCTCGCCGTGGTCGGTCCGGAGGCCACACTGGAAGCCTTGGCCAACGGACAAGTGGACGAATTGCTCCTGAGCAGCGTCTTGGAAAAGACGAACGAGGAGCCAGTGGCAGTGGAAGCAGTAATAGCTCCCGAGATTCCGGATTCGACCGGCGGCACGGAAAGCGATGAACCGCGGGAGGTGTCGTTGCCGGACTTGCTCGTAACCAAAGGGAAGCAGACCGCAGCCGATATTACCTTCATCGAAGATTCCGCCTTGCTGGAGTCGGTCGGCGGTGTAGGAGCTTTTCTGCGGTGGCGAAGTTCGTAACAGAAAACGCGCGGCCGCGGGTGATGCTGGAGGTTTGAGGAGGCCCTAAAATAGGCCGAGCAGGTCTCCAGAGCCGCAGCCGCCTCGCATAATGCAGACTCCAAATCGGTCATGGGGAGCTACGCAGGCGCCCCAGGGCGGCAAACATGGAACGGACGCCTGTTTTTTCGGGATCTGGATCGCGAAGGATTTCTTCTTTGGGTATCCAACTCAGAAGGAATCCGAGATCGGCAATCAGCCGTGCCGGATCGCGTTCGGCGGCGGCTTCTGTTTGTTCCCATTCGTGGAAGCGCTGCCAACGCAGGTTATGGTCTTCTGTCTCTTGGCGCAGACTCAACCTCTTCATCGTAACTCTCAGTACATACCCAGCAACTCGGGTGCCTGCCCCCGCCAGCGGTTCGTCTCTACCGATAGCTTCCGGCCGTCGCTTCGGACCGTAATTAACCCATCCTCGTCTGTACGGAAAATGGCCGCATGGTGCTCGTGCAGCCGCTCGATCACCTCGCGATTCGGATGCCCGTAGCTGTTGTCCAACCCCACGGAGATGATCGCAAAAGCGGGCTGCACGGCATCCAAAAAAGCCTCGGTCGATGATGTCTTGCTGCCATGATGTGCCACCTTCAGCACGTCAGCGCGGCCGAGTTCGTTGTCGTCCAGCATGCGGTTCTCAATGAGGCGCTCCACGTCGCCGCTTAGGAGGAATGTGTGCCGTCCATAGCGCAGCCGCAGCACCAGCGAATCGTTATTTTTTGGCGTATCCACGGGAACATAATCGGGCGGTGGAGCCAGAGCCTCTATTTCCGCTGCACCCAATATCAGATGTTGTCCGGAGGCGAACTGCACGATCTTTACATGGTTTTGCGCGGCCTTCTCGCATAGAAGACGCCATGAAGGCGAATCTGGTGTCGCTCCGGTCCACAGTTCCCGGGGGTGAAAATCTGCCACGAGGGCCGGCAGCCCGCCAATGTGATCCTCATGGCCGTGCGAGAGCACCACCACGTCCACAGTCCGAATTGAGCGGCTCCACAGGTAAGGTGCGACGACATCCTCGCCGATGTCAAGTTGCGAGCGTGTCTGATGGCCAAAGGCCGGAATGCCGCCACCATCGACCAACATGCGCTGCCCACCCGGCAGGCTCACCAGGAGACTATCCCCCTGGCCCACGTCAATCGTGGTTAGCTCCAGTTGGCCCGCGCGGGTATCTGCGGCAAACGGGTGCCACACGAGCAGGCCGAGCAAGCAGGCCGTCACCGCGACGGCTGCCGCGCGCCACCAACGCCGCGTTAGTGCCGTCGCAATCACCGCCGCAGTCAGAGCCGCCGCCAGCCACAGCGGCGGAGTCGGAATGCGCCAGTTCGGCTCGATCGAGGCGTGCCATTCCACCACGGCTCGGGAGAGATGCAGCAGCCATCCGCCCAGCAACGCCATCCAGTGCCAGCCCGTGAACATACCGGCGAATCCCACCGGCAGCGCCACTCCCATCAGCGGAACCACGATCGCGTTGGCTGTGAGCCCCGACAACCCCACGCGGTGGAAGTACACTACCATGGGCAGAGCCAAGCCTGCCTGGGCGACCGCCGAAGTGACCGTGATGTCGTACAGGAAAAACAGAATATGCGCCGGGACAGTCACCGCCAGCCTCGCCGCGCGCGCCGGAAATCGCATGCTCAAACGCAGAGTTTCGACTAGCAGGCGCATTTCTACCCGAAACTGTGCCGCACGCGGCTCCAGGTGAATGTCGCGCGTAGCCGCCCCGAGGTCTGCCAAGCCCTGCCTCAGAGGGCCCGAAGTTGCCCGGATGAGCGGCGCCGCGAAGGCGCCCAGAAATCCAACCGCTAGAAAGGTCAGTTGAAAGCTGGCATCGAACAGTTGCTCCGGGTCGAGCGCCAAAAACCCCAATGCTACGGCCGCCAGCAGATTGATGGCGCGCCGCCGCCGGTAGAAATAGCCGCAAATCATGACGAGCGTAAGTCCTGCCGAAGACCGGATACAGGGCGCCTGCCAGCCGGCCACCAGCGCGTACAGCCACGCTGCCAGCACGGTTGCCAGCAAGGCCACACTCTCCGGGACAAAGCAGATGCGCAGCAGAAACAGAAAGAACGCCGCCAGGATCGCCACGTGCGTCCCGGAAATGACGATCACATGGAAGGTTCCGGTATTTCGGTATACCTCCGCCCACACCCGCTGCAATTGAAAATTCTGTCCGATTAGAAGTGCCTGCATCATTCCGGTCTGGTACACATCGTTGCCATAGAGCCGTGCGAGACGGTCGACCGCGCCCTGCCGCAGATCCATCACGGCTCTTTGGAACATCGAGCCGCACCGTCCGGGCAGCACATGTACTGTCCCCGCCGCGCCGGATACGGTCCAATAGATCTCCTGCCGCGCCAGGTAGCGGGCGTAATCGAACGCGCCCGGATTGCCGAAATTGTGCGGCTTGCGTACGCGCGCGTCCAGTTCGATCCTCTGGCCGTAGTGGAGTGTAGGCAGTGTTTCCTTCTCGCGCGTGTAGAGGGTCACTTGCGCGCGCGTGCGCGGCTCCAGTTCCAGCAGAAACCGCTCGCGCTCGCCGGAAATCGCCGGAGGCTCCACGACGCAGCCACCCAGGATGACAACTTCGCGGCCAACGACGTCCAGTTCGGGGGCGGGGCCGGGTGCATGTGCCAAGTCGAGCAACACCCCTGCGCAGAAAAATCCGAGGCATGTGCAGACGCCCGCCAGTATGCGTGCCTTCCGCCACAGCGCCACGATCCCCAGGAACAGAAATGCACCGATTTCAGCGGTAAGTTCGGTCTTCGAGAACGGTACGTATCGGGAAACCAGGACTCCCGCGGCAATAGCAGCCAGGGGCCCTACCAGCGGGTCCTTCACCGGAAGCCCGATTGTAGCAACCGGCGCCGATTCTGGCGGCTAACCGTGCCCGGATTCCGGAGTCTAACCTACAGCCGGATGGAATTCGCCGATCAGGCGGTGGTCGAGCAGGCGCGCTCGGGCGACGCAGACGCCTTTCGTGTGTTGGTCGAACGCCATAGCCGTTCCCTGTTTCGTCTGGCTTTTCGTATGACCGGAAACGAGACCGATGCCGAGGATGTGGTGCAGGAGACTTTCCTGCGCGCCTATCGCCAGCTCGCCAAGTTTGATGCGCGCGCCAGCTTCGGCACCTGGCTCTATCGTATTGCGGCTAATTACGCGTTGGATCTGGTCCGGTCCCGGAATCGCCGGGGCGAGCATCGGCCCTCAGTCGACGAGGAGGCGGGCGACCCGTTGCTTTCATTGCCGTCCGCCGAGCCCGCACCCGACCGGTTGGCATTAAGTGGCGAGGTGCGCCGGCGCCTCGCGGTAGCCATGGAAGATTTGAGTGCGTCCGAACGTACCGCCTTCGTCCTGCGCCACTTCGAAGGAATGTGTATTGAAGAAGTGAGCCGCGCTTTGGGCTGCCAGCCGGGCGCGGCCAAACATAGTGTTTTTCGCGCGGTGCAAAAGCTGCGCCGCGCCCTGGAACCTTTGGTCGATACAGCCAAATGACCCACTTGAGCGAAGAGGAATTGATCCTGCATTACTACGGCGAAGCCGAGGACCCGGCCCCCGTGGATCGGCACCTGGGCGAATGTGCCGAGTGCCGTGCTTTTTACGGCTCGCTGAAACGCGTATTGAACGTGGTCGAAGCCGTTCCTGTCCCCGAGCGGGGCCCCGCATACGGAGCCGAGGTCTGGGAGCGTCTCAACCCGTACCTGCCTGTCCGCCACCGGTTCCAATGGCTCGCCGCCCCGTGGCGTTGGGCGGCGGCCGGTGTCGCATTGTCGGGTTTGCTAATCGCTGCTTTCCTGGCCGGTCGGTCTTACCCCACCCAGTCCCGTACCCCGATGCCGATAGCTGCCAATCCCCAGGTTCAGGAACGCATTTTGAAGCTGGCTGTCGGCGATTACCTGGAACGTTCCCAAATCGTTTTGATGGAACTAGCCAATGCCCGGGCCGATGGCGCTCTGGATATTTCGGCCGAGCAGGACCGGGCCGAGGCGTTGCTGGGCGAAAATCGCTTGTACCGCCAGACCGCCATGCACACCGGCGATGCCATCATGGCGGGAGTGCTCGAAGAACTCGAACGCGTGCTCCTGGAGATCGAGCATGCCCCTTCGCGCCTGGCGCCCGCTCAACTAGACGATTTGCAGCAGCGGCTCCGTAATGACGGCATTCTGTTTCGCATTCGCGTCCTGGGTTCCACTGTCCGGAACCAGGGAGAACACAAACTTTGAGGAAAATCACCATGATTCGCAATCGAATCCTTACGACCATTTGCTGTTTCGCGCCATTGACCTTGGCCGCGCAAGCGCCGCCCAGTCCGCCCGCGCCGCCTGCCTTTCAGACTCCTCCGGCCCCGCCGGCCCGGGCGATTCAAAGGCCGCAGCGTCCGCAACCTCCGCAACCTCCGGAGCCGTTCCTCGATTTAGCTCTTCCGGATTGGGACGCCAATATAGCCGAATTGAACGCCCAAATGGCACAACTGGACGCCCAAATCGGGCAATATGCCGCTCAGGTGGCGCAGGAGGCTACCGCCGACGTGCTCAGCGGCAAATACACGGATCTGCACCCCAAAATGCTGGAGCTGAACGCGAAGCTGCAGCCATTCGCGTTGTTCCAGAGGCGGGGCGCGTCCAGCGCCGACCGACTCTATGAGCGCGGCCAGAGCGCGCTGGATCGCAGCCAATGGAACGACGCTCTGGCCGCGTTCACGGAAGCCGCCAACCTCGGGGGCACGCGTGCGGATGGCGCTCTTTACTGGAAAGCGTATTGTTTGAATAAGCTCGGGCGTCGCGACGAAGCCCAGGCGGCCATAGCCGATCTGCGCAAAACCTACGCCTCCAGCCGTTGGCTCGACGATGCCAATGCCCTGGAGATGGAAATCAAGCAGGCTTCCGGGCAGAACGTCTCTCCTGAAAACCAGCCGGACGAGGAGCTTAAGTTAATGGCCCTCAATGCGCTCGTGAATTCCGATCCCGATCGTGCGGTCCCGCTGCTGGAAAATCTTCTAAAAAGCTCGCAATCCCTGCGGCTAAAAGAACGGGCTTTGTTCGTCCTAGCCCAGAGCAATACTCCGCGTGCTCAGCAGCTCTTGGAGCAGATCGCCAAGGGCGGAGGCAACCCGGATCTTCAGTTGAAAGCCATTCAATATCTCGGGACCGTCGGACGCCGTCAAGGCGGGGGCCAAGCGCTCTACGATATCTATACTGCGAGTACCGACGATAACGTCCGCCGCGCCACCTTGCGCGCCATGCTCACGGCGAACGATACCGACCACCTGGTCCAAGCGGCGAAGAGCGAAAAATCGCCCGAGCTGAAGGCCGAAGCCATTCGATATCTGGCCGGGAAACCGGAAACCGGCGATGGCTTGGTGGCACTGTATAGCACGGAACAGGATCAGCAAGTCAAACGCGCCATCGTCGATACCCTCCAGGGACAGCGCAATGTCAAAGCCTTGGTGGACCTGGCACGCAAAGAGCGCGATCCCGAAATGAAGCGTCAGCTCGTTCAGCGGATCTCGACCGTGCATTCGAAAGATGCTACCGATTACCTGATGGAGTTGTTGAAGTGAAGCCGATCATTTGCTCGCTCGCACTGTCGGTATGTATGGCCGCACAGCCCAAGCTGTTGATCAATGCTCAGGTCGATACTCGATCGGCTTCGTCGGGGCTGGAAGGAGTTTTTCGTCCTCTGCTGAGCGCTCAGCCGCAACCGGCTTGGATTGCATATGAAGTCCCTTCGGTTCGCAGCTACAACTTGGGATGTGAGTACGTCAGCCCGAACGGGCGCAATGTTCCGGGCGTGGTTCACCTGGAACCGCCCGATCATGCAATTGTGCTGTTCCGGGTGGAAGCCGGGTCGGTGGATCGCATCCGCGTTCTCTCGCCCGATTGCGAAATCGATGCCGGCGGCGTCCCGTTCCACTGGGTAACCGACGCGCGTCCCGCCGAGAGCGTGGCTTTGCTCGGCACATTTGATCGCGATCAGGTCTTAACTGCGATCGCAATGCACGCCGATTCTGCCGCCGATGCTGCTTTGGAGCGGATGGTGGCTACCGGCCAACCCGACAATGTTCGCCGTCGCGCGGCCTACTGGCTAGGCGCGGCCCGTGGGCGTCGCGGCTTCGACGTAGCTCGCAACCTGGTCGAGCGCGACCCCAGCGAGGCCGTGCGGCAGCGCGCCGTTGATGGCATCGCGGCCTCCAAGGAGCCCGAAGCCCTCGACGTCCTGATTGCCATCGCCCGCAAGGAGAACGACACGCGCGTGCGCCGCCAGGCGGTCAATGCAATTTCCCGCTCGCGCGATCCACGCGCCCAAGCCTTCCTGGAGGATGTGCTCAAGCACTGAGCCGCGGCTCGCTCGATCGCATCTTCCGGGCGATCAGGAATGCCAGTTCCAGAGATTGCTCGTAGTTCAGCCGGGGATCCACTTCCGATTCGTAGGCGCGCGCCAGGTCTTCTTCACTCTGGCCGCGCGCCCCGCCCACACACTCCGTGACGTCTTCTCCCGTTAATTCGACGTGCACGCCACCCAACTGCTGGCCCATCATCCGGTGAATGTCGAAGGCCTGTTCCACTTCGCTGTAGATATCGGCGAAGTGCCGGGTTTTCACGCCGCTCGCGGTAGTGCGAGTATTGCCGTGCATCGGATCGCACACCCACAGCACCGCTCCACCCTCACTGCGTACGTGCTCGATCAGCCGCGGAAGCGCCTCTCCAATGCGCTTGACTCCCAATCGGTGAATGAATGTAAGCCGGCCCGGCGTTCGCTGTGGATTAAGCGCATCCAGCCATCGCGCCACTTGCTCGCGCATGGTGTCGGCGCCGATCTTGATCCCGATCGGATTCCGGATGCCGCGCAGATACTCCACGTGCGCCCCGCCTGGGTCGTTCGTGCGCACGCCGGCCCAGGGGAAATGCGTGGTCAGGTTGAACCAGCCCTCCTGCCGCGGCACGCATCGCGTTTGCGCCTCCTCGTACGCCAGGTGCAGCGCCTCGTGCGCGGTGAAGAAGTCGATCCGGTCGGTCTCACCCGCGCGCACTCCAAGTACGTTCTCCATGAAACGCAACGATTCGCCGATGGTCTCCACCATCTGGTGATACTCGTCGGCAAGCGGCGAATGTTGCACCCAGTCGAGGTCGAAGTACTCCGGGTGATGCAGGTCAGCGAACCCGCCCTTTACCAGGGAGCGGATGAAGTTCAGGGTCAGAGCAGCTCGCTCGTGGCCACGGAGGAGCAGTGCCGGATCGGGGGTCCGGGCTTCCGCTGTGAACTCCGGCCGGTTCACGTTGTCGCCGCGGTAGGAAGGCAGATCAGTATTCCCGCGGCGCTCGCGGTCGGCAGATCGCGGTTTGGCGTACTGGCCCGCGAATCGGCCAATACGAATTACCGGCTTCTGCGCCCCCACCACCAGCACCAGGCTCATCTGCAGCAGCACCTTCAATGTGTTGGTAATGCGCCCCGGAGTGCAATACGCGAACCGCTCCGCGCAATCGCCGGCTTGCAGCACGAACCGGCGCCCCGCTGCGGCTTCCGCGAGTTGCTCGCGGAGCAGTCGCACCTCCCAACTGGTCACCAGCGGCGGCAGTTGCCGCAGTTCAGTCAAAACACACTGCAATTCGGCCGGGTCGGGATATTCCGGCTGTTGCAAGGCCGGACGGCCGCGCCAGGAATCCGGCTGCCAAGTCACCGCATCAGGTTAGCACGGGCACCATAGACCTCACCGCCCCGTGCTATTCATCAACTATGCGCGATTTTCAAGGCCTGTCCGAGCGAGAGATCCTGGCGTTGGCCATCTCGCTCGAAGAAGAGGACGAACGGATCTACGCCGACTTCGCTGAAGGGCTCCGCCAGGATTTCCCTGGCTCCGCGGCCGTCTTCGAAGGCATGCGCGACGAAGAGTCGAGTCACCGCCGGCGACTGGTGGAACTGTACCGTGAGAAATTCGGGGATCACATCCCGCTCATCCGCCGCCAGGATGTCCGCGGCTTCGTTCACCGGCGCCCGGTCTGGCTGGTCCAGCCGCTAAATCTGGATACGGTGCGTAGCCAGGCTGCAGCCATGGAGGTCGAAGTCCGTCACTTCTATGAACGCTCCGCGGCCCGCGCCCAGGACGCTCGTGTGCGCCAACTGCTCGATGATTTGGCCCTGGAAGAACGCACCCACGAATACCGCGCCGAGGAGTTGGGAGAGGAGATGCTGCCGGGCGATGTGAAGAAGAAAGAAGAAGAGGCCAACCGGCGGCTGTTCGTGCTGCAAATCGTGCAACCCGGTCTCGCCGGCCTCATGGACGGCTCTGTCTCCACGCTGGCCCCGGTCTTCGCCGCCGCCTTGGCGACTCACAAACCGTGGGACGCGTTTCTGGTGGGTATCGCAGCATCGATTGGTGCCGGCATCAGTATGGGTTTCGCCGAAGCGCTCTCTGATGATGGCAGCCTTACCGGCCGCGGCCACCCATGGGTACGGGGCCTGATTTGCGGGCTGATGACTACCGTCGGCGGCCTCGGCCACACGCTCCCGTTCTTAATCCCGAGCTTTACCGCTGCGATGACAGCCGCGGTGGCGGTCGTGGTTTTGGAATTGGCGGCCATTACCTGGGTCCGCCACCGCTACATGGAGACGCCACCCCTCGCCGCGGCGCTGCAAGTCGGTTTGGGGGGAGCGCTGGTCTTCGTAACGGGCGTGCTGATCGGGAGTTCGTAACGAGCTGGCGGTTACAATTTGGAATAGCTATGGATCCCGTCGGCGTGGCTTTTTTTTTGCGCTTGGCCGAAACAATTGCAAATTCGGATAAACTCGCCTACCCGCTTGCGGAGCTGAACGACTTGCTTGGGAGCGCTTCCGCGGAACAGATCGGGAGTTTGCCCCGACCGGAGATTACCGACCCATACCGGGCCAACTACGTAGCCGCGATGGTGGAACTGGCATCTCACCGAGCAGGTGTGATCCCTCCTGCATGGACATCCGATGTGCCGCCATTATCCTTCCCCGTGTTCGCAGATCCTTCTCTGAACCTGCGGGCGCATCTCTTAACCGCCCCCCACCCTTTCGGCGCCGGAACATCTTCATTGACTCCAGCGTCGGGGACCGCGTCTGATGCTCACCGCCGGCGGATTCGCGAACTTCTGAAAATCCTCAACTCTCAACTGGAGCACGACGGCATACGAGGGGAAATCTCTCTGGCCGGCGGAGCGGTGATGTGTCTCGTCTTCCATGCTCGCGAGGCCACCAAGGACATTGATGCCCTACTGGTCCCGTCAGGCGAAATCCGGCGTGCGGCAGAGGCTGTAGCGGTGCGGGAGGCCTCCCCCGCACTTGGCTGGACGATGCCGTAAAAGGGTTCTTTAGCGAAACTGGCCGCTTCGAAGTGTACCTGGAATTTAGCCATTAGCGAGGTTTCGTTCCTCAACCCGAGTACTTGCTGGCGATGTAGTGCTTGGCCATGCGGCTGGGGGAAGAATTTCAAGACCGCGACGACGTAGCAACTCTCATTAAGGCAGTGGGACTGGAGCGGCTGAAAGATACCGAAGAGGTGCTTGCACGCTACTATCCGCTCGGCCGATATCCGGTCAAATCGCGCTATGTTCTGGAAGATCTGCTGGGGGGCCAGTGGAGATCCGGCCGAGCAGTAAATTGCCCGCCGAGCCTGTTATCCTGAAAGTACCGCCGCCTGCGAGGCGGCGGTTCCGTGAGTATCCCTTGAAAGTCGGTTTCGTCAGCCTCGGCTGTCCCAAAAATCTGGTCGATAGCGAAGTCATGATGGGCCAACTTGTGGCTAAAGGCCACGAGTTGACGCCTCATCCGGATCAGGCTGAAGTGTTGGTGGTCAACACCTGCAGCTTCATCGATCCCGCGAAGAAAGAGTCGATCGACACCATCCTGGAAATGGCCGAGTACAAAAAAGTCGGCCGAGCCAAAAAACTGATCGTCGCGGGATGCCTGGTGGAACGCTACCGCGGCGATATTCGCCAGGAAATGCCGGAAGTCGATGCGCTGGTCGGCACGAATGAACTTGAGAAGATCGTGGCATTGTGCGAGGGGCAAGAGGCGACCTCGAATCCGCTCGAGCCGTATCTCTACCACGATTTGACGCCGCGCGTGCTCTCTACTCCGCGCCACTATGCGTACATCAAGATCGCCGAGGGTTGCGATCATCCGTGTACGTTTTGCGTCATCCCGCAATATCGCGGCGCCTTTCGCAGCCGGCGATTCGAATCGGTAATCTCGGAGGCCACCCGCCTCTTCCAGCAGGGTGTCCGTGAAATCAACTTGATCGGACAGGACACCACCTGCTATGGCGAGGACTTGGGCCTGCGCGACGGCCTGGCAAACCTGCTCGAACGCCTTGCCGGGATCGAGACGCCACGCGAAAAGTGGATACGCTTCCTCTATGCTTATCCCAACAAGATTACCCATAAGTTGCTCGACACGATCGCCGCGCACCCCTCACTCGTGAAGTACATCGACATGCCGCTGCAGCACGCCAGCGCGCGCGTTCTCAAGCGCATGAAACGCGGCGGTTCGGGCGATATTTTCCTGAAGCTGCTGGAACGTATCCGGCGCACGGTCCCGGGCGTGGCGATCCGCACCAGCTTCATAACTGGTTTTCCCGGGGAGACGGCCGAAGACTTCGAAGAGCTCTGCCAGTTTGTGCAAGCCGCGCAGTTCGAAAACCTTGGTGTCTTCACGTACTCCGACGAAGATACGAGTTCCAGCTACGCACTCGACGGCAAAGTGGATGGCCGCACCAAGGAAAACCGCAAGCGCCACCTCATGGCGATTCAACGCAAGATCTCGCGGGCCTCGAACCGGCGGCGGGTCGGCCAGGAAGTGCCCGTTCTAGTGGAGGGTCCTTCGCCGGAGACTGACCTTCTTTGGCAGGCGCGTCTTCCGGTGCAGGCACCGGGAATCGACGGTGTCTCCTTGATCAACGATTTCGAAGGAACCGAGCCGAGAGCCGGAGAAATCCGCCGCCTGCGCATTACCGAAGCGCACGATTACGACCTGGTCGGCACATTGCTCGCTGCCACGGAACCGGCGGCCGCCTTCGCCCCGCCGCTAGTGAACATCTCGCTGGTACCGGCATGATCCGCTGTCCCATCTGCAAGAAAGAGGTGGAGCTTGCCAGCCCCGAGTTCCCATTCTGCAGCGAGCGGTGCCGCATCATCGACCTTGGTAACTGGGCGGCGGAGAAGTACGTAGTTTCTTCGCCCGCCAAACCGCAACGGCCCGATGACGACCCCGACCAGGAATAGGTTCGCCGCCCTGCTCGCCACCTCGTTTGGCTGCGGCTATTCGCCTGTGGCTCCCGGGACGGCCGGATCGCTGGCGGGGGTCGCGACTGGCGCTCTGCTGCACGAATTTGCAGGATTCTCCGGCTGGCCCTTTCTCGTGCTGGCCGCCGCCGGTTCCGTCCCGGGCATTTGGGCGGCCACTGAGACCGCGCGGCGCCTCAAACAGAAAGACCCAGGGGTGGTGGTGATCGATGAAGTCGTCGGCCAGTGGGTTGCGCTGGCCGGCGCACACTCGCTGAACTGGAAGAGCTATCTGGCCGCGTTTGCTCTGTTCCGGCTGTTCGATATCTGGAAACCGCCTCCTGTACGGCAGTTGGAGGCCCTTCCGGAGGGCATTGGTATTGTCGCAGACGACCTGATGGCCGGTGTCTATGCCGCACTTGTATTATTCGCCGCCCAATGGTTCAATCTTTATTGAAATGGCTCTCCGGAAATCGAACGACTCCCGGCCCCAAATTTCTACCGTTACACCGACCGCCGCGATTGCCGGAGGCGAACTACAGATCCGGGGCAAAGGATTTGTGAAGTCCGAGCGGCCGCGCGTTACGATCGGCGATGTTGCCGCTCCTGTGATCATCGGTTCCGATTCGTTTATCATTGCGCGAGTGCCCGAAGGAGCCACCGCCGGGGAACTGATCATCGAAAACGGCGAGCAATCCAGCGAATCGTGGGCCTGCGATGTGGGTGTCCTGATTGCCGATAGCCTGCACCCGGTAGCCAATCCGGCCATTGACTCGTTTGGCAATATCTACACGACCTTCAGCGGATCTCGCGGCCAGAAAGTGCCGGTGGCGGTTTATAAGATCGACCTCAACTTTGTGATGAAGCCGTTTATCAACGAGTTGATGAACGCCACGGGGCTGGCTTTCGACGAACAGGGCATGCTCTACGTGTCCAGCCGGTATGAGGGTTTCGTGTACCAGGTGACGCCCAATGGGAATGTCTCCACTTTCGTCGAAGGGATGGGCGTGGCTACGGGCTTGGCCTTCGACAGCCTGCACAACCTGTACGTCGGCGACCGCAGCGGCACGATTTTCAAAATCAGCCCCAACCGGCAGATCTTTGTGTTCGCCACGTTGGAACCCTCGCTGGCGGCGTACCATCTGGCGTTCGGTCCCGATGATTATCTTTACGTGAGCGGCCCGACTACTTCGAGCTTCGATTCGATCTACCGTATTTCGCGCGATGGGGAAGTCGAGGCGTTCTACCGCGGCCTGGGACGCCCACAGGGGATGGCTTTCGATGACCAAGGGCGGTTATATGTGGCTGCTTCCATTGCCGGCCGCAAGGGCGTGGTGCGGATTTATCCGGATAAACGCGCCGATCTGTTCGTATCCGGCCCTGGGATCGTGGGCCTGGCGTTTACTCCATCGCGTGCGCTGGCGATCGCCACGACCAACGCGGTCTATCGTGTGGATGTCGGCATCAAGGGCCGCCCCCTGGCCGGATGAACGCCGAAATCGTGGCAGTCGGCTCGGAGATGTTGACCCCCGACCGCGTCGATACGAACTCTCTTTTCCTTACGGGCGAGCTGAATAACCTCGGTGTCGAAGTTGTCTGCAAATACGTGATCGGCGATCACGTAGAGCGGCTGGCTATGGCGGTGCGCCTGGCTATGTCGCGTTCTGAAATCGTGATCCTGTCGGGCGGCCTCGGCCCCACGGAAGACGACTTGACCCGCGATGCCGTGGCGCAGGCGCTGGACCGCAAGCTCATCTATCACCCCGATATTGCTGACTCTCTGGAGCAGCGCTTTGCCCGGCTGAAGCGCAAGATGGCCGAAGTGAATAAGCGGCAAGCGTTCATCATCGAGGGCGCGGATATTCTGCCGAACGATCGGGGCACAGCGCCCGGCCAGTGGGTGGAAGAATCAGGATCCGTGGTGATGCTGCTGCCCGGCCCGCCGCATGAGTTGAAGGCCATGTTCCAGCGCCAATGCCTGCCGCGTCTGGCGCGTATCGTGCCACGACAGGTGATTCGAACCGTTTTTCTGCGAGTGGCGGGAATGGGGGAATCGGATCTCGACCAGCTCATCGCCCCGGTCTACAAGAAGTACGAAAACCCCGCTACTACGATTCTGGCGGCGGCGGGCGATATCCAAATTCATTTGCGGGCGCGGTGCGGCACAGAATCGGAGGCCGAAGCGCTGCTGGCCGAAGTCGCCGGACCGATTGAATTGTTGCTCGGCGATCGCATCTATTCGCGAAATGGCGATTCGATTGAGGCGGTAGCCGGGGAGTTGCTCCGCAAGAGCCAAGCCACGATCGCAGTGGCGGAAAGCTGCACTGGCGGTCTGCTGGGCGAGCGGCTTACCTCTCTTGCAGGCAGCTCCGAGTATTTCATAGGCGGGTTCATCACCTATAGCAATGATATGAAGGTTGAACTGCTGGGAGTGCCGCCGGAAATTCTGGCGCAACACGGCGCCGTTAGCAAAGAAGCTGCCGAAGCCATGGCCGTTGGGGCGCGTCGCAGGACAAACTCGACGTACGCGCTCTCGGTTACGGGGATCGCCGGTCCAGACGGCGGCAGCGACGCGAAGCCCGTTGGCCTGACCTATATTGGGCTTGCTGATGCCGAAGGTGTGCACGTCCTGCAACGGCAGTTCATTGGTGATCGCGCGCGCATCCGCAGCTTCGCTTCGCAAATGGCCCTGGATTTCTTGCGCCGGAGGCTGACCGGTCGGGTATAAGAGTTTCGTCGACCTTAACATTCCTTACCTACAATTTACGGCGCTCTGGCGCCGGTTGCGCTAAGATCGTTGCCATGCCGGGGAAGTTCTCCCTGTTGGTTCTGTCGGTAAGCGCATTCGCTTGGGCACAGGATGGCGCGTCCCTCGATGGAACTGTCATCAACAGTGTTACCCATGCCGGGATTGGCGGCGTCGATGTCCGGGTTTTTTCGAAAGACTCCACGCGTTACCAAACCACTACCGATGCCGCCGGCGCATTCCACATCAGTGGAATGAAAGAGGGCGACTATTCGTCGAGCCTGGAAAAACAGGGCTTTGTTGTGCCGAATGCATTCGAATTCGGGCCGCGCCCCACTTTTCACGTCAGTGCCGGCAAGGATGCGACGCGACTGGATGTGCAGATGGCGCCCTTGGCCAAACTAAGCGGGCGCGTCCTGGATTCGGAGGGGAAGCCGGCGGCTAAGGTGGAGGTCAGCGCCCAAGGCAATCTCGCGGACACCGATGACAACGGCCGCTTTACCTTCGAGGAATTGAAACCCGGATCTTACACTCTCCTGGCCAGGCCGCCGGAAACCGACCCGAAAATCGAGGTGGACGGCGAGCGCCTGGCCGTCCTTCCGACGTATTTCCCATCGGCAGTGGATGCCAGCCAAGCGGAGGCCATTCGCGTGTCTGCCGGGGATCAGCTTTCCGGTTTCGAGGTCCGATTGCGGAAATTGACGGTCTACCGCGTGCGCGGCGTGGTGGTCGACGAAATGGGCAAACCCGTCCCTCAAGCGACTGTGCATCTGACCGCGTCCAATGGACTCGGCGGCTTCGGGATTAGCACGTCGGCCAATGGCGTGCGGCAGTACAGGTTGGATATGCGCGGTTCAGGAGGACCTCCGATTGCGGAAGTCCCCCTAACCGCCAAGGACGGCAGTTTCGAATTCGCCGCGGTCCGTCCGGGCGAATGGCGCATCGATGCTGTCATCGAGGCAGATTGGGATAAGACTCGAAATCTTCCGAATCGGCTGCAAGGCGCCGGCGCCGTGGTGGTGGAGCACAAGGATATTGACGGCCTGCAGATCCAGCTCTCGAAGCCATTCCAACTGACTGCTGAAGTCGAAGGAGATGGCTTAGCTTTGCCTCCCGGCATGCCCACCACCGCTCTGCTCGCTCTTACGCCGGCCGATGGACAACCACTGGCGGTGATCCCTCCCGGGAAGGACGGTATCAGCGTATACCCCGGGCACTACCGGGTGGGAACCTGGACGCCGGGGTATTACCCCGTTTCGGCGACCCTGGGCGGACGCGATGTGCTGGGCCAGGTTGTCGATCTGCAGCCCTCCTCAGCGCCCCTGCACGTGGGTTTCAAGCGCAGCACCAGCCGCATTCGAGGAACCGTGGAAAACGGCGCGGGTGCGAGCGTTCTGATCTGGCCCCAACAGACCGAGGAACTCACCACGGTTACACAGGTGCCCTGCGGCCCCAACGGTGCTTTCGAGAGCGGCGGCCTCCTGCCCGGTGACTACTACATCGCCGCTTTCGACCACGTGGCTGCCACCCAGCTTGCCGGCAACTCTACCATTCTGTCAAGCTTCATCCCGAAGGCCGTCGGTGTCAGGGTTGAAGAAGGCGCTACCTCCGCCGTGCAACTTGCCGTGAATCCGTGGCCCGAATAGCCCGGCCCTCACTTTTTGCAGATCACAGTGAGGAATCGGCCGTCCGAACTTCCATATTCCGCCGTGATCTCCAATCCCCCCTGCTCCTCCACCAGCCAGCGGAAAGATTCGGGCGTGTAAGTGTATTGGAAATTCAGCCCGATGGTTTCTCCACGTTCCAGCGCCACCTCTTCACCGCCGACGGTAGCGGAGAGGTCTCGCGCGGCGCGAAAACCGCGCGTGATCAGGTGCAGGCCAGCGTGGCGTTCGTCGCGCTTGTGGTCGAACCGGATCTCGCCGTCATCGCCGCCAATACCCACACTCCCCAGCAGAGCCGAAATGAAGTTGCGGGCAGCCGGGTTGTCGCGCCGCGCCATGGTGGCTTCTTCGTCGTATAGTTCGCCATCTAGGATTAGACGGTCGCCATTGCGCAGGCACTGGGCGAGGTATCGCACTTGCGCCAGCGGATCGAAGGCCCCCATGGTATTGCCGGACATGATGAAAATGCGTGGCGGTTCGGCGGCATCGGCTGCGTAGACCAGGTGGACCGGGCTGGAAATATCGGCCTTGATGCCCACCGTTTCGATATCCTCGTCATCGGCGCCGGCGCAAGCTATTTCCAGCATTACCTGGCTCGCATCGACGGGAAAATACAGGCACTCGCAGCCGGCCTCTTTCAGCGCATTCATGAGCATGCGGTCGCGCGCGCCATTTCCTGAGCCGAAGCTGATCACGGGGATACGCCCTGCAAAGTGCTGCGCGAGTTTGGGCGCATCGGCCGCGATGGCTGCCCACGTTTCCAGGAGTCCGCCGTATAAGGTGGTTTCTTCGCTCAAAACCGTCCAAGCGTGTGCCGAACGGGGCGACCAGAAGAAGAACTTCTCGGGCAGATCGCGCGCCTCCATGGCTTCTGCGAATTCCTGCGCGATATCGGCTTCCGTCAGGACCACTTCCACTTTCATAGCCGCTAGATCCCCATAACCTGAATGCCCGCATCCACGAAAAGGACGTTGCCCGTGACGCCCCGCCCCAAATGGCTGGCCAGGAATACGGCGGTATCCGCCACTTCGGCGGGATCGGTATTGCGGCGTAGCGGGGCGCGCTTGGGGACGGCATCCAAGATCGTGGAAAAATCCTTGATACCGCGCGCCGAAGCGGTCTTCACGGGCCCGGCGGAAATCGCGTTTACGCGGATGTTCCGCGGTCCCAGGTCGCTCGCGAGATAGCGCATGGCTGCTTCCAGCGATGCTTTGGCCACACCCATCACATTGTAGTTCGGCAACACCCGCGTGGACCCCAAATACGTAAGCGTGGTCAGCGAACCTCCCTCGCTCATCAGCGATGCGGTAGCCCGCGCGACGGCCACGAGCGAGTATGCACTCACGTCCTGCGCCAGCAGGAAGCCGGCCCGGCTGGTCTCGACAAACGGCCGCATCAGGTCCTCGCGATTTGCGAACGCCAGGCTGTGCACTATCGCGTGGAGGGGCCGTCCTAACCCGCTGAGACTTTGTGTTAGCGCGGCGAGCTCCTCTTCCTTAGTGACATCGCAGGGCAGCACTGCGGCCACATCCCAGCCTTTTGAGAGGTCCAGGATCGACTCTTTTTGGCGCTCGCCCAGATAGCCGAGCGCGAGCGTAGCTCCTTCGCGCGCAAATGCCTCCCCGATCGCGTAAGCCAGACTCCACTTATTCGCAATCCCCAGCACGAGGGCCAGTTTGCCCTCCAACAGTTTGGACATGAGTAACCTACAGTGTAGCGTGTAGACTGGTTTCTGAGCCGCGACCACCCGTAGCGGTCTGACCAACTTGGATCTCACCACCCCACTTACTTACGTCAAAGGCGTAGGTCCCGCGCGCGCCGCCATGCTGGAGGCCAAGGGCCTCTCGACCGTCGAGGATCTACTAGCGTACGTGCCGTTCCGTTACGAGGATCGCAGCAACCTGAAGACCATCGCCCAACTGGCTCCCGGCGAAATGGCGACCGTGATTGTCGAAGTCCGCTCCGCCAAACTCTCGGGCTTCAAACGGCGTAACCTCGGCCTGTTCGAGGCGCGGTTTAGCGATGCTTCGCGCGCCGTTCTCGTCGGCAAATGGTTCCACGGTGGGTATCTCTCGAATGTGCTTTCCGAGGGCATGCGGCTTTCCGTGTTCGGTAAGGTCGAATTCGACAGCTACACCGGCGATCTCAACATGCTGCATCCGGAGTTTGAAATCCTTTCCGGCGACGATGAGGATGGCGAAGCCGCGCTGCACACCGGCCGCGTCGTGCCCATTTATGAGGCGGTTTCCAAGATAACGACTCGCGTGTTGCGCTCCCTGGTGCACCGCGTGCTGCAGTCGCTACATCCCCCGGAGGATCACCTTCCGCTTCACATCCGGCAGCACCTCAAACTGCCGGACCGGTGGACGGCCATTCGCCAGACCCATTTTCCAGCGCCGGAAGCCGACCTTCGCTTGCTGAACCAGTTCCGCTCTCCGGAACAGTTCCGGCTGATTTTTGAAGAGTTCTTCTGGCTCGAATGCGGCATCACGCTAAAGCGCCGCAATGCCCGCACGCTGCCGGGTATTGCATTCGAGCTTACGGATCGCGTGCGCGAGCAAGTGAAAGCGATGCTGCCCTTCAAACCCACGGGGGCGCAGAAGCGGGTTATCAAGGAGATCGCGGATGACATGAAGACTCCGCGCCCTATGAACCGGCTGCTGCAAGGGGATGTGGGCAGCGGCAAAACAATCGTCGCCGCGGAAGCCGCGGTGATTGCGATCGAGAATGGCTATCAGGTGGCAGTGCTTGCCCCCACCGAGATCCTGGCCGTGCAGCACGGCCTCTACTTCAAACAAATCCTGTCCAAGCTGGGATATATAACGGTTCTGTTGACCGGTTCGTTTACCAGCCGCGAAAAAGGACAGCTCAAGAAATTGGTTGCCGAAGGGCTGGCGCACGTGGCGATTGGCACGCACGCGTTACTGGAAAAAGACGTAGAGTTCAAGAGATTGGGGCTGGCGATCATCGACGAGCAGCACCGCTTTGGCGTGCTCCAACGGCTGGGCTTGGTCCAAAAGGGCATCCACCCCGACGTCCTGGTGATGACCGCGACCCCGATACCCCGTACCTTGGCGATGACGCTTTATGGCGATCTGGATGTCTCGGTGATCGATGAACTGCCCCCCGGCCGCAAGCCCATCATCACCAAACACGCGACCGCCGACCGCGTGGAGCAGGTCTATAGTTTCCTAAAGCGCCAGGTTGACGAGGGCCGGCAGGCTTATGTGGTCTACCCCGTAATTGAAGAATCCGAGACACAGGCGATGAAAGCGGCGCAGCAGATGTACGAACACCTGGGGCGCGAGGTCTTCCCGCAGGTTTCCGTGGGACTCATGCACGGCCGCCTGGGCGCGAACGAAAAAGAAGCGGTGATGCAGCGCTTCAAAGATGGTGAAATCAAGATCCTAGTCTCAACCACTGTCATCGAGGTAGGTGTAGACGTGCCTAATGCCAGTGTGATGGTGATTGAGCAAGCCGAGCGGTTCGGCCTGGCGCAACTACATCAACTGCGCGGGCGCGTAGGCCGGGGCGCCGCGCAGAGCTATTGCATCCTGGTCACGGAGAAAATGAACGATGCCGCCCGCGAACGCATCCGCACCTTGGTGGAATCCACGGATGGTTTCTACATTTCCGAAATGGACCTCAAGTTGCGCGGCCCGGGGGAGTTCTTCGGGACGAAGCAATCGGGGTTGCCCTCATTGCGCGTGGCCAACATTCTGCGGGATACCGAGATCCTCGAGATCGCCCGGCGTGAAGCACAGTCCTTTGTGGAGCGCCCACCCGCTCCTGAGGAGTTGGACCGCGCGATCGCGTATATACGGGACCACTGGCAGAGACGCTACGGTTTGGTGACGGTGGGGTGAAGTACGTCTTTCAGCCCGCACCGCTGCGCACCTTTGATTAGGCGCCGGTCGAAAGAAATGAATGCAGTGCCGGCCGGTCGGCTGCAAAGGTGCAGTGCATCGGCAAAGTCAATTCCGTCGTCCGTGAGAGCCAGGGCTGCGGCAACTGCTGGGGCATCCTCCACCACCACGTTTTCAAGTCCGAGCAGTTCCACAAAAGCGGCACGAATCGATTCTGGATCCATATCGTAACCACCTAGCACCCAGTGAGTTTCCAAAAGCACCGTTTTGGCTATCCACACACCACCGCTCGCGAAAACAGAACAGGCTACTTCTGCTTGGTTTGGGTCATCCCCTTTGAGGAACCGAACCAAGATATTAGTATCGACCGCGTTCATGCCGACGGCGGACCTCGTGCGTGATGGCCTCGTCCATCTCAGCGATAGATTTGCGCTTCTCGGGGCCAGCCAGGCAGCCATAAACGTCCTCGACCCGCGTTTTCGGAAAGTACCGGGACGGGCGCAGCAGCACTCCATCGGCCGTCTCTTCGACCGTGAACTCCGTTCCGGGGCCCCACTTGTGCGATTCCCGAATTGCCTTCGGAAGGATAATCTGGCCCTTGGTCGAAAGCCGTGTGGTTTCCATGGGTAAGACTCCGGTAAGATTATCGCATATGCGCGTGATTGCCGGCGCGTTCCGCTCGCGACGTCTGAAGAGCCTTTCCGGGGCAGCCACGCGCCCCACGCCCGATCGCCTGCGAGAAACCCTATTCGACATTCTGGCGCCGCGCATCGAAGGCGCCACCTTTCTGGATGCTTATGCCGGCACCGGCGCCGTTGGGATTGAAGCGCTCAGCCGTGGGGCGCGGCACACGTACTTCCTGGAACGCAATCGAGCTGCGCTCGACGTGATCCGTGCAAACCTGGCGTCCTTGGGGCTCGAGGCGCGAGCCACTGTGGTCACTGGCCCTGTGCTGCTCACACTGCCTCGGCACCAGGCCGAAATCGTCTTCCTCGATCCGCCTTATAATCTCGAGCGCGAATACACTGCAGCACTGGATGCTCTTGCCGAAGCCGAACCGGCGCTCGTCATCATCCAGCATTCGGTGCGGCTCGCCTTGCCCGATGCACATTCCCGTTTACTGCGGACACGAACGGTGCGGCAAGGAGACAACGCTCTGACCTTTTACGAGTGAGTCTCTCTAACGTCCGCCCGGCCCCCGAGCCGGACCTTCCAGCTTCTGCAGATCCTGGTTGTTTTCCTGGCAAATGTATTCCAGCAACTCCGTGTTCGGCATGATGCGCGCGCGCCCTGCCGTGGTGAAAGGTTTGGAATACGCGCCCGGATCGTCGATCGTGACTTCAATCGTCATGTTGCCGGCGTCGAGCCGGCGATATCGCTCGATCGTGTGCAGCTTTTCCGTGTGCGGGTGGCCGACGTAATCGAACCAGAACTTATCGTTGAAGCCAACCGTATCGACCACCAGCGTGTCTCCTTCCCAATGCCCGATGGAATGGCCGTACCAGGTGGGGTCGGGATCCTCGGGATGCTTCGCATTCATGAAGATCTGCCGGTAACTGTGGATGTTGCCCTCGAAGAGGATGAAGTAATGCGTTGGTGTCTGCACGATCCGCCACGGATACGGGGAGCCGCGGGGAATGCCGGCAGGCAAGCAGTTCGCCTCCGGATCTTCCTTGGACTGGCGCTTCTTGACAAGCTGTTCCGCCCAGGGCAGCATGACCACTTGTTCGCCCGGCTTCAGTCCCTTGGAAATATCCGAGTCATTGCCGCCGCTGCCGAGCCAGACACCGGAAAGATCGGGCGTTCCGTCGGCGAGTTTCGGCGCCGGACCGGTGGGCGCCGGCGGCACGTTGCGATACAGCCCGGCACCGCGGCCCTGCGCCAGCGCTGTCCCCGCGAGTAGTAGAACGGCGGCGGCGCTAAGAAGAATCAGTTTCCTCATGCTATTTGCCCGGCTCATCTGCGTACAAGAAATTCAGCTTATGGCCGTCCGGAAACGTAATCACTTCGGCCGTGCCGACGCTCGAATTATCCTTGGCCTGGGAGCCTTTCACCGAAACCGTATCGCCCTCCTTGACCGAGTTGCGATGCCATCCGTTGCGAATGAGGACGTTGGGGCTGGCCAGTTCGAGGTTCCAGTTCACCACCTTGCCGCTGCTGTCTTTCACGTCCAGGTAAAAGTGGGCGTGCGGATTGGTCCATTCCACTTTCGTGACCACGCCGGTAATATCGAACTTCTTATTGGAATCGAACTCGGCCGCGCCGGAATGATGCGCAAATATTGCCGGAGCTGAAAGCATCATGGCGGCGGCCGCAAGGACAGCGCCTCGCTTGAGATTCATTCGTATTCCCTCCCTCAGAAAGCAGGCTAATCGATCGTACCTGCCACGGAACAGTAGTGTCAATTCAGTGCGCCGCGTGCTCGCTCGAATTGGTCGCCGCGCCACCATCGGGCCGTATAAACAATGATTGCCGCGCCCAGCCAGCCTGCGGCGTACATGGGCTGCGCGCCCCAGCGGACTACCGCGGAGTGCATCAGACCTAACCACGAGAACACCGCTGCGATCGCGCACCAGAGTGCCGCACGTCCGAAGTGGCGGTCGATCCCTTCACTCACGATCGCCGCGACCACCAGCACCAGAAACAGGAATCCGTTCCCCAGCCCCTGGACCGAGGACCAGTAGATCGAGCTATTCAGCCCGCGTTGCACCGTGGGATTCGCGGCCGATAACTGGAGCGCGGGTAAGGCGGAATTGATGGCGGTTGCCACCACAGCTCCGGCGGGTAGCAGGAACCCAAGCAGGACTGCGGCGTGGTACTTGCGATCCACACGGTTCAGCGTGGCGATTCCAACTCCGACCGAAACGTAGGCCACCATGGCCGCCAGAATCGACCACGGGAATAACTGTGCGACAAAGATCGCAAGCCCGCTGGTAAGCACCAGGAGAACGCTGACCGGAGTCCACAGCGCGAAACCGAGGCGCGCGCCCATCGATTTATAAGAAGGATGCATGGCGTACACCACCGGACAGACCACGCTGCCGGCGAGGGCGGCCACAATCGTGCCCATGCCGTCGCAAGCCACCACCGCGCGCGCGTCGTAATTGTCGCCCGCGGCGGCGGCGCCTTCGGTAGAAGCGATATCCTGCAGCACCTCGTAACTGGCCAGTGGGGCGATCACGGACATGTACGGCAACACAGCCAGCAAAGATTGCCACGGTTCGATCCACCCCCAGGGAGGTCCAGGAGAGAGCGCCTGCCATGCAGGATGCACGTAGCCGATAGCCAATCCCAGGCCCAGCGGCACCATCCAGGCGACCAGGAATGGCGGCAGATGCCACCGGGTAATGGGCACGCGCGCCAGAACGCTGATGAGCACAATCGCCAACGCGACCATGCCGATGAGCGGCTGATCGAAGACGCGCTGCAGTAGCACCATCGCCAGATAGGCATACATCGCGGCGCCAAATACCGTCATGGATGCGGCCACCGGGATGTAGCGCCGGATCACTCCCGCGAACGGCGCTGCTATGAATTTGATAATGCCGGTCCAGAGCACCGCTGCCGAACCCATTTGCCACGCCCGCATGGCGTCGTGCGTCGCCAGCCAGACTGGCAGCATGATGCCCAATGTGTACGACAAAATGGCCGGCACGTTATTCCCGTAAACATGGGCGGTGACGTCCTGCCGCTTCTCCCTCCGCGCTAACCTTACGCCTAACGCAAGAAAACCGAGCGATCCAGCCAGATACCCCAGCGCGTAGCCGGGCAGCAGGTGCGACACCGTGAACTCGCGGGAAATCCCGGCGGGCGCCAGCAGGAACACCGGGATGATCACCTGCGCGAGGTTGAATCCTACGTTGGCGATGGTGGCATCCAGATCGCCGCGTTCGAGCCGCCACCAGCGCGGGCTCATATTTTGAATGACTCCAGGGTTTCGGGGGCGAAGAGTTCGCGCGGCGTCAGCAGGCGTTTCGAAAGCCCTTGTTCGTGGTGGTAACGCAGGAACGTAGATAAGGTCGGCAGATTCGGCTCCAGGCCGTAAGCCCAAAAATCCGGCCCCATGATGCGGCGGGTTTGCTCTACGTGCTCATGCAGCCACGGCAGCATGAACTTGAGACAAGCCGTTTCCTGCAGGTCCTGATAGACTTCGCGCTGCGCCTGCAGGAACGCCTTGTACAGCGAGCGCGCCACCCAGGGATGCTGTTCGTACAGTTTGCGCCGGATGACCACGGTGTGCATGATCGGAAAGATGCGGGTCTTCCGGTAGTACTCGCGCTCCACCGTGTAATAGTCTTCGAACAATCGCTGGACCGACCCTTCCCCATTGCGGTAAGTCGATGGCGCCCGCGCCGTGTAGAGCGCGTCGATTTCTCCGGATTCGAGCGCCTTCGAGAGGGTTTGCGTTTCGCCGACGGGCTGCACACGGATTTCCGGCGGGAGCGACAGCGGGATCTTTTCGGGACGGCCGGGTTCTTCTTCGCCGCCGGTGAAGTAGGCAACGCTGGTCACGGGAACTTGATACTCATCGCTCAGGATCCCGCGGATCCACACCGGCGCGGTCATCTGGTATTCGGGGCTGCCTACGCGCTTGCCGATGAGGTCCTTCGGCTCGCGGATGCCGCTCGCGCGGTTCACGTAGATGCAGGAGTGCCGGAAATAGCGGGAAGGAAAAACGGGGATCGCGATGAACGGCTGGTCCTCCCGGAACACCGATACGGTATACGACGAGAGCGACATTTCGGCGGCATCGAATTCGTGATACCGCAGCATGCGGAAAAAAGTCTCTTCGACGGGCAGGTTGAGGTAGGTCAGGTCGATGCCGTCGATCGGGATGCGGCCTTCCAGCAGCGACCGCGTGCGGTCGTAATCCCAGCACGCGAAGGTGAGCGGCAGTTTTGCCATAAGGGTTGGGGAACCTGGAAGGATATCAGAAAACCAGGTGGCCTTCGGCGATCAGATTCTCGAGAGCGGCGATGTCGCGGTGGAAAATGCGGTCGCCCGTGAGGGGAGGGGAGACGGAGCGGATGCGCTCGCGCGCCGATTCGAGAGTGGGGCTGGTGCGCAGGGGAGCCAACAAGTCCAAGGCGCGCGCGGCAGCCATCGCTTCGATGGCGAGCACGGCCCGCGTGTTGCGCACTACGCGCTGGAGCTTCACGGCGGAGGTCATGCCCATGCTGACGAAGTCTTCTTTGTTGCCGCTGGTGGTGATGGAGCCTGTGGAGGCGGGGTGGGCGAGAACGCGGTTTTCGGCGACCAGCGCTGCGGCCGTGACCTGGGTCATCATCAAGCCGGATTCGAGGCCCGCGTGGCCGGCCAGGAATGGCGGCAAGTCCTCATTGAGAGCGGGATTCACCAAGCGGTCGATACGCCGCTCTGAGATGCTGGCCAGCGCCGCCAGCGCGACCGCTAGAAAATCCAGTTGGAACGCCAGCGGTTCGCCATGGAAGTTGCCGCCGGAGAGGATCTCTTCGCCAAACACCAGCGGGTTATCGGTGGCGGAATTGAGCTCGATCGAGAAAACGCGCCGCGCTTCGGCCAACGCGTCCCGCACCGCTCCGTGCACCTGCGGTACGCAGCGCAGGGAATAGGCGTCCTGCACGCGGCGGCAGGTGATGTGCGACATGCGAATTTCGCTGCCCTCGAGCAACCGCCGCAGGTGATCGGCAGTCGCGAGTTGGCCGGGATGCGGGCGGGCGGCATGGATGCGCTCGTCGAAAGCCCGAGGTGTTCCGCGGAGGGCGTCGAGCGTGAGAGCGCAGATGACATCTGCGGATTCGGTTAGTATCCGCGCCGCTTCCAGTTCCAGGCACCCGATGGCCAGCATGGCTTGCGTGCCATTGATGAGGCTCAGGCCTTCCTTAGGGTGGAAGACAATCGGTTCCACACCAGCGCGCGCGAGGGCTTCGCGGCCGGGGAGCACTGCGCCCTCCAATTCGGCCTCGCCTTCACCAATCAGAACCAGCGCCATATGGGCCAGGGGCGCGAGATCCCCGCTTGCGCCCACGCTGCCCTGTTCGGGAATCACCGGCGTGACGCCCCGGTTCAGGAGATCGCACAGGCGCTCCGCTACTACGGGCCGGATCCCGGAGAAGCCTTTGGCGAGCACGTTGGCGCGGATCAGCATCATGGCGCGGACCACGGCTCGCGAGAGCGGCGGTCCTACACCGGCTGCATGGGAGCGGACCACGTTGAGTTGCAGCAGGTCCAGTTCTTCGCGGGAGACGCGGATATCAGCGAGCAGGCCAACGCCGGTATTCACGCCATAGATCGGCTCATCGCCCGCCGCCAGCCGCTCCACGGGCTCGCGCGAGGCTTGCATCTTCTGGATGGCGGATTCCTTTAGGGCGACTTGCGCGCCGTTTTCCGCTACTGTACGAACCTGGGCGATGGTGAGGGTTTCGCCATCGATGGCAATCACAGGCAAGAATGCCTGTGCCACCTCAGTATTGTTTGCGGGAGGAGGCAATTAACTCCTCAAGGCTCACCAAGTCCGTCGGGTAGTCGCCGGTGTAGCAGGCGTAGCAGTATTCGTGGCCTTCGTCCGCTACGGCCTTTCGCAAGGAAGCCAGCGACAAATAGCCGAGGGAATCGGCTTCCACGAAGCGGCGGATCTCTTCGACGTTATGGTTGGAAGCGATGAGTTCGCTGCGATTGGGGGTATCCACGCCGTAAAAGCACGGCGAGATCGTAGGCGGGCAGGAGATGCGCAGATGCACTTCACGCGCTCCGGCCTGCCGCACCATTCGCACGATTTTGCGGCTGGTGGTGCCGCGCACGATCGAATCGTCCACCAGGATGACGCGCTTGCCCTGCAGCAGATGGCGCACGGGATTGAGCTTCAGCTTCACGCCGAAATCGCGAATGGCCTGCGAGGGCTCGATGAAAGTGCGACCCACATAATGATTCCGGATGAGAGCCTGGCGGAACGGCAGGCCGGATTCGGCCGAATAACCGATGGCGGCGGCGACGCCGGAGTCCGGAACCGGGACTACCAGATCCGCATCGGCGGGGCATTCGCGCGCCAGCAGGCGGCCTAGTTCCTCGCGCGATTCCTGAACCGCCCGCCCGAACACGATGGAATCGGGACGCGAAAAATAGACATGCTCGAAGACACATTGCGCGCGCGGCCGTTCCGGGACGAATCGCTCCCGCGTTAACCCCTCCGGCCCGACAACCACCATCTCGCCGGGATCCACGTCGTGCAGATAGACGGCGCCAATCAAGTCGAAGGCGCAGGTCTCGGAGGCGAACACGTAGCATTTGCCTCCGCCCGAAACCTCCATTTCGCCTACAGCCAGGGGACGAAAACCGTGCGGATCGCGCGCCACGATGATGCGGTCTTCGGCCAGGCAGACCAGGGAAAATGCGCCTTCCAATTGCAGCAGGGCATCGCGCAGCGCGCCGGCCAGCGTGCGTTCCGAGGAGTGCGCCAGCAGGTGAAGGATCACTTCGGTATCGCTGGAAGCCTGAAAAATCGAGCCGTGACTCTCCAGGTATTTCCGCAGTTCCGTGGCATTCACGATGTTCCCGTTGTGGGCTACCGCGATGCGCCCCTTGCTGCACGCCACCGAAAACGGCTGCGCGTTGAGCAGCGCGGTGTCGCCCGCGGTCGAATAGCGCGTGTGGCCGATGGCCAATGCTCCAGGGAGTTTCTCGATCACATCGCTGGTGAAGATGTCGGCCACGTGCCCCATGGACTTCTGGCAGTGGATCCGATCCCCATCGCTGCTGCAGATGCCGGCGCTCTCCTGACCTCGGTGCTGCAAGGAGTACAAGCCGAGATACGCCATCTTGGCGGCTTCCGGATGACCGTAGATGGCCACCACGCCGCATTCTTCGTGGAATTTATCGAACATGCGATTCAAGAGCGTGGTCGTAGGCGGACTTCAAATCCGCGATGAACCAGCGCCCCAGCGGCTCCCCTCTACGGCTGATCTCGACTTCTCCCTCGATTGTAACGCCCACAACGGGCGATTCCACCCCATGTTTACGAGCGATAGCATGAACCTTGTCGGGCTGTGCGGTGGAGACCAGCACGCGCGAAGGGCCCTCGTGGAACAGCAGGAAATCCGGGCGAAGCTCCGTATCCAGGTCGATGCGGGCGCCGATGCCGCCGAAGGAAGATTCGGCCAGCGCAACGGCCAGACCGCCATCGCTCAGGTCATGAGCCGATTCGGCGAGCCCCGCCCGGACGATTTCCCGGATGGCCTCCTGCAGGCGTTTTTCCTGATCCATGTCGAGAGCGGGCGGTAGACCCCAAAGTTGCTCAAGGACGACCTTGGCGTATTGAGTGCTGCCAAATTGCTGCTCGTCGCAATCGCCCAAACCTCCGAGCAGAATCACATTGCGCCCGGCATTACGAAACGCGGTGGCCACGGGAGGAGCGGTGGGGAGCAAGCCCACGATTCCGATCACTGGTGTGGGATAGATGCCTTCGCCGAGCGTCTCATTGTACAGGCTAACGTTTCCGCCGGTGATGGGGGTGCCGAAGAAGCGGCAGGCTTCGCCCATGCCTTCAATCGCCTCGACCAGTTGGGCCATAATTTCGGGGCGTTCGGGGTTGCCGAAGTTGAGGCAATTGGTCGCCGCGACCGGTTGCGCGCCGACGGTCGAAAGATTCCGGCAGGATTCCGCGACCGCGAGCTTAGCGCCTTCGCGCGGCGAGAGGTAGCAATAGCGGCCATTGCCATCGAGGGACATCGCGACCGAGGTGCCGGTCTCTTTGATGCGGACGATGGCCGCGTCCGCGCCCGGGCCGGCAACCGTATTGGTGCGCACCTGGTAATCGTATTGTTCCCAGATCCAGCGCTTGGAGCAGAGATCGCCGGAAGCTAGCAAGGCAGGAAGCGCGGCGTGCACATTGGGCATCGGGAGGGGCGGAGCGTCCAAGGGGACGCGGCGCAACGGCGCGGTGTGCGGCCGGTCATACAACGGAGCTTCATCCGCCAGTTCGCGGTTGGGAATTTCGGCGACCACGCGGCCGTGCTGCTTCACGCGAAGTTTGCCGTCGTTGGTGACCACGCCGATCTCCACGGCTTCGAGGCCCCACTTCCGGAAGACTTGGAAGACTTCGTCTTCGCGGCCCTTGTCGGCCACCAGCAGCATGCGCTCCTGCGATTCCGAGAGCATGATCTCGTAGGGGGTCATGCCGGTTTCGCGCTGCGGGACACGATCCAGTTCGATTTCGATCCCCACTGCGCCGCGGCTGCCCATTTCGCAAGTGGAGCACGTCAGGCCGGCGGCACCCATGTCCTGGATGCCGACGATGGCGCCGGTCTGCATGGCTTCCAGGCAGGCCTCCAGCAGCAGCTTTTCCATGAAGGGGTCGCCCACCTGGACGTTGGGGCGCTTCTGCTTGGACTCTTCGGTGAATTCGGCGGACGCCATAGAGGCGCCGTGGATGCCGTCGCGACCGGTGCGCGCGCCTACGTAAATCACCGGGTTGCCTACTCCAGCGGCTTTAGCGTAAAAGACATCCTCTTTCCGGCAGACCCCGAGGGCGAAGACATTCACCAGCGGGTTGCCGTCGTAGCAGGACTCAAAAATGCACTCGCCGCCGGCGGTGGGCACGCCGAAGCAGTTGCCGTAGTGCGCGATGCCGGAAACCACGCCGCCGAGGATGCGGCGATTGCGCGCGCCGGTCTGCGGGTCATCGAGCCGGCCGAAGCGGAGAGAATCGAGCACGGCGATGGGGCGCGCCCCCATGGTGAAGATGTCGCGCAGGATGCCGCCGACCCCCGTAGCCGCGCCCTGAAAAGGTTCGATGAAACTGGGGTGGTTGTGCGACTCGATTTTAAAGGCGATGACGTATCCGCCGCCGATATCGATGATGCCGGCATTTTCGCCCGGCCCCTGGACCACCAGTTTGCCGCGGGTGGGCAGCTTCTTCAGGTGCAGGCGCGAGCTTTTGTAGGAGCAGTGCTCGCTCCACATGACGCTGAAGATGCCCAGTTCGGTATAGCTCGGCTCGCGCCCAAGGATATCGACGATCTTCTGGTATTCGGCTGGGGTGAGTTGATGCTGCGCGATCACATCGGGCGTGATCGCCGCCGTGCTCACGCGCGCACCGCCGCAGCCAGCATCGACTGGAATACCACGAGGCCATCGCTCGACCCCATGAGCGGCTCCGAAGCGCGCTCCGGATGGGGCATCATACCCATCACGTTGCGTTCGCGATTCAGTACGCCGGCGATGTCGCGAAGCGAGCCGTTCGGGTTGTCTACGTATCGGAAGGCCACGCGGTCCTCGGCTTCGAGTTCATCCAGCGTGTGGTCATCGGCGTAGTAGCAGCCCTCGCCGTGTGCAATCGGGATCCGGTAGATCCGCTCCTTTTCCGCCGTGCAGGTGAAAGGCGAGTTGAGCGTGCCGGCCCGTAACTGCACCTCGCGGCAAACGAACTTCAGCCCCCGATTGCGGATCAGGGCGCCCGGGAGCATACCGGCTTCGACCAGCACCTGAAAGCCATTGCAGATACCCAGCACCGGGCCGCCTTCGGCCGCGAATTTCCGGACGGCTTGCATGACCGGAGAGAATTTGGCAATGGCGCCGCAGCGCAGGTAGTCGCCGTAAGCGAAGCCGCCAGGCAGGATCACTGCGTCGACATCGCCGAGCGCGGCGGAATCGTGCCAGATGAATTCGGCCTTCTGCCCCAGCGCATGGCTGGTGGCATAGAAGGCGTCATGATCGCAATTGCTGCCGGGAAAAACGATGACGCCAAACTTCATGGGTTCTGTTTTTTGGGGAGGCGTAACCATTTTAGCAGAGGCGCAGACCTGGCCGGAGCGCCGACGCAAAAACGAACAAACGAACCTGAGGTGAGCGGGAGCCGGACGCGGCTTCCTCCGCGTGTCCAGCGAGCCGTGGGCGTAATTTGAAAAAACGAACTCGGCGCGCGGCGGCGAAAAGGCGAAACGGAACGAACGAACCCAAGAGAAAGCAAAAGTCAAAGGGCAAAAGTCAAAAGTCAAAGGGCAAAAGTCAAAAGTCAAAAGTCAAAAGTGATTCGGTACACCTCGCCTGACGGCTCGGTTCTCCTTTAGTTGATTTTGGGCACACGTAGGCTGAGCGATGGGTCGATTTCTTTCAGAAAAGGGCGGAAGTTTGCTAGGCCTCCGCCCCTCCAGGGTGAGAATTTTGGCCGATGCCGGTCGTTACGGCCGGACCGCGCGGAGCGAAGCGCCCGCAACGCCCGCCACCGGTTGATCCGACTTGATTCGCTGCACCTGCTTGAATTCTTTTCGGACATCGATGCCCGCCCGCTACAGCCTCCGAGTGCTTTCACCACCCGCCGGCTGCAACGGAACACCTACTGCTACGGAGAAACTTCAGCGGCCGCTGATTGATTGCTCTCCTGATCTGATTCTATCGCGCGAGGGCAAACATATTTCCGATTACGGAGCCTTAAATAATGAAAAGAAAAGAAATGGAAAAAATGCAAGTCCGGTGAATGAGAAAGGTTTCTTCAGCTTGCGGCGTCCGAGACTCATCAGCAGACTGCGGCCCGGGCCGCAAGCTGATGAGACCGCGGTGAACTAAACCGCAACCGGAGGGTCACTTTTTAGTGGGTTTTGTTCGGGGTGTCGTACACGGGCGAGGCCGCTTGGAAGCAGTTGCGCGCAGGCATTCGGTCGTGGCGGGGGCGG
>Ga0070734_10000349_pt1 | contig 105196 bp, 119 predicted proteins | sample Coa_R1_8_FD_66444 | JGI IMG/M metagenome (GOLD analysis project Ga0070734, IMG submission 66444) | Surface soil microbial communities from Centralia Pennsylvania, which are recovering from an underground coalmine fire - Coalmine... | ecosystem: Environmental > Terrestrial > Soil >...
ATCTTGGTGATGACCGCAGGAATAGGGCTCGTCTTGGAGGCAGCCGTAATGCGACGAGGCTTGATCGGCGTTACCGCCGCGCTCGCCGAATTGACTTCGCGACGAGCGATGCTTTCTGAGGGTGCGGTGCCGTTGGCCGCGTGCGAGGCCAGGCGTTCGAGCAACTCGTAGGCGTAGGACGCGGTTTCCCGATCCTGCTCCTCGTCGTTGGTCACGCGCGCCTGAACCTCAACCTGCACGCCGGCCTTTCCGTCGGTCTGGACGTTGCGCCGGATGCGAAAGATGAGCGGAGTGGCTTCCGTAGTGCCGTTGCCATTCGCCCGAACGGACCCGTTTCCGTTAGCGGGCAAGGAGCCTCCGGCCTGCGGCCCCAACGCGGTGATCGCTGCCGCGGCAATGTGCTTGCAAATCCGCCCTTCCTGCGCAATGCGCACTTGGAAATCGGGACAGGTGCATGAGCCACTGCCGTGCATATCAAGTCTCACCTTGTACGGGACTCCGCTCTTGTTGGTCACGATGAACTCCGGAAAATCGCCCGAAACGTACAGGCGATTCGTCTTCATCTCCTCTACTGCGCGGGCCCAGCGATTCCCCGCCTTTGACTGAAGGAGGGTAAGCGCCAGGGACGCCGATTGTGGGTCAACGATCTGTGTTGCGACAGACATTTGTGGTTCTCCTTTTTGTGGATGGTGTGGCCGGAATCGCCGAGCGTTGAGGCTCAGCTCTCCCGCAACTCCAGCCGATGTGGATCAGCGCGGGAGCTGCGCCGAACTTCTTGTGGATTGGGCTTTTTGTGGGTGAAGGGGTTTGTGGATAAAACTTGGTGTCAGTCGCGCATCGGCATCAGCAGATGCTGATAGCGGAATGCGTCGAACACGACGACCTCGGAGATCGCGGGTGGGAACAGCTTCATCGAGACGGAATCGGTTTCCAGGCTCTTCACGTACTGCGTGAGGTACTGGTGGTTGAACCCGACATCTCTCGCTTTTCCCGAGATTCGCGTATGCCCGAGGGTCACGCGGTTGGCCGTACCGTCATTTTCTGTTTTGATGGAAACGGGTGACTTGGAAAGCTCCAGCTTCACTGCCGGGTTTGTGCCCTTGCGGGCCGTGGGCGACAGTTTCGTGAGCCCTTCCAGCAGTTCTTCACGTTGGAACACAACCCTGGCTTCGAGCGGCGTCTTCGGCAGGACGTTCTCATAATTCGGGAACTGGCCTTGCCCGCGACGCGCGATGAGCCCGGCGCCGTCCGGCAGTACGAACAGAACGAATTCCGGTTCGGAACCGCAGGTGGAGAACTGGACCCACCGAGGCTCTTCCGCCAGACCCAACCGGCTCAGAATGGCTCCGGTTGAGCGCAGTAGCAGCGTAGTGAAATTGCCAGCCGCCTTTGCCGCTCCCTCGGCCAGCGAGAGCCGGTGGCCGTCCGTCCCTACCATTCGGAAGATCGAGCCTCGCATTTCAAGTCTGAGCACTTCGGTGGCGTACCGGCTCGACTCGGCCGAGACGCAGAACAGCGCCCGATGTAAGGCTGCATCCAATGCCGAGGCGAGGATCTGGCCTTGCAGCTTCAGCTCCCCGTCGGGAATCTGCGGGAAGTTTTTTGGTTCACTGCAAGGAAGAGCCAGGCTTCGGTTGTTGGCGTGCAGCTCAAACTTGCCGCCGCGAATTCGAGCGTCCAGCGTCGGGGCGGTTTCTGTCTTCACAATTTGGTAGAGCTCCTTCGCCGGGACCAGCACATCGATATTGTTCTCAATGACTGGTCCGGCAAAGGGCATTGACATATACAGGCTGTTGTCGAGGTCGGTGGCGGTCAACTCCAGATGGCCTTTCACGACGCGCCATCTGAGGTTTTCCAGCACCGGCAAGGTTCCTCGCTTCGGCACTACAAGGCATAGCCTTTCGAGGGCCGATTTGAGTTGATTGGTGTCGATTACGCTCATAGCAAATGCTCCTTTGTGGGTTCGGACACCGCGCGAGTCATCGCGTGGATGCAGTTGTGGCCTGATTCAGGGTTTGTGAGATTCGGAAAGGGTTTGTGGATTAAAACTTGGTGGGCTTACGCAATTTGTGCCGCCGTGACTGATTCAGGTGGCGGCAGAAGACTTCGCAGCGCGGCACTCGCCGGCTCGAAAGCCCGACCGAGCGCATATTGCACGAGAATCTCCAACTCCAATACCTGCAACGTTGTGAGCGTGATCTTCTCCAGCGCGCCTTGATGTTGGAATTCGGCGACGACTTGACCGTCATTGCGCTTCCGCAGACTGAACTGATTCGCGTCTATGCCGAAGCGCACCGGCACGGCTTTCTCCTGATTGACGGCGCGACGGGTGAAGACCGCGAGTGTCGCCAAGTCGTTGGCTTGCGTAACGGCGAACTTAGATCGCCAAAGCGGGGTGTCCAGCTCGAATCGCAGGCCGCCGCCACATACGTTTAGGTTGACATTGAGCGAGAGTTCATCCCGCAGCATCAGATCAACCTCGTCGATCGCGAAGAGAGCGCGCTTGGCTAACGCATGGAAGGCCAGAACCTCTCCGGGATGTAGGTCGAAACGTGCGACGCGCTTTGCTTCGTCCCGGACGGCAAAGAAGACGCGTAGCCGGCCCTGGTCCACTTGCTCGTAGACAAGAAATTGGTCGAAGCGGCCATAGATCTTGTTTTTCGAGTTGCCGTTCGAGCTGAACAGGTCGCCTTCGGCGCAGCTTGTCTCGTCAAAGACGCTCTCCGGTTCCGTCGGCTGCTGCGACTTGGCATCGCGCAACTGAAACTGCTCGATCCGGCGCTCGACCGCTCGCATGATGGCAAGCAGATGGAGCAGTTGCTCGACCGAGTCAATGCGCGTTTGAAGCTGGACCGATTCGCGGCGAGGAGTCTGGGCAGCCACGGCAAGCGTCAGGCCAGTGCCACCCACCACCTCCCCCTGAACTCGGCCGTATTGATTTGCAATCAGAGTGTTCATGTCGGTTCTCCGTGAGCCTTATTCCTCCGCGACAACGGCAGCCTGGGGCACGGGCTCATTCGTGATTTCGAAGTGGGTGGGGCGCAGTGTGGGCAAAATCTGTTTTGGAATGAGCTTTTCGGTGGGAAAGATCAGAGCTTGCAGCCAGATCGTGCCACGCTTCCCCTGAGTCTTGATTGTCCGAACTGAGAGTCCAGTATCTTCATCGGCCTCCACCAGATTTGCGTGATGAAGCATGTTGTACAAATGCACATTGCCAGGAAGGACGATTCTCCTCGTGGACTTCAGCCGGTCACGTACCATGCTGATGGCAATCGGCACGACGAGCGCTGCCTTGGCCCCATCAACGTAAACCTGGCCACCGACGATGTTGACGCCCATCTCGCCGGCGTTGATCAATTCCTGAAGCGTGCTTAGCAGCAGCCCGATCTTGCTGTCAGGCTGGGCAGCTAGGCTGGGGTGGTCCTGCTCGACACTCGCCTGGTCACTGCGGCTTACGGCCTGTGCCATGGGGTTTGGCTGAGCCGGAGTGTGCGCATCGACGAGGGAGAGGGCGACATCCACCAGGCAGGAATAGCCTAGGTAAGCGATGTCATCGCCGGTCAGTATGAAAGGCATCAGCCACCCAGAGAACCTGGCGTGCGCGCCATGTTCGCGGTCGGGACGCCAGCTCGCCACCGGCGCCTTGGTGCGCCGACCGAACTCAGCATAGGGCTCGGCTATCGGGCACCAGGTCTCGCCCTTACCCCGCACCTCCAACTCAAAGAGTTTTCCTAGGTCATGGCAGAGTGCCGCGATGAACGTGGCGTATTGCCAGCGCGGGCGGTTGCGGGAGCTGCGGAAGCTATCAACCGTGCCGTCTGGCCGATGCTCCATCTTCATCTCGCCCTCGAACTCTTCCAGAGCCTTGAGAGCCACCTCCACAGAATGCCGGTACAGGCCTCCGGGCTCGGCGTGGTGGTAGTCGGCGCTGGCTGGCAGGTCGCCTACCATGTCGGCGAACCGTCCGAGCAGCCTCTCAGCCAGCGCCCGCACCTGCGTGTCACGCGACAGCAAATAGAGAACCCGGTCTTTCGTATATTCCAGCGAAGCCAAGGCCTTAACTCCTCCCCAATGGGGAGATTTGACTCGTCCCGGTTTACCTCCCCAGTGATTCCTCCCGGGGGAGGGGCGGCAACTGAATGGTTAAAGGCGTCGCTGCCGCGACGCCTTTAACCATTGATCGCGGCGAAGATTCACCGTGTATTTCGGCTGCGGCTACGCCGCAGCCTCCGCTTGCGCTGGCATCAGGGCCCGCAGCGCGGGCACCCCGCCGGTCTTGTTCACGACGCCGATGATCGTCAGATCGATCTCGGACATCGGCGCCACTTCGTGGGGCTTGGCGTCCCACACCTCTACTGCGTAGTTCGTGCCGGAGCTGTTCTCCGGGTCCAGGACCAGCAGGTTGGTGACATAGGTCTCCTTGCTGCTGGAATTGACTTTGCGAGCCGAACATCTCAGGACCGTGCCGGTGAGCTTCATGGCCTCTCATGGCCTCCTCGAATCGGAATTGGTGTGGATCACAGACTCGTGGGTGTGGGGCTCGTGGATCAGTGAGCGGATGTGCGGCACTGGTGTGGAAACTTGATAGAGGCTTACCAGATCGGCTGCACCCTTCGACTGCTCAACGACTCTGGGATTGCGGGACGCCTTCTGGTAACGCCGCAGGCGAGTGTCGGAAGTAACGGCTACGGTGAGGGCCAGACGGTCACCGGCTCGCGAGCGACAAGGGGCGAATCGCTCAACAAACCCGAGTAGCTGCAGGAGCGCAGTCCAATGTGGACGGTCCACCATAACCACGGACAGGCTGCCGTCGCGGACCTGGAGAACGAATTCGTCCCAAAGGTAGGGCTTGCCGCCTCGTTGGGGGAGGAGTTGCCGGGCGCAGCCAATGTTGCCGAAGGCCGCAATCTTGTCACTATGCTCGAAAAGAAAGTCGGCGGGCCATGTCTGCGCGTCCAAGTAGAAACTCGCAGCGGCCAGTCGCCACCGCACGGTTTCGACTACATGGGGTCTACGGGCCGACATGTCAGTGCCGATCAGTCGTATGACCGACTTGGTGACCTGGAAGACGACTGGGTAATCGGCCGCGCGTCGCAAGAACCCGGCTCGCTCCAGACCGCTCAACTGTGTCTGTGCATGGGAGGCAGAGTTCGCTAGGCCCATCGCCAGGGCCTGTTCGACGGTGCAGTACCCACCGAGGTGCGCCACCCTCGTCAGGAATTTATCCGCGCGATCGTCCACAAACGTCATCCGCTTCGAATACTTGATGACCATTCTTGTCCACACTCCAATGTCGCAGTACTGGTGGATCAGAATCAGCGTGCCGAATTGGGTGAGACAGGGCATGGTTTAGAACTGCGTGGGTGCGTGGACGATCAGGTTTCGGGTGCTGACGAACGCGAAGGTGCCGATTGCGAACACCAGCAGCGTGGCAGATAGGGATATCGGGGCCGTGATCCACAGCAGGGCCACAACCGGGATCAGGCCTTGCGTGGTCAGCGCTAGGCTGAAACGCATCGGAGAGTGCATCTTTATTAAGGTCGTCTGATTAGCACGGGCCCAGGTGCCTTCCAGAAATCCGACGATAAATGGAACTAGTAACCCGGGCGCCAAATGCAACAGCAGCAACGACCGGAACGTGATTACCTCGACCGCCATCCTCGTCTTAAGGGCAAATTTCTGGCGGAATGGTTCTGGAAACAGAGCGAGAATTCGGTCGGCATAAGCAGGCGTGTTTTGCTGTAGTTCACTCATTGTCGCGTCCGGGAGAACAGTCGCGGCCGAGGCCCAACCCTCCTCCAGCAGCCGTCCGCTCTGCCGGTTCGAGATAAGCGTCGCCAGAGATGCAATCAGCAGCACGAACGCGCCAACCCAGACGAGTCTCATGCTGCCTCCAGTGGAAACAGGTTTTTGGGCTGTGGCATCAGCGGGAACCGCGTCTTGTAGGTCTGACCGCTTGCGTACAGGAAGGCTTGTCCTCGCGGCAGCTTCATCAACCAATCCTCGCGAACCAGGTTCTCGATGACCTCCGTTGACTGTTGCGCGAAGGTTGCGTCGAACGCCAGGCGGCTGTGGACCTTGGGCCGGCCTTGCAGCACCGGGCGGTACGCGGCGGACTCGCGCCTTGTCAGGAGCGGCCCTTGACCGGCGATATCTGAAAACGTCTTGGCAGTTGCGTGATCTGTGGCCCGGAACCAAAGCTTCGTATTCGTATTGTCGAGAATCTGCTGCGCGCCAGCAGGACCGAGTACGCTCACCAGGTCGGCAACGCTCTGGAAGGCCAGCACTGCCATGAGCCCCTGGCCTCCGGCTTGCGACAGCAGATCGACAAATCCGGGGAATACCAGTCGGCCAACCTCATCCACGATCAAGCGAACCGGCGTCTTTGCCCGTTCGTAGGCGTAGGCACGGCCGATGAAGTTGAGAAGATCCTGTAGCGCCAGCATCCCAATCGCATAGGCAGTCTCTTTCACGATCATCGAGCCCATGAACATGTACACAATGCGCTTCAGCCGGATGGCACGATCCCAGTCAAGGTCGGGAGTCGTGACCGACATCAGATTGCGGAAATCCGGCGTGTCCAGCTTCGACAACATCGGCTTGAGCGAGGAAACCATCTTGTCGTAGTGGTCGGGTGGATGCTTAATCAGCGCTTGCAAGTATTCGAGCTCTGGCGTGTGCGGCGGAATTTTCGGCACCAGCTCTTCGAGGCTGCCATTGACTTTGGCGTAGCGCGCGATCTTGGAGAGCAGCGGTCGCTCGCCCGCGAGAAGCATCGCCTGGGAGATGACGTTGATGACCTCCCATGCGAACGCCTTAAACGGCTCCGATTGTCCTCCTCCTGGCAACAAACCCGCGAGCCGATCCGGCACTTCCATGCCCAGCACGAAGTTGTGCAGCGGGTTATAGGTGCAGGAGAGGTGCGGAAACGCCAGTGAGAAGAATTGGAAGTCTTTTTGGCGGCCAGCGCGAACGGCGGCGTCATAGGCGCGATGCAGAACGTTTAGATCACCCTTCGGATCAATGAATATGACCGCCTCGTCGCCGCGCTCAATTGCCTGTACCAGATCGAGCTGCAGGTAGTGCGTCTTGCCGGTGCGCGTGGCTCCCGAAACCAGCATGTGGCCTTCGAGGTCACTCAGCGGGAGAAAGACCGGTGCTTCTTCGTGAGCACCAACCGCGTGCAAAGCCGCGACCCCGCCGGCATCTCCAGGCCTGCGTTTCTGCCCATTGAGCACTCCGCTTTCGCGCTCGACTACCAACACTTCGTTCGCGCGCCGCGTGTCCCATGTGAAGCCGTGCCCCATGTACTGCATTTCGTCTTCGCGCGGCAGGCTCGAAATCTCCAGTGCGCCGATTTCGGCAGGCAGTTCTCGTCCAACTTGGCGCGACCCACGCAATAGCGCGACGCCCAGAAAGGCGAGCCCGACCCAAAGCCCTTGCCGAGGCGTCATGAACAGGCGATCAGGAGCAGCTACGGCAACAACAGCCAGCAATCCCCACCCAATCACCAAGTATGGGAATCGCTGGAACCGCACTGAAATCGACGACAGCATGAAACTCCTAACAAGCTCGCTGCAAGAGCAGCGCGACATTTCCAGCAGCGCGGTCGATGTCCTCCCGCGTCTTCAGCAACACCGGCAAAGTCTCCGAGACGACATCGGCTCCCAATTCGTTAGCTCCCAACAGCCGCAGCGCATCGATCCAGTCGAGCGACTCGCGGATCGCAGGAGGCTTGGTCATACCCAGCCGCCTGACTGCGGCGGTGAAGCGTGCCACCTGCAAGCTGAGCCTGGTATCAGTCTCGCGCGAGCGCGTAATGATCTCGACCTCCAGTTCAGGCGCCGGGTAATCCATCCACAGCAGGAAACACCGGCCGCGGAGTGCGTCTGTCAGCTTCCGTTGAGCGTTTGAGGTCAGCACCACCACTGGGCGGTGCTGTGCGACGACAGAGCCCAATTGGGGTATCGAAACCTGAAAATCGGACAGGATTTCTAGCAGAAACGCCTCGAATGCAGGCGCGGTCTTGTCGATCTCATCAATCAGCAGAACGGCTCTGGCTTCGGATTGCAGCGCTCGCAGGATCGGGCCCGGGATCAGGAAGTCCGGGCTGTAGATATGTCCCTTCAGGTCTGCCCAGGCTTCCTGCCGCCCCGATTGGCGAACGAATTCGAGCGCCATCCGTTGCAGCGGCTCGTTCCACTGGTAGAGGGCCTTCGCCTCGTCTAGTCCTTCGTAACACTGCAAGCGGATCAATGGCATTCCGAGCGCTTGCGACAGCACCTTCGCGATCTGCGTCTTTCCAGCACCGGGAGGACCTTCAAGTAGCAGTGGCTTCTCCAGCCGAAGCGCCAGATACAGCACCTTCGCAACATCGGCCTTGGCAACATAGCCGTGCTTTGCGAGCAACAACCGCAATTCGCCAGCTGCGGGGATGTCGCGGATTGCGCTAGCGACGACCATTCGAATTCCTCGCATTGAGCGCTGCGCGCATATCGGCCAATTGCGCCTCTAGCGCCTGGATGTAGGCCGTCTGCGCTGCGGCAAGCGCCTGGTCGGGCGACTGAGTCTGTCCAGCAGTAGTCGCGGCTGTGTCCGTCTGCTGCAACGGCTTCGAGTTAACCTGTCCACCCGAAACACTCAGAGCGTTCAGAAGAAATATCCGGATCGATTGGTTTGTGCCGACCATCACGATGGGCACACTCGTGGGCTGCTGAAGGCGATTGGAATAACGGCCACCTTCGTTCGCGATCTCGGACGCCATTTGGTTGCGAAGGTAATCAGCCTGCGAGAAAGGCTGGTTGCTTTGTCCGCCAAACTGAATCGCCAGAACGGATGCTCCCGTCGCGACTCGCCCAACGCCGGCCAGGATGGGGTGCCCACTTCCTTGCACTTTGCCCACTAGCCCTGCACTGCCGTCCCTCATTAGTGCCAAGCCAGAGATTGAGATCTCACGACGGCTATTCGGCAAGATCAGGGAGGTAAAGCGAACGTTGATGCGGTCCTTAACGGCACCCGCGGTATAGCCGATCACACGCGAGCCTTGCGGAATGATGACCCGATCGCTCAGTTGGACGTTCCTGTCCACGACAGCAATGACGGGAGACTCCAGCCCGCTGCTAATGGCGTTCGTCGTGTGCGCGACGATTTCCGTTCCGGACGGAAGCTGGGCATCGAATTGGCGCGAATTGCTGGACGTTCCGACTGCTGCGACAGGCGAAACCGGATTGCCAACAAATACCGTGGCGGGAGTTTGCAATTCGGAGGTGGCGGTGGGATTCGAGGAGATCGAAGTGCCACCACCGCCTATGCCATCATCAGCATAGGAGAATCGAGGCGCTGCCGCATTTTGGCGAAGCGGAGTGGCGCCCTTGGTGCGATCTGCCGGGTGCGCGTTGCGGCTCACCTCGCCACCGACGAGCTGGTTTTCAGTCACAGTTGAGTCATTGTTTGGTGCAGCCGCTGAGTTCTTTTGATCCTCAGCCCCGCTAAGTCCGGTTGGCTGGCGGAAGTGGCTGTGGACCGTACTTTCGGGTTTCGACAGCAGGAAGAGCAATCCGGTCGCGAGAAGCAATAGCAGGCCGACAGACATCATGATGGGAGCGGCTTTCAAGTGCGACGCCTCCCGTTTGGATTGCGACGGCTTCGAGGCCTGAAAGAAGCCCTGCATCTTAGTTGCAAATCGCCCAAAGCCGCTGAGCCGTTCCGTCTGGCGAATGTCTTCGAGAGCTTGCGCAGTCAGGGTCTCCTCGGCGGGTTCGTCCGCAACCTTCAGTTTCTCGTGATCGACAACGCTCGTCTTGAATCCGTTGTTGCTCATCGCACCGCTCCCTGAATTACTCAATTCGATATGTGGTCGGCTGGTCGGCCATTGCCCGGTTCGCGATGGATAACACGACCTGCTGATCGCTGTCGTGAACCGGTGGCTTGAATGCGATCAGGCAGACTGCACGCGCGCCGGGCGCGAGTTGCTTCGATGTCAGAACGGCCCGAGTCATTTCAATCGGCTCGATTTTGGCTGGCGATTGTTTCTTCTTGCCTTTGTTCTTCTCGCCGGCAGTGACGAGGTTCAGCTGCGGGCCTTCAAGATCGATAACCGTGTTCGTCGTGTTCTCGATATCGAATGAGACAAACGCTAAGTCGTTCGAACGCTCCGTGCGGTAGTAGCGGAGCATGAGACCGCCCGCGGAAATGCCGGGTTCCTTCTTTGGCGTTTGACTCACGTCCGCCAGCATCTTGTCGGCGAGCTCTGCCTGTACGTGATCGCGGATCTTTTCAGCCGATGCGGGAGGCGGATCGTTCACTGGCTGTGCGATGGGTACGGCATAGTCCACCGAGTAGGCCGTCTCAGCCAGTTTGCCGGACTTGAGCATGATGTTCACGACGCGACCCGACGCCATGTAAACGAGCATGTTGGTCTCAATCGGTGGGTTCGCCTTCGGGCCTGACGCCCGAATCTGCTTCACAATCGCGTAGTGCGGGTCGTCTTTGTCGGCTTCCGCCAGGAAATAGTTGCTGTCGCCGAGTGCAATCCGGCGTATCGAATCCGCTCGTGGAAACTGCACCAAGACGGCGAAATGCGGAGCCGTTGAGATCGTGTACGGCGCAGACAATGGCACCAGTCCGCTCGGAGTCGCCGCATCGGCAGAGGCAATGACTTTCGGTTGGTCAGCATCATTTTTTTGCGCAATACACGCGGCCGCACACAAGAGAACCAGACAGGTTTGAGCGAGTTTCCTCATTGCTGCAGAACCTCCTCTTTGTAGTCAGCGATTTCGAGGCCGCTCCAGCCGTTCGCGGCCGTTCGAGGCACAGGCGCCAGGCGGATCACATACTTGACGAGCAGCTCCTTCTTGCTCTCGCGCCCACCGACGAGCGTGGTTAATCGCTTCTGGCCAAAAACGACCGCCGTGAATGGGTCCCCTGAGACCAACTCCGCGGACTTGACTGCCAACGTCGAGGTGACGTTGTTGTCGCGCACGGTATCAACGAAACGCTGTTCATTAAGCTGGCCCAGGACCTGTTGGCGAAGGTTAACCGTCATCTGGTTCAGGGCCAGTGTGGTGTTGCGTTTGACCGTGACGGGATCAATGTTGACGAACCGATCCAGAAAGCCGCTCACGAACGCCAACTTTTCGGCCTCGTCCGGCTGCTGTTGTGCGGCTGTCGTCGCTACCTCGACCCCCGAGCCATTGAGCGTCGAGACGTTTCCATCCTGCACACGGAGCAGAATTGGCGGGCGCAACTGGGCAAGAATCGCTGAGATGAGGGCAACAAGCGCGACACCGCAGGCGACTAGGGCGACACGCGAAGCACGGCGGGCTTGGATCGCCAGATGGCTATAGAACTCCGTGTAGTCACCCAGCGCGACCTTGCTTTGTTGAAGTTCCGGAGAAATGGTGTTCGTGCTCATATCTGTGCCTTTCATGCCGCTGCTGGCGGAGGCAGCGCAGCAAAACTTGTTTGCGGCGGTACAGAGGTTGTTTCAGTGCTGCGGCTCCTCGCCATGTATCCGACCGCCTGCGGAACGGTCGTTGCACCCCCGGTCGCATAGGCAAGGGCCGCCGATGCTCCTGTTTCGACGACGCGATACGTGACGTAAGCCATGCCTGCCGTGATGAGCGCTGACACAGCGGCCCCCGTCGCATTCAAAGCGCCTGTGGTCAAGTAGCTGGTCAGGCGGGGGACTTGCGTGAGCAAGACCGCCATCAGAACAAGCAGCATCGACGGGACGAGATTAATGCCTGGGCCAGCGACAAACACCTGTACAAGGGCACCGGTAAAAAGAGCGAACATAATGCTCCATACGGCTGGCCACAGGAGGACTTGCAAAAGCGCTCGGACATAGCCGTAAGTGACAGAGCTGAGTTGGCGGCTTGGCAGGAGCGCGATCAGCATGGGGCCGAATACATACAGGAGCACGACTGCGAGTGCTTGAGCGGCAACCAAGCCCACATACGCGATCACCAGAATCACCGCAGAGAGAAGAATCACCATTGCCACGATGCTTGATACCCAACTGGTCGCGAATGCAAGCACCCCGTTGAGGCTGTTGAGGTGCGACTGGATCTGTTGAAAGAAGTTCTCGAAGCTGTTCGGATCTGCAAACCGATGAGCGAGATCGGAGCTCATGAGGTTGAACTTTGTGAACAGATCGCGATAATCACCCAGCAGCGCCAACGTGATTCCGAACCGCGCCATGATCCGGAAGTAATCCTCTTCCGTGTTGTCCTGCAAGAACGCCTGCAGCATACTGAACGTGAAAACCAGTGCGGCCAGCGGGAATGCGATCCCGAGGATCAGTGGTAGGTACTGCTCGGAGCGATCCCACAGCCCACCCAGTGCTGCCAAGAACCGACCGATACTGCCGAGGTCGAGCATTAGCGTCCCGCCCTATCCCCAATGCCGTAAGACAACTTCATGCTGCCGATCATGTTCGAGACGGCAGTCACCTGGTCCTGTCGAGTCTGCTCCTGCTCTTTTTCGAGTGAGTTCTCACGCGCGATAGAGAGGGCTTGCAGCCTCATCAAGCGAGCAAGCAATCGTTGGTTGTAGGCCTGTGACCGCAACAAAGCCCCGTTCGCAGCAGCAGACAGCTTTGCGGCGCCGCCCGGACTGGCGGCGGCTGCCCGCTGCTCGATCTCGTTCGCGTCTAGCTCCTCCTGCTCAGAAACGAGCTCCATCCGGGAGGCATCGAACAGGCCAAGCGTGGCAGTGGCATCAGCGGCGTCAATGCGCTTCTTGCGGCTGACCGGGAAATCTCCCTTCGTCACGCCATAGGAGTTTTCGAGATCCTGGCGGATCGTAGATGGGTCGATCAGAACGTTGCGGAAATCGCGCTGGAGTTCTTGGAACTCGGGAAACTCGCTTCCGACCACCTGGTTCATTAGGCCGCGGAGTTGGCGGCCCCGGGCCAGCGCAACGCCGTCTTGGACGCCGGCGTTGATCTGGTTGTACTGCTGGACGTAAAGACCGAGCGTATTGAGGGTGTCACGCGAGACGCCAATCTGCTCGCCAATCCGTGCAACCGCCGTCCAGTCAATCACGGGCATGGTCCCAAAGATCGCATGTGCCGCGACCGGAACAATGAGAGTGATTGCCAGCACCATGCCGGCGAGGGCGACTGTTCTACGAAGCTGCCGCATAAATCTCCTTCCATTTTTGTGCCGAGGGTGATGCCAGCCCTTGCGGATGCGTGATGCCAAGGCGATAGATCGCTTCCAGGGCCGACAGCTCGGGATGGTCCTTGCTGAACTGCTCGCGAAATTGTGCTTCGAGCGGGTGACTGGTGGTCGCCCAATAGTCGAACGGCGTAGCTGTAAGCTGGATCACAGTGCTCGATTCGGGTTGATTGGCGACGAGCAGGTAGCTTTCTGCGAAATGACCAGGCACATTGCGCAGTTCCTTGACGGCTTCGAGCGCCGGTGCGGACAGGTGCAGGACTTCGCGCAGCCTGGAAAGCTCGCCTAATTGTGCGCAGATGAACTTGGCCTCGGTATTTTGCAGGATTGCCAGTCCGACGGTGTGCGGCGACTCGGCCGTTCCCACGAAGTCTTCAATGCCTTGGCTAGCCGCGATTATTGAGCCGTAGCGCTTCCGGGCCGTGCGGAACGCGTTGAGGATCTGCGCACCCAACACCGGATCGGCCAACATTGCCCAGACTTCATCGAAGACGGCTATCGTCGGGCGAAGATTCCCATTGGCATCTTTTCGGCCGATCTGTTGGTCGATGGCCCGCGCGATGGTGAACGCGACCGCGGTTTGAAGCTCAGGCGACTCCTTCAGCCCATCGATGTCGTAGCAGATGATGTCTTCCGTCTTGCCCAGTTCGGGAGTCGTATCGCGGTCGAACAGTTGTGCATAGACGCCCTCGCCGGTCCAGCGGTTCAATTTCAGAGCCAGCATGTACGCCAGCTCCTCGATCACCTTGTTCTCGAACGGGTAGTGCTCCAGCGTCCACTTCAAGTCAGAGAATCGAGGCGTCTTGCCAATGGCGAGAAGCCGCTCATAGGTCATGCGAACGGATTTTTCGAGGAAATTGAGCGTGACCGCATCGTCGGACCCAGTCTTGCCGGCCATGTGGAAGGCCAGCGACGCGACGCCGGCAATCTGCGCGGCGTCAGGCTCGGCTGTGTCACTCTGGAGGTCCCAAGGGTTCTTCACCAGGTCCGTGCGGAGACTAATCTCGCGGTACTGGCCGCCGAGCAGTTCGACCAACGCCCGGTAATCAGCGCCCTTGGTGACAATCGCGATCTGCGGATTCAGGACCTGTAATTGCAGGAGGAGCTGCTTTATCAGGAAAGACTTGCCAGAACCGGTCTTGCCCGTGACGAGGATGTTCGCGTTCGTCAGTTCAGGGCTGAAGGGATTGAGCTTCAGGAACGTGCCCTCGCGCGTCCTGGCTAAGAAAGCCGGCGCGCCCTGGCGAGTGCCTACCCAAGGCAGCTCAATCGGCACGAAGTCGGCTGCCTGGCCGGACAGCAGAGTGAACTCACGGGACGTCTTGCGGACGCCATGGACACCTGGCAGGAACGAGATGAAGGTGGGCAGAAGCGCCGTGTCTTCGCGGTATCCACGGGCGCCGTTCATTTGCCCGAAGGCTTGCAGCACAGACTCGACTCGATGAGAAATCTCGAGTTCCGCCGCCTCGCGTTCGGCCGCGGTGCGAGCGATCTCAGAGGCCGACACGATGACGGCCAATTCGACCTCGACGAGGCGCTGCGATGAGGTGATTGCAGACGTGAGCGTGTCAATCGTGTCCTTCTCCAGGGCCGCAGCCTGAAAGTCGCGACGCCGACTGCCATCTTTTCGCAGTTGGAAGGCGAGGCTCTTTTTCAAGAGTCTCCGCAGCCTGCGAACCTTCGCCGCCTGGTCCGGGACGTGGACGTTCACAACGACTTCGGAAGTGAAGTCCAGCGCCATCAAGGGCCGTAGCAGCGATGCGAATGTCGCTTCCGGCAGCTCCGAGAGCGTCACAACGGACTTGAACGCGCCGCCGAGGTCGAGATATCGGTTGCCCTCCGACCAATCGGTATTCAGGAGCGCATCTTCCGGCTTTCGTTCTGGAATCAGACGGTCGGTCGGGTTAACAGATTGATAGATCAGTCGCACAAGCTCTGCCTCAGCAAGCCGCCGAACCGGAACGATGGCTTCGAGGCCGATGCGATAGGTTTCGAGAATATGGTTGAACTCGGCGACAAGCCGGGTGTGCTCTTCGCGATTACGCTGCACGAGAGTTTTCGTCCGCGCTTCAGCAACTGCCATTCGCACAGTCGTGGCGAGCTTCCCCAACCCGTCTTGTGCAAGTCCCTGCCAGAAAGCCGCTGCAAAACGCGATGTGGCCGACCGCGTCTCCCAACTCCGATTTGGCTTCCACGAGATGAAGACCAACAGGCGGATTGACCGGACCTGGCCGGCGTCAATGGACGAACGCCAGAACGATTGCCGGTTCTCCTCCAACCAAGCGGCTGGCGAATTGACGCAATTGCCAGATGCCTTGCGCTGCTCCAGAACTTGCGGTGTGTCGTACTCGATGACATAGCGGAACTGAAGCTCGATTTCCGGGTGTCGGATTCCCTTGACGAAAGCATCGAGGCCGCTGCTCAGCGATTCCAGACGTTCGGCTTCGGCGAATTGGGTGGCAATGCCAGAACACTCGAAGGCAGCGCAGAACGAGCCATCACGCCGTACGATTAAATCGTCGCGGATTTCAGAGATCGGAATTCGCGCGGCGAGTGAAGAGAGCGTCCGCTCGTCACGGCTGTCGGCGCGGCCTCTCGCTGCTCCCGCTTGCGGCAGGAAGACTGCGAGAGCGAGCACCACAACGGCTAACGCACCGATGAGTGCTGCAACGAGGTGAAGTGCCGAGGGGTCGATCATTGTTGGTCCTCGATGATGTACGGCACATGCGCAGTGCCGAATCGTGCGGTGTGTGCCTTGGGCCGGAAGTGGTGCTGCATCCAAGCGACCAGGTATCCACGCGGCTTGCCGTGTTTCGCCCAACGGATCAGCACGACCAACACAAACGCCGACCCGTAAGTCATCACGGTCGAGACCGGCATGAAGCCTAGAAACACGCGGTGAATGTGATCGCCAATGAGTCGCATCACGATTGCCCAAGCGATCACGAATCCCCAGTCCTCCAGTTCCAGGCCGAAGAACTCAGCTCGTACCGAGAGCGAGCGTGCGACGGGTTTGAGTCGAAGCGGCACGAGTCAGCCTGCGAACGTCCGAAGCAGTTGCAGAAGAGACGAGAGCAAGAGCGAGCCGCCGGCACCCGCCCACTGTTTGCCGCTGGGGCGCTCACGCGCGACGTTTGCTACCGCCCAGATCACGAGGAACCCGGCAGCAAAAATGCCGAGGCCCTGGGCGTAGCTCAAGGAGTTCGACAGAAAGCCACTGACGCGGTCGCCGCCGACTTGGGCAAAGGCAGGCATGACCAGCAACAGCGTCGAAGTCAACAAAGCAAGTGCGCAACTCGCGAGTCGTCGCGCACCAGTGAGAATCCGAGACATTGGGGCCTCCTTTGGGCAGCAATGTGGTTCAGCCGGAGTAAAGAGGCGGGAGCAGGTCAGCAATTGGAGACTTTGTTTGCTGAAGAACCCTGCTCCCGGTTTGTCATGGTGAGGTGCCTCGAACAACGTGTCGCGTCCCTACACCGGCGGCATCACGCTGGAACCTGCGAGATGTCGGGTTCGGTCTGTGGCACATCGGATAGCTCCGGTGAGAATCCCTTCTCACTATTCCTAAATGCACAGCTACCCGGAAAATTCGAGCGCCTTCCCAAAACTTTTTTTGATTGGCTGTGAGTGGTGTCGGTAGGCGGGGTGGTTTTGCTGGCCTTTATTGATCCGCCTGCGCCAATCCGACGCAGACGATGAACCGCCCTTTGCACGCGGTAGTAGAGGGCGATGCCCGAAGGGCTGTCTTTGCCTTCCCGCAATTCCTCCGGCTGGAACCCCTCGCAATGGAACTTGCGAATCAGTTCGCATTCGGATGCGGAGAGGATGCCCAATGTCCGCGCCTTCGAGAGAAAGTGCTCCAGAAGCACTCCGCCCTCAAAATTCGTGGATTGGGGTTCGGGAACATCGGCTGGAATCTCCTCGTCAGGAAGAGCTTGCCGCATCTCACCCATCGCCCAGCGAAACAGGCTTTGCCGAAACCTGTTCACCAGGGCGAGAGGCAGTTGTCCATTCATCCGATGCATCTCGGGCGATCTGGCAGCCTCCAGGAAGCACACCGCCGCTTGCTGTGCGATGTCCTCCGGACAGAGCGAAGGAAATCGCTGGCAGATTTCTCGATAAGCCTTGTGGATGGCTGGGGTGTAGGCAACAAGAAGCAATTGCTGCCCGATGTCTTCCGTGGTCCTGTCCGCGAGGCCTTGGACCAGCGCGTGCAGGATTCCGTTCCAAGCATTGTGATTGTCGGTTTCGACCCGCTCGTGCTGGTGCAGACGCGCGATCACGTCAGTGGGCGAGTCGTAGTGGTTCAGAACGGGGTGGTTGGCGGCGAGTGCCTGGAAGTGGGTTCGGGCTATTTGTGTGCTTAGCGAGTCGAGCAGGCTCCGTTCAACCTGGCATACGACACATTTGCAATTGTTCTCCTTGTTCGGCATTGGGGCCTAACTCCCTGACGAAGGTTCGCTGGCAGCCGGACTGAGCCCAATGGACACGGACAGGGCTTGTCCTCCTGTGATGATTCGGTCCCAATCCGCCAGCCATTCGATTTTCTCCGTCACTATCTATGAGGCCGAGTTTCGGGAAAAACTCACAAAAAAAGTTTTGGCCGATTCGTTGCGCATGTAAGCTGAGAACGTTCTCACTTGCATCGTGGAGGGCATCCGCAGCGACTTCGATGGCTAAGAAGCTCGCCAAGACCGTTTTCGTTGTGGGAGCTGGCTTTTCGGCCGATCTCGGTTATCCATTGACGACGCAGCTCTTGCCACGGCTGGTGGATCGCTGTGGAAAGACGTTTCTTCAACGCTTTCAGCCGGTTGTACAGTTTCATCACCCCAGATGGGATGGGCGTCCGTCAACGCTTCCTTATATCGAGCACTTTCTAACTGAGTTGGCTGCGAATGAGGACTTACTGCCAGCGGTTCGTCCTGATGGCCCATTCACCGTCGAAGAGCTTAGGCGGCTTAGAGAAGACCTGCTTCGCGAAATCGCGCTCTGGTTCCACGAAATTCATGACGGGGCCGCTCCGCGTCGATCGAAATTGCTATCTCGGTTTCGCAAAAGGCTACAGAATTCGGCGAGCCCAGTGGTCATTTCTTTCAACTGGGACTACGAACTGGATCGAGCCATGTTCGGCAGATCCTCTCAATCAGAGGCGGAGATCGAGGCCGTCGATTATGGATTGAATCGTGGCCCAGTTAAATTTCCAATATTGTTGAAACCGCACGGTTCGCTGAACTGGTATCCCCGTTCAATCGGGCGGCACATTCAGGAACGCTTGCGGCTGCGCTTGTGGAAAGGCAGCAGGTCCGCGCCTTCGATGTACTGCTTCCTGAGATGGCGCGCACCCAAGAGCAAACAAGGGCGGCGTTACGTTCCGTGGATCATCCCACCGACAGAATGGAAGAAGTTTGACCATCCGATGATGAAGCATATCTGGAAGCGTTGTGTGGATGCCTTGAGTACGGCGGAACAGGTCTACTTTCTCGGATATTCACTTCCGCCCGCAGATTGGCACTCCAGGTACATAATCCGTTGCGGTTTTCACAACCAGATTGAGGGCCTCCCTTTGGAGGGTGGAGGTCGAATGGCCGCGACTGGACGAGCGAAAGTCTACGTCGTCAACCCCGACAACGCTGCCTTCAACCGAATCGAGGCCGCCTGCAATGTCAAGGCCCGGTGGATTGATAAGACAGTTTTCGAGTGGCTAACAGGATCATGACTGGCTCGGATGCAACTGATGGAATCGAGCAGAATCGCGCATTTAAGAAGCAGATGCTCGACAAGCATCGCCCCGCATTCGAAGTGTGGCTCCACTGCGCTCAATTGCTGGAAGAGTCAGTAGTGATAGAGCGACGGCTGGATTCAGCTTTCGCGCGGGCTCTCGATCTGTTTTTCATCGAAATGTTCAAATCCCACCAATCGCTTTACCCGCTTTGCGTCATGGGCCACGGCGAGGATGCGGCAACAATTGCGCGTCGTCTATTCGAAATAGCTCTCCAGGTTGGATACTTGTGCTCGGCTGAGTCTGAGCAGCGTGGCGCGATTTTCCTTGCACATTTCTGGCATACCTCAAAGGAGCTTGCCGCAGTAATTGAACTGCCCGAAGATCGCCGCCTATGGTGGGAGGAGCAATACAGGCATCATAAGCATCTTCTTCGCTTCAACAAGAAGGGCGATCCCGCGACGTATTGGTTCGGATCGAACTTTGCGCAGCTCGCAGAGGCGCTCGGGTTAAAGAAAACGTACGACGAAGATTACCGCTTCCTGTCGCACGTCGCTCACTGCTCCTCGCGGGGCCTGTTGCTGGACAAGGTCGATAGTGTTCTTCAAATAAAGACCGACCGTCTTATTCGCGAAATTCTGATCTTCGGGACCAGATATGCTCTTTGGGTCGCTGCCCACTGGAATGAACACTTCGGGCTTATCGACGCTGCCAAACCTGAAAATGTCCGAGACGAGGCGCTGGGCTTCAATTTCAAGGCGTGAGCCCAACCTCTTTTCGAGCGATGGGGGGAAGGCATGAGATTGGCAAAGGCTGTCATGTATCGCGGCGTGCCCGCAGCGCAACCTCCCACCGCCCATTATCTGATTGCTCAGCTCGACTGCTGCCGCAGGCTGGCAAGGATTTCCTGGTAGCGCTTAAAACATGGCGAGCAGCGCATTAGGTGCTTGCTGACTTTCGCGTCCCTGGCTTCAATCGGGTGTTCAGCCATACGCGTCAGATCGGAATCTGCAGGGCAGCCAATCCGCTCGGGATTGGGGAAGTCTTCGGAGAGATGCGATTTGGCGAGGCCAAGGAATTCGCCTTCGCTGATTTCGCGTCGCTTATTTCTTGACATCGGTTCGCATTGCCGGCTTCAGCCCCTCAATCCGGTCGGTCCGCGTCGTACATGGCAATGGCCTCCCTGCTCCTCTGAGTCGCGACTTGGCAGCCGCTAAGGCCCGCCGGAATCTTACCTCTGCCGCGTGCGCTGAGAGCCCATGAATTTTGCCAATTTCCGTCCAGGAGAGTCCTTCGACCCTTCGATAGAACATCTCCCGGGTCAAGAAGTCGAACTGGTCGAGGCACTGATCGAGCGAAATCTTTGTTAGGAGATCGGGCGTTGGGTCAGCCGATGGCTCGGTTCGTGGCTGGCCGTCGCTGTCGGAGCTGACTAGCTGCAGCTCCTTGCTCTTCAGGCGATTCACCCGCCTGACAAACCCGCGAAAGACGTAGCCTGCGAGATTTTGGATCGGAAGCGGGTCGCCTGGGGGATCTTTGCTCGCGATCTGGCGTGATACCGCCGCTGCGACTTCCTCCAGCACGTTCGTGACACGAGCAGGATCGCGGAGCATCTTCAGGCCGTATTCAAGCGCGCTCGGAATGACTTCCTCTGCCGCCGCGAGCACCGCTGGGTTGATCTCTTTGCCATGCCGATCTACAGGACTGAGCCGAAGTGGAACGGGGGAACCGTGGGTCGCCATTGTGGTTCGTCCTGAGCCTTACGACAAAAGTCGCGTGCTCGATTTGTGGATAACGTGGACTCGGACGAAGGCCGTACTGCGGAGTGCTAACGATCAGGCGCGCCACAGACGGCGTTCCGTCTGCGTTCTCAAAGAAAAAGGGGCCCGGGACGAAATGGCGGAACCGGCCAGAGCTGCCGGTTTTCGGGTATGATGCTGCTTATTGCCGCCGCGTTCACCAATAATTTTGGGCGCGACCGGCGGCCCACTCGCGCGCCCACTTCGTCTAGGCTGCGCGTTTCTCTGGCCTGAATCCTCGCGCAGCGGGAGAACGATGAATGCGCGACAAACGGCTGCTATTTCTGTTCGGGTGTGTTGTCTTGCTCATCGCAATCGGCTGCAACTCGCGTGCGAACGTGTCCGGCATCTGGAAGGGCTCAATTGAAGCGAGCGAAAAGGGCGGCAAGAACAAGTGGCAGGGGCCTGCTGAGCTGACTCTGAACCAAAACGGCGATGCGGTTACAGGCACGCTCGTGTTCACCCACCCGCAGGGCGGACGTGTGCAGGTTCCGATCGCATCTGGGGTCGTGTCGAAGGACACCGTGACGTTCTCCGGCCAGAATCAGTTCCCGATGGGCTCCCTGGAGCTTACGTTTCACGGGACCGTGGCGGGCACATCCATCACGGGAACGGCGGACATGACATCACGCAGCATGTTGATTGGGCCTGTCGTGAACACGGCGTCTATCAGTCTAGCGAAGCAATAGTGGTGTCGTCACAATTGCTCGAATGGCTGGCAATTCGATTTTGGTCTGTTCTGTACCGCGCAGATCGACCCTGGCATTTCAAGCTGCGCGGGAAGATGGATGGCAAGCGCTCCAAGCACCGCCACCACCAGACGCGTGGTTTGGCGTCACGTTTAGTGCGAGAAAGTCGCGAATCTGAGGAAGCTTTCCGACGACTCCACGGTTCAGGCGTTCCAGTGCGGACAGAATAACGGTGTGCTGTCCGTTCTTTTGGGTTACTGATTCATGATTTGGCTGGGCCCAACAATTCAAATTGCGACGTTCCGCCGCTTCGCGTAAAGATACGGTACGCGCTGCAGAAGCTCTCGATCGAGGGCAGGACTGGCGTCAACAACCAACCCGTTTGGCGCCTCCGGAACGATAATTCTGCCCAATCGCTAAAAAAAGCTTGCATCCATACCAGAATTGGTATGTTATTCCTCGAAAATGAACAACGAGAAGCGTCGCAGGTTTAGCACGGTGCCCGTGTCTGCGCTTTCGGAGCAGAAGACGAAGCGTGAATTGGTTTCGGCCATCAATACGGCGCTGCGCCAGCGGCAGCTTTCCCAGCCTGCTGCAGCGGCCCTGCTGCACATGCCGCAGCCCGCAATTTCCGCGCTCATGAATTACAGACTCGACGGCTTTTCCGTCCAACGCCTCATAAGGATCTTGAATGGGCTCGGCAAGGACGTCGTGATCCAAGTCGCGGATAACAAGGCCCCAGGCAGAACGGGGACCACTTCGGTCAGTGCTGCTTGAGGCGAGGCGCATGGCGAACAAGAACATCCTCCTGATAGAGCCCGGATACAAGAATAAATACCCGCCTCTCGGCCTGATGAAGATTGCCCAGTACCACGGACCTTACGGCAAGAATGATCGCGTGCGTTTCGTCAAGGGCGAGGACAAATCCGTACTCGACAAGGCGTGGGACCGGATCTATGTGACGACTTTATTCTCGTTTGAATTTGACAAGATTGCGCAGAGCATCGATTTCGCGAAACAGGCCGCCGGCGGCGAGGGGGAAAGGGACAGGATCTTCGTCGGCGGAATCGCCGCTTCGTTGATGCATGAGCGGTTCGTCCGCGAAGACAGATGGCGGGGTATTCGCTTCATAAAAGGGTTGCTCGGCGAAAGCCCGGCCGTTTCCTTGCGGCTGGACGATTTCTCCGAAGAACTTTATTCGGACGACCGGTCTGGTACGCCAATCGAGGACTTGGTCCCCGATTACAGCATCCTCGATCAAGTCGATTATCGGTACGCAGTTCACGACGCATATTTCGGCTATGCCTCCCGTGGCTGCATCCGAAAGTGCAGCTTCTGCGGGGTTCCGAAGCTGGAAGGCGACCAGCGCGAGGTTCAGCCTTTGTCCGATATGGTTGAGAAGGTGCGAGAGCTATATGGCGAGAAAAAAGACATGGTCCTGATGGACAACAATGTCGTCGCTTCTTCACGTTTCAAAGAGATTGTCGCCGAGATTCGAGACCTAGGATTTGAACGCGGAGCGCAGCTTAAGCGAGGCAGGACACCCGTTCAGCGTCGCGTAGATTTCAACCAAGGCGTGGATGCTCGGATTCTGTGTAAGGACGAGATGTTTCTTAAGGAGCTCTCAACGATATGCATCAAGCCACTGCGAATTGCATTTGACCACTTGGGTGTGAGAAAGCCATATGAAACATCGGTCCGCATGGCTTGCGGCGTAGGTCTCACGGAGTTGTCAAACTACATGCTGTACAACTTTCATGATACCCCTGCTGACCTATACGAACGCATGTCGATGAACGTTGCGCTCAATGAGGAATTGGGAATCCGAATCTGGTCATTTCCAATGCGATACCAGCCTACCGATCTGCCAGACCGATCGCATGTCGGTGAACATTGGTCGAGGTACCAATTGCGTTCCATGCAGCTGATCCTTCAGGCGACACACGGTGTCGTCAGCGGCGCACCCGTTTTCTTCAGGCGGGCCTTCGGCGAATCGTCTGATGCGTTCGACGAATTATTGTTGCGGCCGCACCATTTCATTTTTAACCGGGAATGGTATGAGAAGTTTGGCGGGAAAGCAGAATTCGGACAGTTCCGCCGTGCTTTCGCACGCTTGAGTCGAGCGGAACGGGCAGACCTGCTGACGCTTCTGTCGTCCTGCGACCCGCGTCACATCAAGCATCTGGCGCAAGGGACGAAGAATTCAGCGCTCAAGCGGGTTTTGCCGTTTTATGTCCCGGTCAGTAAGGCGCGCGAAGCAGAGATATGGGAGGAGCAGAAAAGATTGGCGGATGGAGCCAGCATCGACGTGCCCGAAGATGAGCGCGTTGAGGATGCAGGACTCGCCGATGCAATTGTGGTCACCCGCAGTTCATCTTCGCGCAGCATTGGAGCAACTCAATGACAGCAAATCATCCGGTTCTCGTGTCGATTAAGAGCAACTGGGAACCGATTGCAGAGCGGCCGACTGTCGGCAAGGACGTGTTGGAACTGCTGAGCAGTTCGATGTATGTGAATCCGTTATCGATTTATAGAGAGTACGTTCAAAACGCGGCAGATTCACTGGAAGAGGCGAAGGCGCTGGGGCTCATAAACCATCAAGAGCCTGGACGAGTTGACATCACGGTGGATGGGGAGAGCCGTGTAGTCCGTATTCGTGACAACGGCACCGGTATTGCGAGGGCAGCCTTTATCAAGACCCTTGTTGCATTGGGCGCTAGCCGGAAGCGCGGAACGAAGGCGCGAGGATTTCGGGGTGTCGGTCGTCTTGCCGGCCTTGGTTATTGCCGTGAACTCATTTTCCGTACTCAGGCCGCTGGTGAGCACGAAATCAGCGAAATGCGCTGGGACTGTCAGCGACTGAAAGCAAGCTTAAGAGACGTTGCATTCCAGGGGGATCTCGAGGAATTGGTGAAGGAGGTTGTTCGAGTCCACCGAACGGCGGCCAACGACGCAGAGGCCCATTTTTTTGAAGTGGAGCTGCGCGAAATCGTTCGTCATGGCGATGACCGCCTGATGAGTAGCGAAATTATTGCCAATTACTTGATGCAAGTTGCCCCAGTGCCCTTTGCGCCGAATTTCAAATTTGGAGCCCAAATCGAGGAACGGCTGGGACGCGAAATCAGTCTCGCTTCGATTCAAATTTACATGAACGGATCAACTGCGCCATTGTTTCGTCCCCACAGGGATCAATTCGAAGTACGAAGAGGCGCTATTGACGAATTTACTGGAGTTCGGTTTTTCGATATAGATACCGGAGATGGGAAGCTTGCCGCCGTCGGGTGGGTGTTGGACCACAGCTACCTTGGTGCAATCGATGCTGCTGCTTCGATGAAAGGACTTCGCGTGCGTAGCGGAAACATGCAAGTTGGTGAGAGCGACGTGCTTCAGGACCTATTCACTGAAGCTCGTTTCAACGCGTGGGTGGTCGGGGAAGTTCACGTGTTGGATGACCGAATCTTGCCAAACGGGAGGCGAGATCATTTCGAACAGAATGTCCATCTTGCAAATTTGCGAAATCAACTACGCCCCATCGCCATTGAGTTGAGCCGGCGATGTCGGCAGAGTTCTATCCACCGAAACGTATTGCGGCAATTCGAAGCGGTTTCTGGTCAAGTCCTGCACAATCTCGGAGTTCTGCGGCAAGGAGCAGTGAGCAGTGGTGAGCGCGCAAAGATACGGAAAGAAATCGAGAGGGATTTGATACGGGCGGAAAAGACCACCAGACACAGTGCGCTTGAGGAGATCGAACGAAAGCGGCTCGTGCATTCCGTTAACCGGTACCGGCGGCAGTTTGAGCGCGGGAATCGAAGTGAGCAGCATCGCATACTTTCAGCGATGGCGCCGCGCGACCGGACCCTTGTGGGACGCGTGTTTTCGTTAATATATGAGTGCTCGCCAAACAAGAGCGCAGCTAAGACACTGATTGACCGTGTGCTTGCCAGGATGCGCTGACGCTACGAACAATGGGCCACTTTCAAAAATCATCTGGCTTGCAGGGCTGGCCGGTGCCGATGTCAAAGTAGTTAGTGCCGGCGTCAGCGATAAACGTCGCAAGTTCGGTTGTACCGCCTGAAACGGCGTAGCCGTAGATGCCCATCGGTGTGGTATCGTGGTATTTTATGATTCCGAAGCATCGCACGGAGAGCTCAGACTGTATCCGATTGAGCGACAAAGCCTTGAACAGTGTCATGCTGGGATGAGCACGCCGAAAGACACGTTTGACCACATTGTCGTCGCTCTCATCGAGACCGAGGACTGCGAATTCTCCGCCAAAATGTTCCCGCACCTTGTCCAAACCGGGGTTGTGCCCGAGATGGCTCGTGATCAGCAAGCAGTCGCCTTCACGAATGACTTCGTTCTGAAAAAGATCTGCAAAACGCTCGTTATAGTCGCTCCAAGCGCAAATTCCTTCGAGATCAAGGAAGAATATGTGAGGCAAATCAGACGTGCGCTGGTGGGAAAAAACTGTGGCTGGCTGCAAACTGATGTGAAGCCCTTGTGCCGACAAGCCAGTCGCTCGCTCTTTCGCGAGTTTGTACCGGCTGTCGTTGGTCTCGTAGGACCAGACAGAGGTCGTTAGTCTAGCATCAACAAAGCGCAGGCTCTCGATGTCTTTGAGCTCGGTACCCCCCAAAGTTACATAGCAGTATTCGGCACCTGGTGTTCCATACAATCGAATCCACCGGCACAATAACAGATGCAATGCCGCATATTTTTTCGGGCCATATTTCAGGCGCTCATTGGTCGGCATAGGGTCACGCCCTCTTCGCTCGTTTTCCGGCTAAGAGGCTCAACAGATGTTCCTTTGCCTTTTCCGACAGTGCCTTTTTGGTTGGGGCGGCATCAAGGGGTCCCGACACTTCGAACAATGCTGCAAGTCGCCGCGCTTCGTCGATCGTGAAGTTCAGGTTCAGTGCGATGCTGATGTCTTTCTTCGTCTTTTTTGTTGTCGCCAGATGCGGTCGAAAGATTCCGACGGGCAGTTTTTGGCCACGTTTCTTGGTGGCATCAATCTTGACCTCCGTGGAGTCGCCGAATGAGAGCTCATTGCTGCCTGGCGGCGCCAAGGTATGAGAAACATTAATCGTCTTTGAAATCTCGCCACTTCTGAGGCGACTGATCTGCTGGAATGCCTCGCTCCAGTTTTCGAAGAGGTTCTTGATTGCTGGGTGAGTGCGAATCAAATCGATGATCTCGCGGTCGTAGTTCAAGTGTCGCTTGTGCGTATCCCAGGGGATAAACACATTGGGTCCGATGATGTTCACCCATCCGCGGGCGAGGTTTGCTGCCTGCCCCTTCGGAAGCTGCTCGTAGAACAGTCGTTCGTCGCGGTATTTGAACAGACGATTGTTGCCGTACAGATCGAACCCTGGGCCTACGTCATCTCGGGTCGCGGTTGTGACGCGGCAGCCAATTACCACCTCGATCGCGAGTTTGTGATTCTTGCCCTGATACTCAAGTTCTGTTTCAAACTCTACGCGTTGAGGACGTATGTCCACTTTGTCTGTCACCGTACCGGAAAAGTCGTAGCGGGCATTGAGAGAGGGACCGACCTTCTTGCCGCGCTTTGGGAAATAGATGTTTATCTTTCCGTCCCTTGCCATAAGAAGCCCGTACGTGTTCTGAATGTCGTGAGCAATTTTGTCGAGCTCAGATGGTTGCTTGTACCAATGTGCACCGACGGGCTCAGGGCGAAGTTGCATTAGGTAGCGGGTTTGGCCGCGTTGTAGGTCGCCACCATCTCTCAGATGGAAATATTGGAACTTGTACTGATCGACGTCGGTCAGCCATTTCTGATCGAGATGAACTGCCACGCCGCTGTCGCCGGTCTCCGCTGGATTCCAGAATCGCGTGGACACGTTAACGGCCGTCGCTAGCCGAAAGATTGCTTTTTTCCCGCCCGTTTTATAACTGCCAATGCTTGCTACCAGGGCATCTGTTTCGCTATGACCCGGCACCACGAGATTCTCGAGTTTCTCGATCGGAACACCGCCTGCATTGTCCTCGTATGTGAGCTGGCCAGTATCGGAGTCAATGTCAATGTAGATATTGAGTTCTGGCGCCGATTTGTTCGGGTAGTGTGTTCGCCTGCGGTTCCACGCATCAATACTGTTGTCAATCAGCTCCAATAGCGCCTCGGACCTGTCGAGATCACGCCAGGCCCCGAGAACAACTTCTTTGTTCGGCGGAGCTCCCGCCTCTTTGGCAGCGGGGTCCGCATGTTGTGGCTGCCAGAGCAGAATCTCGCGCCCAACGCGGGTGCGGAATGATCGCTCGTCCTCGTCAGCTGGTCTGTAATCGGCCACGATCTGGTCGAGAGCGGTTTCCCGCATAATTTTGAGCCGATCAACATGCTGCAACGTGTTCCAGTCTGCTCGTTCGTTCATTCATTTCCCCTTCTTGGCTGCTGCGGCTGTTGGTCAGCAAAGCTGAGCATGCGAGTCACATGCCCGGTATTCGCGATGACCACATACGCGAAACCACGGGCCAGGGTGCCAAGTGTTTTCGAGATGTACTCCAGAGAATGGCCATTCTTGGTCTTGCGGTGTAGTTCTCGTGATACGTGCCCCGAGGTGTCTGCCGTTTGGAAGACGATCTTTGTAGCGGTGTTAGCGAATGCCACACCGCTGAAGTCTTCGGGCTGTTGCGAGGCCAAAATTACGCCCAGTCCGAATTTGCGGCCCTCTCGAAGAATTTTTTCGACGGGAGACCCGGGGCCGAAAGCGAGCTTGTGGGCTTCGTCCAGAATGACGAAGCACCTCAACGGAGCCTGCCCAAGCATCTCGAAATATCGGATTAAGCTCCAGAGCAGAAATTCCGTTACAGCGCGTTCAACTGATGCCTCCAGCCCTCCGAGCTGGAGGATCCATACCTCGTTCCGCTTATCAATGAGATCAGACCAGGCTAAAGCATGGCCTGTTTGACGAAATGTGTTGAAGAAAAACAAAGTTGAAACATGCGGTCCAGCAGACGCAGCGGCGCGTCGGGTTATAGACTCGTCGGCGTTAGCCAGATCTGCAACCTTATCCTCAAGCTCTCGGAATGGTGGAGGCTTTCGGGTCCAAGTTCTTGGATCGTCGGCGACGATCCCAGCGTCAGCCAAAAGTGCTAGCACCGCGCGGCGCAACAACGCATGTTGTTGGACGCCGAGTTTCGGATAGACCCGCGTGAATGTATCGGCAACTCTTTGCGCAACGGTCGCAGGACCGTGTGTATCTACTGGGAAGATCTGTAGCGGATTGATTGCTATACCGTCACGTGCCAGTTGGAGTTCGATGGTGCGCATGTCATTGCGAAACTGAGGAGGCGCGTGTTGGAGGGTGAAGCCCTGGCCATAGTCAAAGATGATTGATGGTAAGCCGGCTCGCGCCAACTCAAGCACCAAGCGGGACGCTGTGTACGTCTTTCCGGATCCGCTCTCGCCGAGGATCAAGACGTGAGGATTGGTTGAACGGTCCAGAGGCCAGCTGACCAGCGTAGAAGTGTCCACATCGAGGCCGAGCGGTATGTCCGGTAAAGCTATTTCTGTTGGTGAATCGTGCAGCGAAACTGTGGCGAGGGGTGAGTTGTCATTCTGCACTCTCTGAGTGTGTGCTTTGCTCCCTGCGGTGTAGCGACCCATGGTTCGATGTGCGGCTACGGCCGAGACTTGTGCTGGCGTCACAGATGCAAGCCGGGCGATCGTCTCTCGATCTTTGCCCTCGTCGAGGAGACGGTTTATCAGGGAGCGCTGCTCGTTTGTGAGCTTTGCTTTCATGAAGCCTTTGACCGCGGACGCCGCGCTGCTTCAACCACGTTTCGAAGACATTTGTTGATCACCGAAGTTCTGTCTTCTATAAGGCCACTTTGCTCTGCTTCTGTGAACTCTTGCCATAGCACACGATCAATGCGAAAGATCACTGAGATTCGATCGGACACCCTGCTACCGGCAGGACGTCCGACCTTCCGGTGGGGCATGCTCTGCCATGCGCGGCGCGCGGCTAGAGAGAAGTTCGTGAACTCACTCGCGTCGGCGAAGATCATTTCCTGTTCATTATCGAGCGACACGGCCCATTTTTGGCCGTCACGTCGCAGGAGGGTTCCCCGTCGCGACTTGAACGGGCCGTTCCTCATCCGAACCTTGTCGCCTTTTACGTGCTGGAGCACTCGCCAGCAGGTTACGGCCACGCGTAAATATTTGCAATAAATAAATTGGTGGTATTCTGTCAGCCAGCAGCTATGGCGGAGATATCCAAAATCGAGTGGACGGATGCGACTTGGAATCCAGTGCGCGGCTGCACAAAAATCAGCCCTGGTTGCGCTCATTGTTACGCTGAGACGTTTGCTGAGCGTTTCCGGGGCGTGCGTGGACACCCGTACGAGCAGGGGTTCGATCTGCGACTTGTTCCAGAGAAGCTCCTGGAGCCCATCCGTTGGTCCGGTCCGAAGATGGTGTTCGTCAATTCGATGAGTGATCTGTTCCACGCTGACGTTCCGGTTCCATACATCTCCGCAGTCGCTGAAGTGATGGCACATTCTCCCTGGCATATTTATCAAGTCCTGACAAAACGGGGCGAGCGAATGCAGCAGCTCCTAAGCACTGACCTGCAGCGCTTTGCGCAGCATGCACATATCTGGTGGGGAACGAGCGTGGAGAACCGAAAGTACGGGATGCCGCGAATTGAACACCTGCGGCATACGCCAGCGGCGGTTCGGTTTCTTTCAATTGAGCCTCTTCTAGAAGACCTAGGAGAAATCGACCTGCGTGGAATTCATTGGGTCATTGTTGGTGGCGAAAGCGGACGTGGGGCAAGACCGATGCATCCAGAGTGGGTCCGTTCTGTAATGGACCAATGCCGGATTCAGAGTGTTCCGTTTTTTTTCAAGCAATGGGGTGGTGTGCGTAAGAAGCAAGCCGGCCGACAGCTAGATGGGCGCACGTTCGACGAGTTCCCGCAGATGCAAAGACAAGAATTCCCGCCCCAAGAACATCGAATGGAGACCCTCCAGTCACTGCAGCGCAGCCTCTCGGCGCTACTGAACAACGCCAAAACAGACTCTCAATTGACAATATTCCAATCTTAACTGATTACGATTCGCGACGATTTCAAGTCCGCAGTTTCCGCTCTGGCAATGACCGTCTAGTGCCGCGCTAGCGGTTCGCCTGCGACCCAGCCAAGTTATCCCGGCAGGTGGCCGCTACGAAATGGGCCAACATATGCGAATAGGTAGGCTACAGTCCCCATGTATACGAATTGGATCGCCGGCCAGCGCCAGCTATTGGTCTCGCGGTGTACGAATCGCGATCGCGAGGCGCATTGCATGGCAAGGACAAAGAAGATCAGGACGGCGCTGGCGGGCGACAGTTCACGTCGCAATACCTCCTGCAATTCAGCCCATGGGAGTTGGGATCAACGGGCAGGCAATCCTTGGCTTTGACCAACAGAAGATTGACGCTGCCTTGGCGGCGGAAGGATAGTGAGACCCCAGGACATTAGGCATCGCGACGATCTGCTAGTCCAGACCGATGCGCGCCACTTCCGTGCGCTTCTATAATACAGCGAAGGGTTGGGCGCGTATCAGGTTCGGGCAGGGTTCGGCGGTGTTGGCCGCAGTAGTGACTGACTTTGCGGCTATCCACTTACGATCGGTCGAATCGGTGGGACGAAAGCCGGCAGGTTCTTCCCACGTGGTAGCGGTCGGGTTTAGCCGAGGCCTCGGCGCGGTGGAACAAATTGTCATTCCGTGGGGTGTGTCGCCATCCACGACGCCGCCATGGCCATAAACAACACTAAAGCCACGGCGATCACGATAAGGACGCGTCTTTCACGAGCCGTGAAGTGTACCTGGTGCCGCTTACGTTTTACTCGAACGAGTCTTCGACGCATGCTAGTGTCTGATTCTGGTGAAATTTGGATATCAGGATATTAACGCCCTCCACCAAACGGCGGTCAGACCGGCGAGCAGGTGCCGACCTCAGCGTCACATTCGAATCGCGGTTCGGTGCCAAGAGGGATACCAACACCTCGGTGGGTTTGACCGGCGATAACGCGATAGGTAGATTCCGGTGACTAGCGGCCCAAGTACGGGCACGCTGAACAAGGCGAATGCCGTAGTACACGCGGTGTCTGCCCTGTATGTGGTGGCACTCGCCTTTGCTTTATGGGTTGTCGCGCCGGCTACGCACTTTTCACCCGCGTGGACGTTGATTCTCGTCTCAGCTGCAGCAGTCTTCGTTGTACTGGATTTGCGAGCTGCAATTGAGCAATGGCGCTCTGGCGCAGGGCAGATCCGAAGCATCGCATTACATCTCATATTCCTGTTAGTTGTGAGTGCCACTATCGCATATCAATACGATCAGGTTCGGCCTGAATCTTTGCTCCAGTGGTTCGAGGCGAGCAACTTCTGGTTCGTGGCGTTGCTTGCAGCTGTCCGGATGATTATGGGAGCTGCTCTCGGCGCGCAGTCTGCTGCTGCGCCGCGACAATGACTGATGCATGGTTGGGAAATGACAACCCATTCGGCGTGGGCAATGCTGAAGTCGCCGGAAGGCGGCGTTCCAAGCCTTCGCAATCAAGGGGTGCATCCGCCTGGCCAGAAGTGACCGAATCCGGTGTATGTGTGACGACTCCGTAACTAGCTGCAACATAAGCACTTAACAATCTGACAAGAAATCATCACATTTTTTAGTAACCCTTACTTACTGCCGCTCGTCTATAGTTGTGATGACGTAGGTGACAATAGACCGTAATCCCGTTTTTGGGCTACGATTATTTGGTGGCATCAATGACGCAGCGCTGGCGCAAATTCGTTGCAATCACGTTTTTGCTTTGGGCATTGACCGACTTGCTCGTGCCCGGTGTTTGCAAAGCTGAGACCCCGACTCTGCAGGCGGAGTCGTCAGTCGCGTCGGTGACCTCCGTCTCTAGTGCGAAATCTTCTTCCGAGCACGAATCAGCTCCTCTTTCGAATGATGAGGACTGCTTCTGTTGCTGCTCGCACGTAACGCCTGCCCAGATTCCCGCCGTTGTTGCGTTGCAGAAGACTCACCAAGACCGCACTCCAGTTGCGGTCGAGTCTCCTAAAGACTTCGCGTTCGCCTTCTACCACCCTCCGCGTAGCTAATCCCTACAGACGCACCTTTTGCTGAGGGCTCGGTCGCCTTCAGCGTGATTTTCGATTTGCCCTTCGTCTGACGGGGTGATGTATGACGCTACGAAAAAATCTGGGAACACTCCAGCCCGATGGTTGGAGCGCAGGTCCCCTCATTCCCGGTTCCACGGCAAAAATCGACCGTGAATCCTTGGCAGTGAACGCAACCGAGCCCCTCGATGGGGACGCAGAACTTATGGTCCGCGCAAAGGCAGGCGATTCATCTGCGTTCGAGATTCTTGTCGCAAAGTTTCGCCGGCCGCTGGTTGGTTTCTTCTATCGCATGGTGCACGACGCAGACATCGCCGAGGAGTTGACACAGGAGGCATTCCTGCGTGCATACCGCTCGCGAGACACGTATGTCGCACGCGCTAAGTTCAGTACTTGGCTGTACCGCATTGCGACCAATCTTGCGATTAACCATGCTCGCGATAACGGTCAGGAACGAGCAAAGGTCGTCGTTCGGCTCGACGATAAGGACGACGAAACAGGTCAGACCGTCGATGTCGCGGACCAAAGGCCGAGTGCGGAGCAGGCGATTCTGAAGCGAGAACGCTTGGCCGCTATTCGTCGGCACGTGGATGCCCTCCCTGAGCGTCAGCGACTGGCCGTGCTCATGCACAAGTACCAAGGTCTGGACTACAGAGAGATCGGCGAGACACTCAATCTCAGCGAATCCGCCACCAAGTCGTTGTTGTTTCGGGCCTACGAGACGCTTCGAGAGAAGCTGAAGGAGTTCCTATGAGCGCTCGCGAGTGCCGATGGTTTGGAAGCGGCGCTGGACCGCTCGAAGTTGAGGGCCAAATGAGTAGAGCCAACAAGATCGATTTCGCGGAGGTGAGGGCATCCTACGGCCGTTGGGGGACGACAGTGTTGCATTTTTGCGAGCTCTTTCTGGGCGAAAGAGGCCTGGCCGAGCAGGTTGCCACCGAAAGCATTGTTCGTTTCCTGCGAGGAGGCGGCCGGGCCGCAACGAACGGTGTACCTGTGGCTCTGCTGCGGTTCGCATTCCAGGCGGCTTCCCAATTGCGTGCGACGAACGGTGACTCCCCGGAAGGATTGCGCGCGGCTATTGTCCAGCTCGAATTGCTTCCGCGCGCGGTGTTCATTCTGCATGGCGTCATGGCAGTGCAAATACCCTGGGTAGCGGCCATCCTCGGGCTGCCGGCGGAAGAAGTTACCCGGGTTTGGGCCAAAGCCCTCATCGAGGTTCGCGAGCGATTGCCGCAAGACTTTTTCAAGGAGCGATCAAGATGATCGAGAAAGCTCTGCCCTCTTGGGGCAGATTGTGGGTGGGATGTGCCTTATGGATATTCTTATCAGGATTCGGAGCGGCGCAGCAGCAGCCCGCGTCGCTACCGCAGACGCTCACGCTGGAAGAGGCGACGCAGTTGCTGCTCAAGCAGAGCCCCATCCTGCTGCGGGACCGCCAGAATGTGGCCGTTGCTACCGCCAACCTGACTCAGGCGGGGCTAAGGCCGAACCCCAGCTTCGAGCTCAATTCGGAGAGCTATCCGCTGTTTGAGTCTCGACCTGGCCCGTTCTTCAACAACCAGGAACTGGTGCTGCGGGCTGGTCAAACGATTGAGACCGCTAGCAAGCGCGGCAAACGGGTCCAGGTGGCCAGGCAGGAACTCGGGGTCAGCGAATCCGAGGTTGGGAACACAATCCGGCAGGTCAAGGCCGAATTGAAGCGACGGTACTACACGGTCGTTCTGGCGAAGGCGCAGCGCGAGCTGGCAGACGAGATCCTGAAGCAGTTCGACGAGATCATCCGGCTGAACGAGGCCCGCTTCCAGCAAGGTGAGATTTCCGGGCTGGAAATGAATCGGATCCGCGCCGAGCGCCTGCGGTTCTTCACCGACGTCTTGGATTCCGATCTCCAACTGAGGAATGCCAAAACCGCGTTGCTGGAGTTGCTGGGCGTTTCCGATCTGAGCACCCCATTCGATGTGGCCGAAACGCTTGGCGTTCGCCCGCTGGCCCTAACCCCGCAAGACTTGCAGGCTCAGGCCCTGCAAGCTCGGCCAGATCTGCAGGCTGAACGCCAGAGGTTGGAGCGAAATCGGCAAGACCTCCGTCTGCAGAAAGCCGAGGGTGTCCCCAACGTCACGCCGTTCGTTGGCTACAAGCGCGACTTAGGAGCGAATACGCTTGCCTTCGGCTTGAACGTGCCGTTGCCTTTCTTCAACCGTAATCAGGGCGGAGTCGGCCGGGCGACCGCGCAGATCACGCAGCAGCAGTACGAGGTAAGTCGCGTGCTGCTCGCAGTTCGACGCGACGTGCAGGAGGCTTATCAGTCTCTACAGACGCAGGCTCAAAAGGTGCGTGCAATGGAGCAGGAGTACGTGCCAAGCGCACGGACGGCGCGGGACATCGCGCAGCAATCCTATCGTCTCGGCGCTCTCGACTTGATTGGGTTGCTCGACGCCGAGCGGGTTTACCGGGAGACTGTCCGCGCCTACAACGTGGCGCTATTCGACTACAACGCCTCGGTGTTCCAGCTTGAAGCGGCTGTAGGAAAGGAATTCTAGAGTGAGAAAACAGATCATCATCTCTGGCATTGTCGTTGTAATTGTCCTGGCGACGGTACTCGTTTGGCGCGCAATGAAGTCTACGCCCGAAGCAGCCGAGGAAAAGCATGACCCGAACGTGGTCGAGGTCGCGGTAGAAGCCCAGCAGAATGCTGGGATCATTATTACGGCTGCTTCCCAAGAGCGTCTCGAACAGCTCGTCAAGACCACCGGCGTGATCTCACCGGATGAGGCGCGAGTGTCTCACATCGTGCCGCTATCACAAGGAGTCGTCGAGGACGTTTTCGTTCAACTAGGGGACCGGGTTCAGAAAGGACAGCCGCTACTGGTCTACGACAACATCGAACTCGGCGAATCGGTCGGGGAATTCCTCAACCTCCGTGCCGGGGTGGAGAAGGCGATTGCGCAACAGGAGGTCGCCAGACGCTCGGTCGAAAGGGCGAATTCGCTGATTGAAGTGCAGGCCATCTCGCCACGGGAATTCGAACTGCGCAAGGCGGAATATGAACAGGCCAAAGCCGATGTTGAGAGTCGGCGGGCAGAGATGGCGCGAGCCGAGGAGAAGCTCCATCGTTTCGGCCTGACGGAAGCCGATCTAGCAAAGCTGACCAGCGCCGAGCAGCGGGGCGGGCATCGTTCCGCTTCCCACAATACTCTCCGCGCGCCGCTGGCCGGAGTAGTCACCAAATACGATGTTTCGAAAGGCGAGGTGGTCGGCCGCGACAAGGAACTGTTCACCATCGTGGACACTAGTTCGATTTGGGCACTCGCGGATGTTTACGAAAAAGACATTCAGTTCGTTGCCCGCGGCGGCGAGTGTGCCGTGACCCTGGCCTCGTACCCAGGCGATGTCTTCAAAGGGAAGATCACCTATTTGAGCGATGCGCTCGATCCTTCTTCCCGCACGGCGAAGCTGCGCTGTGTTCTGCCGAATACAGATGGACGGCTGAAGCTGGAGATGTTCGCCACAGTCAGCGTGCCGACCAGGGAGTCACGCACTGGCGTCACCGTACCGGCTACTGCACTGCAAGAAGTCAGTGGTCAGCCGGTGGTATTTGTTCAGGCGGAGCCTACGAAGTTTGAAAAACGCGTCGTGCAGGTGGGCGAACGGGATGAACGGAGGGCGGAAATTCTCTCAGGCATAAAGGCTGGGGAAAAGGTGGCCGCCAATGGCAGCTTCTACCTGAAGTCGGCGCTTATGCGCGAGTTGATCGGCGGGGAGGAATAGTCAGCTATGAACAGAGTGGTCGAATTCGCCCTGCGCAACCGCTTCCTCATCCTCGTCTTTACGGTGCTCGTCATCAGCCTAGGCATCTGGGCCATGCGGGTACTGCCGATTGACGCTGTCCCCGACATTACGCCAAACCAAGTAATCGTGCTCACGGACGCACCCGGTCTCGGCCCAGTTGAAGTGGAGCGGTTCATTACGTTCCCAGTGGAGACGGCGATGAGCGGCCTTCCGGGCGTCACCGAGATTCGCTCCGTCTCGCGTTTCGGGCTTTCCTCAGTGACGATCTTCTTCAAGGAAGACATGGACATCTACTTCTGCCGCCGGCTGGTCATGGAGCGTCTTCCGCAGGCAAAGGAGAGCATACCAGCAGGTTTCGGCTCACCGGAGATGGGGCCCATCAGCACAGGTCTGGGTGAGATTTACCAGTTCGAAGTCCGCGGTCAGGGCTATTCGCTGATGGATCTGCGCAGCATTTTGGAGTGGGACATCGCGCCCCTGCTGCGGTCAGAACCCGGAGTCGTCGAGGTGAACTCTTATGGCGGCGAACTGAAAACATATGAAGTTCAGTTGGACGCCAATCGCCTGGTCAGCTACGACATACCGCTTTCACGGGTCTTCGAAGCGTTGGAGCGAAACAACTTCAACTCTGGCGGCGGCTATATCGAGCACAATCAGGAGCAGTACGTTGTGCGTGGTGAAGGGTTGGTGAGTTCGCTCGAAGATATCGGCAACATTGTTGTTGGCGCAACCAAGAATGGAACTCCCCTTTACATCAAAAACCTTGGTGCCGTCCGCTTTGCGCCAATGATCCGTCAGGGCGCGGCGACGCGCGACGGTCGAGGGGAAGCCGTCACCGGCGTAGTGATGATGCTCATCGGCGAGAACTCGCGCGTGGTCGCGAAGCATGTGGGCGACAAGCTGCAACAAATTCAGAAGACTCTTCCACCCGGGGTGAAGGTTGACACCTACTACGACCGCACGACGCTAGTGCAAAAGACGATCAAGACAGTCGAAAAAAACCTGATCGAGGGTGCGCTGCTTGTCATTGTTGTCCTGCTCCTGCTGCTGGGAAACATTCGCGGCGCACTGATCGTCGCCGCGGCGATTCCGCTGTCCATGCTCGCCGCATTCGTCGGCATGGTGTGGCTCGGAATCAGCGGGAACCTGATGAGCCTGGGTGCCATCGACTTCGGGTTGATTGTGGACGGTTCGGTGGTGATGGTCGAAAACATCGTTCGCAACCTGGCGGAGGCGCGAAAACGGGCCGAAGGAAACCCGCTTGCCGTCATTCTCGATTCGGCCCGAGAGGTGGCGCGCCCAGTGTTCTTCGCCGTGCTAATCATCATCGTGGTCTATTTCCCGATCCTTACCTTGGAGGGAGTTGAGGGCAAGATGTTCCGCCCGATGGCTTGGACGGTAATCTTTGCCTTGGTGGCTTCACTTGTATTCGCTCTGACCTTGATGCCCGTCCTGAGCTCGTTTTTCCTGGCGGGCAAGGTGAAGGAGGAGGAGTCGAAGCTCATCCATTACGTGAAACAGCGGTACGTGCCGTGGCTGCGAAAGGCGATGGCGCGTCCAGCTGTGACTGCGTCGATTGCTGGCGGCGCATTGGCGCTTGGCATTGCAGTAGCAGTGTTTATGGGAGCCGAATTCATCCCTCGCCTTGATGAAGGAACGCTGGCTATTCAATCCTGGCGCCTCCCCAGCGTGGCCCTCTCTGAATCCATTCACAGCACAACGATGGCTGAGAAGGTGCTGAAGCAATTCCCGGAGGTGGAGACCGTTATTTCCCGCACCGGCCGGGCCGAGATTGCAACCGATCCCATGGGAGTTGAAGTCAGCGATATTTACGTCATCCTCAAGCCGCACGACCAATGGAAGACCGCCTCCACGCGCGAAGGACTGATCGAGGCTTACAACCAGGCACTCACCGAGAAAGTGCCAGGCAACATCTTCAGCTACTCGCAACCGATTGAACTCCGTATGCAGGAGCTCATCGCCGGGGTTCGCTCGGACGTGGCCATCACCTTGTTCGGCAGTGACCTCGATGTGCTGCGTCAGAAGGCCGACGAACTCGTCCGCGTCGTATCGCAGGTGAAAGGCGCCGCTGACGTGAAGGCGGAACAGACCGGCGGATTGCCCTATCTCCGCGTGGAGATCCGTCGCGATCAGATCGCGCGCTATGGGATCAATGCCCGCGACGTGCTGGACGCGGTGGAGGCCCTCGGTGGCAAGGAGGTGGGTACGGTGCTGGAAGGCCAGAAGCGCTTCGCGTTACAGGTCCGCTTCCAGCCGGGCGACCGCGATGCCTTGGAAAAGATCGGCAACGTGAAAGTTGCTGATCCGCAAGGCCGCCTGATCCCGCTCAGTCAATTGGCTGACTTGCACACTGAGGAAGGCCCTGCGCAGATCAGCCGCACCAACATTCAGCGGCGCATCAGCGTCGAAGCCAACGTTCGTGGGCGCGACCTTTCCAGTTTCATCAAGGAGGCGCAAGCGGCGGTTTCCAGCAAGGTGTCTCTCCCGACCGGATACTGGATCACTTGGGGCGGGCAATTTGAGAACCTGCAACGCGCGGCCAAACGCCTTGCCATCGTCGTGCCGCTATCTATCTTCCTGATCTTCATGCTGTTATACACAACCTTCAACACTGCCCGGCCGGCAGTGCTGATCTTCCTGAACGTGCCCGTAGCTGCGACTGGAGGTGTGCTGGCGCTGGCGCTACGCGGCATGCCGCTGAGCATTTCGGCGGGGGTTGGATTCATCGCCGTCTCCGGAATCGCGGTGCTGAACGGCGTGGTGTTGGTCTCCTACATTCTGGGCAAGCGTCGCGAAGGAGTGGCGCTTGAAGAGGCCGTGGTGGAAGGAGCAACGACGCGGCTGCGGCCCGTGCTGATGACCGCATTGGTGGCCAGCCTGGGGTTCGTCCCCATGGCGCTTGCTACCAGCGCGGGCGCCGAGGTGCAGCGGCCACTGGCGACCGTCGTCATCGGCGGGCTGGTCACTTCCACGCTGCTGACGTTGTTTGTGCTGCCGACACTTTACCGCTGGTTCGAGGGACGAAGAGAAGAAGTGGAGATCTGAGGTGAAACGATGAAGGAGATCAAGGCGATTATTCAGCCGTTCCTGCTGTCGAAAGTGGTTGAGGCTCTAAAAGAAATCGAGGGCTTGCCGGGAGTGACCGTATCGGACGTGCGCGGCTTCGGTCGGGCGCGGGCAGTCGGCTCGCCCGATACCGTCACCGATGGAGCGGTGGAGTACGTCAAGAAGTCGAAGGTCGAGACCGTGGTCCCCGACCGCCTCGTCGAAGCCGTCGTTCGGACGATTCGCGAGAAGGCCCATACCGGCAATCCGGGCGACGGCAAGATCTTCGTTTACGACGTTGACGACGTGATCCGCATCCGGACCGGCGAGCGGGGGGAAGCGGGAATCTGAAGGGACGGACACAGTTAAGGCCGCGGCTTAGGAACCGCTGGTTGGTTGCGGGTAAGCGATGGGAGAGCCTGGGAGAACAGGGCGTAGAAGCCGAGTGAGCCGCAGGGAGAAGATCCTTCTTCTCCTTCTGCTGCTCATGATGTTGCTAGCGGGAATATTTGGGTTGTATCTCGCGTCTCGGGGATTACATCCCAAACAGTTGAGGCGGCGTCGCCCCACCAGTTCATATCACTCCGAAAGCGTGATGGTTTTGGCTAGGGCGCACTGGAGCGACACGCATGTGGCGTCATATGGCTGACGTGAACAAGACGAATGGAGGGGCCGTCCCGGTGAGCGGGCAGGCGGAAACATCACCACAGCCAGGAACGACGCAGTGCGATCTCCGCGTCGGCGGCATGGATTGTGCTAGTTGCGCCGATGACGTGCGCCGTGCGCTGGAGAAGCTTTCTGGTGTGCAAGATGTCCGCGTGGATGTTGTCGGAGGCAAGGTGAAGGTGGCGTATGCCGAAGGCAAGCTGGCGCGTGGCGATATTGCCGGAGCGATCCGGCGTGTCGGATACCGCGTCGAGGACGGCGAAATCAAGGCAGCAGCGTTCATCGTGGAAGGAATGGACTGCGCGGACGAGATCCGCCAGCTCGAAAACAAGCTGGGCCGGCTACCGGGCGTCTCTCGCTTGCAGTTCGATCTCATGCGTCGCCGCTTAGTGGTGGAGGGCGGCATCAGCACGCCGGAAGTCCTGCGTGCGGTCAAAGAAATCGGGATGCAAGCCCGACCCGAAGGTGAGCAGGTCAGGCCACCGACGTTCTGGGAAAAACATGGGCGACTGACGGTCACCGTCATCTCGGGGACATTGCTCGCACTCGGAGGCCTGTTGATTCTTTGGGGTGCACCACGCCACATCCTGGTGCCGGTCCTGGCCGCGTCCGCTATCAGCGGCGGCTGGTTCATCGCTCCCCGAGGATTTCGTGCAGCGCGAAGCGGGGTGCTGGACATGAACTTCCTTATGACCATCGCCGCTATCGGAGCCGGCGCCATCGGAGAGTGGGGTGAGGGCGCATCCGCGATGTTCCTGTTCTCGGTGGCCCAGATGCTCGAAGTCTATTCCATGGACCGGGCGCGCAATGCCATCAAGGCTCTGATGGACCTGTCACCGCCAGAAGCGACCGTGAAGCGCAACGGCGAGGAGATCAGCCTTCCCGTGGCTCAGGTTGCGGTGGGTGAAACGATCGTTGTCCGGCCCGGACAACGAATTCCGCTGGACGGCGCTGTCCTATCCGGGCGTTCGGCAGTCAATCAGGCGCCGATCACTGGTGAGTCCATGCCAGTGGACAAGGAGCCAGGGGCGGAGGTGTTCGCTGGGTCAATCAACGAACATGGTTTGCTGGAGGTCCGCGTCACCAAACTTGTAGAAGACACAACGCTGGCGCGCATCATTCATGCGGTGGAGGAAGCGCAAGCTGCCCGCGCGCCGTCTCAGAGTTTCGTGGACCGCTTCTCACGAATCTACACGCCCGCCGTGGTCGTGGCAGCGGTGTTCGTCTTTGTCCTGCCGCCGCTTGTGGGGTTGGGGACGTGGAGCACCTGGTTCTACCGGGCCTTAACCATGCTGGTCATTGCATGCCCCTGCGCTCTAGTCATTTCTACGCCGGTGTCCATCGTGAGTGGACTCGCCGGGGCGGCCCGAGGCGGTGTGCTCATCAAAGGCGGCATTCACCTGGAGAACGCCGGCGCTATTACGACCATTGCCTTCGATAAGACAGGAACCTTGACTGAGGGGCGGCCTGCGGTCACCGACGTTCTTGCTCTGGATGCTCTCGGCGAAGCGAGCGTGCTCGGTATAGCCGCCGCCCTGGAACAAGGGTCGGAGCATCCGCTGGCGCGTGCCATCCTGGCGGCGGCACAAGAGCGTGGGATTCCTGTGCTTCAGGCAACAGACTACGAGGCCGTCGTCGGACGCGGTATGCGTGCCCGAATCGACCGGCGAAATTACTACGTGGGCAACGAAAGGCTGTGTCACGAGCGCGGAATATGTACGCCCCGGAGCGAAGAGGCGCTTCGCCAGTTCGAGCGTGAGGGCAAGACGGCGGTGCTGCTGTCTTCCGACACTACTCCCATCGGAGTCATTGCTATTGCCGATCAGATCCGTCCCTCGGCTCTACCGGCTATCCGGGCGCTGCGAACGAACGGGCTTCGGAGGGCGCTGATGCTGACGGGAGACAACCAGGAGACTGCACGCGCCGTGGCCGAGCGGCTCACCCTCGATGACTACCGGGCCGAACTCTTGCCGAATGACAAGGTCAAGGTGGTTCAAGAACTCGTCGCAAGCGGACAGCGAGTCGCCTTCGTTGGCGATGGAGTCAACGACGCGCCCGCCCTGGCTGCGGCGACGGTTGGAATTGCCATGGGAGCGGCCGGCACCGACGTGGCGCTGGAGACTGCCGACATCGCGCTGATGGCCGACGATCTATCCCATCTACCCTTTGCCATTCGGATTTCTCGGAAGACTTCGGCCATCATCCGGCAAAACATTGTGTTCTCGCTTGCCATCAAGGCAGTGTTCATGATGCTTGCCCTAGTAGGCTGGGCGACTCTGTGGATGGCGGTCGCCGCGGATATGGGTGCCTCGCTGGCGGTCATCGCTAATGGCCTAAGGGCATTGCGCACGAAGGAGTCATAGCCCGCATTGTAGGAGCAGGAGATGTCAAAGCGGCCTACGTTCTGGCCTGGTGCGGTTTTCGGGACGCTGTTCGCCATGGGCGGGTTCGCGTTACTGGCTAACGGAATCTGGCACCTCGTAAGGCATAGCGAAGGGCTGATCCGCCTGCTGGGAGGCGCAGTCGTACTTGTTTTTGGACTCATATTCGCGATTGATGCATTAGTGCCGCCAGAACGAGACCGGAAGAGGCGCCGCGTTCGCATGAGCAAGCGAACGAGGTCCTGGCCGTTGTTTCTGATCGCTCTTACTTTCACCGCTTCAGCGTGGGGCCAGGCATCTACGCATCAAGCCTCAAGTGAGGCCGCGCTCGATCAGGCCGTAATCTCGAAGATACCGATCGCGCCATCTGTGGCTGAGAGGAGGGCGAAGCTGGCACGCAAGTACGACATCACCCGCGTTGGCGACCGTGGGATCGGTCGCGGCCTGAATCTGTACTCTGCCGAGAAGGAGCTCCGCCTGGGTAGAAAACTTGCGACCGAAGTGGAACGGTTCGCACGGATGTCACCTGACCCCGTAATTACAGCATTCGTCAACCGGGTGGCGCTCAATCTCGTTCGTCATTCCGATGCCAACGTATCGCTCACCGTGAGAGTGATTGAGACCGAGGAACCCGATGTATTTGCATTCCCCGGAGGTTTCCTTTATGTGACAACCGGGCTCATCACTACCGTGGACAGCGAGGCAGAGCTCGCAAGCCTTATCGCACATGAGCTCGCCCATGTCGAGGCCCGTCACGGCGGAAGACAAGCTAGTAAACGTGCCTTCTGGAGAATCGCTTCGACACCATTGATCTTCGCCGGTCCGGTTGGTCTCCTTGTTCGTCAAGTTGCAGGCGTGGCCATGCCGATGAAGTTTAGCCGTGATGCGGAGCGCGAGGCCGATCTGCTGGGCCTTCAGTACGTTTATCTCACGGGCTACGACCCAGGGGAATTCGTTAAGTTCTTCGAGAGACTTGGCAGTGACAGGGAATCCAGTCACTCAGTGCTTGCCAGGGCATTTTCCGAGTACCCAAGCCTCGAAGAGCGTATTGCCGCTGCTCGTGAGGTTATCGACGCTACGTTGCCCGAACGAGGCGAGCACATCGTAACCACGAGCGAGTTTGATGAAGTGCAAGCTCATATTCTGAACATTCGCGGGCCACAGTCAGGGCGGCCGGTTCTTCGGCGTCGAACGCAATGAGCTAGCCTCCGCGGTAAGGAGCGGAAGCTCGAAAAAGGGTACGCGTGCTCGGCAGGGGAACGAGGAGATTAAGTCATGCTCGATAGACGGGCGAACAAACGGCGGCTGATAGTCGTGTTTGGGATGACCACGGCATATATGCTGGCGGAGGCTATTGGCGGCCAGCTGACCGGCAGCCTGGCTCTGCTGGCCGACGCCGGACACATGTTGACCGATGCAGGTGCGCTTGGCCTGGCACTGTACGCTATCCGCTACGCGGAGCGACCAGCCACTCCTCAGAAGAGCTTTGGATACTACCGTGCCGAAGTCATGGCTGCCCTGGCGAATGCCGTAGTGCTACTCCTGATCTCTTTCTTCATACTGTATGAGGCATGGCAGCGGTTCGCCCATCCGCCGAAAGTACTGAGTTGGCCGATGCTGGTTATCGCTGCTATCGGTCTGGTGGTCAACTTCGTGGGCATGCGGCTGCTCTCCGGGTCAGCCGGAGAGAGCCTCAACGTCAAGGCGGCTTATCTGGAAGTCCTGAGCGATACGCTCGGGTCACTGGGAGTCATAGCAGCCAGCGTTATCATTCTGACGACAGGCTGGTATTTGGCAGACCCAATTTTTGGCGCGGCTATCGGCCTATTCATCATCCCGCGGACTTGGAAGATGTTGAAGGACACGGCCCACATCTTGATGGAGGGTACGCCGGCGAATATCAACCTGGAGGTACTGCAGGAAGAAGTTCTCAAGATTCCGGGTGTTGTGGCTGTGCACGATGTCCATGTCTGGACGCTGACTTCGGGTCTCGATTCCATGAGCGGACACGTCTGTGTTGCGGATCCGAAGGATGGCATCGGGATCATGAACGCGATACGGAAAATGTTGGAAGAGCGGTTTGGAATTTCTCACACCACGATCCAAGTTGAAGACAATCAATGCCGCCCGAGCGACCTCGGTGTGTAGAGAACACTGGGCAGGTAGCTCGCGGATCTCAGCGTTTGTTGCGCTTCAGAAGTCGGATGATCGCTATGACGATGACCGTGATGCACGCAATGAGTCCAGCCGCCATCAAAGAGATGGCAAACACACCTCCGCCGCTCCCAAGGGAATGGAGGAAAAGCAAGAACCCAAGGACAAAGGCGCCCAGACTGGCGAAGGCGATCAATTTCAGAGGTATGGGCTTTTCGAGCATGTCAGTGCAAGGTGCCGAATTGCGTGCCGCTATCTGTGATGCGAAGTTTCAGGCATAAGTGTGATCGGAGGAGCATGATCCGCGCTTGGCAGTGTTTGCTGTTGTCTATGTTTGTGGCGATGATTGGTTGCGCGCATTCAGCGCAGCATGTGGAGATTCCGGGGACAGGAGCCGCATATGAGAAGGAAATGCTCAAGTGGCTGGTGACATTTCACAAAGACCAAGACCGCATGACCCAGCCATGCGCGCAGAAAGACGATATCCGTCAGGAACTTCGGAATTTCTGCATCGAGACTGACCGGCAGCATACCGAGCGCATGGAGAGAATGAGGAGTTGGCTTCAGGATTGGTACCAGACGGAGCTGCCGCGGGGTGACCCGTATCCCTTATGGGTGGGCAGCCTGAAAGGCCAGGAATTCGAGCGGGAGTTTTTGAAAGAATATCTTGAACACCACGATGAAGGCGTCGAGCAAACGGCGAAGTGCGCATCCAAGGCAGTGCACCCAGAATTGCGCGAGCTGTGTGCGCGTATCAATCCAGCGCAGAAGAAGACAGGCGAACAGCTAAAGCGATGGCGATGTGAATGGTTCAAGGATTGCGGCTAGCGTCCTACACTGCCCCCGGTATGATGTCGCCGGTTTGGGCGCCGCACAACTGGGCAGCGCAGCCATGCGTGCCGACTCCCGACAAACTGATACCTGCGCCTATTTGTCAGCAATCCTGCCTGGCGGGCTCCTTCTGAACGCGGGGCTGGGATCGTAGTTGGGCTGACCCGATTGTCATCATCATGCTTCCGATAATCGTCAAGAGGGATTAGAAGGCCTGCGAGGCGAAACGTGCTGCACGTGATTGGACCTCTCCGGTCTCTCCAACGTTAGCCTTTGCATCGAAGTTGCGAGGAGTTGTTGAGATACCGATGGGCTATTGCTGGATGTGAATTCTCGGCTGGGTTCTCGGGATCGGTCTGATCCTGCTGATCGTGTTTGTGATCGTTCGGGTTGCTCGCAAGAGATCCAGGCAGCGAGATTGAAGCTCCGATGGCAGTTGTGATTCTTGGCTTGGTTTCGTCCAACCTTGTTGAACATGGTCGTGGTTCCCTCTGTTTACTTTCGGTTCGGAGGAAGAATCGAGGTAGCAGAATGACTCAAGACTTCACGGAACCTGGGTCGCCGGAGGTTTGTAGACTTGGAAGACCGGCGACGGCATGCGGCAGTCCCATCTGCACCGCCTTCGGTGCTGACCTTCATGAAGCAGCAGGATCTTGTCCAATTGCCGAAGCCGCTCAAATTGAAGCACTTGCAACGAAGACCCGACGGCGGCGGGAACACGTGCGTGCGGGAACAAGTTCGTAATGCAACGATTCGCCGCTGCAACTTGCCCGGAGCAGTTGCGTCTAGGCGGTAGCTGCATCTAGACTTCTTGTGGTGAGGCTGGCGACCAAACTCGGTGCGTTTGCAATCGCCGCGCTGCTGTTTACGGCACCGTCGATGGCGTGCCTTCTGCCGATTGGCGAGATGACGCGGGCCGAGCGTGAATGCTGCGAGCACATGGCAGAGCAGTGCGGAGGCGTTGCAATGCCGAGCTCGCATTCCTGTTGCCAGCGAGTTTCTGATCCGGACGTATCGATTTTCGTGGTTCCTCAATCGCAGCAACAGGTGTCGCACCTCGCTCTGATCGCAGTTCACAACCCTGACATCGGTGTTGTGTCTAAGCTTGGTGAGCGGGTTGCCCGTGCTGATTGGTTCGACGGAATTCATGGTCCGCCCGAATCTCCTCCTGGTTCCACTCCCATCCTGAGAATCTGATCCTCTTTTCTTCGCGTTAGTGACGCGACAACGCGTCCGTGTGTTCGTGTTTTTGTTGCGGAGGAAAGATGAAAGCTTTGCGTTCGAACGGGCATCTTCCCGGATGCCTGGCATTTGCATTTGTGACCGTGTTTGGTTTGCTGTCGAGCCGAGGAATGGCTCAGCAGCCAGGCATGGCAACTTCTCACACAAGCGGCCCGCCAACATCGCTTACCGATCTCATAGCCGAAGCAGAGAAAAACAACCCTGAAATTGCCGCGGCCTATCACGGCTGGCAGGCTGCTACGCACGTGCCGAAACAAGCCTCGGCATTGCCAGAAACACAGTTGTCCATTCAGCAGTTCGGCGTCGGCAGTCCCCGACCATTTGCCGGTTTCAGCACCAGCGACTTCGCGTACATCGGGTTTAGCGCTTCACAGGACATCCCGTATCCGGGAAAACGATCGCTACGGGGGAAAGTGGCAGGACTCGAAGCCAATTCTATGCGTGAGGATGCGGAGTCGGTTCGCCGGCGCGTCATCGAATCGCTTAAGGTCACATACTTCCAACTTGCGTACATTCAACAAACGCTCCCGATCATCGAGCAGAGCGATCACACGCTGAATCAGATCGAGCAGATCACTGAATCTCACTACCGCGTCGGTCAAGGCAATCAGCAAGATGTGCTCAAGGCACAGCTTCAGCACACGAGAATTCTCGAAGAGATTGCGCATCACCATCAGGCCGAAGGCCAGCTTCAGGCGCAATTGAAGCAAATTCTTAACCGTGCGCAGACTTCGCCCGACATCGTCGCCGAGCCGCTGACCGCGACTCCGCTGTTCCACACCGACAGTCAACTTCTGCAGAAAGTCAAGGAGCAGAGCCCGGAGATTCGGTCAAAGCAACAACTCCTCGAACAACAGCAGGCCAGGATCGAACTGGCGCACAAGGACGCACGCCCGGATTTCATGGTCTCGTACATGTGGCAACATACGGCCAACCAGTTCCGGGACTATTACATGGCGACGTTCGGAATCCGGCTTCCCAATCGTGGTCGCCAGCGCGCGGAACTCGCCGAATCCGAGGAAAGGCGCGAGCAGGTCAACCAACAGCTTCAAGCGGAGCGCCAGCGCGTTGCTTCCGAGATCCAGCAGCAATACGTGCTCGTACGCACTTCCGAAGAACGGCTGAATATCTACAAAAGCGGGCTGATCCCGCAGGCTGATGCGACATTCCGCGCCGGGATGGCGGCATATCAATCGAACCGGCAGGACTTCCAGACTCTGCTTGGAAACTTCCTGGACGTGCTGAATCTTGACCTCGATTATCGCCAGCAGCTGGCCGAGCACGAGTCAGCTATCGCACGCCTGGAACGACTGACCGGGGAGGCGCAGCCATGACCGATCACAGTGAAGTTCGCACTTACCGAAGTGCCTTCTGGGTTGTGATTATCGTCGCGATAGCTCTCGCAATAATTGCGGCAGTTCTCTGGCGTCGCCTAAGCACGAAGACAGTGGCCGTTGAACACTCAGCCAATGCGAGTCAGAACCAGCCAGGCGCATCCGGCAGTCCGACGTCCGGCATGGCCGAAGCTCCGGCCAACGCCCCTCCTAAAGCGGACGCACCACTCGCGCCGATTCAGCTTTCGCCGCAGCGTATGCAAAGCATCGGCGTGCAGATTGGCGCGGCTGAACTCAGAGCCGTAAACGATGAGGTCCGTTTCTACGGCAATGTGCAAGCTGACGAGCGGCGACTGGGTTATGTACAGACGCGCTTTTCCGGTTGGATTCGGAAGGTGTATGCCGACGCTACGGGTGAATTCGTCCGCAAAGGCCAGCCGCTGTTCACGATCTATAGTCCTGAACTGGTCTCGACTGAACAGGAATACCTGCTGGCAAAGAACAATGTGGGCACATTGCAGCAGAGCAGCGTTCAGGGTGTAGCTGCGGGAGCGTCGTCGCTGTTGGATGCCGCCAAGCAGAGGCTGCTGCAGTGGGATATTCCGCCGAGTGAAATCGAGAAGCTCGAATCCACTGGCAAGGTTATTACCGACCTTACGATCAATTCGCCGGTTTCGGGCTACATCACCGAGAAGAACGCACTGCCCAATATGTACGCGCAGCCAGAAACGAGGCTGTACACCATTGCGGACCTCTCAGATATTTGGGTATACGCGCAGGTATTCCAAAGCGATGCCGGCAAGATCAAACCTGGCGATCCGGCCGAAGTCACCGTCGATGCGTATCCCGGTAAGATCTTTCGTGGGCGGGTGGATTACCTGCTTCCTCAGGTAGATATTGCGACCAGAACCCTCCCTGTTCGCCTCGTCTTTCCAAATCCGGGACTGAACTTGCGGCCGGGCATGTACGTTAACGTCATGGTCGGATTGCCGCTTGGGCGGCAGGTGGTGGTACCGGCTTCGGCCGCATTTCATTCGGGAACCAAGAATCTCCTGTTTGTTTATCGGGGCAACGGCCACATCGAGCCGCGGGAAGCGGAATTCGGCGCGCAGGTTGGCGACCGAATTGTCGTTTTGAAGGGCGCGAGAGCGGGCGACCAGGTCGTCACCTCCGCGAATTTCCTGATTGATTCCGAAGCGCAGTTGCAGGCCGCGGCAGGCGCTTTCATGCCGCCCCCGTCGGGTGCTGGGCAGGCCGCCGCCATGAATGCGCCTGCCGCGAGCCAGGCGAACGCTGAACTGAGCACCGATCCCACTCCACCTCACAAGGGCTCGAACACGGTTCGAGTAAAGCTTACGGCGCAGGCCGGCAAGCCGATCACAGGCGCCGAGGTGACGGTCACGTTCTTTATGCCAGCAATGCCTGCAATGGGCATGGCCGCGATGAAGACCGTCATCAACGCTGGCGATATGGGCAATGGCGTATACGAAGGCAAGGGCGATCTGGGTTCCGGCGGGACGTGGCAGGTCACCATCACAGCCACGCAGAATGGTCAGACGATTGCCAGTAAACAACTCACCGTCAACGCCACGGGAGGAATGTAAGCATGATCGCCCGTGTGATTGAGTGGTGCGCGCACAATCGCTTTCTTGTCTTCACGGCAACGTTCTTGCTGGTCGTGGCTGGAATCTGGTCGATCGGCCACATTCCCCTGGATGCGCTGCCCGACATTTCTGACGTTCAGGTCATCATCCACACGAATTGGGAAGGAGAGCCGCCCAACATCATCGAAGATCAGGTCACGTACCCAATCGTGACTGCGCTGCTCGCCGCGCCGCGCGTCAAAGCCGTCCGCGCGCAGACCATGTTCAACGACTCATACGTGTTCGTCGTTTTCGAGGACGGCACCGACATCTATTGGGCCCGTTCACGCGTGATTGAGTACCTGCAGCAGATCGCGGGTCGGTTGCCCCAAGGCGTCAACCCGATGATTGGGCCGGATGCCACTGGCGCTGGATGGGTGTACGAATACGCATTGGTCGATCACACGGGCAAGTACAGTCTGGCCGACCTTCGTGCCTTGCAGGACTGGCACCTGCGCTACCAACTCGAAACCGTTCCCGGCGTGGCGGAAGTCGCCAGCATCGGCGGATTCGTCCGTCAGTATCAGGTGCAGCTCGACCCCAACAAACTTCTCGCTTACGGCATCCCCCTATCGACGGTCATTGATCGTGTGAAGACAAGCACGAATGAAGTCGGCGGTCGGGTGCTGGAGTTGAGCGGCACGCGCTACTACATCCGCGGCCTGGGATATCTGAAGTCACTAGCGGATCTGGAGAACGTCCCGGTTACAGCCAAGAACGGCACGGCGGTCCTGATCAAAGACCTGGGTACGGTGACCTTTGGGCCGGACATTCGCGAGGGCGTCGCGGAATGGAACGGCGAGGGCGAAACCGTGGGCGGCATCGTGGTGATGCGCTACGGGTTGAACGCGCTAAACGTTATTGATGGCGTAAAGAAGAAGCTGGCCGAAGTGAAGAGTTCGCTTCCGCCCGGCGTGGAGGTGGTCGCCGGATACGACCGTTCCGGCTTGATTCAGGCGTCGATCAAAACGCTGCAGCGCGATTTAATCGAAGAGGCAGTGATCGTCAGCCTTGTCATCATTGTTTTCCTCTTCCATTTCCGCTCGGCACTGATTCCCATCATCACCTTGCCGATTGCGGTCGTTGCCTCGTTCATTCCGATGTACTACCTGCACGTCAGCTCCAACATCATGTCGTTAGGCGGGCTGGCACTTGCGATTGGTGTTCTTGTCGATGCTGCGATTGTCATGGTCGAGAACGGATACCGCCATCTCTCGGAGCAGCCACGCTCGGTTAGGCCGGTGGCCGACTTCGAGAGTGGAAATGGCCCAATTGTCACCGTGTCCCCCCAGCAAGGGACACGTTGCATAGGGGAGCGCGACCGCCGTCGAATCCTGATTAACGCCGCCAAGCAGGTCGGTCCTGCTCTGTTCTTCTCGCTGTTGATCATCGTGGTGTCTTTCTTACCGGTATTCCTGCTGGAAGCGCAGGAAGGGCGGATGTTCCGGCCGCTCGCATGGACGAAGACGCTCGCGGTGGGATTCTCGTCTCTTCTGGCGATCACGCTGGTGCCGGTGCTGATGGTGCTGTTCATCAAAGGCAGGTTACGTCCGGAGTCAGAAAATCCTGTCTCGCGATTCACACAAGCGATCTACCTTCCGGTGCTTCGACTCTGCCTGAAATACCGCAAGACGACGCTGCTGTTGAACTTGCTGTTCCTTGTCGTGACCTTCCCGCTCGTGCTTCGCCTAGGCAGCCAGTTTATGCCGCCATTGTATGAAGGCTCATCGCTGTATATGCCCACGTCGCTGCCGGGCATTTCGATTACACAGGCCTCGCAGCTTTTGCAGGAGCAGGACCGGATTTTGCGCTCTTTCCCGGAGGTCGAATCGGTATTCGGCGCCGTCGGGCGCTCCGACAGTGCCACAGACAATGCGCCGCTCGACATGTACGACACGACCATCATGCTCAAACCGCGCGAACAGTGGCGAGCGGGAATGACGTACGAAAAGCTCATCCGGGATATGGACGACAAGCTCCAGTTTCCTGGGCTGACCAATACATGGACGATGCCGGTCGAAAACCGGCTCGACATGGCGCTGACCGGGATCAAGACGCCGGTCGGAATGAAGATTCAGGGGACTTCACTCGACGGAATTCAAGACCTCGGAACGAAGGTTCAGCAGATCCTTTCCGGATTACCACAGGTGCGGTCTGTCTTCGCGGAGCGGGTCTCGCAAGGCTTCTATGTGAACGTTGACGTGAACCGCCCCGAAGCGGCGAAGTATGGGCTCACCATCGGCGATGTGCAGCAGGCGGTCGCGTCCGGTATTGGTGGCATGAACGTCGCCCAGAACGTCGAAGGCCGCGAGCGCTATCCGATGAATGTGCGTTATCAGCGGGATTTCCGGGACAATCCCGAGGAATTGGGCCGCGTTTTGATCGCAACGCCCGCGGGAGCCCAGATCCCGCTTGAGCAGGTGGCGAAAATCTCGTTTTCTCACGGGCCGGCAATGATCCGCGATGAGGACGGCCAACTCACCGGATACGTCTACATCGATCTCAAGACAAAAGATTACGGCGGATTCGTCAACCAAGCTTCCAATCTTTTGCGGCAGAAGCTGCAGCTTCCGGTGGGGTACACCTATCACTGGTCAGGCGAATACGAATTCGAATTGCGCGCTAAGGAGCGCCTGAAGCTCATTCTGCCCATCGTCTTCTTCGTAATTTTCATGCTGCTGTACCTGGTCTTCCATTCCGTCACCGAAGCGCTGGTCCTGATCTTCCCAACGGTTTACGCCATGACCGGCGGGCTGATCCTGCAATGGCTCCTCGGATACAACTTCAGCGTGGCGGTCTGGGTGGGGTACATCGCGCTGTTCGGGATCGCGGTCGAGACCGGAGTCGTCATGGTCGTGTACCTACATGAAGCTCTCGACAAGCGGCTTGTCTCAGGCGCTCCGATGTCGGTCGAGGATATTCGCAATGCCGCCATTGAAGGCGCGGTGCAGCGGCTTCGTCCGAAGTTAATGACCGTTACGGCGGTTCTGGCCAGTCTGATTCCCATTCTGTGGGAGACCGGCATCGGCTCCGATGTAATGAAGCCCATCGCCGCTCCCATGGTGGGCGGAATGATTACTTCAACCATTCACGTATTGATCCTGGTTCCCGTGTTCTTTGTCCTGATGAAGGAGCGAGCGTTGCGGCGTGGGACGCTTACGGCAAAAGAGCACGATGCTGGAACCAACTGAACCGATAAAGGAGGAGAACATGAAACGATCGTCAATTACTCGCACGGCGACCATAGCGTTCGCAACCACCCTGCTTGCAATCACCGTGCTGGCACAGTCGCAGGCCAGCAAGGCTGGACAGCAAAAGACGCTCACGGGCGTTGTCTCTGACAACATGTGCGGAGCCCAACACATGCTCAAGGACAAAACTGCCGCTGAATGTACCCGGCTCTGCGTTAAGCAGGGTCAGAAATACGCGCTCGTCGTGGGCCAGACGGTATACACGCTCGAAGGCCACGCAACGGAATTGGAGAAACTGGCCGGTGCGCGAGCCACAGTCAAAGGGAAGGTCAGTGGCGATACGGTCACGGTCGAATCCGTAACCGCTGCAAAAGGCTAAGACGGCGAGGCACCAATCGCCGGCCAAACGTCCGATGGGCGCGGCCATCAAAACTGGTGGTGTCCAATTCGAAGGGAGAATGAAATGAAGCACATTGCGAAGCTCGGATATTTCATCGTCATTGCACTCGCCCTGACGGTATTTGTTGCTGCGCAGCAGCCCGAAAGCACTACTCAGCAGCAGAACCCGGGTATGCAAGGGATGCAAGGCATGCACAGCCAGCACGGCAACATGAATCAGATGATGCAGGACTGTCACAAGAACATGCAGAGCATGCAGAAGACCAACGAAAAGGCCCGGCAGGAAATCGCCACGGCCAAGCAGTCGAATGATCCCACAAAGATGCGCGCTGCACTCGATGAGGCTGACAAGGCGCTGGCTGGCGTGAGCGACCACATGCAGAAGTGCCAGGGCATGATGCAGCACATGCAGGGCATGAGCGGCATGATGTCAGGCCAGCATAAAGAGAAGGAAAAGCAGACGACGACCCCGAAACAGTAGGCACGATGGTCGATTCGTTAGATAGGGCTTGCTCGCCGCGGGCCGCAATAGGCCTGCGAATCTGCCCATTTCGAGTGAATCGCGGGAGTACAGATATGCCGATTCGGACTAGGGAGTTCTTCCGATTGGTGATCGCCGCAGCAGCTGGGCGTTGATCGCGACAATGACGGTGCTCACCGACATGAGTACCGCACCGATTGCGGGAGACAGGATGATGCCCCAGCGGGCGAGGACACCCGCGGCGAGCGGGATCGCGATCACGTTGTATCCCGTCGCCCAGGCGAGGTTCTGGACCATTTTTCGGTAGCTCGCCTTCGACAGATCGATAATTCGCGGAACGTCGCGCGGGTCGCTTCGGACGAGCACGATGTCGCCGGCCTCAACAGCCACATCGGTCCCGGCACCGATGGCAATGCCAACATCGGCTGTGACAAGCGCAGGTGCGTCGTTCACACCATCACCAATCATGGCGACGCGCTTGCCCGAGCGCTTCAGCTCTTCGATCTTGGTGGACTTCTGCTCCGGTAGGACTTCCGCGAAAACGGTGTCGATGCCGAGTTCGTTACCGACGGACTTCGCGACGGCGCGAGCATCGCCCGTCATCATGACAACTTGAATCCCACGTTGGTGCAAATCGCGCACCGCCTCGTGCGACTCGGGACGAACGACGTCCGCCACGGCAATCACGCCGATTGCTTTACCGCTCTCGACCAGGTAAATAGCCGCCTGCCCTCGTGTACTCGCATCATCTGCTGCTTGCCGAATGACTTCAGGGACCTCCACTCCAAAGCTCTGAAGCAGCGCGGGACCGCCCATCGACAGTTCGCGTCCATCGAGATTCGCCTTGACTCCCTTGCCTGGAATCGCTTCAAAAGCGCGGGCGACCGGCACAAGCAGTCTTCGCTGCTCCGCACTTCGTACGATCCCTTGCGCAATCGTGTGTTCAGAATCTCGTTCAACCGCAGCGGCCAATCGAAGCGCCTCGTCGGCCGAAAGTCCGTCGGCAGTTGTGATATCGACAACCCCGAATTCACCTCGCGTCAGCGTACCGGTCTTATCGAATATGACTGCGTTGACCAGGCGGGCATCCTCCAGACCGCGTCGGTCCCTTACCAAAAGGCCGTTGTGCGCTGCCAATGTTGTAGAGATCGCAATCACGAGCGGTATCGCAAGACCGAGTGCGTGGGGACAGGCAATGACCAGCACGGTTACAAGCCGTTCAACCGCGAATGAGGGTGTTGCTCGAAGCAACAGCCAGACGATGATGGTCACCGTTCCCGACCCAAGCGCGACCAGCGTCAGCACGAAAGCCGCGCGGTCCGCCAACGCCTGCGCTCGCGACCGCGACGTTTGCGCCTGAGCAACGAGCCGCATGATTCCTGCCAGAGCAGTTCGTTCACCCGTTCCGGTGACCTCGATGCGAAGCGACCCCGAGCCGTTCACAGTTCCAGCAATCACTTTCTGTCCTTCTCCCTTTTCGACCGGCCGCGACTCGCCGGTGATCATGGACTCGTTGACAGCACTCTCGCCCTGTCGAACTACCCCGTCGGCTGGAATGGAAGCTCCGGGGCGTACCAGGATCAAATCACCTTCGCGCAAGTCTGATACGGGTACTTCCTCGATGCGATTGCCCTCGATGCGGGAGGCCATGTCCGGCAACAGCTTTGCTAGTTCCTTAAGCGCCCCTTGCGCCTGCTGGATCGATCGCATCTCGATCCAGTGTCCCAGCAGCATGATGGTCACAAGGGTCGCCAACTCTTCCCAGAGAGGCATGCCGGTGTAACCGAGCGTTACGGCTGCGCTGAAAACAAACGCGACCGAAATCGCGAGAGAAATGAGGCTCATCATGCCGGGAAGCCGATCACGAAGTTCGCGAACCGCTCCCTGAATGAACACCCAGCCGCCATAGAGGAAGACGGCGGTGCCGAAGATTGGCGGAATCCATCGCGCCCCAGGGAACTCCGGCGCGGTATAGCGAAACGCCCGCTGGAGCATGTGTCCCCAGACAAGCGTGGGAATGGTTAGGGCAAGCGAAATCCAGAATTTGTCCCGGAACATCGCTACGCTATGGCCAGCGTGTTTGTCGTGGCCGGCATGTCGATCGTTTGCGGCATGTTCGTGCGCGATGTGATGTTCAGGATGCTCGGGGTAGCCGGGCTTAGCAGGTTTGGAACTCCGAGCTTGCTCATGGGGAGGATGTGCAGGATGGTGGACGGGGTGTTCCATACTAAACAGCTCCAAGCACTCGTTGCAGCCGTTCCGCAGCTTCGCGAGCGATCGGCCGCAGCTCATCACTTCCGACTACCGCGAGCATGGCCTCCGCATCGACGACCGCAACTTCCGAGCCTCCTCCCACTTCGCGAACTGTAACATTGCAGGGAAGAAGCAATCCGAGCCGTGGTTCGGCCTGCAGGGCGCGATGAGCCAGTTGAGGATTGCAGGCGCCCAAAATGGTGTAGCGTGGGTACTCCACATTCAGCTTTTCCTTCATCGCCCTTCGAATATCAATTTCAGCGAGCACGCCAAAACCTTCTTGCTTCAGTTGCTCTGTCACCCGCTCCAATGCGGGTCCAAATGCCAAAGAAATGACCTTGCTGAATCCGTACTTCTGGCGAGTGATTGTCTGGCTGGGCATTATGTTCCTCCGCGGGGATGTCGGTGATCCGCGTTAGCGACGAATCTCGTTAAGCATACGCTTGTAGTCGTCCATCCCACTCGCATAACGCCGTCTCAAAATTTCTTCCGAAGACGCGCGGTGGGACATACTCGCGCAATTCCCAACAGAAACACTCGACATTGCGAAGTCAGCGAAGGTTCGAGGTGACCTGCGGGTCGACGCGAGACTAAGTTATTGCTGGAGCGTCCTTGTCGGGCGGAGCTTCCGTGCACGTGATCACAAATAACTGCTTGCCAACAAAGGCCCGGATGACCGTGCTCGCGCCCGGCTCCACCTGGACTTGATCGGCTTTGCCGCTCAGTGCGTTCTCGATCGTTTCAGCGATTGTGCCCAACGTCATAGAAGTTTGCAGTCCTGCTGACTAAAGCAGCGTTTCGCGGCGAGCGTTTAGAATGCGCGAATGCAAGTGGAGTGCGTCAGGGTGTCCATCGAGCCATTCGGCAACCGACCCGTAACGCTGTACGAGCGCCCGGCAGCAGGCCAGGCCTGCGCTGATCTTTGCCTGTACTTATCTACGCCGCTCTGGTTCCGGGCTGCGAGCCCGACATTTGCCGGCAGGACTCAGCACAACGACGGCATTCATCGGCGCAGCGTTTCATCGCCGACTCGTCTCCCACCTGATCACAGCTGCTTGCACAAGCATCGCAAACGTCGGCGCAAACTCCGCAGGTCCGAACGTGCAGGTCTGACTTCCGCAGCATGAAATTCGCGCTGGTCTGACAGATCTCAGCACAATCCGCCAACGTCCGAATATGTTCAGCAGCAGCGTGCTTTCCGCCTTTCTGCAGACAATAGTTGATGGTTTCAATACATACCTGGTGGCACTGGATGCAGTCCTGAATGCACTGGTTCATGTCCATGATATTTCTCCTCGTCCGCGAAGATCCTATACGTGACGATCTGCTTCGTCTCAGTGTTGATGAGAATGCGAGTCGGATGCACTGCCTGTGGCTTGCGTTGGGTACCACTGTTGCAGCAAGGCGCGCAGCTGCTGGCTTTCTTGCTCCTGGTTGGACGCCATCTCGGTGCAGAGCTGCTTCAGTTCATCACTCTTCGCATTGCTCTGGCATTGTTGTGACATCATGATCGCCTGCTGGTGGTGCTTTGACATATTCTTCAGGAACATCGCGTCGAACTTGTCGCCAGTCGCGGATTCCAAGTTCGTATGCATCGCCATGCCTTCCTTGTGCATTTTCGCCGTGTTGGGATCGTTCTTCATTTGGTTCTGGCGCATGGTTGACATGTCCCCGGCCTTATGCTGTTGGATGTCTCCATGCTGCATGCTCGACATATCGTGGCCCGACTGTGTATTCATGCCACCCGACATATCTGAATCCAGACCGGGAATGGCTTTTAGCTTTTCGATGTCTCGCTGCTGACCCTCGGCCATCTTCTTGCAAAGCTGCTTTAGCTCATCATGCTTGGCCTTCTGTTCGCACACCGTATTCATTTGCACCCCCATCTGGTGGTGCATCGTTATCATTTGGGCAAAGTGGCCATCGCCCTTCCAGGGCATCTGGTGGTTTGCTCGCTGTGCCGTCGCGAGCAGCGCAGTCAGCAGAATCGTCAGCACTACTGCAGTTTTCATCTTCATAACCATTCCTTTCATTTCCTGAGACTCGCGAATTAACGATTCGCCTTGGGCCCGTAGTGACAGATGCCGTACCAGTTGCACAGCCATCCCTGCATGGTGCGTATCTCCTCGGTTTGTGTCATGACGATGCTCTCGCACGTCTGGATGAGCTCTGCGTGATAGGCCTCTTCCGTGCACCTGGACGCGCGTACGACCGCTTTCCAATGATGCCGGATCATCTGTTTCATGAATTCAATTTCGAATTCGGCTCCGGTCAACGAACGCAATTGGTCGACCTGATTCATCATCCCCGGTGTCATCTGCGACGAGTAGCTGATCCCGTACCACGACGCCAGCCACGATGACATTTCATTGATCTCGTTGGTTTGGCTGGTTTTGATGTTGTTGCACATTTCGAGCAGTTCTGGATGTGTGGCACGTTCCAGACAGGCATCAGCCATCATCACGGCCATTGCGTGATGGTCGATCATCTCCTCCATGAAACGGATCTCATATTTTGCTTGGGAGACGGTTGGCGCTGGGGCACTCGCATAGGAGCTGCCTGCCCCTGCGATGAGGAGCAAAACGAAAAGTAATTGACGATGATAGAGACGATGCACGCGATTCCTCCGGTGGTCCGCAGTGAAAATTCTTTGCATTAGGAGGCACCAGCATCGTTGTTAGATGCCTGAGCCCAATTCAAAACAGCGACAATCAACACTCCGCCTGCCGCATTTCCCAGGGTTGCAGCAGACATCCAGTAGGCGTACTGGCCAACCGACACCGACCCAGCGACCACTGCACTCAGGATCTCTGCGCTACCTGCAATCGAATGCGGGATCTTCAGGAGCCCAATCGGAAAAGTCAGAAGCCAAATAGCCGCGATCTGCCCGATCGTCCAATGGCTCGCGGATGTCAGCCACGCCGCAAGGGCGACGAGCCATCCCGCAATTACCGCACCCCAGAACAGCTGTGCGAATGAGCCCTGCACTGCTTCGGTGCCAAACCGGCTGATTTGGTCGGTGAACTCACCGTGTAAACCTCCCGTGCGTATGGCAAGCAGGCCGAACACCAGAGTGCCAATGACATTGCTGATCCAGACAGTCGTCCATAATCTGGCAGCGTCGAATAGTCGATCACGTTCACTGAGCACAAAAACAACGGGGTGCAGAGTGTTCTCTGTGAAGAGGTGCATCCGGCCAATGATGACGGCTATGAACCCAAGCGGATAGAGGACCAGCGCTGTCGGTTTGTTAGCAACATAGGCTCCGAGAGCGGCAACGCCGAGTGGCGTCAGGCCCATTACGAGTCCGCCCGCCATGCCCGAGTACGCAAGCTTGAGAGTCGGGCGGCCCAATTCCTCGCGTGCTGTTTCCTTGACTAATAAAAGTATGTCGGTGGCTGACCGGCGGCTCTTTTCGTGCTGGGACGTTTCTGCGGCCACGCTGAAAACCTCGATGCGCTCAGCGTCGGACCTGTTGGGCTAGGAGGTTGCGGAGGATCAGGCCCCGGCATACCTTGACGCTCTGACAAAGCCGAGCATCGGAATCGCCGATTGTGCATCTAAGGTCCCGAGGCCTACAATCGCCCGGTGGGGTGGAAAAGAACAATTGCGCTTGCCAGTGCTGCCGGAATGATTCTCTCCACCGCGGCAAACGCGATCTCGTGCCCGGACGGCTGTGAATTCGGCAAGCGCTTGTCGGTGATTACGTCCCACCATCACAAGGTGTCGCTATCTCATCACGACCAAGTTCCCCCCGCGTCTCACCATCACCGGGAGGTCCAGCCGTCCTCGCGAGACCATGCGAGGGCGGTCGGACATGCCCACAGTGAACGCTCAAGGCCGGCTTGCAGCCAGCTTTCACCAATCGAAAACTGCTGCGTCGACGGTGCCGGCACACATGCCTTAGCAGCTTCGTCAGAGGCGAGTTCGCCCGGCAAGTCTCTGGTCGCGCTTGCGCCAGCCGAGTTCGTGTTCGCGACCACGGTCAGTTCGTCGCGTCCCGACGTACATCCCAAGCCGCCTCCGCCTCGACAATTCGATCCGGCTCTACTTCCCCTCCGAATCTAAGAAACTACTCTCCCTCTCCAGTTTTCGAGACTCACAGAGACCCTCGCCCATTCTTTGCCAGTTCGCCACGCCCAAAACGTGCGCGGGCGGTGACCTCACCAGGAGCGAACATGGACCACAGACGTAATTTCTTGAAAAACATCTTCGGTCTGGGCGTCGGCTTGGCCGGCGTACCGGCCCTGCTGAACGCACAACACGAAGGGCATTCCATGACCAACAAACAGGCTGGCGGTACTGGCGCACGAACGTCGGCGCGTCAGACGCGCAACGCGCCGGTCATGGTCGAGAGCCCGGACGTCGCCAACCTTCCCTGGCAGATGGTGAACGGTGCCAAGGAATTTCACTTGGTCGCTGAGTCAGTTAAGCGCAAAATCGCGCCCGGCAAGGTAATCGATGTCTGGGGATACAACGGCAGTGTGCCCGGGCCGACCATCCAGGTTACGGAAGGCGACCGCGTCCGTGTCATCGTGGACAACCACCTTCCCGAGCCGACGTCCATGCACTGGCACGGTTTTGAGATCCCTATCAGCATGGACGGCGCTCCTGGAATCAGTCAAGACCCAATTCCGCCTGGCGGGCGGTTTGTGTACGAGTTCACACTCCATCAAAACGGCACGTTCTTCTATCACCCGCATCAGGCGATGCAAGAGATGTTCGGGATGATCGGCGTGTTCATCATGCATCCGAAGGAAGCGTACCGACCGCGGGTGGACAAGGACTTCGCGCTCGTCCTCCAGGAATTCGCGGTCCTGCCGAACAACTCGGTCCCCAACTCGATGAACATGGAGTTCAATTGGCTGACCTTCAACGGCAAGTCAGGACCCGCAACAACGCCGCTGATCGTGCGCCTTGGGGATCGGGTGCGCATTCGTTGGATGAATCTGGGAATGGACCACCACCCGATTCACCTGCACGGCCACACATTCTACGTAACCGGTAGCGAAGGAGGCAGACAGCCGCAAGCGCGATGGGGACCGAAAAACACCGTGTTGGTCGGAGTCGCGGAGGCTGTAGATTTCGAATTCGTCGCCAACAATCCCGGCGACTGGATGCTGCACTGCCATCTGCCGCACCACATGATGAACCAGATGTCTTCCAACGTCGGTCCAATGACGCGTCGTCCCGGCATGCCGATGGGAGTCTCTATGGAGAACGGCATGGGGATGTTGGACGGCACACCGGGTGCGCCGATGGGCGACGACTACGGGCCGAGTCTCGGGCGCGGGATGGGCGTTGGTTCCACCAACGACCAGCCCGTCGGTAACACACCACTCTCTGCAGCCAAGGCTGCGCAAGCCATGCCCGGCATGCAGCACGGTCAAATGCAGCACGGCCAAATGCAAATGCCGGAACTTCCAGAGAACGCGAATTCAGTCCCTGGCTTTCCGCAGGACGCTTACATGGAAGGCCCAATGATGGCAATGGACCAGATGGTGCAAAAGCCCGAGACGTACGGGTTGCGGCCGGGCTGGAGCGGATTTATGCAGGGAATGATGACGTTTGTCCGCGTCCTGGAGCCTGACATGTACGACAAGATCATGGCTCTGCGGCAGCAGCAGAAGCCGATGGAACATATGAACATGGAGCACGAGCACCATGGTTAAGCGCGAGGAACAAGAAATGAAGAGCTATTGGAAATGGCTTGGCTCAATCGCCGCCATGATGCTGTGGTGCTCATTGGCCTTGCAGGCACAAATGCCCCAACACCAGCAACAGCAGCAACCGGCGCAACAGCAACAACCGGCGGCACATCAACACGCCGGCGCGCCCGCCCAAACCGCACCAACTACTCAGCCGCCACAACAACAGCCGACGGCGATGTCGATGCCTCGTCAAGGTCCCGGCCTGACCTTGACAGCGCTGGAGGAGATGGCAACTGCGAACAATCCAACGCTGAAGCAAGCGGCAGCCGAGATTCGGGCCGCCGAGGGACGCAAGCAGCAGGCCGGCCTCTACCCGAATCCGACCGCCGGTTACACCGGCGAAGAAATCGCAGGCGGACCCTCGCGCGGCGGCCAGCAGGGTTTCTTCGTGCAACAGGAAATTGTGCTTGGCGGGAAGCTAGGCTTGAGCCGCAACGTCTTCGAAAATGAGCGCAAGCAGGCATTGGTGGAGGCCCAAGAACAGCAACTACGTGTGCTGAACAACGTGCGCGTGCTGTTTTATCAGGTCCTGGCTGCGCAGCAGTTGTTGGATTTGCGACGTAACCTCAGCAAACTCGCCATGGATGCTGTGGAGACCTCGCACCAGTTGTTCAATGTTGGGCAGGCTGACCAGCCGGACGTCCTGCAGACTGAGGTGGAGGGCGAGCAATCGCAGCTTGCGGTAACGCTCGCGGAGCAAAACGAAGTTCGCGTTTGGAAGTCGCTCGCTGCAACGGTAGGCAAGCCGGACCTGCCGGTGGCGCGTCTGGAAGGCAACCTTGAGGAGTTGCCCGCAGTCACTGACGAGTGGCTGGAGGCGATCCTTCGCGAGAGCCCAGCAGTCAAGATCGCTGAACTCGGAGTGGCCAGAGCGGAAACCAGCCTGAAGCGCACCCGCAGAGAACCCATCCCCAACCTGCTCGTACGTGCCGGCCTGCAACAGAACCGCGAGCTTCGCGAGACAACAGGGCGGCCCGTGGGGCTGCAGGGTTTCGCCGAGGTCGGGGTGCAAATCCCCATCTTCAATCGGAACCAGGGTAATATCGCTGCCGCACAAGCCGATCTTGAGCGTTCCCACCTGGAAGTACAAAGAATCCAACTCCTCCTCCACGAACGTGCTGCTCCGGTTTTCCAAAACTATATGACAGCGCGAGCTGTGGTGGAACGTTATCGCGGCCAGATGCTTCCTCGTGCGCAGAAAGCTTATGAGCTTTATCTCAAGAAGCATCAGCAGATGGGGGCGGCATATCCGCAAGTGCTGATAGCCCAACGGACGCTCTTCCAACTCCAGACTGACTACATCAGCGCACTGCAAAATCTCTGGACAAGCTCTCTGGCACTCAAGGGCTTCCTGCTGACAGATGGCTTAGAAGCACCGGCCCGCCCTGGTGAACTGGATCGTCCAGTACGCGAGATTAACCTGCCGACATCGGCCGTCACACCTTCGCAGGAGAGGTAGGCATGCGTAAGTGGAGAAAATGGGAACTTGCTTTCCTCGTTCTGTTGGGACTGGTGGTCGTTGTGGTCATCGGCGGAGCCGTGATGGTACGGCGCGGCTTCAGCGCGCGAGAGAAGCCCTCGCTCGTGGAGACGTGGGTCGCTCGCGCTGCACGCAACATGTCTATTCCTGCGTCGGCGAAAAATGCGAAGAACCCGTTCCAGCCCAGCCCTGAGATCATGGCCGACGCACGCGCACATTTCGCGGATCACTGCGCAACGTGCCACGCCAACAACGGAAGCGGGCAGACAGAAATCGGACAGAACCTCTATCCGAAAGCTCCCGACATGCGTTTGTATGAAACGCAAAAACTGACGGATGGACAAATCTATTACATCATCCACAACGGCATCCGCCTGACCGGCATGCCGGCGTGGGGCGAGGCGGAGCCGAACGCTGACCAGGACAGTTGGAAGCTGGTGCTGTTCATCCGTCACCTGCCAAAGCTCACTTCGGAGGAGGAAAAGGAAATGGAGGCTCTGAACCCGAAGAGCCCAGAGGAGTATCGGGAGGAGCAAGAGGAACAGCAGTTCTTGAACGAACAACAATCCAGTCAACCTCTGCGAAAGCAGCAGAAGACAACCCACCATTGAGGAGAACAAGAGAAATGAGAAGAACAATTGCAGTGTTCACTTTGCTTTTGGCCCTCACCGGATTGGCGCTTGCCCATGGCAAAGAAAAACACATCATGGGAACGGTTACCACTATTGGTGAGAACTCGATCACGGTTGAAAACAACGCCAAGAAGAGCTTCACTGTCGGCGTCGGCGAAAAAACGATGTTCGAGAAGAGCGGATCGGCGGCCACGCTGAACGACCTTAAGGTAGGCGACAGAGTTGTCATTAGTGCCGACGAGCACGACGGCAAGCTGATTGCGAGCCAGGTCCGCTTCGGCGCGATGAAACAAAAGACCGCGACAGAGGGTGCGGCTCACAAGCACTGAAAGAAGAGCTAAACACGGCCCGAGCCTTGACGGGCCAGATGTGTCTGGGCAGCCGCCTGCTCCCGACGCTGAGATCATCGGGACCAAGGCGTGCCCATGAACCGGCGCGGCCAAGGTAGTTTGGCAGCGGGGCAAACATCCGCTGCTGGAAACGATCAACCTGGCAGGGGAAGGGGAATGTATGAGCAAATCTCGAACAGTTGGAACACTGATCACGATGCTGGTGGCGTCAGCCGTCGCTGCTCTCGGTCATGATCTCTATCTCGTCAGCGGCGTCAAGGGCGCAGACGGAAAAGTTTGCGCGCGTATTGGAGAGGCGTTCCCACTCTCGACCAATGGGCTCAGTGCGGATCGAGTTGAGCTGTTTCGAGTCCATCACCAGGGCAAAAGCGCGGAGCTTAATGGCAGACAGGAGGCGACGCAGTTCTGCGCGCCGCTTGCTGCTGGTTCAGCGCTGGTGGAAATGACAGTCCGGTCTCGATTCATCAATCTCGCCGCAAAGGATTTCAACGCGTACATTCATGGCGAGCGTCTCGGCGAAATCGTTCGGCTGCGCGAACAACGAGGCCAAACAGGCGCTGAAGGCAAGGAAGTTTACTCGCGCTATGCCAAGTTGCTGATTGGCGACACAGGCGACTTGGCGACACGGGCCGTTGGCCACACGTTGGAAATCGTTCCTGAGAAGAATCCGTCGCAGTTGAAACCGGGCGATTCTCTGCCGGTTCGCGTGCTTTTCCGTGGAAAGCCGCTGGCGGGGGCAGCAGTCTTTGCCGTCTATGAAGGTGCGGAACTGAAGGGACATGAGTACCCCATTGCCGCCGAAACAGACGAGCACGGCCGCGCCATCCTCAAGCTCGACCGCCCCGGTCTTTGGTATGCCCGGCTCATCCATATGGTCCCTGCGGAAGGCGAGCCTGATGCGGATTGGCGCAGTTTTTTTGCGACTGTGACCTTCAGCATCCACAAGAACGGTGACAACAACGCGAGCGAGTCCACGGGGACAGGCCATTAGGAGAACTGGAGAAGACGCGCTGAACTGCCCAGGGGTCGGCGCGGACCTTGCGGGGAAATCGTGTCTCCGAGGTTCTGAGCATCGGTATTCTCTAATTGCGACACGGTCAGTGGAAGATATCGCTGCTCGGTTGTATTCGGTCGAGGCCTGAGATTCCTTGGTCTCCATCAGTAGGAATTCCCGAACGCATGAGGAGACACACAATGAGATACCTGTTCAAGGTGAGAGGGTTGGGTTGGGGAATCTCGTTAATCGCCGGAGTGCTTCTGCTACTTGTGATTCCGGCACGGCTGCACGCGCAAGTCGAAACGCAGGACATGGCGGCGCGTGTCAAGGCGCTTGAAGACGGGCTGACGGCAGTAGAGGCAGAAGTGCAGACTCTGCAGGCGTCTAAGGCTAACGCCATTCAGGACGTACTTCAATCCGCACAGGTCAACCAGCCTCAGGCGACGGCGCCACCACAGCAGCTCGCTTCTCAAGTGACCGGCGAGACGGGCCAGCTGCCCGTGTATGACGGGGCAACGTCGGCCGGAAAGGCATTCAATCCCGACATCGGCATCATCGGAAACTTCGTTGCCGTTGGGGCGCGGAATGCGATTAAACCCTTGCCCTCACTGAGCCTGCAGGAGAGCGAGCTGTCGATGCAAGCGGTGGTCGATCCCTACGCCCGAGCCGACTTCTTCCTAGCATTTGGTGAACAGGGCGTAGAAGTCGAAGAGGGGTATGTGACTTTTACAGCTCTGCCGAAAGGCGTTGTTGCCAAGGTTGGCAAAATGCGCGCTGGATTTGGCCGGGTGAACTCCTTCCATAATCACACACTGCCGTGGGTAGATCGGTCGTTGGCCACGTTCAATCTGTTGGGCGGATCGTTGGAGGAGGCTGACATCGGGATCAAGGATGCAGGCATCTCTGTCAGCCGCATCCTACCAAGCCCGAAAGGTCTGTTCCTGGAAGGCACAGCTGAGGTCTTTCGCGGAGACTCCGGTTCGCTCTTCAAATCCAGCCAGCGCAGCGACGTTAGCGTCGTTGGACACCTCAAGGCATACCACGACTTCACCGAATCAACGAACCTGGAAGTCGGCGGCTCATTCGCCCGCGGACATAACGACCTCGGCAGCGCCTGTGTCACCAGATTGGCAGGGATGGATGCGACATTTTGCTGGAAGTCGCTACGGCGCGCAATTTACCACTCCTTCACGGCCAGAAGTGAATTGTTTTGGAGCCAGCGCGAGCAGATCACAGAAACTCAACGCGCCTTTGGGTGGTATGGCTCCGCTGAATATCAACTCGGGCGCCGTTGGTTTACCGGCGCTCGCTACGATTGGTCCGAACGAGCGCGGAACGCCCGACAACACGACAGCGGAGGATCGCTGGTTCTGACTTACTGGCCAAGCGAGTTCACCCAGGTTCGCGCGCAACTCCGGCGGACTGTCTACGCTGAAGGTAAGACCTCCAACGAACTGTTGGGGCAGGTTCTGTTCACAATCGGCGCTCACGGAGCTCATCCATTCTGAGAAACAGAGCGCAACGAAAGGCTTAGAGGAATATGAAAAGACTCATGATTGCAACCATGCTGTTAGCGATCAGTGCATCTCCGCTCCACTCCGCAGGCTCACCCGATGCACCCGAACAGCAGCAGGTTCGAGCAGTAATTCAGCAATTTGAACAGGGCTTGAGAGACCGCGACCTTGCAAAATCGAGTCTGTTGTTGGAGAGGACTTGGTCGTATTCGAAAACGGCCATCGCAACGATGGCTGGAAGGATTTTCGCGACAACCATCTGCTTCCTGAGATGAAGGAGCCCGCTCCGCCATCGCGGAGTGAAATCATTCGGATCGCGGCGACGCAGGACATGGGCTGGGGATACACCAAGACCGAAATGACCCTGACGCGCAGAACCGGCGAGAAAGCCGAGGCTACGTTATGGTCCGTCTATGTCCTGGAGAAACGAAACGGAAGCTGGAAAATCGTCCTGCTTGACTGGAGCATGCGGGTTCAACCACCCGGCAGAAAATGAAGCGAGAAGGTGACTACATTCCGGCGCTTCGGTACAGATGGCTAACACGGTTCTACGATCCCATCGTTCGGGCCACAACTCGGGAAAGCGCTTTCAAGCGTGAGCTTGTCGAGCAAGCTCATCTCCAGCACGAACATCGCATTCTCGACTTGGGATGCGGTACGGGCACACTGGCCATCATGATCAAAGACTCTTGCCCGGGAGCCGAGGTCGTCGGAATCGACGGCGATGCCGAGGTGCTTGCGATTGCGCGCACAAAGGTTGCGCTGACGGGAGTTGCGGTCCAATTCGATCGAGGTGTTGCGATGCAGCTTCCCTACGGCCTCGCCAGCTTCGACCGTGTGCTTTCGAGCTTGCTGTTTCATCACTTACACCGGGCGGAGAAGATGATTGCACTACGTGAAGCTTTTCGGGTTCTCAAGCCAGGCGGGGAGCTGCACATTGCGGATTGGGGCAGGTCTGACGGAGTGCTTATGCGCGTAGCTTTTCTGCCTATCCAAATACTCGATGGTTTCGCAACAACCAGCGACAGCGTAGACGAGGTTCTCCCCGGCATGATGAGAGAGGCTGGGTTGGCTGACGTGGCGATCACAACCAGTTACAAGACAATCTTTGGCACCTTGAGCTTGTACCGGGGCACCAAGTCCTAAAGGCGAAAGGAGTGAACATGAGCTATCGAGAAATTCTGTATGGAGTCTTGTTCGGGGTGGGCGCTTGTGTCATCGACATCGTCATGCATGCTCGGATGACCGACAGATCCTTCGTGCAAGAATTCATCCAGCCGTCTGCGGAGATGCTGTTTTATCGAGTGCTGTTCTTGATCTTCGGCCTCGGGGTCGGCTTTACGCTGTGGCAGAAAAACAAGCGCGAGCGGGAGGCACGGCGGCTCTCGGAGATCCTCCAGCGGCTTCGCCGCGAAATTGCTGCGCCTGTGACCTTGATTTATGCAAACACGCAGCTTCTGTTATCACGGCGCGAAGCAACGATGCCGCCAGATGTCGAGTCCGTCCTCCAGTCAATCTATGAACAGTCAAAGAAGCTGCAATCAGTGACCAGGGAGTAGTGCCGGCCTGGCGCACCCACCCAGCCCGAAATACGCCAATGAGTGCCGCAAATGGGGCAGTGTGGCCCGTGTTGACCGATGTCCTTCTAGCTCACGCGCTGTCCTGACCGCCCTCCCACAGACCCGCAAATACATCGCCTTTTCGCTAATCCGCGCTTGTGTTGGCAGCTTGGAATGTGAGTTGCAGGTCACAAAGGCGTCTCGAATCATCCTGACCGAAGATGCGGCTTGAATCGCCGCTCTCGATGATCGCGAGGGAAGGCGCGGTACCCAAGTGGCAAGGGAGAGGTCTGCAAAACCTTTAGCGTCGGTTCGATTCCGACCCGCGCCTCCAATCTTTTCAACTTAGAAGCATGCACTGAGGTCTCGCTGACATGTTCGCTATCACCGTGCGAGTGGCCAAGTCTCTGAGGCGCCGTTTTTTTATGGAGGTAACCGGTTTCATGAGAAACAAGCTATCGTTATCCGCACTCCTCTTTGGAACGCTGGTCTTGCTGACCGCATCAGTCGCTGGTCAGGCAGGCGGTCCGCAGTATCAAAAGCAAGAATCTAGCGCGCCTGTTTTAACTGGCTTCGTTGGCTTCGGCTCCAGCTTCGAACCGGGACAGCAACAGCTACTTCCGACGTTCGCTCCAATTCTTCTGGTGCCGCTCGGAGACCGAATCCTGATTGAGGCCGAACCGGAATTCGAGGGCACATACAACCACCGATCAGGGCAGCCTTGGTCTCACACTTGGGAAAAGGGAATCGAATACGCACAGGCGGACGTATTCGTGAACCGATACGTGACGTTGGTAGGCGGCCGGTTCCTTACCCCCTTCGGCATATACAACGAACGACTGCATTCAGGTTGGATTCGCAATCTCCAGACCGCGCCCTTCATCACTGCGTTTGAGGCCAGCGACAGCAACGGCGGCATGGTCCGCGGGGCGATTCCGCTGAATGGCACGATGAACGTCAATTACTCGGGGTTCTACTCAGTCTCCAGCGACACTGCTTGGTTTCTGTCGGACCGTGCTGCCGGCGGACGGGTAGGCTTTTTCCTTCCACGAGCCAGGCTGGAAGTTGGCGCCTCGTTTCAGCGCAAGCTCGGTGACGAGCGGCGCAATCTCCAAGCTGCCGACTTCACTTGGCAGCTAAAGCCGATTCCTCTTGACGTCCGGGGTGAGTTCGCCCGCGATCCCGTAATCGGCAAGGGATACTGGATTGAAGGCGCCTACCGAATGGGGAAAGTACCCTTCCTGAAGGCCTTCATGAAGAAATCCCAAGCTGAGGTCCGTATGGAGCAGTTCTGGGTCTCGCCGCTCCTGGCCAGCGCGACGGATACGGAAGAGATCGAGACTCCGACGAGCGACGCGAAGCGAGTCTTTGCCGGCTGGAGTTATTGGATTCGCCCTGATATTCGAACCAACTTCGCTTATGGGCGAGAGTTCAACTCAACTGACGGCAACCGCAACCTGTGGACCATGGGTCTCACCTACCGGTTTGCATTCCCACTGACGGGAGGTAAGTAATGAGAACGAAACTCGTAATTCTCGCCATCTTATTGGTGATGGGGATCGCATTGGTCTCCCTGGCACAGACTTCAGCCCCGCAACCGCCGAATCCTGCGGCTGCGACCAACAAGGCGTCGCAGGCGCAATCGTCTTCTGCGCGGCACTTGCCTGCGGGGTTCTCGCCCGACGATGCCTATAAGGCCAACTGCACCCGCTGCCACGCTGAGGTCCCACTTTCCAGCTCTCGCAAGACGAAGACAATCATTCAACACATGAGAGTTCGCGCAAATCTCACGAAGGCTGAAGCGGAAGCAATTCTGGAGTACCTGAACCAGTAAATCAGAGGGAGTTAACGATGAAATCACTGTCCGCCAGATTGGCAGCAGCCCTACTCGTGAGCATGCTAGTCCTAGCCGTGTCGCATCAAGCCACGGCCGCAGATGCGAAGGTGTGGCACGTATTCGCCACGAAGGATCAGGAGTTCAAAGTGGAAGGCGAGAAGAAGCCCGTCATTACCGCAAAGGCCGGCGAAGATGTCCATCTCGTCATCACCGCTGAGAAAGGTCCGGTGTCGGCGAAGGACGGTTCAGTCCACAGCTTCACCATCAAGTCCCTTTCCGACCAAGGGTGGAACATTCGACTCAAACCGGGGACCCAGGAGTACACGCTGAAGGCGCCCTCTACACCCGGCGAATACGTGATCGAGTGCACGGTTCTCTGTGGGCCACACCATGCCGATCAGAGGATGAAATTGGTGGTCATGCCGTAACGAGCTTGGGAGTCAACTTGGCTGCCGCCAACGGGCGCGATATGGAAATCCGCGATAAATGGAGGTCTGCTCGATGCCCATGAGGCGGCTCGCACTCTTGAGTTCGCTGATGATAAGTACCGGCCTGCTTGCCGCGGGGTGGGTCGTCCCCACCGGTGCGGAGTCGCTAGGCTGGCGAGCCCAAGTTCGAGCAGGGCCGCGCGCATCCGAATCGGAGCAGCGCATCCTCCGTAGAGAGTGCGTTTCCAAAGCAAGCGCCGCACGAAAGCGTGTCCAAGCGTTTTCGGACACCGCTATGCACCTGAATGTCGAGCCGAATGACGTGCGCCAGTCTCTCAGGGAGCTCTCGTCAGCTATCGAAGAGACGCTAAGAGTTCACGACCGATTCCTGAAAACCCTCTCTGAGCGGCAGTGGCATCGGTCCGAGAGAGATATTGCGAAGCTGGAGACGCTCAAAGCAGCCGTGCACGCTAAGTTGGACGGCATCGACCTTGAACTACGGATGCCCAAACCAGATTCAACGATCCTGGCGCGTTACGCACGAAGGATAGATCGCGACCTAAGCGACTGGGAGAAGTTGTGCCGCAAGATTGGCTACTCGGAAGGCAGCGGCGAAGACGACCGCTCTGCCGCCGGTACCAAACTAAACTTTTCCATGCGATAGATGAGAGTTTTCCGGCTGATGTTTAGGTAACGAGCGGCACGCGTCTGGTTCCATTGATGTTTTTCCAAGGCCTGCACGAGGATTTCCTTTTCCACTTCTTCGAGGTCAATTCCCTCGTCGGGCAGCTTGAGGCTTATCGAGCTCACGCGAGACTTCGCTTGTCTAACTTGGAGCGGCAGATCTTCGGCTCGGATCACATCCGAGTGCCCCAGCACGACCGCGTGCTCGACGACGTTTTCCAGTTCCCTTACGTTTCCCGGCCAGTCGTAGCGCGCCAGGAGCTCCAACGCGTCATCGGTGATAGAAGGCACCGGCTCCTGGTACCGCTCGCAATGCTTCTTCAAGAAGTGCGCGATCAGAAGAGGTATATCGTCTCGTCGTTCCCGCAGCGGCGGAAGTTCGATAGTGACAACGCTTAGCCGGTAAAACAAATCCTCACGAAAATGCCCATCCTCGATAAGCGTTCGAAGATCCCGATTCGTCGCAGCAATTAGTCGAACATTTACAGGTATTGGTTTAGGAAAGCCGATCTTGTCGATCTCGCGCTCCTGGATCACGCGCAACAATCGGACTTGCAAATTGATTGGAAGCTCACCAATTTCATCCAGGAATACCGTGCCTTCATTGGCGGCCTCGAACTTGCCAACACGATCAGCGACGGCCCCCGTAAACGAACCCTTTCTGTGGCCGAAGAGTTCCGACTCGATCAAGTTCTCGGGAATCGCGCCGCAGTTGACGGTGATGAACGGCTTCGAAACGCGAAGGCTATTCTGGTGGACCGCCTTGGCAAGCAGTTCCTTACCAGTCCCTGATTCCCCAGTCAGGAGCACGGTTGAATCACGCCTTGCAACTTGTGCCGCGACGTCGAAGACATCGCGCATACGCTTGGACCCGGCAATGAGGTTCTCGAATCGGAATGCTGTATCGCTGAAGTCACGAAGGTAACGATTCTCGTCGAGGAGCTGTTGATGTTCCAAAGCACGCTGGACGTTTACCTTGAGTTCCTCTGGATTCAGGGGTTTCAGCACATAATCGGCAGCGCCAAGCTTCATGGCACCCACGGCATCGCCGACGGTTCCAAACGCCGTGATGAGAATAACGGGGGTGTCTGCATTAGCCGCCTTGATCCGACCGAGAAGATCGAGCCCGCTGAGGCCTGGCATACGGATGTCAGCGATTACAAGATCTGGCGCCTTTTCCGTGAATGTCTGTAACCCAGAGTTGCCGTCCGATGCTGTGACGACCGAATAGCCCTCTTCCTTCAGCCAGAACTCGATGAGTCGCCGTTGGCTGGCATCGTCGTCAACGACCAGAATGAGCTTGTTTGCCATCTCAGATCCTCGGCGTCACTGCTTCGCTTGCAGCACTGACGGCGGGTAGTGTGACTGCAAATGTCATGCCACGCTCGGGGTTTTGTTTGGCCGTGATATGTCCTCCATGCTGAGTGACAATCTGGTATGCGATAGAGAGACCGAGCCCCGTTCCCTGGCTTCGCGTCGTGAAGAACGGATCGAATACCCGCTCCAAATCTTCCAATGGAATGCCCGTTCCCTCATCCTGGATTTCTATGCGGATATTTTCAGCGCCCTGAACTGCGCGCAGTGCTATCTGACCGCCTGCTGGCATGGCCTGAACGGCGTTGATCACGAGGTTCACAAGAACCTGCTTGATCTGTTCCTGGTCGATCAGTACAGACGGCAACTCCTCGCTGGTCTCGATGCGGAAGTTGACGTCGGCCATCGACGCCGTTTCGAGCGCTAACTTCACAACCGATTCGAGCAAGAGATTCACGTCTGACGCCGCCCGTCGCGGTGGCTGGGGACGCGCAAATTCCAGGAAATTCGTGAGCAGGCCTTTGAGCCTCTCGACCTCTCTATGGGCGAGATCGGTGAATTCCTGCCGTGTATCTTCCGGCAGTTCGCGCCTGCCTAAGATCTTTACGGCGCCCTCGATCGAGCCAAGAGGATTGCGAATCTCATGGGCTAGACCCGCAGACAGTTCTCCAAGCGCCGAAAGGCGATCTGCGCGGCGCAGCTGCTCAAACGACCTCTGCAGCTGGGCGTAGACTTCACCGAGCTGGCGCGCTGTTTCCTCGACCTTTCGTCGATGTGCGCGTTCGTGATCCGACAGGACGCCGGTTATCGATCCGATGGCAAAGAACATCAGGATCTCGATGAACTGATCGACGCGGTACTCGGGGTGGGAAGTCCAAGACATCAGAATATGGGGGACGTACAGCAGAGCGGAGAATCCTGCGGCAAACAAGCCGCCTCTCCAGCCATACCACAACGCAGTCAGGATGATGGGAATGTAGTAGGCGCGCTGAAAGAGTTGGTGCAGCCACACCTGAGTGGTGGTGGTCTGGTAATGCAAGAAGGACACCACCAAAACCGCTGCAATCAGCGTCGCAATTCGAATCGTGCGCATTGTTGATCGCAATTTTAGCACCGTCGTTCACGGACCTCTGGTGATTCGGCCGTGGCTCAAAACGCACAGTTGCTGGCTGAAAGGGAATAGATCAGCCCCGCAGCTCAGGCTCACACGAGTGCCAGCGGGCCGCATTTTCAATTGCTTGCGGAGTACCTCAGCCTGCCCGGGTTCTGGCATGGCGTTTGCCCTTCACGTAGATGTCACAACCTCTGATCAAGCGGAGGTGGCATATGAGAGAAAGCCGAGACGAGATCGAACTCCAGCAGTTCTACGAGCGGTGGGCGTCCCATGTGCTGCTGTTTTGCCGGCTTTACTGCGGCGACACAGAAACAGCAGAAACCGTCGTCGCACAAACGTTCCTGAAATATTTTCGGTCGGAACTGCCCCTGCACCTCGATCGCCTGCCGACCGCATTGATGTCATTGGCCATCGAAGAGAGCATTAGCTGCGGTGATGGAGGCGGCGGCAATGTGGATTCTGATTTCGAATGGGCGGTCCTCGCCCTGCCACCTGATGAACGGGCAGTGTTCCTCTTGCACGGCGCGCTCGAACTTCAGCTGCCGTGGGTAGCTGCGATCACACGCCTTTCGTTTACCGCCGTGAGCCAACTTTGGGTTTGTGCCCTATTGCAGTTGCGAATCTCGACCGTGAAGGACACTTGTTCTCGACTGTTTGAAGAGTATGGCACTCCGCCCAGCGCCTCCGCTGGCGCCTGCGCGTGACAACTCGGGATGAATCGGTGTCCCATGTGGTGCTTGTTCAAGAGTAGCGGGTTCGGGCAGCTACGCTGCGTCACATTGCTGGTGGTGCTGTTGACTGCCTCCGGTCTGTTAGGTCAAACCAATGCTCCGGAATCGCCAACATCCATCACGGTTGATGTCAGGCTTGTGAGCCTGAACGTCGCGGTTACTGACAGAAACGGACGGACACATTCCGGCCTGGATGCCAGCAATTTCCGCATTTACGACAACGGCGTCGAGCAAGCCATCCATCACTTCAGCCACGACGATCTGCCTTACAGCATGGGACTAGTACTGGATCGCAGCGGCAGCATGGCGGGCATGATGCGAGAAGTGTATAACGCTGCCTTTCACACCGTGCGCGCGAGTAAGGCTGAAGACGAATTCTTCATTGAGCTATTCGATAGCCGTGTTGAGATCTTGCAAGAGCTGACGACTGACCAGGCTCTGCTGGAGCGCCGTTTAGACAGCGTTTTTCCTGGTGGTTCGACAGCTTTGTACGACGCGATCCTGGTCGGCATGAATCAGCTTAAGAAGGCCCACTACGACAAGAAGGCGCTGCTCGTGGTCACGGATGGCGCCGACAATTCTAGCAAACATTCTTATGAGGAAGTACTGGAACGAGCGCGGGCGGAAAACGTGGTCATCTACGTCGTGGGAATGTTTGACGAGATGATGCTTGCCACCGAATTAAAGCGGGAAGATCAGGTACAGCCGCTGCTATCCCAACTCGCCCAAATTACCGGCGGCCGCGCGTACTTTCCCAAGACGGTCAAGCAATGCGAACAGGCGTGCGTCGATATTGCGAAGGACTTGCGCGAGCAGTACAGCCTGGGCTATTACCCTCGTCCGAAACTGCTGGACGGCAGTTGGCGTGCCATTCAAGTCCAACTCAGCCTGCCCGAAGAGTTGCACAAAGACGGCCTCACCGCGCGGACGCGCAGCGGCTATTTCGCACCCACGCAATAAATCAGACTCCTGCCTGTTTTCCAGCAGCCACTGCCGCAAATACGGCAGCCTGTCCATGAACTGCCGCCTTCGCACTTGACCGAAGCACCACCTAACTGACTGTTCCGCAAGGCTGATTGTCCGCGAACAGAGACGCCAAAGCAGTGGCAAACCGATTGCCTCAATAGTCGGTATGAGCTTCAAGGAGCACCAATGACCACCGCCGTTCGGGACTTCTCATTTTCGGCACGCACACCGATGCCTTATCAACGGGTCCTTTCTGTTCTGCGAGAGGCGGTAAAGCGAAACGGCTTCGAGGTGCTCTGTGAGCTCCCCTTGGACCGCGAGCTGGAGCGCAGGGTCGGCCTTCGCTGCCAACACTGCACCGTGCTGGTGCTCTGGAGTCCCTTCGACGCCTATCAGGCGGTGCTGAGTGATCGTGACGGCGGACTGTTGGTCCCTTTCAACGTTACCGTCGCAGAGCACGGAGACTCGACGGTCGTTGCGGCTACGAACCATGCGGCCTGGAGTTTGAACGAAGCGCCGATCGGTGTTCAGGTTCTGGCCCAAACTTTGGCGCGTAAGGTGCGCCGCATTTTTCTCGAACTGGCTGTGCAGGAAAACGTTCCTGAGTACCGCGAGGTACGCGAATCGGCAGCAGAGCGGTAAGAGGTGATCGGACCAAATGGCGATGTATTTCGAGCTCGCCAAAACGGCTGTAGTCGCGACCCTTGCACTGGCCCCGGCGCTTGCTGGCTCTTCTGTAGCGCAGCAGGCCGGCACGGACAACCCTCCCCCAGGCGCAACCGTGCTGCAGAGTGCGCAGGCGCCGGGGCCTGCAAGTGACCAAACAGCAAGTGCAGAGTTGGTTGAGACGAAGGCTGCGCTGGGGAGAACCCCAGTTGTTCGCGGGCCGATCGCAAAGAAGAACGCCAAGTACGACATAGCGATGATCGGCCGACGAGATGTTGCCCATGGGCTGAATATCTACTCGCCTGAACGCGAGCAGGCCATGGGGAAGCAGCTAGCTTCCGAGGTGGAAGCTCAAGTCACCCTGGTGAGCGACCCAGCAGTGAACGACTACGTGAACGGAGTGGTGCAGCGTCTTGTGCAGAACTCAGACGCAAAGGTGCCGTTCATCGTAAGGGTGATCGACGATGCCGAAGTTAATGCTTTTGCACTGCCGGGCGGCTTTCTTTTCATCCACACAGGTTTGATCCAGGCGGCTGATAACGAGGCGGAACTCGCTGCCGTGATTTCGCACGAGATCGCACATGTTGCCGCCCGTCATGCCACGAAAAGCATGTCTCGGAGCTTCCTTTGGAATATTGGGTCGATTCCATTGGTGTTTGTCGGCGGGCCCGCTGGCGCGGCGGTTCGACAGATCGTCCGTCTTGCAGGACCGATGTCGGTGCTTAGCTTCAGCCGAAATTCTGAACGTGAAGCCGATGTCCTAGGGCTGGAGTATGCGCATACGGCGGGTTACGACCCTGTCGCACTAGTCCAGATTTTCGAACGGCTCCGGGCAAATGAGCGGGATAAGAAATCTATGCTCAGCCGCGCCTTTATGTGCCATCCGACAACGGCTGACCGGATCGAGCGCGCTCAGAAGGCTGTCGTCACTTATCTCCCACCGCGAGACGCATACGTCGTGAACACGAGTGCCTTTGACGAGGTGAAAGCGCGCTTGGAAAGACTTGGGCTGGCGGAATCGAAGAGTGCCTTCGGGCGGCCGGTGCTGCGGCGCCGAACAGAAACCACCAATCCGCAGACCCGTGGCGACACTCGAAACTGAGCTTATAGGAGGTTCTTGATGCAAGACGTGTACTACGCCATGACCGAAACAGAAATCGCAGCAGAGCTGGGCATGTCGAAGTCTGCGGTGAAGACCATCTTGCATCGTGCCCTAGCAAAGATCCGCACACATCCGGAGCTCTGCGCAAGGTTTCGGGAGGCCGTTGAAGAGAAGCGGCGAGCACTTGACCGGCGCTGGATGTCGCGATCGTTATCGAAACGAATTCAATAACTGGCAAAAGCCACAAAAGGAGAACACACACGATGAAGAACCGTTGGGTCGTACTCGCAATCGCAGTCCTTGTGAGCGCCCTCATCCTCGGTGCCGCATACGCAACCGCTCAAGAGAGCCCTCATCAACACATGCAAATGAGCGCCCAGGAGAACCCTCACCAGCACATGCAAATGCGCAAGCAACTCAAGGTTGGGAAGACTGGCGAAATCACGTTCGGCCAGGAAACGAAAATTGGAGACGTGGTCCTGCCGGCCGGCGCCTATCGCTTCGCACATCGCACATCAGGAGACGATCATTTCGTGAAATTCACGGAGATGAAAGGCAAGGCGCAAGACTCCAGTGAGATCAAGTGCCAGATCGAGCCGCTCCCGCAGAAGGTTTCGCGTACCGCGGTCATGACGACGGACGAGGGCGGAGTGCGACGCATCACGCGTATCGAAGTCGCCGGCGAGAATGTCGCGCACGTCTTCTGAACCTCGATGCCATCTTTGAAGAACAGGAGATTGGGAAAGCAATGAAGCTGATTCGAAAACTGTTAGCAACTCTTTTCTGTGCCGCACTTGTGCCCGTCGCGTTTGCGCAGCACAGCGGGCACGGCGGCACTTCTTCCGGTGGAGGCTTTGGCAATACCGGCAACGACTCCGCAATGCGCGACCTTCAGCGAGCAATGATGCTCTCTGCAACCGACGACCAGCGCATGGCTTTCGCCAAGTGCATGGAGGCGACCGACCGAGTCCTCAGACTGGCCGATCAAATCGTCGGCCAAGGTACGGGCTTGAATTATGACGCTGCTGTTCTTTCCGAACGGAAGGAGCAGTTGCAGGCGGCACTCGCGGAGCTTGGGACGGTGCACCAACATTTCCGTCACAGCTTGAGCCAGCCGCAGGAGAAGGAGCTTCGCAAGTACCTCGGCAAGCTGGAGCGCGTCCAGACTGAATTGAGCAAGCGGATCGCGCAGGTTGACCGTGAGCTATCAGCGAGCAAGCCAGATTCCAAGCGCCTCCGCGATGACACACACAAAGTCAAAGAGGTCGCCGAGAAGTGGCAATCCGAGCATCGCAAGATTGCGAAGGAAATGGGAATCGCTGGATAGCAGATTAGGGGCCTATATGAAGCGCGACGCCATTCATGCCGTTGATCTCGGGACCTTGATTCGACTTTACCAGGTCGGATTTGCGCTATCCCCGGATGAAGTCGAAGTTGATGGACGTGCCGTTACGGTCACGTTTCGCCTGAGACTAAGCGGTCGGCACGAAGGCGGTGACGGAAGTACACGTGCGCAGTGCGGCGACTGCGCACGTGTGTTGAAAACGCTGTTCGAGATTGCTGATGTGCTCCTGCTGCTTGAGCGCGACGCATTGAATGGGATCGACCGCAATCACGAAAAATATATGCGATACAGCAGCGGGAGCAGCGGTCACGCGCGAGTTGTCCTTGCTATTGAGATCCGGGCCCATCGTCCATTTGAGCAGGCTAATGACGGTTGGGCCATGGACTTTTGGCAGGAGATAAGGCGGCTTCTGCTTGCTCGTGGTTGTCGCGAAGAGCCTGAAACGGAAATATCAATAGATCCGCTCAATGAAGTCGTCCGGGCAAGCCTCGACGAATTAGGAGCGGCCGAGCGTCTTCTAACTCCCGTTGCTTAGGCAATGCGAAGGACATCATGTTGAGCAACGCACCTGAAATGGATCAAAGCGATACAGGCAGAGCGCGAGAAGCGGCGCTGGCACGCGCTCGCGACTCGCGGCTCGGTCTGTCAGACGCTGTGGAGCTGTACGGCATTTACGTCAGGCCGGTAACAAACTACCGCGTCTGGGACGTGTGGAAACGCCGTCTCGTTACCGCTATCGAGCTGGTCGGAACGCATCCGCTGGACTCGCGACAGCATCAGCACTGCGCGCGATGTGCCGTAATAAGGGGGGCATTAAGGGACCTTGTGCTTCCCGCGCTTCCTCCGCAGGGGGACTGTTGTCAACACACAATCGCCGCTGTCCGTACCGAAGACGATCTCTCGACACGGGAACACCGGATTACGCTGCCGGTCATCCTGATTCACCGAACTGCTGCGCACGCGGACGATTCACCCGGGCGGAAATGCGTTGCGGAATTCCGCTCTCATCTCCAGTGGTTCGGGGTGTGTGAGCCGATCTATGAAGCAACCGCCGACAGGAGTAGGGAATGAGCAGGATAACGAGCAGACTCGTCTCCGCTGTGACCACATTGATTCTTCTCTTGCTGGCGCCGTATGGCGCCTTAGCGTCGGACCCTTCCAAATTGACCGAAAACGAGCGCAACACCATCGAGCTGTTCAAGAGAGCAAGCCGCGGCGTTGTCCACATCAGTGCGAGAACGGTCGTGACGTCACCGTTCGAAAAGAACACGATGGAGAGCAGCACCGGCACGGGATTCGTGATCGATAACGATGGACGAATACTGACTGCATTTCACGTCATCAAGGACAAGAACGAGATCACGGTCGTGCTCGGCTCCCGACAACTGACGGCTCGACTGGTCGGCACTGCGCCGCAGTTGGACATTGCCCTGCTCCAGGTGGATGCCCCGAAGGATGAACTCTTCCCGTTGCCGTTAGGCACCTCGCTGGACCTTGAGGTCGGCCAGAAGGTCGTTGCCATTGGCAATGCTGTTGGACTTCACAACAGCTTGACAGTGGGTGTGGTTAGCGCCCTGAAGCGCAGCTTGGGCGAGACTGCGATTGAGTTGGAGGACGCCTTCATTCAGACGGACGCAGCGATCAATCCGGGCAATAGTGGCGGTCCGCTCCTCAATTCCGCCGGCGAGGTTGTCGGAATCAACGATGCTGTCTTAACGAACACCCAGAACATGGGCTTTGCGATCCCAATCGACCTGGCGCGCAGCATCATTCCTGACTTGATAGACATGGGTCATCCGTATCGCCCGGTGCTGGGCTTCAGTGGGAGTGAAGTGACCCCAAGCTTGGCCAAGTTATTCGGCCTGCCCGTAGAGCGAGGATTTCTGGTGGAGGAGGTGCTGCCACGTTCTCCCGCGCAGCAGGCTGGACTCCGCGCTGGCAACCGATTCGTGATGGTCAGCGATAAACCGTACGCGCTGGGCGGAGACATCATCGTCGGCGTTAACGGTGAAGCCTTTACTTCTCCGGCCCAGCTCGCGCAGATTCTGTTGCGCTCGCGGCCTGGACAGCGGCTTCGGTTCAAAGTTTATCGCCAGGGCCAAACCGTCGAGATCGAGTTGCCCTTGCTAAAGATGCAAATGGAATTCTAAGGACCAAGATGACTCACCCTGCCCAACACGTGATGGAAGCCCCGGATCCGCTGTACCTGTTTGCTTGCCGTGTCCGTTGTCTGCGGCTCGGTGATTTGCATGCCTACGAGGAGTTGAAGCGCGCGGCGCGCCACTCGGACCCCGATACTCGACTCGTCGCGGAGGTTTTCCTGGCGGAGATTCAAGCGGTGCAGCCACGAGATGCCACTCCTTTGGAGGACTCATGGGCAGGCTGCTAATGATCGTAATCTTAGTGTCAGGTTCGACCGGAGGCTTCGCCGATGTCGGACAGGCTGCGGGCGGGCGTACCCCGACGACCGACCTTTCGATTCTTCAGCAACGTCAGTATCAACAATGCCTAGATGCAATTCTGCAGCTCCAGGCAGAGATCCGCGCACTTTCGGAAACGCCGTCTCGCCCCGAGCCGGCGATCACCATTTACGCGAGGCACCGCAGCCCGATCCGGCTGGCCGCAGTCTCCGCTCGTAAATGCCATGCCGACTTTGTGAGGAGCCTGTCTTCGGGACAGCGAACCTCGATGAAGGAAGCCTTGACGCGGCTGAGTAAGTCCTGGTCTGGAATTCAGCGTCATCTCGTCACATTAGATGACGACCTCTATCAGCATTCCCTCGACAATGGTCGCTTCGCGCTTCACGTAGAAAGGTTCCAGCGAGCAATTGATGACTATCTAGAGCGGTACCGCACAATCACCCGTGAGAGTACCCGGCTTCCGACCTCTTCTTCCACTCCAAGCACCCGGAGCGCTTTGGCTCTCCGAATCGGTGACAACATCACAGCAGCTCCGCTGACGGATTGCCTATGACCGGCATCGATTGGCAAGGAGCAGCACGAAAGGGACAACTGACGGAGGTGCTCTACCTGTTCGCTTGCCGGCTGGCGTGGCGGCGTCACGGTGACCAGCGGGCTCGCGATGAACTTGTGCGGGCATCGGAATGTGACAACGCCGAAATCCGAGAGATCGCAGCCAATCTCTTGGATTCTTCTAACGAAATCCAAAACAGCGGAACGGGCTACGAAAAGGGCCCCCCGCCAACCGAGTCGGAATTCAAGAGGTGCATAGCCAATGAACGAAGGTGTCGTTAATGTCGGCCTTATTGAAGGCTGGAGTGCGGATGATCGGCCACAGATCAAGAATATTGCTATGGTCGGTTCTCAGGCAGGGTGGCGACCGCACAGTCGCCGCATGCTTGAGCGATATCTGAATACGGGGCAACCCGCGTGTGGCAATCTGCACGCCGGGCAGGGACGACCAAGGGTCGTCGCCGGCCAGGTAGATGGCGATCTTGTGTGTGAGTATTCCGAGGACGTCGAATTACCGGAAGCGCTCGGGAAGGCCTTGCCTGGCCTGGGGCGCAGAATATTGGTTTCGGCAGGCCACTACATGCCTGACAAGGCCAGTAGCTTCTTGGAGGTTAACGAACATTCGCTGGCTTCGCTCGCTAAAGGACTCAAATGCATACAAGAATTGCGCGAGCAAGGGATTGTGTCGGATCTAATCATTACCATTAACGATGTCACGATCGGCGATGCTAACGGTAGCGATGATCAGTCCAACCCAGGGACACTGAGCTCTAAGGAGCGTGCCGAGTTTTATCAGGCGTTTGTCCTGCCCGAGAATTATGTCGAGCTCCTTCACGAATATCGTCGCCGATGTAACTTCGACATCTATGTCGTGGGTGAAAACAAGCTTGCCGAGCGACTCACGAAATCGAAACGTAGGCTCGTGCGCCAAGGCTTGCTACAGCCTTGTGAAGGTGGCTACGCCCTCGGGTTTGAGGTCTTCCGTCTGCTGGAGGTCGCTCACGACGGAGCGGACACGGCACCAAGTTCCCGGGTTTTTATCTCGGCTCAAAACGGAACGAGTGGCAGACCCAAGTGCGTGAGGGCGTGCACGCTTCTCGCGGCTCTCCCAGGTCAACTCGGATACACGGGTTTCGTGCAGTTCCTCCCGGTGTGTGCACGGAATGCCTTGGAGGGCCTCATGGTCGGAACTCAACTGTTCCGAGGCGTACCTTACGTCTCAGTTCATGCGACGCAATCCTGCTTCTGAGAGGAAGCTATGTTGGCTGGAACAGCCATCGGAACCAAGGGCCATTCTGAGTGCAGTTGCGGTTGCAAGCACAGGAGTGTTGCAGCACACTGTCGCCGGATTCGCGTTGCTGATCAGCAAGGGATCGAGTTTCTGTTTCGGCTCGTCTTGATCGCCTGGATTGTTGTGACGATCGCGACACTTTGGGTCGCCGCTTCGCAAGGACATGTGCGCGCTGTTCAACCGCCATCTCTGTACGCCGCGCAGCCCGACGTTTCGATCAATACGAGTCGATGGGACAATTACCGAGCCGGTTTGCCGTGATGCTCGCGAGAAGGAGCGGTCCTCTCATGACTGCATTACCCGACCTGCAGAAGAAACGCGCAATCACTCTTATTGCGTTCTCCGTGGTCATCATTACCCTCGCCCACTTTGTCCTGGGCCGCACCACTCACTCGCGACACGTGTTCCACATCATCCTCGGCGGGACCTACCTCCTTCCTATCGTTGCCGCTGCATTCTGGTTCGGCATCCGTGGTGCTGTTGCTGTCTCCGGTGGCATCACGCTGCTCTATTACGCCCACATTCGCATCTCCTGGCCGAATCAGCCAATGGAAAACGCCAACCAGTTCGGAATGATGGCCGTGTATTGGTTCGTCGCAGTCGTAGCCGGATTGCTGGTACGTCTCCGGGACCGTGAGCACGCAGCGCGGCTGGAAGCTGAGCGGCAGGCAGAACGTGAGGCTGTTATCGAGGGGCTGGCAGGGCTTTCGAATGCACTCCGCGCTCGCGATGAGTACACCCGTGAGCACAGCGAACACGTATCGCGTCTAGCAGAAGAAATCGGTAAACACTTGGGCTTGTCACCTGGACGGCTGGAGTTGCTGCGCCTGGCCGGGCTCGTTCACGACATCGGCAAGATTGGCGTGCGGGATGACATTCTGTTGAAACCGCACGACCTGACGTTTGAAGAAAGGGCTGTAATCGAACGTCATCCCATCGTGGCCGCCGAAATTCTTCGTCCCATACGCGGAGCAAAGGAGATCGCGGAAATCGTGCTGGCGCATCATGAGTGCCCCGACGGATCGGGCTATCCGTATGGGCGCAAGGGCGAAGCGATTCCCCTCGAAGCACACATTCTCCGGGTAGCGGATGTCTTTGCTTCTCTGACGGAACGCCGGCCCTACAAGCCCGCCATGGACCAGAGTGAGGTCATGATAATTCTGAACGGAATGGCGGGTTCTAAGCTGCATCTGGAGAGCGTCCGCGTCCTTCAGTCGTCAGGTCCTTTTACTTGACCATTGGCCGAAATGCAGCAGCGGTGGCTCAAATGAGGCAGCACGCGCAACAGAGCCGCTTCGAGACATTTGTAAGATGCTGATTTCCCGGGCATCGCTTTTGGCATGGTGCGTGCTCTTAGCTGATGCGAGTTGCGATGAATTACCTGCTGTGCAGACCGATCCCCCAGCGCGGCTTCCGCGGCAACTCGACTTCCGGAACGGAGTGACATCAATCCTAGCCAGATGTGACGGAAGTCACAGCAGCGCGTGAAGCCGCTAGTTAGACTGACAACGGACTCGTGAATCGACTATCCAAACTCGCTGCTGCAATGCTTGCCTTGATGCTGTTCGCGACGCCGCTGACGGCTTTTGCGAACTGCAGCCCCAAGGCGGCCATGGCTGGGCATTGCGGGGGCGAGGATTGTCCGATGATGCGGGCTCTCCAGCATTCGGGCATGCAGATTTCCGAGCTTCCGTCTGGCGATGGCTCCTGCTGCCAGATGTCGGGTCCGCCCTCGGACGGCACAAAGCCGGCAGTCACGAATGAAGCGAGGGCATCCGTCCAGACGCCCAGCTCTCAATCACTCTTGATCGCACCCGCGGCCCCGATTATGCGTTCCACACCAGCCCCATCTGCCGCAGTTCCAGCAGTCGGCTCCCCGCCTCAGGCCGTCCTCTGCACTTTTCTCATCTAGCCAGCCCTCCGCACTGAAGTGCGTCCTGCGCCCCATTTTGGGTCGCGACCCATCACCCATGTGCGAAAGAGGGCTTACATGTTCAAGCTACGCATAGTTTCTGGCCTTGTTGCTGTGTTCCTGCTGTTGCCAGCCCAGGCTCAAACCGTTGGCAATGCCGACAAGCCTGTTGAACTGACGGTAACCAATCAGGGCCAAGCCCAGGTTGCGGGGGGTCCGGTATCGCTGGACTCGTTGATCCAGGAAGCCGAGCAGCGAAATCCCGGCGTACAGAGCGCCCTTCGGCAGGTTCAGGCTTTGCGCCACCGCATCCCACAAGCTCGCACGCTGCCAGATCCGACTGTCTCGGTGGGATGGGCCGGAAATATCACGCCGTTCGGCGTGCAAAAGGGCGATCCCTCCAGCTATCGCGGAATCACGGCATCACAGACAATCCCCTATCCCGGAAAGCTCAGGCTCCGGGGACAGGTTGCCGACCGCGAAGCAGAAGCTGCGTGGTGGGATTACGAAAATGCGCGCCGTCGTCTTGCTGCCGATGTGAAAGCGGCCTACTACGACTATTCCTTCTATGCAAAGGCGATGGAGACGACGACGAAGAACAAGGACCTGCTCCAAAAGCTCTCGCAAATCTCAGAGGCACGGTACCGCGTCGGCAAGGGAATCCAGCAGGACGTTCTGAAGTCGCAAGTCGAAATTTCGCGGATTCAGCAGCGCCTTACGGTTTTAGAGCAGCAGTACAAGACGGCTCAGGTACGCCTCAACACACTGCTGTACCGCGATCCGGAAGCACCGTTGCCGCCGCCAGAAGCATTGAGCAATCCCAAGCTGCAGTATTCGCTCGATCAGTTGTACCAACTCGCCAAGGAGCACGACACGGGATTGCAGCGGGAGCAGCGGATGATCGAGCGCAACCAGCTCGCTGTGAATCTTGCCCAAAGGGACTATTACCCCGACTTTACGGTCGCGTACATGTACCAGCAGCGTCCGCTGATGCCGGACATGAATGGGCTTACGGTCACGGCCAACATCCCGATCTTTTACAAGACCAAGCAGCGTGAGGCGGTCCGCGAGGCGACGGAAACTTTGATCAGTTCCGAGCGGAGCAAGGACAACCGCCAGACAGAATTGTTCTTCGCTGTTAAAGAGCAGTATCTGCTAGCGAAATCGGCGGAAGGGCTGTTCCAGCTCTATTCCCAGGGAGTCGTTCCCCAATCCTCCTTGGCATTGGAGTCCTCTATGTCGGCCTATCAAGTCGGCAACGTGGACTTCTTGACGATCCTGTCCAATTTCACCACCGTCCTCGATTACCAGATCGAGTACTACCGAGAGCTAGCGAACTACAACATGGCATTGGCACGGCTGGAACCGCTGGTCGGCATGGAGCTGACGAAATGAAGGAGTCACGAACAATGATGCGCAAGATCTTCCGATACATAGCTTTGGTTGTACTCATTGCGATTGTCGTTTGGATCGGTTTCTCCGGCCGTATTGGCAAATGGTTCAAAGGCAACGATGCAGTAGCTGCAGCGCAGCAACACAGCGGACATGGCGACAACGCTCCTGCTGCCGAACCCGACCCGAACAATCCAGGGCGGAAAGTGCTGTATTGGTACGACCCAATGCATCCCGCTTACAAGGCCAACAAGCCGGGAACCGCACCGGACTGTGGCATGGCATTGGTGCCGAAATTCGCGGACGAGGAAGGCGGTACTGCTACGGGTTCAGCAAAGGAGCGCAAGGTCCTTTACTGGTATGACGCTATGAATCCCACTCACCGGTATGAGAAGCCTGGCAAGGCGCCGGACGGCATGGACCTCGTCCCCAAGTACGCTGACGAGGAATCGGCAGGCGGGATGGCACCTGGCACTGTAAAGGTTGACGCGACGCGCCAGCAGCTTATCGGCGTACGCACTGCGGTCGTGGATCGCGAGCCTCTGGCTCGTATGATTCGCACGACTGGCCAACTGACGGCCGATGAGCGGAACATCGCCCACGTGCACCTAAAAGTGTCCGGGTGGATTGAACAAGTATATGTCGATTTTGTCGGCCAATTGGTGAAGAAAGGGCAGCCACTCTTTACGCTCTACAGCCCCGATCTGGTGGCGACGCAGGAGGAATATCTCATTGCGAAGCGCGGAGAGAAGTCCCTGGGTTCATCGCAGTTCGTCGATGTGGCGCAGGGCTCACAGTCACTGCTGCGCTCCGCTCGTGCGCGGCTGAAGCTCTGGGACATCAGCGACGACCAAATCAAGAAGCTCGATGAGACTGGCGAAATCAGTCGGACGATGACCTTTTACTCACCAATCAACGGCTTTGTGATGGATCGCAAAGCATTTCCGCACACTGCGATCACTCCTGACATGGAGCTTTATACGGTAGCCGATCTGTCAAATATTTGGGTCAATGCTGATGTCTATGAATATGAAGTGCCTTACGTGCGGGTCGGTCAAAGAGCCAGCATGGAATTGAGCTACTACCCAGGAAAGACATACGCAGGGCGAGTCACCTTCATAAACCCTACCGTTGACCCAATAGCCCGCACCGTGAAGGTTCGCCTGGAGTTCGCTAATCCGAATTTCGAGCTGAAGCCGCAGATGTTTGCGGACGTCCAGCTGAAGATCGATTACGGAACACAGGTTGTGGTGCCCCAGGAAGCCCTTCTGGACTCCGGCAACGAGCAAACCGTCTTTGTGGCGCACGACAACGGTTATTTCGAGCCTCGCAAGGTCAAGATTGGCGCAAAGCTCGAAGGTAAAGTCGTTGTTCTGTCAGGGTTGAAGGCAGGTGAGACGATCGTCACTTCGGGGAATTTCCTGATCGATTCGGAGAGCCGTCTGAAGAATGCAATGGGCGGGATGAAGCACTGAGGAGAGTCAACATGGCACGGAAGATTTCCATCGCAGCTGTCGTACTGCTTGTGATCGTGGCAGGGCTCCTTGTGCTCGGCGAGCTGGTGGTGAAACGCCGCTCCGAGACGATCTGCGGCATTTGCAATCGACCCATCCAGGCAAATCTGGGAGTCATTGCCGAGGTCGGCGAGCGCGAGCGGCGTGTCTGCTGCGCCAGGTGTGCGATTACGGAGGCGAGGCAGGAAGGCAAGCCTCTGCGTCTTGTGTCTGTGACTGACTATGTGTCTGGCAAGCGCGTCGCACCCAGCCAGGCATGGTACGTGGAAGACAGTCGCGCCTTTGCGTGCAATCACGATATGGGGCGAATGGACGAATCCAAGCACGCACAGCAGCTTTCGTTCGACCGTTGCTCACCTGGCACTTTCGCATTCGCGAAGCGGGAAGAGGCGGATCAATTTGTTGCCAACAACGGCGGCGTCGTGAGGCGATTGGAAGAGCTGCTCGGGGAGGTAAAAGCGAAATGATTAACCGGCTCATTGAGATTTGCGCTCACAACAAGTTCCTGGTGTTCCTGTTCATCGCTGTCGCTGTCTTGTTCGGCTGGCAGTCGCTCAAGAACACCAAGCTGGATGCCATCCCCGACTTGTCCGACACGCAGGTGATCGTCTATTCGCGCTGGGACCGCAGCCCCGACATCATGGAGGACCAGGTTACATATCCGATCACCTCGGCACTACTCGGCATGCCGAAGGTGAAGGACATCCGTGGCTTCTCCGATTTCGGCTATTCATACGTTTACATAATCTTTGAGGAAGGCACTGATATCTACTGGGCGCGGTCGCGAACCCTGGAGTACTTGAACTCGGTAACACCGCGTCTTCCTAGGGGCGTGAACGTTGAACTGGCGAAAGATGCGACAGCGGTTGGTTGGGTATACCAGTATGCTCTCGTCGATACCACTGGATCGTACAGTATCGAGCAAATGCGCAGCTTCCAGGACTGGTACTTGCGCTATGCATTGCAGTCCACCCCTGGCGTTGCGGAAGTGGCCCCCTTGGGCGGGTTCGTCCGCCAATACCAGATCAATATCGATCCCAACAAGCTTCTTGGATACAAAATCCCCATCAACATGGTCGTTGAGGCTATTCAGAAGGGCAACAACGATGTTGGTGCGCGTCTGGTCGAACTCTCGGGCCGTGAGTACATGGTACGTGGCCGCGGCTATATCAAGTCACTAGATGACATCGGAAAGATCGTTGTCATGGCGAATCCGCAGACGGGTACACCTGTACTGGTTCGCGATCTGGGGACAGTGACCTATGGGCCCGACATCCGCCGCGGTGTCGCCGACATAGATGGTGCGGGGGAGACGGTCGGTGGAGTCGTCATCATGCGATTCGGCGAAAACGCCGAAAAAGTCATCGAGCGCATCAAGGCCAAGATCAAGGACCTCGAACCGACTCTTCCGAAAGGACTGAAGATTGTAACGACCTATGATCGGTCAGATCTGATTGAGCGGTCGGTCGACAACCTCAAGCACACGCTTATTGAGGAATTGATCATCGTGAGTTTGGTGATCATGATCTTCCTCTGGCACTTCCCCAGCGCAATCATTCCGATCATCACCATTCCAATCACCATCATCCTGGCGTTCATTCCTATTCAGATGAGTGGAATGACTGCCAACATCATGTCGTTGGGCGGCATCGCCGTAGCGATTGGCGCCATGGTGGACGCGGCTGTCGTTGTGGTGGAGCAGACTCACAAGAAACTGGAGCACTGGAACGAAGAGGGACGGCCAGGCGACTACAAAGACGTCGTCATCAGTGCTGTAAAGGAAGTCGGGGGGCCCAGCTTCTTTGCTCTTCTCGTCATCGCTGTTTCATTCCTTCCGGTATTCACGTTGGAAGCGCAGGAAGGCCGCCTTTTCAAACCCCTGGCCTACACCAAGAACTTCGCCATGGCGATAGCGGCCGTCCTGGCTGTAACACTGGATCCTGCCATGCGGCTGCTGTTCACTCGCATGGACAACTTCAATTTCCGTCCCCGGTGGGTCGCACGAATTGTTAATGCGGTTCTGGTCGGAAAGATCCACAGCGAGGACAACCACCCCATCAGTCGGCCACTGATGAAGATTTATCACCCCGTTGTCGAGTTCGTCTTGGAGCACCGGTGGAAGACTATCGCCGTGGCAGTGATCGCAATGGCCGTTACCGTCCCGGTGTTTTTCAAGCTCGGCTCGGAATTCATGCCGCCGCTGGATGAGGGCACGCTGCTGTACATGCCTACCACGCTGCCGGGCATGTCGGTCACTGAGGCGAGCCGTCTTCTGCAGGTGCAAGACAAGGTGATCAAGAGTTTCCCGGAGGTGGAGCGAGTTTTTGGCAAAGCCGGTCGCGTGGAAAGTGCAACGGACCCTGCTCCCTATTCGATGATGGAGACGGTCATTGTCTTGAAGCCTCACATGCAATGGCCGAAGCGCCCGCGGTGGTATTCCAGTTGGGCGCCTGAGCGGTTGCAAGGTCTGTTCCGACGCCTGTGGCCGGACCATAAGAGCACACAAGAGCTGATTTATGGCCCTGGCGGACTAAACCAGGCTCTGCAAATGCCCGGCGTTGCCAATGCCTGGACCATGCCGATTAAGGCCCGCATTGACATGCTGACCACCGGCGTCCGCACGCCGCTCGGAATCAAGGTGCTGGGGGCCGACCTGGGCGAGATTCAGCGCATTGGTGAAGAGATTGAAATGGCGCTGAAGGACATCCGTGGCACTACGAGCGTTTTTGCGGAACGTACAACAGGCGGGTACTTTCTCGACTTCGACCTCAAACGCGACCAACTGGCACGCTACGGCCTAACGATAGACGATGCGAATGAGACGCTGATGTCCGCCGTGGGCGGAGAAAACGTCACCACCACCGTCGAGGGCCGCGAGCGATACCCCGTTAACGTTCGCTACTTCCGTGATTACCGGAGCGACATAGGCGCACTCCAGCGTGTGCTCATCACCACACCGTCGGGTGCGCAAGTCCCGTTGGCACAGGTGGCCGACATCAGCCTCAAGGTCGGTCCCGGCATGATTCGAGATGAGAATGGGCGGCTCAGTGGATATGTATATGTGGATGTTTCTGGACGCGACATCGGCAGCTACGTAACCGAGGCGAAGAAGACGGTAGCAGAAAAAATCAAGGTGCCGGCCGGTTACCAGTTGGTTTGGAGTGGCCAGTACGAATCCATGGAGCGCGTCAAAGAACGCCTCAAGATCGTCCTTCCGGTAACGCTGTTCATCGTGTTCTTGCTGCTCTATTTCAACACCAAATCCACGGTGAAGACACTGATCATCCTGCTGGCGGTCCCGTTCTCCGCCATCGGTGCGGTCTGGTTCCTGTACCTGCTGGGCTACAACATGAGCATCGCGGTGTGGGTGGGTCTTATCGCGTTGCTCGGCGTGGACGCCGAGACTGCCGTTTTCATGCTGCTTTACCTTGACTTGGCCTATCACGATGCCATCAACAAGGGCCGCATGAAGAGTTGGGATGACCTGCGAGAAGCAATCGTGGTTGGCGCGGTCAAACGGCTCCGTCCCAAGGTGATGACCGTGGCCTGCATGCTATTCGGGCTCTTTCCGATCATGTGGTCGGTTGGAGCGGGCGCGGATGTAATGAAGCGCATCGCGGCTCCCATGATCGGCGGCATCCTGACGTCGTTCCTGATGGAACTGGTCATCTACCCGCCTATCTTTGCGATCTGGAAGTGGAACTTCGAAGTGAAGCCGGGCCTGAAAAAGGGAGGCTCGGCCCAGTTGCCCGATGTGACTCAGCGGGAGGAGGTCGTGCATGCGTTGGGTGAATAGAACAGTCCTGATGGTAATCGTCTCTGTGAGCATACAGGCCTGGGCGCAGGCACCACACGCGTCTACTGCCGCCGTGCAAGCCGACCCGTTTGCTCCTGTGCAGACGTCTCTGAACACGGCTGCGGACAACATCCTTGCGATCGCTGCAGAGCGCCCACTGGGTGCTCAAATAATCGCGGCTCCCCCTAACACCTCTGAAGTCGCGGAGGCGCTGAATGTTCCGCGTTCAAGCCCACGAGGGAACACGCTGCAGCGCGTCGAGCAGCTACGCCCTGTCATTGAGCCAATTCTGCGCGAAGAAGGTGTGCCAACCGAACTTATCGCTGTTGTGCTGATCGAAAGTGGCGGTCAGCCAGCGGCTCTCTCCCCCAAAGGTGCCCGGGGTCTCTGGCAGTTCATGCCGGATACCGCGCGGCGCTACGGCCTCATTGTAAGTGCGGTCACGGATGAGCGGCTCGATATCCAGAAGTCCACGCGGGCAGCGGCACGCTACCTGCGCGATCTGTATCAGCGGTTCGGAAACTGGTCGCTGGCGCTCGCCGCCTACAACGCGGGCGAGGACAGAGTGGATGCCGCCTCTTGGAAGGCGCAGAGCGCCGAATTTGTTCGTCTCAGCGCATGGTTGCCGCTGGAGACCAGGAATTACGTGCCAGCCGTTTTGAGTGCCATGGGCCAAGTACTCACCATCCGGCCAGCGCGGCTGCTGGCCGGCGGCGCACGAAACGTGTTGTACGCAGCCGCAAGCTTGGATTGAAGCAATCATTGGAGGCCAATTTATGTCGCATTCACCGCAAGACGACAGACGCAATCGAAAGCGGGAACAATTTGAGCAACCAGCGCGCCCTGGTCTGCAGCCGAAGTATGTTATCGGGACAGCTACGGGGCTCTTTCTCGTTCTCTTCACATTCATTCTCTTCGGCGGCAGTGCCAAATCTTCCGGCGCGCCGCTGGTAACGCCCGGCGTTGACGGGAAGGTGCGTATTCCTCTGGCGGATGTCAGCGACGGGAGCGCTCGGTTCTATGAGTACCGCGCTGCTAGCGGGAAGACCGTTCGCTTCTTCGTCATCAGGAGTTCGGATGGTGTGTATCGCGCCGCCGCCGACGCGTGCGACGTGTGCTTCCGCTCGAAGATGGGATACCACCAGGAAGGCGACGACATGGTATGCAACAAGTGCGGTCGCCATTTTGCCTCCAAGGACGTGAATGTCATTACCGGGTCGTGCAACCCCGACGGGATTCCACGAGCCATTGACGGCAGCAACTTGTTGCTTGCCGCTGCCGACCTCGATGCCAGGGCAGCCATGTTCTAAAGCAGCGTTGGAGAACAGCTATGCGTGTCAGCACTCTTGCATTCGCCAATCTTAGACGCCGCAAGGCTAAGGCGTTATTCCTGATGGCTGGAATTTCCATCGGCATCGGAACGATTGTCGCCCTTCTTAGTCTCAGCTCGTCCATCCAAGAGGAGATTGGGGCGCAACTCGATCGCTTTGGAGCCAACATTGTTATCGTCCCACAGTCCAACCGGCTGGCGCTGGACTACGGCGGCGTTTCCGTGCCCGGTGTCGAATTCGATGTTCAGCAACTCCACAACGAAGACATCGAGAGCATCCGGCAAATCCGCTATCGCGATCGCCTGAGCGTGATTGCTCCGAAGGTGGTCAGCACGGCTGATGCGGAAGGCCAACAGGTTCTGTTGGCCGGCGTGGACTTTAAGAATGAACTGAAACTGCGCCGCTGGTGGAAGATAACGGGCGCCAAACCACAGACAGAACAGGACGTACTGCTCGGGTACGAAGCGGCACGTGGACTTGCCGTTATCCGCTTAGAATCGTCGGCCACACACAAGTCAGAGCACCACGCCAGCCCAGATGATGGTGCCCCCTTTACTTTAATCCGCACCGAAGTCACGGTTGCAGGGCAGCCTCACCGTGTTTCGGGCGTCATTGCGCCAACTGGGGGACCCGAAGACCGCATGATCTTCGGCTCGCTGCAGCACGTGCAGACACTGACCAACCGTCAAAACCAGATCAATGTGATCGAAGTGAGCGCTTTGTGCAAGGGATGTCCGGTGGAGGATATCGTCGCTCAGATCCAAGAGAAGTTGCCGAACGCCAAGGTATCGGCGATTCAGCAGGCAGTTAAAACGCGCGCTGAAATGGTGAGCCGCCTCGCTAAGTTCTCCGCCAGCGTATCAGTGATCGTGCTGATCATCGGCGGCCTGATGATCTTCACCACGATGATGGGGTCGGTCGTTGAGCGCACACGAGAAATCGGCGTGCTCCGTGCGATTGGGTTCCGGCGGAAGCACATCGTAGCCGGACTGCTCATTGAGGTGATAGCGATCAGTGCTCTGGGCGGCTACTTCGGATGGGCTGCAGGAATAGTAGCAAGCTGGGCAGCGCTGCCCTATTTCAGCGAGGCCGGGGTTGAGCGGCAATTGCACCCAGCACTGCTCGGGATGGCGATCCTGTCGGCGCTCCTGATTGCAAGTATCAGCAGCATCTATCCCGCGTTGCGGGCTTCTCGCCTTGATCCATCGGAAGCGGTGCGGTCGATCTGACGGAGGACCACAGTGGCACTAATTAAAGTCGAGCACGTCAGCAAGAGTTACAACAGCCAGGGCGGGGCGTCCGTGCCTGTGTTGTTCGACATCAATATGGAGATCGCCGCCGGCGAATTCGTCGCCTTAATGGGTCCATCGGGCTCAGGCAAGAGCACGTTGCTCACGACTCTCGGAGCAATGAACCATCCCTCTCATGGCACGGTCACTGTTGATGGAATCGATGTGTACTCATTGGGTGATGAGCGTCGAGCCGATTTCCGTCGGGAGTATCTGGGATTTGTCTTCCAGCAGCACCATCTCCTGCCATACCTCAACGCGGTGGAGAACGTGATGCTGCCGCTGGCAATTGTTCCCATGGCTCGTGACGAGAAGCGGCGCAGGGCTGCGCAGGCTCTCGAACGGGTTGGCTTGGCCGCCAAGGCTGGGAGGCTCCCCAACCAACTGTCCGGTGGCGAGCAGGGACGGCTCGCTATCGCGAGGGCGCTTGTCAACGAGGCGCCGCTTCTGTTGGCGGATGAGCCAACCGGCACGTTGGATACCAAGACCGGGAGCGAGGTCATGCGCGTCTTCTTGGAGCTGAATTCACAAGGCCAAACCATTTTCATGGTCACGCACAACCCGGAGAATGCGACCGTGGCCGACCGAATTCTGCAAATTAAAGATGGAAGGATTGACCAGAGTGGAGCGCTGCTGGATCGCGTCCCCGAAGCTACTGAGCAGACCTCCAGGGCCGTATTCGCTGATTAGGGCCCAGGATGCCCCATGCACTTTAGGTCCAAACACGTCGCGCAAAGCAGCTCACCCAGGGTGACTAGGCGGGTGTGGATGATTCTCGCTGCACTCGTCCTAGGAGTCTGGCTGCCAGCATTGTCATACGTGGCCTGGCGGAGTTGGCGCGACAACAGGCCCGATGTTCTTCCCCGAATCGATATCAATGCGGGACATAACTTCATCTACGATTTGACGCGACTGGCGCGAAGCCAGAGCGTCTGGTTCACCTACCCGCTTCATTCCGAGCGCATTCGACTGGCGCTGCAAAAGGACTCGTCCGGGTCCATCCGAACTGTCGTTGCCTCTTGCAGAGCCTGTTATTCGTTCAGGAAGGAGCACGAGTTTAAGGAAGGTCAACTGATTTGCGGCCGGTGCCGTCATGCAATGCGCCTTGGCGATCAAAACGAAAAACTGACTCCAGCCAAGGGCTGCGTGGCCGTACCCGTGCCCTTTTCCGCTGACAATAAATTGTTAACTGTGCGGGCGTCGGATATTGAGGAACGCCTGCGCGAATTGGAATCGAGTAAGAATCAATACCGACAATGATAAAGAGGAACACGACATGTTCTATATGCAGAAATATCTAAAACGTCTCATGGCCATTGTTTTTGTAGTCATCGCATCATTTTCTGCGATGGCCGCACCTCAATCGTTCACCGGCGCACTCAGTGATTCCATGTGCGGCGCCAAGCACATGATGCCGGGTAAGACCGACGCTGAATGTATTCGTGAATGCATCAAGGCCAACAGCAAGTACGCCCTCGCGGTGGACAAGAAAGTTTACACGCTGGCCGGACCGCAGGAGGAGCTGTCCCGTTTGGCAGGTAAGCGTGTGCGTGTCACCGGCGAGCAGACTGGCGACACGATCAACGTAAAGTCGATCCTTCTGGCAGAAAAATAGAACCTAGCACTCAGGGCAGCAGTCGCGCTGATGAAACTAGTCGTGCCAGTCTCGGTACAGCCGAGTGCTGTGGAGGTGTATATGAGTCGTCATTCACGTCATGTTGCTGAAATCCCGCCCAGTTACTGGAAGGCCAGTCAGGCATATGTGCTTGCAGTCATCACTTTGATGCTGGGAATCGTAATGGGCTATCTCTTCCGCGGCTCCTCGGCCTCGGCAGCACAGTCGCGTAGTTCGGCCGGTGGATCATTCTCGGATTCGGCGCCGGCACAGGCCCCTTCCATGCCATTCAATAGCAGCACGGTTGACGCCCTGCTGGAACGGCTGAAACAGAATGACCGCGACCCCGAACTGTTGGCCAACATCGGCAATCAGTATTATGACAATCGCGACTATCCGAAAGCCATCGAGTATTACGAGCGATCGCTGAAGATCCGGCCCGAAAACGTAAACGTTCGAACGGACATGGGAACGGCCATCTGGTATTCGGGCGACGCGGACCGGGCCCTTCGCGAGTACCAGGCATCCCTCAAATATCAGCCCAATCACGCTCAAACGCTTTTCAACATGGGCATCGTGAAATGGCAGGGCAAGCAGGATCGCAAGTCCGCCCTCGATTTGTGGCAGAAGCTTCTGTTCACGAACCCGACCTATGCCGAGCGCCAGAAAGTCGAGCAAATGATTCAGCAAGTGCAATCGGAGCGACCGTGACGACCGGCGCACGGCATCCAACCTTTGGTCACACGGCAGGGTGACGAACGTCACGGTTGACCTGTGTGGCGATTAGTAGAGTGACTAAAATGCGGAGGAGTGCCCAAATCTTAATCGTATTGGCTGTTCTGCTCGGCCTTTCCGCTCCAATGATTGCGGCGGTGGTTCCGTGCCGATGTGAGCCGATGATACGCGGGCATCATGACTCGGAGCATCACGGCGCAGCGCAAGAATCAAACGGATCAGCACTGCGCTCCGCGAAGTGCGATGGAATGCGCTGCTGTCTACAGCTTACAGTTGCAAAGCTTCAGGCTGAAGCGCGGCATTCGTGCCGCGCGCGCTCGAATAGGAGTGCCCTCACTTTCGTCCCTGCCGTCATTCAGGCCAACTCCTCCGCAAGTGCCGCTTGCTCGGCTTTCGTGTCCTCTCCTCACTTCCCTGACCCCGCACGCGTCCCGCGTGAGTTCAGTTGTGTGTTGCTGAACTGATCTTTGCCTTCCTCGCACAATCGGCAAGCAGCATTTCCGTAGTCCAAACCATTGTCGAAGAAAGGCGAAACGAATCCATGCAAAAGCGCGGTCTATTGCTCCCGTTTGTTCTCTTCACCTTGACACCGCTGTTCGCACAACAGGCCCCCGCACTCCCGAAGTTTGAGGTGTACGGAGGCTATTCGGCGCTGCTCACGGACATGGAAGCATCGTCAGGATGGAATGCTTCCGTCACCGCGAACTGGAAGCGCTGGCTAGGCGCAGTCGCGGATTTCAGCGGGCACTATGGAGGCGAGAATGTAATGGCAGGTCCTATCAGTACCAATGCAGACCGACGTCTGCACAGCATCCTATTTGGACCGCGCTTCTCGTACCGCACTCGTCGGGTTACGCCCTTCGTGCACAGCCTATTCGGGTTTGCGCGCGAAACCGTCAATAGCGCCACGCTGAAGCAATCGGAAACGAACTTCGCTCTCGCATTGGGCGGCGGTCTGGATATTAGCCTTTCGGACCGTCTTGCACTCAGGTTGATTCAAGCTGATTACCACGGCAACCAGCTTACCGGCGGCATGCAGCACCACGTGCGTTTGGGCGCTGGGCTGACGGTACGCATTGGCAATAAATAGGAAGATCATATGAAAACGAACATTTTCGTACTTACCTTCATCGTCGGCTTGGTTGGTCTAACCCTGCTCATGGTCGGTTGCGGGGGAAACGACAGCATGATGCGCACGACTAACCTAACGCAACCGAGCAATGTCAACCTGCAGGTCAACATCGGAGACGGGCCAGCCGACCGACTCATCGCCTTTTCGATGGTAATCAATTCGCTGACCCTCACCAACAACTCCGGCGGTAGCGTTACGCTGATCAACACTCCTACGCCAGTCGAATTGACCCGACTGATGGGCACGATGCAGACGCTGGGCATGATGAACGTTTCTCCTGGAACCTATACCGGCGCGACATTCAACATGGGATCGGCGGTGGTCACGTTCATGGACCCCATTACAAAGCAGCCAGTTCAGAAGACGGTTGGCCCCATGAATGTTACCGTCAACTTCAATCCCTCGGTCATGATCGGCACTACGGCCATGATCATGAACTTCGATATGGACATGGCCGCATCCGTCTCCATTGACGCTAGCGGCAATGTGACCGTTAACCCTGTCTTCAAGCACTCCAGCGGCAACGCTGTCGCTGGTGCGCGCGACCCAGAAGACGGCATGATGGATCACATGACGGGCACTGTAGCCAGTGTTTCAGGCAATTCATTCGCGATGTCGATGATGCAGAGCCCGCAAAACATGATGATCGCGACAAACTCCGGCACTCAGTTCCAGAACATGAGTGGCATGGGGATGATGTCCAACGGGGCCATGATCAGCGTGGACGCGATGATGCAGCCGGACGGAACGATGATGGCGCACCGGGTCGAATCTATGACTTCGGTCATGGGTGGGCTGATGGCCGAGGGGCTCGTTACGCAGGTTACAGGGAATCCTGCCACGCAGCTGACGTTGGTGGCGCACAACGGCGCTGGGTCTGGAATGATGGCTTCGGCACTCGCCAACCTGATCACTGTCAATGTCGGTTCGGGAACAACCTACAGCATGGACTGGAACGGTGTAGATCAAAGCGGGCTACCGTTTACTCCGAGGTTCGACTCGACCACCGTCTTCCAAGGGCAGCGCGTTAGTGCCGAGAGCGGCAACAGCATGATGTCCGGCGGCATCGGAGGCATGAATGTAGGCACAATCACGGCTTCCCAGATTGAACTTGAACAGCAAGGTTTCAGTGGAACGGTGGCGGCCTACAGCAGCAGTGGCGCGAGCGCCTCGTTCACTCTGAACCTCGCTCCAGATTCAGCGTTCGCAACGCTGACGGGCGCGACTGCAATCACGGTGTATCAGCAATCTGGAACCAGACTCCGCGGCCTTTCTTCTGTGGGCAACGGAGCCACGGTGCACGTGCGTGGATTGCTTTTCAGCGATTCCGGCGCGTACAAGCTGGTTGCGACCCGCATCATGGCTCCATAAGATGCACCGGCGGACGACACTCGAAGGGACAACCGAAAGTGCCGCCGATCGTGCGGACGCTCGCGATTCGGGGCAGCGCAGAGGTGACAAGGAGTAAGGGAAGCTGAATCTCAGTTCCTGTTTCAAAAAGGAGGCTATCGTGACCCAAAAATCCTATTTGTTTGCGATTGTCATAGCGGCACTCGCATTACCATCAATTCTCGTGGGCGGACAATCTCGGGCACAACATGAGGCACAAAGGATACACGTGACCAGCAGCCCGACTTGAGGCTGTTGCAGCAAGTGGGTGAAGCACCTGCAAGCTGCCGGGTTCTCAGTTGAGACCCAAAGCGTTGAGAAATACGATCACCTTCCTGTGCACAAGAACGTGCCGGTATCCGTACTTTCCTGTCATACCGCGAAGGCCGGACCCTATCTTGTTGAAGGTCACGTTCCAGCGTCGGTGATTCAGCGCCTGCTGCGCGAAAGACCGAAGAATGTTGCAGGGATTGGGGTTGCCGGAATGCCGGCAGGATCGCCTGGTATGGAGTCTTCAACTCCCGTGACATACGAGGTTGTGGCATGGCGACCATCGGGAGAGACCTTCGTTTACGCCAAGGTCGGAAAAGACGGGAAGGTGCGCCGTTAATGAGCGCTCATGGTGGGCTACGCTGGATGTGAATCTTGGCTGATTTCACGCCGCGCGTTGACGTGGGCGCACGGCTGCTCGCCCTCTGAGTCCGAGGTAACGGTCCCAAAGGCCGTAGTGTTCTGTGATCTTGCCGCGCGGCAGATTCAGCGCGATTACAAGCAGGCCGACGAGGACATCATCAAAAATCGATAATCCGGTTGAACCGGACGTAAAGAACGGGGACACAGCGACGGCCAGGCCGAGCAGGCTATTGAGCCGGCGGAATGGCCGGGCAACCTCCGCCGAGAGGGTCGCGCTGCCAGTCACAATCAGCGCTCCGAGCAGATGATCGGCATCGGCTGCGCTGTTCGTCGTCCCGAACACGGCTGGTGCGAGCATCAACCAGACCCCGACTGCGGCGCTGGCCAGAAAATTCCACGGCAGGGATATGCCCCAGACCATCGCAGGAAGGAACTTTGGCGTCTGAGAGTCAATTGCAGGAATACGTGAGTCCTCCTCAGCGCCGCCTTCAATAGTGTCGCCGAAAAAGAACGTCCGCCAAAACGGCTTGCCCGCGCGATGCGAACGGACCAGAAACTCGCCCATTGCCCAGACCTCATCCAAGGTGAGGGGAATCATCACCAGCATGAGCAACGCAGTCAGTAGGCAAAGCGTGCACCATGCACCCACAACAACCGGCTGCATGATTACGAGAACGATGCTGACCGTGCCGAGCGGCACGACGAGGATGCCAAAGAACGTGACCATCCACGGCATCGTGCGCCAGCGGTCTTGTCCGCCCATAAAGCCCATGAGCGCTTCGAGCAGGTATGAGATCGAGCCCAAACCGGCATCGGAGATCGGCCAGGCTCGCGAGACTTCGGAGGTGAGGACGCGGCGCGTGCCGTCGCCGAAGACGGGGTCCCAAACGCCGCTAATGTGACCAAGCTGGAACGAGGCGAGATACCGCGAGGCGAAGAAGCTGATGATCGCGAGCGCGATGATCGGAGCTCGTTGCAGCCAAGACGATGGGTTATACGTCCAGCCGGGCGGAACCTGCGGCCCCACCTTCATCACCATCATCATGCCAGGCATCTCGCCGATAAGGAGAGGCGCGGCGATAAGGAAGATGCCGATAAACGCGTCGGTAGCAAATTCAGCCGCGCCTGACCAGAAGACAAGCGGCGCGAGCAGCAACCAGAACCCCAACCCTGCAATCGCCCATTGCGCGAGGAAGCGCAGAGGAAACCGCAACCAAATCACACTCAAAGCGATTGCTAAGGCTCCGGCGGCAACATCAGATCGGGCGTGTCCCACATTTCGGTACTGAACGAACGTGGGTGTCGTCGCAAGCCACAGCCCAAATACGGTTGTCAACACCGGTAGCCACGCCGTCGCCTTGTGATGCTCGATGGTCATCTTGCGGCGCTCGTCTCGGGTTATTTGGCCGTGCTCCATTGGCATGCGAGCTTGCCCGCGCATCATCTCGTGCTTCATCGCCCGACTCCCGGAGTTATTTTCGAAAACTCCACACAGTACGATGCCGAGCGGTCCGCTTGGGGGCTGCTATGGAATCTGAAACTCGAGACAACTCAGTGGCACACCCGGAGAGGAGCGACTGCTCTGTTATCAACTTTGCATCGCGGCGTCCGTCCTCGCTGGTTGAGCGCAGGTACGGAGCGCAGGTACGCTTGGTCATTTTGCGGAAACCGTGGCTGCTTGTCGGCTACAAAGAGCTTGAGCCTGTAGCTAACTTCAGGGTTTAGAGTGGTGACATGAGAATCGGAGACGTGGCGAAGCAGGTCGGGATGACCGTAGAGGCAGTGCGTTTCTACGAACGGCAAGGACTGCTTCCCAGGCCGCCGCGGACCGAAGCCGGGTATCGTATCTACGCCGACGCCGATTTGCGACGACTCCAGTTCATTCGACAAGCGAAGCGTCTCGGATTCTCGCTCCAGGAAATCGTCCGCATTCTCCGCCTTCGCGAGCGTGGCCATTGCCCGTGTGAGGAAGTGATTGAGACGTTGGAGCGACATCTGCGCGAGACAGAGGACCAATTGCAGCGGCTCCAGGCTTTTCGAGATGAGATCGCAGGCACGCTGAAGCAGTGGAAGCGAAATGGAACACGTCGCGTTCCGGGGAAGGTCATTTGCGGCCTCATCGAGCGCACGATCACGCCAAGCGAGGTGAAGGAGTCTTGAAGAAGAGTGGACTTGCCGCCGTGGTGCCAGCGCTGGGCGCGTCACTCCTGCCAGGTTTGAGCTGCCCAGCGTGTTGGCCGGCTTATGCTTCGGCTTTGAGCGCGGTCGGGCTGAGTTTTATCGGCGAGAACAAGTATCTGCTTTGGCTGAACGTTGTCGCGCTGCTGGTGAGTTTATTCGTGCTCTTCCGCCGGGAGCGGAACGGCAGTTACGTTCCGGTATTGATAGGGCTGCTCGCCGCGCTGGTCATCGTGTTCGGAAAGTTCGTGCTCAGTTCGAATCCCGTGACGTGGCTGGGTGCAGCTGCACTACTTTGCGCGTTTGTTCGGAGCAAACCCAAGTCGCAGCCAGCCGGTTGCCCAGCCTGCAGTGGCAATCAATCTTTGGAGGTGATGGATCATGGCAACAAGGAAAGTTGAGATCTTCAGCGCCGGTTGTTCGGTGTGCAACGAGACGGTGGAGCTGGTGAAGCGTATCAGTTGCCCATCGTGCGACGTGACGGTCATAAGCATGAACGATCAGAAGGTCGCGCAGCGCGCCCGCTCACTTGGCATCCGATCCGTGCCGGCTGTCATTGTGGATGGCAAGCTGGCCTCCTGCTGTGCTGGCCGGGGGCCGAATGAGACCGAGCTGCGGGCTGCTGGCATCGGGCAGCCGCTCTAGGAATGAGCATGAAGACCGTAACGATATTCACGCAGCCGGGTTGAATGTTCTGCCAACGGACGAAAGAGTATCTTTCGCAAAAGCAAATTCCGTTCCAGGAGCGGGATGTGACGAAGGACGCTGATGCTGTAGCGGAGCTTCAGCGACTTGGCTACGTCACAACCCCGGTCACGGTCATCGATGGAGCCGTGATCGTCGGCTTCGATGCCGCCAAGCTCGATGCTGCTTTGAAGAGCTCCTAGCGAACCATTTGGGATTCGGAAGGTTCGGTACAACTTCGGGACAATTGAGGGGGAGAAAGAATGGTTTTCTGGCTTCTAAGCGACACCAAATGAAGCACTTGGATTTTTGAATTTTTGTTTCGGGACCAGGGGGTCGGAGGTTCAAATCCTCTCTCCCCGACCAATACCTTCAACAACTTGCAATTTTCGCTTCTTGCTGGGGCACCCAAAGGGGCACCCATTCGTTGTTGACGGTTTCAGGCTGATCCGGTTTGGCTTCTGCTTTCTGTGCATTCTCGGTGGCAGCGGAAACCGCTTCTACGGCTCGGGTTACCGCGTCCACGCGCTCTTCCCACCAGCTCTTGCCGTAAACGTTCTGGGTCACATCGATATTGGCGTGGCCCATGTTGTCCCGGACGACCTCAGGCCTTGCACCCTCCCTCAGCATGAGGCTGGAGTGCATGGTGCGGAAGCTCCGAAAATCAACGGCACTGGAGAGGCCCAACTTGGTAGCGGCTGCCTTGATGTGGCGCAACAGATTACGCCTCCCCAAAGCTCCACCTTTACCCTTGCCTTTACGCGTGCAGAACACCAGATCATTCGGCTGCCGATGCTTGCTCGCGTTCCACGTCCCAATCAGGGCGCTCTTCATCAACCCCCGCTTGTCGAACGGCACTTGCCGCTCGCCAGCGTCGGTTTTTACATCGTCGAATTCGCCTTCGTAAACGCGTTCTTCAACGGTGATGCGGTCTGCTTGAATGTGATGCCAGCGCAGGGCCAGCACTTCACCGATGCGAAGCGACCCGAACACGATCAGCACGACCACGCTCTTGGTGGGCTCGGGAAGAAGCTCAATCAGCTTGCCGATTGTTGCCAGCGGCAAGAGGATCGTCGGCTTGCGCTGCTTCCTCCGAGGCAGCTTTACCCCAATTGCCGCGTTCTTCTCCACCATTCCCCACACCTTCGCTTGATTCAAATGAACGCGCAAACACGCGTGCATCAGTCGAATCGATTTTGCCGAAAGTCGTGGGTAAAACGCGTTGAAGAAATCCTGAAGTTCGATGATGTTCATCTTGCGGAGCTTCATCGTTCCCCAGGCTGGCAACAGGTACTTGTGGGTCAAGAACTCGTAATGCTGCCGGGTTGAGTTCTTGAGATGGGGCCAGGTTTTCTCGCGACACTTCGCGATCAGCGAGGCGAGGGTTTCATCATCGGAAGGGTACAGACCCGGTTCGTTGTTCCGCGCGTTCACCTTCTCCATGAACTGGTCGGCCAAGCGCTGTGCGTCCCGCTTGCTCGGCGCAGTGCTCTTTGCCCAGACCTTGGAGCGCTTGCGGCGCGGCTTCGAACTGTAGTCCCAGTACACCATCTTCCACTTCGTGCCGAGGTCCTTCACCTCGGGTCTTTGGTATTTCTCACGCACCACGATTCTCCTTCCGTGGTGCTTCAACCGTGATCTACCACTAGCACGAAGCGGACTCACTGGCAAGCTCCTGACCGCCCTTTCAGGAAGCTCTCGATCTCACAGCGGCGAAAGCGCACGTAACGACCGAGCCGGATCGCTGGAAGTTCGTGCAAGTGGCTGTAGATCCAACTCTTGGGAACTCGCAGGATTTGCGCCACTTCGCTTGCATCCAAAAGGATTGAATCCTGCCGAATGGTTCCGACAAACGAATGTGAAGCAACTACGCGATCCTCTATTTCCGTGTTTGACATCTCTTAACCTCACAACGCTTTTTTCGTGGTCCCAATGTGGTGGGTTTTCGACGAGTCAATTGGATTGAGCAAGACCGAGGGTGGATAAGCCGTCCGCAGGAGCGTTCAGGTGGGTAGTGGAATTACCAAGGTGGTTTTCTAAACGGCGAGCCGCATCGTGGAGATCACGTTCTGCCACGATGTTGTAGCGATCGAATACTGATCGGGTCTTGTGTCCCGAAATCACCATTGCGACGCGCTCTGGCACACCCGCTCGCACCATGTTCCGCACTGCCGTACGGCGCAGGTCATGAAACAACTTGCTTTCGATTCCGGCACGGTTCAGAGCTGATTGCCACGCTCGGTGGAACGATCTAATCTCCCTCCCTCTGTGAAAGAAGGCGTGTTCACAGTGAGGGAAAGTTAGATCGCGCTTTTCTTTCTGCATCTTTAGGGTCTCGTACAGCTCTCCCGTAAGTGGAATCGTGCGCGGCTGGTCGTTTTTTGTTGTACCTGGCTCCAGGTAAACCGTTCGCGAGTTCAGGTTGACCTGACTCCAACGCAGGCGCAGGATTTCTCCAAGTCGCGCTCCTGTGTAATAGCCGAACGTCAACACCGGTCTGAGATAGCTCGGCAATTCGCGTCGCAACGCGGTGTATTCTTCGTGTTCAAAGAATCCTTTGCGGACGTTACTTTCTCTAAGCATGGGGATATACGGTACACGCGCGACCTTTGGCGGCGTCATCTCGGTCGCCAAATTAAACATGCGCTTAAGGGCTGCCAGTTCGCGATTGATGGTGCTGCTGCTCGCGCCCTGCTCCTGTCGCTTAACTGAGTACGCTCGCACGCGGTCAGTCGTGATGTCGATTGCGCGCATCCCCCCGAAGAAGGGCGTTAGGTGACATTCGATTCTGCGCTTCGCCCAGACGAGCGATTTCCGACCGTTTGCCTGATACTCATTGTGACCTGCCCCCCGGAAATTAGTCCATTGGAAATGTGACTTCTCCCCTGTAGGATGGCCCGCCCAGGGCCGAAGGAGGAGTCGTGCGCAAGACTCGATTCAGCGAAGAACAGATCATTG